>SMVA01365273.1_pt1 | contig 31853 bp, 31 predicted proteins | sample 2456451 | NCBI WGS metagenome assembly SMVA01 (sample SAMN11095933, study PRJNA526329) | marine sediment metagenome | biome: Marine sediment; feature: Surficial sediment; material: Deep marine sediment; isolation source: Hadal surficial sediment | place: Pacific Ocean | collected 2014-05 | depth... | reverse complement strand
GAGGCGATGTTCGACCTGGTCGCAGACGTCGATTCATACGTCGACTTCGTGCCGGGTTGTACGCTGTCGCGGATCGAGTCTGCCGATCGACCCGACGAGGTCGTGGCGTCGCTGGGCCTGTCCCAGGGTGGGTTGACCGGACAATTTACGACGCGCAACCGCCTGGAGCGCCCGTATCGTATTCATATGACGCTGATTGACGGCCCGTTCAGCGAACTCGAAGGCGACTGGGAAATCGAAGCGCTCGGCGCGGACGGATGCCGCCTCGATCTGGCGATGCGGTTCGCATTCTCGAATCGTATGAAGGACATGCTGCTGGGCCCCCTGTTCGAACAGACCTGCAGCAACCTGGTGGACGCGTTCGTGGCCCGTGCCGGTGAGTTGCATGGCAGATGACGATGCGAGCGGCCCGGCTACGGACCCGCGGCTGATCGACGTGGAGGTCGCGTATGCGCGGTCCGACGTGCAGATGACCGTGCCGTGTCGGGTGCCGGCCGGCACCACTGTACGTGAAGCGCTGCGGTTATCGGGGCTGGCCGACGCCTTCGGCGAGATCGATGTGGATACGTGTCCGCTCGGGATCTTCGGCCGGGTCGTCGACGGAGCGCGCAGCGTACGCCCGGGCGATCGGGTGGAAGTCTACCGGCCGTTGCGCGTCGATCCGCGCGAGGCACGGCGGGAGCGTCAGCGCAGCGGCAAACCGTAACACCGGTCAGGTCGGCTCCGGCGTCACGTCCTTCTGGATCTCGCGGACCCGGTCGCCGTCGAAGTACACGATCAGCCAGTTGCGATCGACCACCCGCTTGCGGCCCTGTCGAAAGTAATAAATATAGTCCCAGCGATCCCGATGAAAGGTGTCCTCGACGACCGGCGTTCCGAGCAGGAAACGGACCTGGCTGCGCGTCATGCCGACCTGAACGGCATCGACATCGTTGTCTTCGAGCAGGTTGCCCTGTTGGACGTCCACGCGGTAGACGCACGCGCTCAACAGTGTGAGCAGCATTGCGCCGACCAGCCGGCGCAGCGACTGCAGGGTATCCGAACGGAGTAGCATTTCTTGGAGGTCCAGGCCTTTGTGCGCGATAATCGGTGGCGAATAGTAACGCATAGGCCGGTACTGATCATTCGCCCGTGGTTTTTTTCGCGAATTCGTTGATTGAGGCCGACACAGCAGGACATTCGTGTGGACAATAAATCTCTAAGGAAAGCCGGTCTGAGGGTCACGCTGCCTCGGCTGAAGATATTGCGACTGCTCGAGGAGAGTAGCGAGCATCATTTCGGTGCCGAGGACATCTACCGGCAGTTGAACGCCTCCGGCGAAGAGGTCGGCCTGGCGACCGTCTATCGCGTGCTGGCGCAGTTCGAGCACGCCGGCCTCGTGACCCGGCATAATTTCGAGGGCGGTCGCGCGGTCTTCGAGCTGAAGGTTGGCGGGCATCACGATCACATGGTGTGTCTCGACACCGGAAAGGTTATCGAGTTCGTAAGCTCCGACATCGAGGACATTCAGCGGGGCATCGCCGAATCGCACGGCTACGAGCTCGTCGATCACAGCTTCGTGCTGTTCGTGCGGCCGAAGAAGCCAAAATAAAAGGGAGATGTGGGAGCGGCACCCTGCCGCGATTCCTTATCCCCCCCCTCTTTGCCCTTTTTAGCCCGCCTTGCGTGCATTCTCCCCGCCCAGCATTTCATCTGCATGCGCCAGCGTCCTTGCCGTGATCTCGATACCACCGAGCATCCGGGCGATCTCCTCGACCCGTGCCGCGCGATTCAGTCGCCCCACCGTCGTGCGCGTCGAATGGCCGTCGGTCAGCTTCGCGACGCGCACGTGATGATGTGCCTGGCTGGCAACCTGGGGCAGGTGAGTGACACACAAGACCTGGCGCTGGCCGGCCAGCTCACGCAGGCGTCCGCCTACGATCTCGGCCACGCCGCCGCCGACGCCGGCGTCGACCTCGTCGAAGATCAGCGTTGGAACAGCATCCATGGCCAATGCCACGACCTGCAGTGACAGGCTGATGCGCGACAGTTCACCGCCGGACGCAACTTTCGCCAGCGGCCCCGCGGCCTGACCGGGATTGGCCGTGACCACGAACTCGATGCGATCGATGCCGTTCGGTCCCGGCAGGCCATCTGCGGTCGGTCGCAGATCAACATCGAAGGTGCCGCCCGGCATACCGAGCTTTTGCATTTGGTTCGTGACCTGCCCGGCGAGCGCGCCCCCGGCGCTGCGGCGCGCAGCGGTCAAGCCCTCGGCGGCTTCCCGCACGAGTCCCTCGAGCTGGCGCGTCTGCTCGCCCAGTGCTTCGATCCGCTGATCGCTGGTCTCGAGCGTTGCCAGTTCCTCGGTGAGCCGCAACAGCAGGTCGGGCAGGGCGATCGGGTCGACATGATGCTTGCGGGCCAGTTCGTGCATGCTCGCGAGTCGCTGTTCGATTTGCGCCTGGGCCGCTGGATCGTGTTCGAGCCCGCCCAGATGGTGACGCAGTGTTTCGGCCGCCTCGGCGACCAGGATTTCCGCCTCGGCCAGCATGCTCGTCGCGCTCTTGAGCTCGGGGTCGATATCGGTCAGGTCATCGAGTCCGCGTCGCACGCCACTCAGCGCCGAATGCACGGACTCGTCGTCGGCGGCGTACACGCGGTCGAGGGCGCGTGAAACACCTTCCGTAATCCGGGCGCTGTTGGCGGCCAGCCGATGCGCCTGCTCGAGTTGGGCGAATTCGCCCGGGTGTGGGTTGAGTGCCTCGAGCTCACCGACCTGGTGGTGCAACAACTCGATGCGCGCCATGCAGTCCGCGTGCTCGCCTTGCAATTCCTCGAATTCGCGTAGCGTTTCGGCCCAATGCTCGAACGCCTCGGACATCGTGGTTAGCAGCCCGGCATGGCCACCGTAATCATCGAGGATGTCTTGTTGTACGCGCGCGTGGCGTAGCGATTGGTGCGACTGCTGGCCGCAGATGTCGACCAGTTGCTCGCCGAGTTCGCGCAGCGTTTGCATCGGCACGCTGCGACCGTTGACGTAGCCGCGCGAGCGACCATCGGCCGTCACGACGCGTCGAAGAATGCAATCGGTGTCTTCATCCAGATCGTTATCGGCCAGCCATTTCAACAGGTCGGGTCGGGCACCGACCTCGAAGGTCGCCGTAATCTCGCAGCGATCGGTACCCGTCCGGATCGCACGGCTGTCGGCACGTTCGCCGAGCGCGAGCGCCAGCGCATCGACGAGAATGGACTTGCCCGCGCCGGTCTCGCCGGTCAGAACGGTCAGCCCCGGGCCCAATTCGAGTTCGACTTCGTCGATAACCGCGAGATTGCGAATGTTGAGCAGAGCGAGCATGCACTGAGCCTTGCAGGTCGTGAGGCGTCAGGTGGACGCCGGCGGATTTCGGTTGCCGCGACCCCAGTTCAGCTTGCTGCGCAGAATTTCGTAATAGTCATATCCGATCGGATGGATCAGATTGACGTGCTGATCGGCGGCCGCGACGCGCAGCCGGGCTGCGGCGCCTATTGAGCCCGCAACTTCGCCGTCGCAACTGATTTCGGCGCTGTCGGTGGCGTCGGCGATGATGCGTACCTCGGTCACGCTCGTCGCCGGAATGACGATCGGTCGGTCACTCAGGGTGTGCGGGCAGATGGGTGCCAGGACGATCGCGTCCAGTCCCGGCGCGACGATCGGACCGCCACAACTCAGTGCGTAGGCCGTCGACCCGGTCGGCGTCGCGACGATGAAACCGTCGCCGCCGTGCGTATTGACGAAGCGTCCGTCGACGGAGCTTTCGTATTCGAGCATGCGCCCCGTGTCCTGCCGCTTGATGACAACGTCATTGAGTGCGAGGCCGCAGTCGATCGTGCCGTCGGCCGAGCAAATTTCCGCTTTCAGCAGCATGCGCTCTTCGCTGACGTAGTCTCCGGCCAGCAGCCGGTCCAGCAACTCCGGTTTCTCGCTCGGCGGCACGTCGGCCAGAAAGCCGAGGCGACCGCGATTGATTCCGAGCAGGGGTATGTCCGCCACCGCCGCCGCTCGAGCCGCATGAAGCATCGAGCCGTCGCCGCCGATGGCGATAATCAACTCGACACGCTGGACCAGGTCGTCGGGGGCTACGCGCTCGACGGAGTCGGGGAGGCCGTCGATACGCGCATTGTCCGCGAGCAGGACTTTGGCGCCACGGGTCGGCAGATGGGCGGCGAGGAGGCGAAAGGAATCGGCGACCCGGCTGTCGGACAGGTTGCCCATCAGGGCGATCGATGCGAATTGTGTGAGCATGGTTACCACATTACCGCCGCGGGGTTTTGCGGGGCAAGTGTTCCGGTCATGTGCAGGGTGCGGAATTCGCGGGCCGGTCAGAATATCTGGCTCGATTCGGGCAAAAAAGAACCCCGCGTAGCGGGGTTCGGGGTCGGTCGGGTTGAGCCCGCATCAGAGTGGCGCCGTCAGAGCGGCTCGATCGGGTCCTGGGTTCCGCCAAGGCGGGCTTCGAGCCGCGATCGGATTTCGCGGTAGCGAGGGTCGTTCTCGTTCATCGCAGCCAGTTTCGCGCGCAGCAACTGGGCGCGGCCGACGCGGCGTTCGGGGTAGTTGAGCCAGCGTTCGTTCTGAACCGGTTGAGTCATAGGGCATCTCCCATGTGGATGGTTTACACAACATCATCCCCGTACCGACCACCTGCGTCTGGTCCCGGCAGGTCAGGTTCCGGTCAGATCGTGTCAGGCCCCGCGGCGTTGGCCGGTCGGATGCCGCTGTGACTCAGGCGCTGTGTCGGTGGCCGTCTGAGGGTGGCGACCTCAGGTAACCCGGGGCTGGCTTGACAGCCCGAAAGCGGCGTTCTAGTTTCCAACTCAGGTACAGGCAACATCACCGATAGACATGAACGCCGATCGCAACGATTACGAGCCATCGAGTCGGGCCCAGGAAATCCTGCGGGTACTCGTGGAGAATTACATCAGGCAAGGGGTCCCGATCGGGTCACGGACGCTCGCCAAGAATACCGACCTCGATCTGAGCCCCGCGACCATCCGCAACGTCGTGGCGGATCTCGAGGATCTGGGGTTCGTCACCGCGCCGCATACGTCGGCCGGCCGCGTGCCGACGGCCAAGGGTTATCGCTTCTTCGTGGACACGCTGTTGAAGTTGCAGCCGCTGGCGTTACGGGAGGTTGCTCAGTTGCAGCTCCAGCTCCACGATGAGTCGGTCACCGGCGGCGCGAAGGCGATCGCCGCCACGGCCTCATCGGCGTTGTCGGTGCTGACGAGCATGGCCGGTGTGGTTACGATCCCGCGTCAGAAGCGAACGACGCTTCGCCAGCTCGAATTCCTGGCGTTGTCCGATCGCCGCGTGCTGGCGATTCTCGTGGTCAACGACGCTGAGGTAGAGAACCGGATCCTCCACATGGACCGCGAGTACAGCCCCGAGGAGTTGCGTCGTGCGTCGAACTATCTGACCGAACACTTTGCGGGCCAAGACCTGCACGACATCCGTCGTCGGGTCCTGACGCAGCTTAGCGATACGCGCGAGTCCGTCAACCAGATGATGATCGACACGGTCGGTATCGCGCAGCAGGCATTCGGAGTTGATAACGATCGACCGGAATTCGTGGTATCGGGTCGGACGAAGTTAATGGAATTCGACGAATTGTCGAATGTCGAAACGCTCAAGCAGTTGTTCGATGCGTTCAACCAGCAGCGCGAGATATTGCACCTGCTCGATCGCAGCATCGCGGCCGACGGCGTGCAGATTTTCATCGGCGAGGAATCCGGCTACGAGATCCTCGACGACTGTAGTATCGTTGCGGCGCCTTACCGGGTCGATGACGACATCGTCGGGGTGCTGGGCGTCATCGGCCCGACTCGGATGGCTTATGAGCGGGTGATCCCGATCGTCGACATTACGGCGAAATTGGTGGGGTCCGTCTTGAATTCCAGTCAGTAGTCCCCACTATCGTTACGCTGCCGCCCGGCGCCGCGCATCGACGGTGCGCGGTCGTATGCGCTTGGAGAATTGAATGACCGACAAGGACGACATATCCGTGGATAAGGCCGACGAGCCGGAAGCCGGAAACACTGCGGCGGGCGAGTCGGCCGCCGATGGCGGTGTGACGGATGCGCTGCTGGCTGCGCAGGCTGATTCAGAGGAAAACCTGAATAAATATATGCGCTTGGCAGCAGAAATGGAGAATTTACGTAAAAGAACGGCCCGCGACGTCGAGAATGCGAGAAAATTTGGCATAGAGCGATTCGCGACCGAGTTGCTGGCGGTCTGTGACGGCCTCGAGATGGGTTTGGAGGCCGGCCAGAATGCGTCCGCCGAGGCGCTGCTCGAGGGCAAGCAGGCCACACTGAAGCTGCTGCGCAGCGCGATGAGCAAGTCGGGCGTCGAAGTCATCGATCCGGAGGGTGAGCCGTTCGACCCGCAATTGCATGAAGCGATGACGGTACAGCCGTCGGCAACCGCGGAGCCCGGCTCCGTCCTGACCGTCGTCCAGAGCGGTTACCAGCTGAACGGACGTCTGCTGCGCCCGGCCCGGGTGATCGTCGCGGCCGAACCGCCTGATGCGGACCCGGACTAGCCGCCTGTAAAGAGATCCGAGCTTGAAAAACCCGCCTGCACCCCAATCTACGCAGGCATCAACGAACACACTTGAATTTACGGTATTTGGAGAAACCCATGGGAAAAGTGATCGGCATTGACCTCGGCACGACCAACTCGTGCGTCGCCCTCATCGACGGCGACAAGACGAGGGTCATCGAAAACAGCGAAGGCGATCGTACAACGCCTTCCATCGTCGCGTTCACCAAGGACGACGAGGTCCTGACCGGCCAGCCGGCCAAACGCCAGGCCGTGACGAACCCGACCAACACGTTATTTGCTGTCAAGCGCCTGATCGGCCGCCGCTTCAGCGACGACGTTGTCAAGCGTGACCTGGACATGGTGCCGTATCCCATCGTCGAGGCCGACAACGGCGACGCCTGGGTCGAGGCCAACGGCAAGAAGATGGCGCCGCCCGAGATTTCCGCGCGCGTACTCATGAAGATGAAGAAGACGGCTGAGGATTACCTCGGTGAAGAGGTCACCGAGGCCGTCATCACGGTACCGGCCTACTTCAACGATGCGCAGCGCCAGGCGACCAAGGACGCCGGCAAGATCGCGGGCCTCGACGTCAAGCGCATCATCAATGAGCCGACGGCAGCGGCCCTTGCCTATGGCATGGACAAGCAGCACGGTGATCGCAAGCTCGCGGTATACGACCTCGGCGGCGGCACCTTCGATGTCTCGATTATCGAGATCGCGGAGATCGACGGTGAGCACCAGTTCGAAGTGCTGGCGACGAATGGCGATACGTTTCTAGGCGGAGAGGATTTCGACCAGCGCATCATCATTTATCTCGCGAGTGAGTTCGAGAAGGAAAGCGGCGTCGATATCCGCACGGATCCACTGGCGATGCAGCGCCTGAAAGAGGCAGGCGAGAAGGCGAAGATCGAGTTGTCTTCGTCGCAGCAGACCGAGGTGAATCTGCCCTACATTACGGCCGACGCGAGCGGGCCGAAGCACCTGAACATCAAACTGACGCGTGCCAAACTGGAGTCGCTGGTCGAGTCGTTGATCAAACGCACGATCGAGCCGTGCAAGACCGCGCTGAATGACGCAGGCCTGAAGGTCGGCGATATCGATGACGTCATCCTCGTCGGGGGCCAGACGCGCATGCCGAAGGTCGCGGAAGAGGTGCAGAACTTCTTCGGTCAGGAGCCGCGCAAGGACGTCAATCCGGACGAGGCCGTGGCTGTGGGCGCGGCGATCCAGGCCGGCGTGCTGTCGGGTGAGGTCAAGGACGTCCTGCTGCTCGACGTGACGCCCCTGTCGCTTGGTATCGAGACGCTCGGTCAGGTCATGACGCGGGTGATCGACAAGAACACGACGATCCCGACGAAGGCGGGCCAGACCTTCTCGACCGCTGATGACAATCAGACTGCGGTCACGATTCATGTCCTCCAGGGCGAGCGTCAGCGTGCGGCCGATAATAAATCGCTGGGTCGTTTCGATCTGGCAGACATTCCGCCTTCGCCGCGGGGCATGCCGCAGATCGACGTCACGTTCGACATCGACGCGAACGGCATCCTGCACGTGTCCGCGAAAGACAAGGCGACGGGCAAGGAGCAGAAGATCGTCATCAAGGCCTCGAGCGGCCTGTCGGACGACGAGATCGAGCAGATGGTCGCCGATGCCGAGGCCCACGCGGTCGAGGACGAAAAGTTCCGTGAACTCGTCGACGTTCGCAACCAGGCCGATGCGTTGGTCCACGCCACCGAAAAATCGCTAGAGGATCTCGGTGAAAAGGTCGAGCCGGCGGAGCGTGCGCAGGTCGAGGCGGCCGTATCGGATCTGAAGGATGCGCTGAAAGGTGACGACAAGGATCAGATCGAGGTCAAGAGCAAGGCGTTGGCAGAAGCCTCCGCCGGTCTCGCACAGAAGGCGTACGAGCAGGCGCAGGCCGAGGCGGGTGACGGCGGTGCACCCGGACCGGACGCAGCGGGCGCTCAGGCTGCTGACGACATCGTCGATGCGGAGTTCGAAGAGGTCAAGGACGACGACAGTCAGCCCAAAGCCGACTGAGGGCTACGCAGGCCGAGACCGATGCCGCGTTCTTTTTCGGAGGACGCGGCTTTGGCGTGTCTGGCGTTCATGCAGGTGAATGTATGACAATGAATGCGTATCGGCGGGGGCTGGTGCGAGTATTTGATGGAATTGGTAGAACGACAGGCAATGGCCAAACGTGATTTTTACGATGTGCTCGGCGTTGCGCGAGATGCATCCGAAGCCGACATCAAGAAGGCGTATCGTCGGTTGGCGATGAAGCATCATCCGGATCGCAATCCGGATGACGCCAAAGCCGAAGCTGCCTTCAAGGAGGCGAAGGAGGCCTACGAGATCCTGTCGGACTCGCAGAAGCGTCCCGCCTACGACCAGTTCGGGCATGCGGGCGTCGACCAGTCGGCCGGCAGGGGCGGTGGCTTCAATACGGGCGACTTCGGCGACGTATTCGGCGACGTATTCGGGGACATCTTCGGCGGTGGCCGCGGCCGCGGCCGGAGCAACGTATACCGCGGCGCCGATCTGCGCTACGTGCTGTCGCTCGATCTCGGGCAGGCCGTATTCGGTGACACGGTCAACATCGAGCTGTCGACGCTGGCGCAGTGCAAGACCTGCGAGGGTTTAGGCGCTCAGCCGGGGACCAGCTCTGTGACCTGCGGTACCTGCGGTGGGCAGGGTCAGGTGCGCCGCCAGCAGGGCTTCTTCTCGATTCAGCAAACCTGTCCGAACTGTCGTGGTGCCGGCCAGGTCATCGAAAACCCATGCGCCGACTGCCAGGGTGCGGGGCGCCAGCAGAAGAGCAAGAAGCTGGCCGTTAAAGTGCCGCCGGGAGTCGATAACGGCGATCGCATCCGGCTGACCGGGGAAGGTGAAGCGGGTCAGAATGGCGGCCCACCGGGCGACCTGTATGTCGACATTAAAGTCGAACCGCACGAGATCTTCGAGCGCGACGGCGCCGACTTGCATTGTTCCGTGCCGATCGGCTTCGCGACCGCGGTGCTTGGCGGTGCGGTTCCGGTGCCGACGCTCGATGGTGAGGTTAGCCTCAAGGTGCCGGCCGAGACGCAGTCCGGCAAGATATTCCGGATGCGCGGCAAGGGCGTTAAACCCGTTCGCAGCAGCATGACGGGCGACCTGTTCTGCCGCGTCGAGGTCGAGACCCCGGTCAAGCTGAATACCGAGCAGAAGGAGTTGCTCGGCAAGTTCAATGACGCGCTCAGTGCCGGTGGAGACCGGCATCGGCCGCGTTCGAGTTCATGGAAGGATGGCGTCAAACGTTTCTTCGACAAAATCGGATCCTGAGGGGGACACCATGATTCGAATCGCCGTATTGGGCGCGACGGGGCGCATGGGCCAGATGCTCGTTCGCCTGATCGCCGATACCGCCGGGCTGGAGCTTGTCGGTGCCGCCAGCGAGCCGGGACACGCAAGACTTGGCGACGATGCCGGGCGCGTGGCGGGTGTCGATGAGCTCGGAGTTGCCGTGACGGATGACCCATCGGCGGCCGTCGCCGGGGCCGATGTCGCGATCGACTTCACCCTGCCGGCTGCAGCCGTCGGGAATATCGCCGCGTGTGTCGAGCATGGCGTCGCGCTCGTCATGGGCACGACGGGGCTGTCGGCCGAACAGCAGGCGCTGCTTGGCGACGCGGCCGGCAAGATCGCGCTGGTGTACGGGCGCAACATGAGTATCGGCATTAACGTCATCTCCGAACTGGTTCGGCTCGCGAGCCGGACGCTCGGCGACGACTACGACATCGAAGTCATCGAGGCGCATCACCGGTACAAGATCGATGCACCGTCAGGTACAGCTTTGCAGCTGGGTGAGGCCGCAGCCAGTGGTCGCGGGGTACACCTGGATGACGTGGCCGTCAGCGGGCGCGATGGTCCGGGCGAGCCGCGGCAGACCGGGGCGATTGGTTTCGCATCCATCCGCGCCGGGCGCATCGTCGGCGATCATACCGTCATGTTCGCGGCCGACGAGGAGATCGTCGAGCTGCGCCACCGCGCACTCGATCGCGCGGTCTTCGCGCGCGGCGCCTTGCGTGCCGCTGCCTGGGTCGGCGACCGGCCCCCGGGCCTCTATTCGATGGGCGATGTGCTGGGGTTTTCAACCCGCGCCTGACCGGACGATGACTTCCGGGGACCCGGTCGGCTACAATAGCCCGGGTCCCACATCTAATCGATTATCGGCGGGAGGGGTCCACGTGGGGCCCTCCCGTTTTGTGCATCTGCGTACCCGGAATCGTCGAGTGCGACGGGAAGAACAATTGAAGGTAACCGGGGTAAGGGTGAGGTGGAGTCAGTGACGGAACCGGCCATTCTGGCGCTCGAAGACGGCACGATTTTCCAAGGCGTGTCGATCGGTGCCGCCGGCAAGACCATCGGAGAGGTCGTGTTCAACACCGCGATGACGGGCTATCAGGAGATCCTGACGGACCCGTCCTATTGCCGGCAGATTATTACGCTGACATATCCGCATATTGGCAATACCGGGACCAACAGCGACGATCACGAGAGTCAGGGGATCAACGCGTCTGGCCTGGTCATCCGCGACCTCCCGGTGGTTTCGAGCAGCTGGCGCGCCGAGCTGAGCCTGTCCGAGTTTCTGAAGCGCGGTAACCTGGTCGCGATTGCGGAGATCGATACGCGGCGCCTGACGCGGATTCTGCGCGACAAGGGGGCGATGTCCGGCTGCATCATGACCGGAGCAGTTGACCAGAACACGGCCGTCGCGCATGCCAAGCGCTTCCCCGGCCTCGCCGGCATGGATCTGGCGAAGATCGTCTCGACCCCGGAGACCTACCAATGGAGTCTGAGTCCAAACTGGCCGCCGGTCAGTGCGCTGCCGGGCAAGCGGGTATCGACGTTCAACGTCGTCGCCTACGACTTCGGCATCAAGCGCAACATCCTGCGCCTGTTGGTGGGTCACAACTGCCGGGTCATCGTCGTTCCGGCACAGACGCCGGCCGAGGAAGTGCTCGCGCTACAGCCCGACGGCGTGTTTCTGTCCAATGGCCCGGGCGATCCGGAGCCCTGTGACTATGCGATAGAGGCGATCAGCAAGATTCTGGCGACGCACACCCCCGTGTTCGGCATTTGCCTCGGTCATCAGTTGCTGGCGCTGGCCAGCGGCGCCAAAACCATCAAGATGAAGTTCGGCCATCACGGCGCGAATCATCCGGTTCAGGATCTCGAGACCGGTCGGGTCGCCATCACGAGTCAGAACCACGGCTTTGCCGTCGACGAGGAATCGTTGCCGGACAATTTGCGTCCGACGCATCGTTCTTTGTTTGATAATTCACTTCAGGGAATCGCCAGAACCGATTGTCCTGCATATGGTTTTCAGGGCCATCCAGAGGCCAGTCCCGGGCCGCATGACCTGCTGTCGACCTTCAGTCGGTTCATTGCGCTGATGCAGGCCCGGCGCGTGACGGCCAACCCCGGCCAGATGGCGCCGGGGGCCGGCGCCGAGCGGGAGGCGGGCTGACACCATGCCAAAGAGAACGGATCTCGACAGCGTTCTGATTATCGGCGCCGGCCCGATCGTCATCGGCCAGGCGTGTGAATTCGACTACTCCGGTGCGCAGGCCTGCAAGGCGCTCAGGGAGGAGGGCTATCGCGTCATCCTCGTCAACTCCAACCCGGCGACGATCATGACGGACCCGGAGATGGCTGACGCGATTTATATCGAGCCGGTGCAATGGCGGACCGTCGAGCGGATCATCGAGAAAGAGCAGCCCGATGCGCTGCTGCCGACGATGGGCGGGCAGACCGGCCTGAACTGTGCGCTCGACCTCGTGCGCGAGGGGGTGCTGAAGAAACACAACGTCGAGTTGATCGGCGCTTCGCGAGAGGCGATCGACACTGCCGAGGATCGGGACCGGTTTCGCAAAGCCATGAAGGACATCGGTCTGGAGTGTCCGCGTTCGCACATCGCGCACACGATGGAGGAAGCCCTTGAGGTCCAGATAAAGATCGGCTTCCCAACGATCATTCGTCCCTCGTTCACGCTGGGCGGGTCGGGTTCCGGCATTGCCTATAATAAAGAGGAGTTCGAGGCAATCGTCACGCGCGGCCTCGACCTGTCGCCGACCACCGAGGTGCTGCTCGAAGAGTCGGTTATCGGCTGGAAAGAATTCGAGATGGAGGTCGTCCGCGACAAGAAGGATAACTGCATCATCATCTGTTCGATCGAGAATCTCGACGCGATGGGTGTGCACACGGGCGATTCGATCACTGTTGCACCGGCACAGACGCTGACTGACAAGGAATACCAAAGCCTGCGCGATGCATCCATCGCTGTCCTGCGTCGCATCGGTGTCGAGACCGGCGGTTCGAACGTGCAGTTTGCCATCAACCCGGAGGATGGGCGCATCCTGATCATTGAAATGAATCCGCGGGTGTCGCGTTCATCGGCGCTTGCGTCGAAGGCCACCGGATTCCCGATCGCGAAAATCGCGGCGAAACTTGCAATCGGTTACACGCTCGACGAATTGCGGAACGACATCACGGGTGGCGCGACCCCGGCCTCGTTTGAGCCGACGATCGATTACGTCGTGACGAAGATACCCCGTTTCACTTTCGAGAAATTCCCGGGTGCGAACGACCGGCTGACGACCCAGATGAAGTCGGTCGGAGAGGTTATGGCGATCGGCCGAACGTTCCAGGAATCCCTGCAGAAGGCTCTGCGCGGTCTTGAGACGGGTATCGACGGGCTCGTGCAGCGCATGCCGGATGACCCGACCGAGGACGAACTCGAGATGCTGCGGCATGAATTGCGCATGCCGGGTGAGGAGAGGCTGCTGTACGTCGCCGACGCATTTCGGCTGGGTCTGGGGGGGCAGCAGATCGCCAAATTGTCGGGAATCGACCCGTGGTTTCTGGGCCAGATCGAAGATCTGGTCGCACAGGAACAGATGATCCGCGATATAGGCCTGGAGGCGCTGAGCCGCGACCGGCTGTGGCGACTGAAGCGCAAGGGTTTCTCGGATTCTCGTCTCGCGCACCTGCTCGGTTGCGAGGAGTCGGTCGTTCGGCAGTATCGCCTCAAGGCAAACGTGCTCCCGGTCTTCAAGCGTGTCGACAGCTGTGCCGCCGAGTTCGCTACGACGACCGCTTACCTGTATTCAACCTATGAAGAAGAGTGCGAGGCGGATCCGACGAACCGCGACAAGATTATGATCCTGGGTGGCGGACCGAACCGGATCGGTCAGGGTATCGAATTTGACTATTGCTGTGTGCACGCGGCGCTCGCGCTGCGCGAAGTCGGCTACGAGACCATCATGGTTAACTGCAACCCGGAAACCGTATCGACGGATTACGACACGTCCGATCGGTTGTATTTCGAGCCGCTGACGTTTGAGGATGTCATGTCCATCATCGAACGGGAGAAGCCGAAGGGCGTGATCGTGCAATACGGCGGGCAGACGCCGTTGAAGCTGGCGCGAGCGCTGGAGGTGGCCGGTGCGCCGATTATCGGTACGAGTCCGGACTCGATCGATCTCGCCGAAGATCGCGAGCGATTTCAGAAACTGCTCCACCGCCTGGAGCTGAAGCAGCCGCCGAACTGTATCGCCCGCACCGAGGAAGAGGCGGTCACGATGGGGGCCGAGGTCGGGTTTCCGCTCGTCGTGCGCCCGTCCTATGTGCTCGGTGGGCGGGCGATGGAGATCGTGCACAACGAGGCGGACCTGCGTATATACATGAACCAGGCTGTCGAGGTCTCCAACGACGCGCCGGTTCTGTTGGATCGTTTCCTCGATCAGGCCGTCGAAGTCGATGTCGACGCGATCTGCGACGGCACGGAAGTCCTGATCGGCGGCATCATGGAACATGTCGAGCAGGCCGGCGTTCACTCGGGTGATTCTGGCTGCTCGCTGCCGCCGGCGACGCTGAGCCAGGAGATTCAGGATCAGCTCGCGGATCAAACGGTGGCGTTGGCCAAGGGGCTGAACGTCATCGGCCTGATGAATATCCAGTTTGCGATCCAGAACGGGGTGATTTACGTGCTCGAGGTGAATCCACGTGCATCGCGATCGGTGCCGTTCGTCTCGAAGGCGACCGGCATGCCGCTCGCGAAGATCGCCGCCAAATGCATGGTCGGCATCAGCCTCGAAGCTCAGGGCGCCCAGGTTCCGTGCGTGCCGGCGTACTACTCGGTCAAGGAATCGGTCTTCCCATTCAACAAGTTTCCGGAAGCCGACCCGATCCTGGGTCCGGAGATGAAATCGACGGGCGAGGTCATGGGCACGGGGCGTTCGTTTGCAGAAGCCTACGCCAAGGCACAGTTAGCGTCGGGCGTCACGTTGCCCGAGGGGGGGCAGGCGCTGCTGTCCGTGCGTGATCGCGACAAACCGGGCGCCGTCAAACTGGCTAATATCCTGGTGGAGCGCGGTTTCAACATCGTTGCGACGGACGGTACCGCACGCTACCTGGCCGAAAATGGCGTGCCTTGTCGGCGGGTCAACAAGGTGCGGGAAGGGCGGCCACACATCGTCGATATGCTGAAGAACGGCGAGATCACATTCGTCGCGAATACGACGGAAGGTAAAAAAGCCATACGCGAATCGCATTCGATTCGCGCCGCGGCCGTACGTCACAAGGTGACGTATTACACAACCCTGGCGGCGGCAATGGCGACCAGCATGGCGCTGGATCATCGGAGCGGCGGGGAAGTCAACAAGCTGCAGGATTTGCACAGGGAAAATGAGGCCGCGACGTGAATACTGTTCCGATTACCGAGAAGGGTGCCGAGAAGCTGCGTGAGGAGTTGCGGCGCCTGAAGTCTACGGAGCGTCCGCGGATCGTTCAGGCGATTGCCGAGGCCCGTGCGCACGGCGACCTCAAGGAGAATGCCGAGTACCATGCCGCGAAGGAAGAGCAGGGGTTCGTCGAGGGACGCATTCGCGATATCGACGGCAAGTTATCCAATTGCGAGATCATTGATGTCACGCGATTTGGCACGACCGGTAAAGTTATCTTCGGTGCGACCGTCGATCTGCTGGACGAGGATGATGGCCGAGAACTGACATACCGGATCGTCGGTGAGGACGAGGCAGATATTTCGGCCGGGCTGATTTCCGTGAGCTCGCCGACTGCGCGGGCGATGATCGCCAAGGAAGAGGGTGACATCGCGGTCGTCGATGCGCCCGGCGGCCAGAAGTCGTACGAGATCGTCTCGGTGCGTTACCTTTAGCGCGCTGCTAGCCGGGCAGAACGATCGCAGGCTTATCTTTGCGGCAACGATACAGGATCGCGACATTGCCGATTCGACCGATCAGCGCGGCGGCGGATCGCTCGACCAATTCGTTGATTGCCGCATCCCGCGTAGCGCGATCGCCGACGCGGAGTTTGACCTTGAGCAGTTCGTGATGCTCCAGATTCTGGTCGAGTTCGGTGAGCAGGCCTGGCGTGATACCCGCCGAGCCGATGTGGACGACGGGCTTCAGGCTATGCGCGAGACCGCGCAGGTATTGCTTCTGTTTGTCGCTGAGTTTCATGGGCATAATTGTAGACCGGCATGACCGACGGCAATGGCTAAAAGCGCATCCAGTAAACGCTGGCTTCATCGTCAGGGAGCTGACGAGTATGTACGTCGCGCGAAAGCGGACGGCTGGCGTTCGCGAGCCGTCTACAAGTTGATCGAATTCCAAGAGCGTGAGCGCCTGTTGCAGTCCGGGCAGCGGGTGCTCGACCTGGGTGCCGCGCCGGGGGCCTGGAGCCAGTATGCCGCCAAGGCCGTCGGTCCGAAGGGCCGCGTCATCGCCGTGGACCTGCTCGAAATGGGTCCGATTGCCGGCGTAGCGTTCATGCAGGGCGACTTCAGGGACGAAAATATCTATGCGCAGGTGCTGCAGTGCGCCAGCGATACGGGTCTGGACCTTGTTATGTCAGATATGGCCCCCAATATCAGTGGGACCCGATCAGTGGATCAGCCGCGCGCCATGTACCTTGCGGAACTGGCGTTCGACATGGCCACGAAGGCGCTGAGACCCGGTGGCAGCTTTGTGGTCAAGCTGTTTCACGGCGAGGGCTTCGATGCTTTCGTGCGCTCCGTGCGCCAGTCGTTTGATGGGGTAAAGGTCCGCAAACCAAAGGCTTCGCGGCCGCAGAGCCGCGAGACCTATCTGGTAGCGAGGAATTTTCGGTAATGGTAGGGTGGATCTCAGTATACTCGCGCAACCTCAAGGGTTCGGGCGCTTCAAGGGATTGAGAATCTTGAACGATTTGGCAAAAAATATCATTTTATGGATCGTCATCGCGATTGTGCTGCTGACGGTCTTTCAGAGTTTCGGTAGCGGTGGGCGCCAAACCGAGCCGCTCGATTACTCGACGTTCCTCGATCTCGTCGAAAGCAGCCAGATCAGCGAAGTGAATTTCGAAGGCGAGATGATCAAGGGCCGGCTCACGTCCGGCGAGCCTTTCGTCACCTACAGTCCGGAGACCGACAACACTGCGCTGATTGGCGAGCTGAAGCGGAATCGCGTACAGATCAAGGCGACGGCTCCGAAGGGCCAGAACATCCTGGTCAGCCTGTTCATCAATTCATTCCCGGTCCTGCTGCTGATCGGCGTCTGGGTGTACTTCATGCGCCAGATGCAGGGTGGTGCCGGGGGACGCGGCGCGATGTCCTTCGGCAAGAGCAAGGCGCGTCTTCTCGGGGAAGACCAGATCAGCGTCACGTTTCAGGATGTGGCCGGTATCGAAGAAGCCAAAGAAGAACTCAGCGAGATTGTCGAATTTCTGAAGGATCCGTCGAAGTTCCAGCGCCTTGGAGGCAAGATTCCCAAGGGCGTGTTGATGGTGGGTGCTCCGGGCACCGGTAAGACACTGCTGGCGCGTGCCATCGCCGGTGAAGCGAAAGTGCCGTTCTTCACGATTTCCGGTTCTGACTTCGTCGAGATGTTCGTGGGCGTGGGCGCCTCGCGTGTCCGTGACATGTTCGAACAGGCGAAGAAGCAAGCGCCGTGTATTATTTTCATCGACGAGATCGACGCAGTCGGCCGTCACCGTGGCGCCGGACTCGGCGGTGGTCACGACGAGCGCGAACAGACCCTGAACCAGTTGCTCGTTGAGATGGATGGTTTCGAAGGCAACGACGGCGTCATCGTTATCGCCGCGACGAACCGTCCCGACGTACTCGATCCCGCGCTGCTGCGTCCGGGTCGTTTCGATCGGCAGGTCGTCGTGCCGCTGCCGGACGTGCGCGGTCGCGAGCAGATCCTGCGGGTGCACATGCGCAAGGTGCCGATTAGCGATGACGTGCGGCCATCGATCATCGCCAGGGGCACACCGGGCATGTCCGGGGCAGACCTCGCCAACCTCGTCAACGAGGCCGCGCTGTTTGCCGCGCGTGCGAATCATCGCACCGTCGGGATGGAAGAGTTCGAGAAGTCCAAGGACAAGATCATGATGGGCACTGAGCGCCGGTCGATGGTCATGACCGAGGAGGAGAAGAACCTGACGGCGTATCACGAGGCCGGCCATGCGATCGTCGGTCTGTCGGTACCCGACCACGACCCCGTCTACAAGGTCTCGATCATCCCGCGCGGTCGCGCACTCGGTATCACGATGTTCCTGCCGGAGCAGGATCGCTACAGCTTCAGCAAACAGCGCCTGAATAGCCAGATCGCGAGTCTGTTCGGGGGGCGTATCGCCGAGAAATTGGTGTTTGGCGCCGATGCGGTCACGACCGGCGCGTCCAACGACATCGAGCGCGCGACGGAGATCGCGCGCAACATGGTCACGAAGTGGGGCTTGTCGGATTTGATGGGTCCGCTGACCTATTCAGAGGAGGCGGGCGAAGTGTTCCTCGGTCGTTCGGTCACACAGACCAAACTGGTGTCCGACGAGACCGCGTTTGCCATCGACCAGGAAATACGCAGGATCATCGATGCGAATTACGAGCGCGCGAACAAGGTCCTGACGGAGCATCGCGACAAGCTCGACGCCATGGCCGATGCGCTGATGAAGTATGAGACGCTCGACGAGACGCAACTCAAGGACATCATGGCAGGTCGCGAGCCGCGTCCTCCGGCAGACTGGGACAGTGAGCCGCCGCCAGCCGCACCGACCGCGGACGCCGATCTTGAGAAGAAAGACGATTCCTCGATCGGCGGTCCCGCCGCGCAACGACCCTGACATAGCGTGATGTCAGCCGATCCGCGCACGGTCGACCCACGCGCGATAGACCCCCGCGTAATCGAGGCAACCAACGCCGAATTTCAGCGGCTGCTCCGATCCGGCAGCCGTTGTCTCATCATGGGGGTCCTGAACGTTACCCCCGATTCATTTTCCGACGGCGGTCAATTCGACAGCGTGCCGGCGGCATTTGACCATGCCGCGCGAATGCTGGATGAGGGTGCCGACATACTCGACATCGGCGGGGAGTCGACCCGGCCCGGCGCAGCCGCGGTGTCCGTCGATGACGAGCTCGACCGGGTCATTCCCGTTATTGAAAAGCTGCGAGCCGAGTTTGCGTGTCCGTTGTCGATCGACACGAGCAAGGCCGAGGTCATGCGTGCCGCGGTCGCGGCCGGCGCCACGCTGATCAACGACGTCCGCGCGCTGCGCAGCGAGGACGCGCTGGATACCGCGGCTGAGCTCGGCGTCCCGGTGTGCCTGATGCACATGCAGGGCACGCCGCGTTCGATGCAGGCCGCGCCGCGCTATGGTGATGTAACCACGGACGTCAGCGCATTCCTGTGCGAGCGGATGGATGCGTGTATCGCCGCGGGCATCGCGCCGGCGCAATTGATCGTCGATCCCGGCTTCGGCTTCGGTAAGACCCTCGAGCAGAATCTGCAACTGCTGCGCAACTTGGATAAAATTGCGACGTTGGGCGCACCGGTGCTGGTCGGTGTGTCGCGCAAGTCGATGCTCGGCCAGTTGCTGGACAAGCCTGCCGGTGAACGGATCCATGGCAGTGTCGCGCTGGGAATGTTGGCAAGACAAAAGGGCGCATCGATTCTGCGTGTGCACGACGTGGCGCCGACAGTCGATGCCCTGAGCGTCCTGGACGCGTTTTCACAAAAAGGTGGTCTTGATGGCTAGAGAGTTTTTCGGCACGGACGGAATCCGCGGGCGAGTCGGCGAGCCTCCGATGACGGCAGAGTTTGTGCTGCGCCTGGCGAGCGCCGCTGCGCGTGTCCTCGCGCCGAGCGGCGGTCGGGTCGTGATCGGCAAGGACACGCGGGTGTCAGGTTATATGCTGGAATCCGCGCTCGAGGCCGGTTTCGTTGCCGCGGGCATGGACGTCCATTTGCTCGGACCATTGCCGACGCCGGGCATCGCGTTCATGACGAAGGAGCTCGGTGCCGATGTCGGGGTCGTCATCAGCGCGTCGCACAATCCCTATCACGACAACGGGATCAAGTTTTTCGATGCCGAGGGCCGCAAGTTGCCGGATTCGGTCGAGGAAGATATCGAGCGTTACCTGGGCGAGCCGGCGATCACGCGAGATTCGAGTTCATTGGGTCACGCGAAGCGTATCGACAGCGCGCGCGAAGACTATCAACGATTCTGCCTGTCGACCGTGCCCGATGAATTCCGGCTCGACAAACTGAAGATCGTCCTGGATTGTGCGCATGGTGCGGGGTACAAGGTCGCGCCACGCGTCATGACCGAGCTCGGCGCGGAGATCATCCCGATCGGATGTTCGCCGAACGGCAAGAACATCAACGATGGTTGTGGCACCACGCACCCGGAGCTTATGATCATGACGGTCAAGGCAATCGGCGCAGACGTTGGCATCGCATTCGATGGAGACGGTGATCGCGTGCTGATGGTCGACGGCGATGGTAATCTCATCGACGGCGACCAGCTGCTCTATGTGCTTGCCCACGCGCGTCAGCAGGCGGGTACCCTGGTCGGACCGGTCGTTGGAACGCTGATGTCGAACCTGGGTCTCGAGCGTGCGCTGGGCCAGCTTGGTATCGAATTTCGCCGGGCACGCGTCGGCGATCGCTACGTGATTGCCATGTTGAATGAACTCGGTGGGCAGCTCGGCGGCGAGGCGTCCGGTCATCTGCTGTGCCTCGACAAGACGACGACCGGCGACGGCCTGATCAATGCGCTGCAGGTGCTGGTCGTCATGATCGAATCCGGGCGGACGCTCGCTGAGTTGACCGCCGGGATGCCCCAACTCCCGCAGACCCTGATCAACGTCCGCACTCAGAGCCGCGTCTCCGTCGACGATTCTCCGGAGATACAGTCGGCGATCGCGCAGGCGCAGCAACGCATCGCGGACCGTGGCCGGATCCTGGTTCGGGCTTCCGGGACGGAGCCGGTGTTGCGGATCATGGTCGAGGGGGAAGACGAAACGGAGGTCCGGCAGCTGGCCACGGAGCTGGCGGGCGAGATCGAGCGGATTGCGGCGTGAATTGGATCTGACGTGTTCAGGAATGATGGTGCGTGGATCGCCGCCAGCGGCCTTGCTACATCTACTCGTGGGCAACCAGAGGGAGTAGCATCCCGACGGAATTACCGGGTTCGACCCCAATTTCACGTGGATTGATTTCCGGGGGCGGGGAAGCTACCCTTCGCGCTCATTTTTGGCCGGATTATTGTGGTTTCGGGGGGGCACCCCGGGCCGGGCATGCCGGGTGCGACGCCGCCCCGGGATGCGAGGAATCATGAGAAAGACACTCGTTGCCGGAAACTGGAAGCTCAATGGCTCGTCAGAGGCGAATCGCAGCCTGATTGCCGGGATCACGGCCGGGCTCGCTACGGAGTCCGGCGGCGAAGTCATGGTCTGTCCGCCTTACGTTTACCTGGCTGCCGTTGCCGCGCAGCTCGCCGGGACTGACCTGTTGCTCGGTGCGCAGGATGTGGCGGCCGAGGCCGGCGGCGCATTCACCGGCGAAGTGTCCGCGGGGATGCTGGCCGAGGTCGGGTGCAGCCACACGCTCACAGGCCATTCGGAGCGCCGGACGCGGTACGGCGATACCGATGAGGTTGTGGCCGCGAAGTTTCGGGCCGCACAGGCCGCGGGCCTGAAGCCGGTCCTGTGTATTGGCGAGACGCTCGAAGAGCGTGAGTCCGGGGTGACGATGGAGGTCATCGACCGGCAGCTCGGGGCGGTCGTCGATGCCGCCGGGGTCGGCGCTTTCGCGGATGCGATTGTCGCTTACGAGCCGGTCTGGGCGATCGGCACCGGGCTGACGGCGACGCCGGCCCAGGCGCAGGAAGTCCACGGGCATATCCGCGGCGTTATTTCGGGTGCCGATGCTAAAATCGGCGCTGAACTTCAGATTCTCTACGGCGGCAGCGTCAAGGGCGCAAATGCGGCCGAGCTGTTTGCGTTGGAGGATATCGACGGTGGATTGATTGGCGGCGCGTCGCTGGATGCGGACGAGTTTCTGGCAATATGCGAGGCCGCAGCGGGAACCAACTAAATGATTAATTTTCATTCATTCGTGCTGATTGGGCACGTCCTGATTTCGGCAGCGATCATCGCTCTCGTGCTGTTTCAGCGTGGGAAGGGCGCCGATGCCGGGGCCGCCTTCGGCGCTGGCGCATCCGGTACCGTGTTTGGTGCGCGTGGCTCATCGAATTTCCTGTCCCGCTCGACGGCGGTGCTGGCGACGCTGTTTTTTGCGTCGAGTCTGTCGCTCGCCTACCTCGGATCGCGGCAGGCCCCGACCGAGAGCCTCATGGACGGCACGACGGCGCCTGCTGCCGGTATCAGCGCCGTGCCGGGTGCGGATGAACCGGCGACGGGTTTCGAGCCGGCGCAAAGCGAAGACCTGCTGCCGGTCCTGCCCGAATTGGAGGGCATTGGCGAGACGGGTGACCTGCCGGCGGTGCCGGAGAGCGAGGTCACCGAGGAAGCAAGCCCGTAACTCAGTGACCGTGACCGACCTTGAATCGGGAGATGTGCCTGGATCATTGACCGAGCCGATGTGGTGGAATTGGTAGACACGCTGTCTTGAGGGGGCAGTGGCGCAAGCCGTGCCGGTTCGAGTCCGGCCATCGGCACCATTCAAGTATTTTCGGTCCTCCCGCGATAAAGTTATGTGGAATGCTGCGGCATTGTTACAATTGTGCGTTGCCCGGTTGTTGACAAATCGCTCCAAGGATAGGTTGTGCTTCAAGGTTATTTGCCGGTTCTGATTTTTCTCGGGATCTCGTTAGGCCTCGGCGTGGTGCTGATGGGCGTCGGTCTGTTCCTGGGCCATGGGGAGAAGACCGCGGAGAAGGCGTCGCCCTACGAATGCGGGTTCGAACCGTTCGAAGACGGCCGGATCAAGTTCGATATTCGTTATTACCTCGTCGCCATCCTGTTCATTATCTTTGATCTCGAAATTGCTTTCCTGTTTCCCTGGGCGGTCTCGCTGGATTCTGTCGGGACCTCCGGAATTATCGCGATGGGTGTTTTTCTGCTGGTACTCGTCGTCGGCTTTATCTTCGAGTGGAAGAAGGGCGCCCTGGAATGGGATTGACGAATTCTGAAATTCGGGAGCTGGCCGCCGTCAACCTGTCGAAGGCGGAAACGCCGCAGGATATGCTCGAGCAGCGTGGTTTCTGGGTGTCCAATGCCGATGCGTTGTACAACTGGGCGCGTACGGGCTCGATGTGGCCAGTCACTTTCGGCCTGGCCTGTTGCGCGATCGAGATGATGCAGGCCGGTGCGGCGCGCTACGATCTCGATCGTTTTGGTGTGATGTTCCGGCCGAGCCCGCGCCAGTCGGACGTCATGATCGTGGCGGGTACGCTGACCAATAAGATGGCTCCACCCCTGCGCAAGGTCTGGGATCAGATGCCCGAGCCGAAGTGGGCGATCTCGATGGGTTCGTGTGCGAACGGTGGGGGTTACTATCACTATTCGTACGCGGTCGTACGGGGATGCGACCGTATCATTCCGGTGGACGTCTATGTGCCCGGATGCCCCCCGACGGCTGAGGCGCTTATCTACGGCATTCTCCAGCTGCAAGAAAAAATTCGACGAACCAATACGATAGCCCGATGAGCGTTCGCTACGATGCATTGTCAGCGGCTATTTCTTCACGCTTCGGTGCGGCACTGAGTCCCGTTTCGTCGCGCTGCGGGGAGTTGACCTACGAAGTCGACAAAACCGACCTGATTCAGGTCGCGACCGTGCTGCGTGACGAGGATGAGTTTCAGTTCGAGATGCTTATCGACCTCTGCGGTATCGATTATCTGAGCTACGGCAAGGCCGAATGGCAGACCGACGACGCGACGTCGACGGGCTTCAGTCGTGCGGCCGTGCCAGAGAACATCGTGCCGGATGCGGATACGATCTTCGAGCCTCGGCGGTTCGCGGTCGTCTATCACCTGCTGTCGATCAGCCGGAACTGGCGATTACGCCTGCGGGTTTTCCCGGGTTCGGCGAACCCGCCGATCGTGCCGTCCGTGGTTGACGTCTGGGCCAGCGCGAACTGGTACGAGCGTGAGGCATTCGATCTGTTCGGCATCCTGTTCGAGGGCCATCCCGATCTGCGTCGAATCCTCACCGACTACGGTTTTATCGGCCACCCGTTTCGTAAAGACTTTCCGATCATCGGTAACGTCGAGACGCGGTATGACCCGGACCGTGGCCGTGTGATCTATCAGCCGGTCAGTATCGAACCCCGCACGCTGGTGCCGAAGGTCATTCGCGACGACAATCGCTACGCGTCCGAACTCAAGGATGAGCCCGGACATGACTGAGATTCAGAATTTTACGCTGAACTTCGGTCCTCAGCATCCGGCGGCACACGGAGTCCTGCGCCTGGTGCTGGAGATGGACGGCGAGGTCATACAGCATGCGGATCCGCATATCGGTCTTTTGCATCGTGCGACCGAGAAACTCGCGGAGACGAAGCCGTTCAGTCAGAGCATCGGCTACATGGATCGTCTCGACTATGTGTCGATGATGTGCAACGAGCATGGGTATGTGCTGGCAATCGAGAAATTGCTGGGGATCACCGTGCCAATCCGCGCGCAATACATACGCGTCATGTTTGACGAGATCACGCGTATCCTGAATCACCTGATGTGGCTCGGGGCACATGGCCTCGACGTCGGCGCGATGACCATGTTTCTGTACTGCTTCCGTGAGCGGGAAGACCTCATGGATGTCTACGAGGCGGTTTCCGGCACGCGCATGCATGCGACGTATTATCGTCCCGGCGGCGTCTATCGCGACTTGCCCGATGAGATGCCCAGGTACCAGCCGAATAAATTCCGGGCGCAGAAAGATATCGATCGCCTGAACGAAAACCGTCAGGGCTCGGTGCTCGATTTCATCGAGGATTTTACGAATCGATTTCCGGGCTGTGTCGACGAGTACGAGACGCTGCTGACCGACAATCGGATCTGGAAACAACGTACCGTCAATATTGGCGTCGTGTCGCCGGACCGGGCTCTGCAACTCGGTTTCACGGGGCCGATGCTCCGCGGCTCGGGTGTCGAATGGGATCTGCGCAAGAAGCAGCCATACGAGACCTATGCCGAGGTCGAATTCGATATCCCGGTAGGGACCAACGGTGATTGTTATGACCGTTACCTCGTGCGCGTCGAGGAGTTGCGTCAGTCGAACCGGATCGTCAGGCAATGCGTGGACTGGCTGCGCCGGAATCCGGGCCCGGTCATGCTCGACGATCCGAAGTTCGTGGCGCCGAGCCGCGTGGACATGAAGGACGACATGGAGTCGCTCATACATCATTTCAAGCTGTTTACCGAGGGTTATACGGTACCGGAGGGCGAGGCCTATGTCGCGATCGAGCACCCGAAGGGCGAGTTCGGTGTTTACCTCGTGTCGGATGGCTCGAACAAGCCGTACCGGCTGAAGATCCGCGCAGCCGGGTTTGCACACATTTCTGCAATGCATGAGATGGTGGTGGGGCACATGCTGGCCGATGTCGTCGCGGTCATTGGCACACAGGACATCGTGTTTGGCGAGATCGATCGCTGAGTGCATTGACGGACACGCATACGATGGAATCAGTAGATAACATGTCACAGCTTTCTGCCCACACGCGCGAAGAGATCGACGCCTGGCGCGCCAAGTTCCCGGAAGGGCGGCAGCGATCGGCGGTGATTGCGGCGCTGCATGCCGCGCAGCACCAGAATCACGGCTACCTGACCAAGGAGTTGATGGAAGCCGTGGCCGAGTGCCTCGAGATTCCGGCGATTCAGGTCTTCGAGGTTGCGGCGTTCTACTCGATGTTCGAGACGCAGCCGGTCGGCAGACACAGCATCTCGGTCTGCACGAACATCTCCTGCATGTTGTGCGGGGGCGAGCAGCTCCTGGGTTACATCGAGAAAAAGCTCGGTATCAAGGCGGGCGAGAGTACGGCGGATCACAAGTTCTACCTGAAGGTCGAAGAAGAATGCCTCGCGGCCTGTACCGGTGCGCCGATGATGATGATCGATCACAAGTATTACGAGAACCTGACGCAGGCGCGCATCGACGAAATCCTGGATTCCATCTGAGCATGGCTGAGTACGAACAAAACCAGGTTTGCCTGCAAACCCTCGGCATGGACGAGCCGTGGACGCTCGAGTCGTATCTGAAGGTAGGCGGCTACGAGTCATGGAAGCGCGTACTCGCCGGTGCGTTGAGTCGTGAGCAGATCATCGAGACGCTCAAGACATCGGGCCTGCGTGGCCGCGGCGGGGCGGGCTTCCCGACCGGCCTGAAGTGGAGTTTCATGCCGAACGACGATCGTCAGAAGTACACGGTATGCAACTCGGACGAAAGCGAGCCGGGCACCTGTCACGACCGCGATATCCTGCGCTATAACCCGCATGCTGTCATCGAGGGCATGGCCATCGGTGGCTTCGCGATGGGCGCGACGGTCGGCTACAACTATATCCGCGGTGAATTCATGGATGAGCCGTACCCGCGTTTCACCGCTGCGCTCACAGAGGCCTACGAGGCCGGTCTGCTCGGCCAGGATATCCAGGGGTCGGGTATCGCGTTCGACCTCCACGCATTCATCGGCGCCGGCGCCTATATCTGCGGCGAGGAAACCGGCTTGCTCGAATCTCTGGAGGGCAAGCCCGGACGGCCGCGTTTCAAGCCGCCGTTCCCGGCCGGCTTCGGCCTGTACGGGCAGCCGACGACGATCAACAACACGCAGAGTTTCGCGTCCGTACCGCAAATCATTCGCAAGGGGGCTGACTGGTTCGCCGATCTCGGCGTCGAGGGTTCCGGCGGCACGATGGTTTTCTCGGTGTCAGGGCACGTTAATCAAGGGGGTAACTGGGAGTTGCCGCTGGGTGTTCCATTCCGACATCTACTCGATCTGGCCGGCGGCGTGCGCGACGACCGCGAGCTCAAAGCCGTGATTCCGGGCGGCGTATCGGTGCCGGTACTGCCGGCCGACGCGATCTGGGACATCACGATGGATTACAACGCCGTCCAGGCCGCCGGCTCGTCGCTCGGTACGGGGTCGATGATCATTATGGACGAGACGACCTGCATGGTGCGCACCCTGTGCCGGATATCGCGCTTCTATCACACCGAGTCCTGCGGACAGTGTACGCCCTGTCGCGAAGGTACCGGCTGGCTGCATCGCATGTTGACGCGCATCATCGATGGCCAGGGTTCGCGGGGCGACCTGGATTTGCTGCTGGCCGTTGCCAACAAGATCGAGGGTCATACGATTTGCGCGTTCGGTGATGCGGCGGCCTGGCCCGTGCAGAGTTTTCTGAAGCATTTTTTCCACGAGTTCGAGTACATGGTCGAGCATGCCGGGCGCTCGATCATCGATGACCGACCGGCGGCTGCGTGAACTCGGAGTAATGAATCAGAGTGATGAGCGGCGACACATTTAAAATTGAAGTTGACGGCCAGGAGCTCGAGGCACGGCCCGGCCAGATGCTGATCGAGGTCACAGACGCGGCTAATATCTATATCCCGCGTTTCTGCTACCACGAGAAGCTGTCGGTCGCGGCGAATTGCCGGATGTGTCTCGTAGAGGTCGAGAATTCGCCCAAGCCGATGCCTGCATGTGCGACGCCGGTCATGGACGGCATGAAGGTGCAGACGAAATCGGCCGCGGCTATCGACGCGCAAAAATCCGTCATGGAGTTCCTGTTGATCAACCACCCGCTGGATTGCCCGATCTGCGATCAGGGTGGCGAATGCGAGTTGCAGGATCTCGCGATGGGCTACGGCCGGGGCATCTCACGGTTTGCCGAGCCCAAGCGTGTCATCCAGGACGAGAACATCGGTCCGCTGATCTCCACGGACATGACTCGCTGCATTCTCTGTACCCGGTGCGTCCGGTTTACGCAGGAGATCGCCGGCTACCAGGAACTCGGTACGATCGGCCGCGGTGATCGCATGGAGATCGGCACCTATATCGAGACCAGCGTCGATCACGAGCTGTCGGGCAACATTATCGATCTTTGCCCGGTCGGCGCGTTGAACAACAAGCCGTACCGGTTTTCGGCACGGGCATGGGAGATGGTCGCGTTGCCGACGATTGCGCCACACGATTGTGTCGGGTCGAACCTGAACGCGCACGTGATGGGCGGCCGCGTCAAGCGCATCGTGCCACGCACGAACGAGGCGGTCAACGAGACCTGGATCACGGACCGCGATCGCTTCAGCTGCGCAGGCATCTATGCGGAGGACCGATTGGAGACGCCGATCATTCGCGATGATGGCGAATGGCGTGAGGCGACGTGGGAGGAGGCGCTCGACATCGTGGCCGAGGGCCTGCGCCGCATCGGCTCGGATCTCGGTGTGCTCGTGTCGCCGAGCACGACATCTGAGGAAGGCTACCTGCTGAACCGGATTACACGGCATCTGGGCTCGAATAGCATCGATTACCGTCTGCGCCGCCGTGATTTTCGCAACCAGGAGTTTGACCCGCGGCGGCCGACCCTGGGAATGGAACTGGGCGATATCGAACAGGCGGACGCATTGCTGATCATCGGTTCGAACCTGCGCAAGGAAGTCCCGCTGCTCGCCCATCGGGTGCGCAAGGCCGCGTGCGCCGGCGGGCACGTCGCATTTGTCCACCCGGTACGTTATGAATACCTGTTCGAGGTCAGTCATTACTTCGACGGCGACGATCTGATCGCAGAATTGACCGAGCTGGTCGCAGCGGCGGAAGGAGACGGCGGAGAAGACTATTGCGCCACGGTAGCTGCGTTGCGTGACGGGGACCGCAGCGGCGTCATCATTGGGCAGATCGCGATGCGCCACCCGTGCTTCGCGCAAATTACCCGCTTGGCCGCGCGGCTCGCGAAGCTGACGGACGCGAGCTACGGCTTCGCTTCCGAGGGCGCCAATGCGGTCGGTCTGAGCGAGGCGGGCGTCGTGCCGCACCGGGGTGTCGGCTTTAAGGCCGTCGACAATCCCGGCGCAACCGCCGCAGACATGCTGGCGCATCCGCCGCGTGGCTTGTTGTTGTTCGGCGTCGAGCCCGAATTCGATTGCGCCGATGGCCAGGCCGGGCTTGCTGCGATGCGCGCCGCCGAATTCGTCGTCGCGGTGTCGCCCTATCTTGGCGACGGGCTGAACGATTGCGCCGATGTCGTATTGCCGATGGGCACGTTTGCCGAGACCTCCGGCACATTCGTCAACGCGAACGGCAGGCCCCAGAGTTTCGGTGGCATCGCGCAGCCGGTGGGTGAGAGCCGGCCGGGCTGGAAGATCCTGCGCGTGCTCGGCAACCTGCTCGAACTACCGGATTGCGCATACGAGTCGACCGCTGACATCGCTCGGGAAATCGTCGCGGTGGCGAGTGCGGCACTGGTCGGGGAGGAGCCGCCGAATCTGCCCGATGCGCCCGAACCGTCACCCGCGGTGACGACAAGTATTGACGTGGCCGAACTGGACGTGCCGATGTATCGCATCGATGCGCTCGTGCGGCGTGCCCATGCATTACAGCTGACACGTGACGGTCGAGCCGGGCACGACGCCGCGGATCTCCCCAGGTAAGCGCAGGGATAAACGAATTGGCCGAATTGTTGAGCACGCTGCCCTATTGGGAAATTCTGCCCGAGCTGATCCAGCAGGTCATTGTCATCGTCGTGCAGATCGTGCCCCTGGTCGTGGGCCTGATCCTGTGCGTCGCGTACCTGACGTTCGCCGAACGCAAGATCATCGGCTACATGCAGATGCGGATCGGGCCGAATCGGGTTGGGCCGAGAGGGTGGTTGCAGCCGATTGCCGATACCGTAAAGCTGCTGATCAAGGAGGTCATCCTCCCGGCGAAGTCGAACCGGTATTTATTCCTGATCGCGCCGTTGTTGTCTATTACGCCCGCCTTCGCGGCCTGGGCGGTGATTCCGCTGTTCCCGGGTTTTGCGATCGCCAATGTCGATGCCGGGCTTTTGTATGTCCTCGCGTTGACGTCGATGGGGGTCTATGGCGTCATCATTGCCGGCTGGGCATCCAATTCCAAATACGCGTTCCTCGGCGCGATGCGCTGTGCGGCGCAGATCGTTGCCTACGAGATCGCGATGGGTTTTGCCCTGGTCGGCGTGTTGATGGCCAGCGGCAGCATGAATCTCGGTGAGATCACCGCGGCGCAGTCCGGCGCGGAGAATCACTGGTTCCTGGTGCCGCTGTTCCCACTGCTCGTCGTGTTTTTCATTTCCGGCGTCGCCGAGACGAACCGCGCGCCGTTCGACGTCGCCGAAGGCGAGTCGGAGATCGTGGCCGGCTTCCATGTCGAGTATTCGGGCGTCGCATTCGCCGTGTTCTTCCTGGCCGAGTACGCGAACATGATTCTGATTGCGGCGCTGACGTCGGTCATGTTCCTGGGGGGCTGGGATTCACCGTTGTCGGGATCACTGTTTGACTTCCTCGAAGGGACGCCGCTGGCCATTCTGCAGGCCGGTGGTTTGCACTGGTTGGCCGTCAAGGTGGCATTCTTCCTGTTCTGTTTCCTGTGGTTCCGCGCCACATTCCCGCGCTACCGGTACGATCAGATTATGCGGCTGGGCTGGAAAGTCTTCATTCCCGTGACGATCATCTGGATCTTCGTCGAGGGCGGCATGGTTCTGGCGGGTGTCGGTCCCTGGAGCAGTTGATATGAGCACGTTCACAAGCATTGTAAAAACATTCACGCTGTGGGAGTTGCTGAAAGGGCTGCGGGTGACCCTGCGCAATCTTTTCGCCCGCAAGGTGACGATTCAGTATCCGGAAGAGAAGACGCCGCAGTCACCGCGTTTTCGCGGTCTGCACGCATTGCGCCGGTATCCGAATGGCGAGGAGCGGTGCATCGCCTGCAAGTTATGCGAGGCGGTGTGTCCCGCTGCGGCAATTACGATCGAGTCCGATGTTGCGGACGACGGAACGCGGCGTACGACGCGCTATGACATCGATCTTTTCAAGTGCATTTACTGCGGTTTCTGCGAAGAGGCGTGTCCGGTCGATGCGATCGTCGAGACGCGGATCTTCGAGTATCACATGGAGCACCGGGGCGAAAATATCATGACCAAGGAGAAGTTGATGGCGATCGGAGATCGGTACGAGCAGATGATTTTGGCCGATCGAGCGGCCGACGCGAAATACAGGTAATCCGGATGGTCTTGCAGGTTTATTTCTGGATGCTCGCCCTTATAGTGCTGGGCGCGGCCGGGGGTGTGATCACGTCCCGGAACCCGGTGTTCTCGGCATTGTGGCTCGTGCTGGCATTCGTCACCAGCGCAATTCTGTGGATGTTGCTCGAGGCCGAGTTCCTGGCGATCGTGCTGGTGCTCGTGTACGTGGGTGCAGTCATGGTGTTGTTCCTGTTTGTCGTCATGATGCTCGACATCGATCTCGACACCCTGAAGCAAGGATTCGTGCGCTTTGCGCCGCTCGGCGCCATCGTGGCTTTCATCATGGTGATCGAGCTCGTCACGGTATTTGTCATTCGTTCTACGGGGCTGCCGGTGCTCGCGAACCCGCCGCCGCATCCGGCAGGCTACAGCAACACCAAGGAACTGGGCGCCGTCCTGTATACCGAGCATGTCTACGCGTTCGAGCTCGCCGCATTCCTGCTGTTGCTGGCGATTATCGCCGCAATCACCCTGACCATGCGCCGGCGCCCGGGCGTGAAGCGTCAGAACATTGCCCAGCAGGTCGCCGTGCGGGCCAAGGATCGGGTACGCCTCGTGTCGATGCCGGTGGAGAAAGACTGATGCTCGGATTGAGCCAATACCTGATCCTGTCGGCCTTGTTGTTCTCGATTTCGGTGGCCGGCATCTTCCTGAACCGGAAGAACGTCCTGTTGCTGCTGATGTGCATCGAGTTGATGCTGCTGGCGGTCAATTTCAACTTTATTGCATTTTCTCGATTTCTCGGCGACACGTC
>SMVA01107388.1_pt1 | contig 31856 bp, 30 predicted proteins | sample 2456451 | NCBI WGS metagenome assembly SMVA01 (sample SAMN11095933, study PRJNA526329) | marine sediment metagenome | biome: Marine sediment; feature: Surficial sediment; material: Deep marine sediment; isolation source: Hadal surficial sediment | place: Pacific Ocean | collected 2014-05 | depth... | reverse complement strand
GTATAATCGCAGTCAGGCCATCGGTGTTGATGAGGACAATCGGACAATTGTCCTGACCCGCCTGCCAGACCCTGGCAGCAACCATGATATTGCCTCTGGCGATAGGTTTCTCGTGCGCAAGATCAATGCCAAGCGCGTCATCATGGCGACCGGTGCCGAAGAAAGATTGCTGACTTTCCCCAGTAATGACACGCCGGGTATTATGCGCGCCACGGCCATCGCAGCCTATGTCGCACGCTACGGCATATCCTTTGGACACACCCCCGTCATACTGGCGACCAACAATGATGACGGTCATGCCATGGCCTGCCAATTATTCGACCTGGGTCTGAACGTCACGACACTTGTCGATTGCCGTCAAGACCTGCAGTCATCTGTCATCGCCCCGATTTGCGATCGAGGGATCAATGTAATCGGCGGACACGTCATTACAGAGGTGCTTGAGGACGCAGGCATACAATCCGTGACGGTCCAGAAACTGCAAGGCGACAAATTGTCTGCAGACAAAACGATCCTTGATTGCGGCATCGTCGCAATTTCTGGTGGCTGGAATCCTCGTCTGGAATATCTGGCAAACTGTGGGGGCAGCCAACGCTATGATCCCGATTGCAATGCAATCATTCCCGACAAATTGGTGGCAATCAGCCAGGTAATTGGCGGTGCCAGTGGTGATACCTCGTTGGTCAACGCCATTGGCCTCGCTCATTTACACGCGTCGCCCATTTGGCAAGTCCCTGTATCGGGCCGGTCAGGCCGCAACAAACAATGGGCCGACCTGCGCACCGAGACCACAATTGCAGATATAGCCAAATCCAAGAAAGTCGCTGATCCTGATAAACAGGTCCATTTAGGACTTTTGGAGGACCTACAGCTACAGGCCAGCCCGTCCCGCATTTCAATGGATATGGTCATGACCCGCATCGACCCCGATGTCTCACCGCCTAGGCGCCGTTTGCCCACCCATAGCTGGCATGTCGGCAAGAAGGCTGCATTCAGACTAGGGCATCAGTGGCTTCGGCCAGCCTTGTATCCCAAAGATGGGATTTCGCACGAAGAAGCCATCGCCGAGGAAATGAACGCAGCCCGGCACGCCGTGACCCTGCATGACCTGACAGCCGTTGGCAAATTAGAGGTCACCGGGCCAGACGCTGCCGAGTTTTTGGATAGAATGCTGACCGCCAACATAAAGAAACTTGGCGGTGGCGAGGCACGCTACAGTATGATGCTGGATGAAAGCGGCACCATTATTGACCATGGCATTGTGGTTTGCCTGAGGCAGGATCACTATTTGATCAACACATCGCCGGGCATGGGCGAAACAATCATGCGCTGGATGCGAGACTGGCATCAGAATGAGCTGGCCAATCTGCGGGTGTTTATTACATCAACCACGCAGGAATGGGCCAATCTGATGCTGACGGGCCCCCGCGCCCGTCAGGTTCTGTTGGCGCTGGATCGAGATATTGATATTACGACCGCTGGCCTGCCCTATCTCAGTGCCCAGACCGGGCATTTGAATAACCTTCCGGTATGCCTGATCCGCACTGGCTATACGGGCGATATCAACTTCGAAATTCATCTCGAGGCGAAACACGCCATGATTATGTGGCGCGCACTGATGGCGGCTGGTAAAAATTATGGCATCCGTGCCCTGGGCGAAGACGCACTGGTCAGGTTAGCCGCCGAAAAAGGACGCCTCGACATCACCACCGTGGCGGAACAGTCATTGTCCCCATCCGACATCAGCGTCTCAGGCAAGTTCAAGCCCAAACAGGCCGAGTTCATCGGCAAGAAGGCCTTGTTGCGCGTCACGCAAAGCACTGCCAATCGGCTGCAATTTGTCGCCCTGCGCAATGATGAACCCAAGGTAACAGTGCCGCTCGACAGCGTGATTACGCAGAACCTGACCGATGATGTATCGAAATCTGGCAGTCAGGGTCGAATTCTGACAAGTTTCTTCAGCCAATCGCTGAACCAGTCGGTCACGCTCGCCCTGATCGAAAACGGCCACAGCAAATATGGCGAGATCGTGCACGTATCTTCAAGGAGCACACCCATCCCCATGCGCATTTCGCGGCCCACTATTTTTGACCCGAACGAAAGGAAGCGACATGGCTGATCCAGAGCTATCCCCGCTGTCGCTTCTTTGGGTCGATGGCCAGCCCGCGCGATTGGATGGCACCAATGTGACCGTGGTCGAACAACCAGACCGCCATAAATTGATATTGCGCGGCGAAGAAGACCGCGAGTTTCGCCGGGCCGTGAAGGCCTGCACCGGAGCAGCACTTTCGTTTGACGCTGATGCTGTGTCGGGCAACGACCCCTGCTGCATGATGCTTAGCCCCGGCGAATGGTTGATCACCAGCACCACCCGACCACACCTCGACCGCGAACTTGCTGCCGTCCTGCAACCGATGCACGCCAATGTGTTTAACGCAAATAGTGCTTGGGTGGCCTTCAATCTCAGTGGCAGCAATGCGCACATTTTGTTGGCACAGGGCTGCAATCTAGATTTACACCCGCATGAATTCCCAACCGGGACGTTCAGCCAAACCACAATTGCCCGTATTCCCGTCCTGATATTCAGGCCATCCGGGGACCACCAGTTTGACCTCTATGTCGACAGATCACTTGCAATGGACCTCTGGCTGTGGTTGAGAGAAACGGCAACCAATATGACTTCATGAGTAAATCAATGGATGGCCAAGAAAATATTATCCTGACTTTGTATTGCCCGGACGCCACAGGAATTGTCGCAGCTGTCACTGGCTTTTTGGCCGAACGAGATGGCTTCATTACCGAGCTGTCGCATTTCGCCGACTCGATGACCCAACGGTCCTTCATCCGGGCAGAGTTTCACGCGGGCAGCCCCAAGCTGCCGGAATTTGAGAAACTGAGCCGCGAGTTCACCGCCGTCGCTGACAAGTTTCAGATGACCTATGACTTCTACAGGGATTCCCACCCGACCCGAGTATTGGTCATGGTCAGCAAATTTGGCCACTGTCTGAACAATCTACTACATGCCTTCAAAACATCGCCATTGCCCATAGATATTGTCGGCGTCGTATCCAACCATGATGACATGCGGTCCCTCGTCGAGTGGCACGAAATTCCCTATTACCACCTGCCTGTAACGCCGGAAACCAAACGCGATCAGGAAAGACAGGTCGAGGCATTGATCGAAGAAAACAACGTCGATCTGGTAGCGCTGGCCCGCTATATGCAGATTCTGTCGCCAGAATTCTGCGAGGTCCTGTCTTGGCGAACCATCAACATCCATCATTCATTCCTGCCCAGTTTCAAAGGCGCCAAGCCCTACCACCAGGCCCATTCACGCGGTGTAAAACTGATCGGCGCAACCGCCCATTACGTGACCAACCAGCTGGATGAAGGCCCGATCATCGAACAATCTGTCGAACGGGTCGATCACACGCAAACGCCAGAGGATATGGTGCTGATTGGTCGGGATATTGAAGCAGTGGTCTTTAATCGGGCTATTCGCTGGCACGCGGAACATCGCATCCTGCCCAATGACAACAAGACAGTCGTGTTGCGTTAAAACTCGTTCACCAACGGTCATCCGTGGGCGATCAAAGATTTGAAATTCCACCCAAACATTGCATAGTTTGACCCTATGACTTCCAACGCCGCCATCCTTGCCATTGACCAGGGCACCACCAACAGTCGGGCGATAATATTTGATTGCACTGGCACACCTATTTCCGTCGCCCAAAGGGAACTCACCCAGCATTTCCCACAAGATGGCTGGGTCGAACACGACGCATTGGATATTCTGGCAGACACTTTGCAGGTTTGCCAGACCGCCATCGACACGGCGATCAGCCAGGGATACGATATCCAATGTGCCGGTATTACCAACCAACGAGAAACCACAATCATCTGGAATCGCGATACCGGCATCCCAATCCACAATGCCATCGTCTGGCAGGACCGCCGCACCGCTGAAATTTGCCAGTCGCTGCAAGACCAAGGGCACGAACAATTGGTGCGCGATCGCAGCGGCCTGCTGTTGGACCCCTATTTTTCTGCCTCCAAGGTGTCCTGGATTCTAGACCATGTCGATGGTGCTCGGGGTGCAGCCGACCGGGGCGAACTGGCCTTTGGTACCGTCGATAGCTGGCTGTTATGGAATCTGACAGGGGGCAACCATCGGACGGATGCCTCTAACGCATCTCGTACGGCCCTGTTCAATATCCATACACAGGAATGGGATGATGATCTTTTGGCCCTGTTCAATGTGCCGCGATCCATCCTGCCTGATGTCCTCGACAATTGTGCTGACTTTGGCACGACCAACCAGTTTGGGTTCGATCTGCCAATCTGCGGCATGGCGGGTGATCAACAAGCAGCCACGTTCGGGCAGGCCTGCTTTCACCCCGGCATGCTGAAAAGCACTTATGGAACAGGCTGTTTTGCTTTGCTGAACACGGGTGACAAGGCCGTTCAATCAACCAATCGGCTATTGTCCACCACCGCCTGGCGCCTGGATGGCCATGTTACCTATGCGCTGGAAGGCAGCATCTTTATCGCCGGTGCAGCCATTCAGTGGCTGCGCGACGAAATGGGGCTGATAAAGACCGCCCCAGACAGTGAAACCGTTGCCAGCGACCTGACGGACAATGGCGGCGTCTATCTGGTCCCAGCGTTTACAGGCCTTGGTGCCCCCTGGTGGGACCCAGATGCCCGCGGGGCCATCTATGGCCTGACGCGCAACACCGGTGCGGCCCATATCACCCGGGCGGCGCTGGAATCGGCTGCGTATCAGACCCGCGATCTACTGGAGGCCATGGATGGCGATTGGCCGGGCGGTGTCACGGAATTGCGGGTCGATGGTGGCATGTCAGACAATAATTGGCTGATGCAGTTTTTAGCCAATATCACTGGTGCCAGAATTAGCAGGCCATTGAATACCGAAACCACGGCGCTGGGGGCGGCCTATCTAGCTGGTTTGCAGCATGGCATTTGGGCATCGCTTGACGACATAGCAAGCGCTTGGGAAAGCCATCAGGTTTTCGAGCCGAATATGGCCGAGCCTGATCGCGAGGCGCTGCTGTTGGGCTGGGACCAAGCGGTGCAAAGAACACTCACCAGGGTCAGGACCCACTAATATGGCAGAGGCCGACAAGCCACAAAAAACCAACCGTTTATGGGACCTGCCGATCAGACTGTTTCATACCGGGATCATCGGGCTGGTCGGCTTTTCCTGGTACACGTCTGAAAACATGCACGTCTTTACGTTTGGGGTGCAGACAGGTCCAAGCCTGTTCGAGCTACATGTCTGGAGCGGCATCAGTCTACTGGTCCTGATCATCTTCCGATTATTGTGGGGCTTTGTCGGCAGCACGCCATCGCGATTCCGCTTTTTTTTGAAGGGTCCTGGCGCCATCCTGGCCTATGTTCGGGGCGTAAAAGGCGCAGGTGGCTTTGGCCATAATCCGTTGGGGGCCTTGTCAGTTGTAGCGCTCATTGCGGTCCTCTTAGTGCAACCGATCATTGGGCTGCTGTCCTCAGAGGATACCTTTGGACTAGAAGGTCCGCTCTCGCATCTCGTCAGCCAAAGCGATTCTTATTGGTTCGCGGGTATCCACGACATTTTGTTCAATGTCCTGTTGGCGCTATTGGTGTTGCATGTCGGGGTCGTCATCTATTATCTCGTTGTAAAGAAAGACAATTTGATCACCCCAATGGTCACAGGCCGAACAGAAAAAAGCGCGCCAGAGGGGATAGAATTTCCCTCTCTGTGGCGCGCTTTATTTGTCTTGGCCGTGGCAGCAGCCCTTATTTGGGCTGCCCTGGCCCTATTGGCAAAATAGCCTGCCCGAGAGATCTAATTGGCGTGTTCGTCTCGGAAAGTGTCGTGGCAAGTTTTGCAGTCCTTGCCAACCGCACCCGCCAACGGCCCGATAGCGGCCATATCACCAGCCTCAACCGCATCCGCCAAAGCAGCCGTGTCAGCCGCCAGGCTGTCCAGTCCGGCATTAAAGTCTGGCCCTTCCCAGACCTTATCTTTGGCGGTTGTCTTCTCCGTGCCTTCTCCGGCCGTATTCTGTTCGAACGCGGCCTTCGCGTGCGAGGCCGCATCAGCTAACCCACGGGCATGGTAAACCAGGGCATCCTGGTGAGGTACCTTGCCCTGCAAAATCGCAAAAAATGCCTGCGTGTGGTTGCCGACTGTGCCCATGATCCACTTGCGATACTTAATCGCGTCATCGGCCTCGGCAGATTGTGCCATTACCGGCATCGCAAAAGCTGCGACCAAAGCTAGGACAGCCAAACGCATCCCTGATTTTTTCATTCTTACGCCTCCCAAAGTATTTTACGGCAAGGGGATAGACCTTGCAGCAATAGATATAGTGATTGATAATCCTGACTGGAATTCCATTGTTTGGCAACAGACAGAATTGACGTGACAACAATGACCGATCAACAATTAACCGACGCCGGGCCTTCAAAGGAAACGAAGGGCGACCGCACGCGCGCCCTCATCAAACAAATCATAACTGACGAGGTCGGCAAAAGCGGTCCCATGAATGTCACACTGCAGGACATCTGCAACGCAGCCAAGGTCACGGCTGGGTCGTTTTACTTTCATTTCAAAAACAAGGATGCTGCGCTGGAAGAAACAGCCGCCGATGCGATCGTTGCCCATTATGGCTCTATTTCAGAAATTGCAGCTCAACCAGGCTCTCTGTCCGAGCAATTAGATCGCTTGATGTCTGCATTCGTCGATAATTATGCAGACTTTGGCACCAGAACCCGCCTGATCCGCATGGTCGTCCCCAGCAACGCCAAGGCCAAACTCGTTTGGGAAAAAGAACGCAGCGCCCTGGCCACCCAGTTGGAACGCATGATCGCCAATGCCCGAGACATCAAAACCGGGCCAGATATATCATCCTATTTCACCACAGAATTTTTACTGACCGCCACAGAATCGTTTCTAGACAATGTCTTTTTCGGGAATGACGAACGACTGCATCTGGCCGTTGGGTCCCCTGAGCTCATCGTCAAGAATATCGGTGCTATCTGGGAACGCGCCATCCTGAACGACAATCGAATAGGCGACTATCTTTAAAAGAAGTGCGCTCCGCATTCTGGCCTAAGCCCCCTAAAACGCTTGTCCAAAAGGCCAATTATCTGTTAGGCTGCTGGTAATAAAACATAACATAATTATGTTTTATTAAAAATAAAAATCAACCCAGGCTGACCATCGGATGAGTTCAGTCATTTAGCAGCCCATAGGGAGAAACCGCCATGCGTATCTTTTTATCCACCATCATTGCTTTGTCGATAATGGCGTTCTTACCAGAGCAATCCAAAGCCCAGTCACCCACGCTCGAGACGATCATCGTCAAGGCCCGTAAGGTCGAGGAAGACCAACAATCTGTCCCCGTCGCCATAACAGCCATTACAGCAAGCATTATTGAAGAAACCCGTGCGCGCAATTTCCAGGACTTTGTCTTGCTGGTCCCTGGCGCGACTTTCCAACAGGGCAACTTCAACGATAATCAAACGATCATCTTACGCGGCGTCCAAGGCGCCCCAGATGAATTGGCCGAACCAGGGTTTGGCCTGTATCGCGACGGTCTGTATTACGGCGGTTCCCGCACCAATTTTGGTACCTTCATCGATCTGGCATCGGTCGAAGTGATGCGCGGGCCGCAGGGGGCTATCTTTGGTCGCAACGCTGTTGGTGGCGCGGTCAATATCCGCACCAACCGGCCTGTGCTGGATGAAGTCGAAGGCATGATCGAATCTGGCTATGCCAATCATGGCGAATTTGATTTCAAATTTGTTGCCAATGTCCCCATCGTCGACGGCAAAGTGGCGGCGCGCATGGCGACTTGGTATCTGAACCGTAGCGGTGGTGAATACCGTAACATCACGCTGGATGAAAATTTGGACAAAGTCGGCGATAAAGGTGTCCGCCTGTCGATCCTGGTAAATCCAAGCGACAATTTTGACATTATCCTGACGGGTGAAGCACAACGCACGAGGGGCCCTGAAAGTATGCATTACTTCCCCTCCCCCAGCTATTTCAACCCAGACGGCGAAACCAAGAAGACCATCCGTCGCGATACACTTGGCAAGTCTGAAAGCGAATACATCTATTTCGCCAGTGAAATGAATTGGGAAACTGAAGACCTTGGCACCATCACCCTGGTCGCGTCCTACCGCCAGTACAATTTCATCGCGCAAGGGGATGCCGATTACGCTGATAGGGTCCTTAGCCCTGGCGAAATTCTGGGTATTTCTGGCGTGCCGGCGGGGACCCCTGGCCTGTTGCCACACATCTTCAGCACCGGCCCCGTGCCTGGCTTTACGTCACCGCCATCGCAGCCATACCCGGCCGGGCTAACGATCCCTCCCTGGCCCAACCCTCCGGGGGGTTTTTTGCAGCCATTGGCTATTGTTGACCCGGCAACTGGTGCCATCAACCTGTTCCCAACAGAATTCCAGTTTATTGGCACGGCGCAACAAGAGCTGCACTTTGACGATACGTCCAACCACATCTTTACGGAACTGCGTTGGGCCTCTGTCGAAGAGCGCCGGTTGCATTGGATTGCAGGTGTCAGCTTCTATCGTGAAGAACGCGATTTTAACCGCACTGTCACTTTCGATTGGGCCAAGTCGCTGGATCTAACCACATTCCGGCCACTATTCGCAAACCTGCCTATTCTGGCTGACCAGGTCACCAAATCCTGGGCAGTTTGGGGTGAGTTCTTCTTTGATGTGTCTGACAAGGTCACGCTGATCGCCAGCATGCGCTACACGGAAGACAAAAAGAACTTTAGCCTGGAACGCATCGCCGATGCCCCCGGCTTTATGATCCCGCCCTTGCCGCCGGGCGTGCCAGCTATTCCTGGTTTCCCTGCAGACGGCATACCCCTGTCACAAATTGTTGAGCAGCAGCTGCCCAATATTCCGTTGCAGCAAACGTCTGCGTCCTATGACAATTTCTCGCCTGGTGGTGGTATCTTCTGGCGGGCCAGTGACAATATAAATGTCTACGCCAAGGTCTCTACAGGCTTCCGCGCGGGTGGGTTCAATTCCATACCAGTTCAATTGTCGACGCTTTCTTATGATCCCGAAGAGTCGATCAACTATGAGTTGGGTTTCAAGTCCGAGTTGTTTGACAACCGCGTCCGCTTCAATGTGGCCTTGTATCTGTTGGAACAGGACGATCTGCTGTTGTTTCAGCGAGACCCCAACGATGTTCGTTTCGGCGTGCTGCAAAATCTGGGTGATGCCCAAACCTTTGGCATCGAGATCGACATCACAGCCGCCCTGACCGAAAACTGGATCATCACGGCTGCTTTTGGTTGGTTGGATCCTGAATGCACGAAATGCGATTCCGGCCTGCCGGGGGCTGACTTCTCTGGCAACAAAATCGCCGGTGCCGCCGATGCGACCCTATCGTTTGTTACCACTTATAATATCCAGGTTGGTGACGACACCTCGATTGGCCTGACGGCATCGTTCAGCCAGCGTTGGGGCGGCTTTGAGGACATTGCCAATTTGATCCCGATGGAAGATTTCTCGCTGCTCAATCTCAGTATTTCTGTCGAGCACGCGTCCGGCTGGTACGGCACCGTGTTCGTCGACAACGTGCTGGACGAGGAATACAACATCTCGCGCATTGCAGAAAACGGCATCATTCGCCTGCCTGCACCGCAAAGTCTTGACCGATTTGATGCGGAAGGAACGTCTTACGGGTTCCGCCTCGGCTATCGATTCTAACGTCGGGAGCTGGCGGTCCACTGGTCATTCGAAGAATTTACTGAAAACGGGTCGCCCCAGGGTGGCCCGTTTTTTATTGCCTGCCTGCCCTGCCCTGCGCCATGATGCGCCCACAGGGAATACACCAATGGGGACCATACATGTCAACGCCACTAATCAGACCAGATGAAACCGACAATCTAAGCAACGCACCAACCGGCCGCGCGAAAATATCAGCTGCACGATTTACATCTAAAGATCACATGGATCAGGAATGGGAAAAGATTTGGCCCAAGACCTGGCTGGTCGCGGGTGTAGCCAGCGATGTGGCAGAGCCCGGGGACTATTTCGTCTTTAACATCGGGCTGGAATCGATCTTGGTCAGCCGCACTGATGAGGGTGAACTGGCGGCCATGTATAATGTCTGCCAGCACCGAGGCGCACGCGTTCTGGTCAATGACATCGGCACACTCGATGCCTTTGTGTGCCCCTATCATGGGTGGACTTATGACAATGGTGGCAAATTAATCCACGCACCGGAAACCAACCGCTTCAGCCAGGGTGTCCCGTGTGAAGAATTGTCCCTCAAACGCGTCCGGGTCGAAAGCCTGGGTGCCGTGATCTGGGTCTGTATGGATGACGACGTGCCACCATTGAGCGAATTCCTGGGTGACATCCCCGAGATGATCGCCCCATACCGGCTTGATGACATGGTCCTGGCTGTTGACCAGACGGTCGAGTTGGACGCCAACTGGAAGGCCGTCATCGATAATTTTGGCGAGCTGTATCACGTCGAACATATCCACCCACAGCACGCGATGATTTTCGATTGCCCCGGATCAACGGTGGAACTGATGCAAGGCGGGCACAATCGGGTGTTGATCGAAGGATTTACAGTCAATTCACAATTGCCAATCCCTGACGGACCCCCAGAAATACAGCATCTACAGATGCAGAGCGTCGGCCTGAACCCAGAAGACTATAAAGGGCGCACGCTCGATGTCCGCCTGGACATGCAAAAAGCCAAACGAGAAATGGGTCCCAAGCTAGGCTATAATTATGACCTGCTAAGTGACGAGCAATTGTCGGACATCGTGCAATATAACGTCTTCCCCAACACCATCTGGGCTATCCAACCCGAGGAATTGTGGGTCATGCGGTCGCGTCCGCATGAGAGCGACCCGAACAAATGCTATTGGGACAAGTTCACCTTCCGGATGGCGCCCGAAGACACCGCCAAAGAATTGGCCAATGTTTCCTTCAGCGCCACTGACCGCGAGGTCAAACCCGACAATGATGACCGGATAGAACACGAGCACTTCACTCAGGACGAAGTCATCTCGGGCAAATATTCAATGACCATCACCGTCGACCAGGATGTGCATCTGATCAGGGACATCCAGGCCGGCATGCATTCCCGGGGGTTTGATGCTTGTTGGTTGAATGATGATGAAGGCCGGGTGCAACATTTCCACGACTGGATTGACTATTACATTGCCCAATAGGCTCTCGAGTTAGTAAAGCGGCTCGACATCAAAGGCGACGCAGATCCGGCGCTGTTCACTCTTGAACGGGATTGTCCCGTGATAGAAATAGGACGGGAACAGAAACATCTGCCCGTATTCCGGCTTATAGTGCCGCAGGGTCAGTTCTGATTTGACATGCAGGTCGGCGGTCGGGCGGCCAAATTCCAGCCACCCTTCTGGTTGCCGGTCCGGGTCACTCAACACATCCGGCAGGTTTAGGTAAAACACACCACTCAGCCAGCCATTGGGATGAATATGCGCGCGTTCATGCCCCTTATTGTGCATGACGACGCCCCAACTGGTCAGCTTCCACTCGCTGGGTGCCCACTTTACGACGGGATGGTCCGGGTCATCGGGCAGATTGTCGATATACCAGTGAATGGCCTCGTTGATCCGCGCTTCCATCGCCCCCATTGGGCCGGTTGGGGCGCGTAACAACTCGCCCGTATGTTTGCCATTTTCCGTCGACATCACGCCACCCTGCAACGTCGGATGGGTTTTGATATGCCGTGCCAGGGCATCGTTGAACGCCTCCAACGTGTCATATCCTTTGGGCGGGTCGAACGGGTAGGTCTTCATAAAACGATCAAAATCCAGCAGATCGCGCGCTTTGCCGTGCTGTCCGGCATCGTCATAGGCATGGGCTTTATAGGCCAGGGAATGGAATTCTCGCCCATTCGATTCCATGCACGCATCGAACACCGCAATAGCGTCTTCCGGACGACCCAATTTCAGATAGAGGTCCCCCAGATTGTGATACGGGTCCAAATAATCTGATCGTAACTCAATGGCCTTTTTGTAGGAGTTCTCGGCGTCTTCCACTTTGCCAGCCGCGTCTTGCACCGCCCCAATATTCATGTGATAGCCAGGGTTATCAGGCGCAACCGCCAGCACTTTCCCCAACATATTCAGGGCTTTGGTGTATTTCTTGGCGCTAAAGGCCAGCATGCCCATACCGTTGAGGGCCTCCACACTATCGGGGGCAACCTCCAACACTTGTAAATACAGGTTCTCTGCTTGCCGCAGCTTGTCGCTTTGGTGATACTGCACCGCGGCCTGCAGGGCGGAATTCAGATTATCATTCGTCACCAAACCACGCGCAGCCTTGCCACCCTTCTTCTTCAGGGATTTTTGCTGTTGGCGTCGCTGTTGTCGGTTCGACATGACTTGAACGATTATCCTCGTTAATCTCGCTGCATGATACGCCGAGCGGCCATAGGATAGAAGACGCGATGACCCTGCAAATCGATGATTCCCAAGCTTTCATCCCAGACGTGTGGCGCGTCTATGCCCGGCACTTCCCTAACAAAGAAGCCGCCATCTGTGGCACCGAGCGTATTACCTGGCGTCAATTTGATGAAGGATTAAACCGCGTCGCCAACGGTTTGCGTTCCATGAACATCGGTCGGGGCGACAAGGTCGCCATTGTGATGTCCAACTCGATCGACATGTTGTTGGTGATGTTTGGCATCATCAAGGCGGGGGCCTGCGTCGTGCCTTTGTCGGCCCTTTTGTCCGCTGATCAACTGCGCGGCCTGATCAAAGATTCTGACGCGACCGTCCTGTTTGCCAGCGACAGCACAAAAGACCTTGTCCTGCCAATTGCAGACCAATTGGCCAAGATCCCAGCCGACAATCGTTTCGCCTTCAATTTTTCGGCGCCCGGTTGGGTTGATCTAGCTGATTGGTTGAGCGTACAGCCCATCACCGATCCTGGCGTCGCCTATCAGATGACCGACCCGGTCAACATCATTTACAGCTCTGGCACGACAGGCCTGCCGAAGGGCATTGTCCAGACACATCGGGCACGCCAGCACTTTGCCTGGTCCAATGTCATCGAAATGGGTTTTACCCGCCACAGCCGCGCCCTTGTCACGACGGCTCTCTATTCCAATGGGACATGGTTAATGGCGCTGCCCGTTCTGTTTGGTGGTGGCACCCTGCACATCATGGAAAGCTTTGATGCTGAAGGGTTTTTGTCCCATGTAGAGCGAGAGAAAATTACCCATACATTCATGGTGCCGACCCAATATATTATTACCCTGGAATGTGAAAATTTCGAAAAATACGACCTGTCCAGCCTGCTAGTCATGCTGTCGGCAGGGTCGCCTTTGCGGGTGGAAACCAAAAAGGATGTCATGGCGCGCATGTGCAGCGGCATGTTTGAACTCTACGGTTTTTCCGAAGGATCAGCCACCATGATCAAACCCGAGGATGCCGAAGACAAATGGGGGTCTGTTGGCACGCCGGTGATCGGCTTTGATATTCGCATCATTGATGACAGCGACAATGAATTGCCTTTCGGCGAAACCGGCGAGATCGTCGCCTATGGCGGCGGCATCATGAAGGAATATCACAATCGACCGGCTGCCTCCGTAGAGATCATCTGGCAGGACGCTGCCGGCCGCACGTTCCTGCGGTCTGGCGATATCGGAAAATTCGATGAAGACGGCTTCCTGTACATTCTGGACCGCAAAAAAGACATGATCATCTCTGGTGGGTTCAACGTGTTCCCAGCTGATATTGAAAGTATTGTCGGTGAACACGAAGACGTGTCGGACGTCACTGTCATTGGCATCCCCCATGACAAATGGGGAGAAACACCCCTGGCCTTTATCATCCCCAAGCAAGACAAGACAGTCGACCTGATGGCGATCAAAGCTTGGGCCAACGAACGGCTCGCCAAGCCACAGCGCATCAGCGCCATCGAACTGCGCGACGACTTCCCGCGCAATGCGTTGGGAAAAGTTATTAAACGGGAATTGCGTGAACCCTATTGGTCAAACTAAGATAGCGACAGGGAGAGACATCATGACACACGAACAGGGAATACTGGCCGAGACAGCACGGACCGCCTATGGAGCCATTGAAAACGTCAATTCTGGCCTGATCAAATGGAAGGAGATCGATGGCCAACCAGGTAATTATATCAAGGTATTAACCCTGGATGTCGCAAACAATCGCGTCGACTTTCTGTTCAAGCAAGACCCCCATGCAGAATTCGCCAAGCATGAACACAAATGCACCGCCGTTGCGCTGACACTGGACGGACTTTGGGGATATCGTGAAGGAGAGGAGCTGCATTTCGAGGGCACGTTTTCCTACGAGCCGCCCGGCAGCATTCACACACCCTACGCCACCGAGAAAGGCATGATTGTCTATGCCAGTTTTCAGGGAACCAGTGATCTGATGCTTGATATTCTTGATGAAGACGACAACGTCATCGACCATCTACGTCTGGACTTCTTTGCGCAATATTACGAAGGCTGATCTAAAGGCGATTAATCCAGGCGTCTGAGACCGACAGTCTGTCGAACTGTGACTGGGTGAACGACATGGTCATGACATTGGCCAGACCAGCCTCTCGATGCACATTGATATCGGCGTATCCATCCAGTGTCTGCATCCGGAATGCTTCTTCCTTGGATGGGTATTCACCAACGACAATTTCATCCCAATCACCCTCGCCGATCAAAACCAGCTCGACCGGTCCCACCAGGATGAAGCGGCCACCAACTTGTGGCATGAAGTCTGTTTCCACCGACCACAAATAGCGATGATAGGCCTCTTTGCCACTGACATCGGTGTCAACATTGGGTTGGATATATCCGTCAGGATAACGCGCTCGTTCAAAATATTTATGGCAATTCAGAAAGATGACCGGCTGGTCTTGGGGCAGCATTCCCAATGCATCGACTTGCTGTTGCGTGGGTTCGATGGCCATTTAGGTAAACTTGTTGTTGCTGGCGAAACCACGCGGGGCCATGCGCCCCGCCTGTGCCCGCTTGCCCAGCCAGGCCATCACGTCCGTTTCAGTGCGCGTGCGATCGCCTGCAGCCCAGCTAAGCCCTTCTGACAATTTGAATATTTTCGCATCACTGAGGCCACCGTCTTTGTAACGCTGTAGGACAACACCACGTCCTCGGGCCATCTCGGGCAGCTCGTCCCTTGGGAAGATCAGGACTTTGCGGTTCTCACCGACCACGGCGACTGAATCCCCTTCCTTGGGTGCAGGCATACACACCAAAGCTTTAACGCCGCCTTTGACGTTCAGCACTTGTTTGCCGTTTTTGGTTTGGGCAACAGCGGCATCTGCATCGGCAATGAAGCCGCGCCCATCACTTGCTGCCACCAGCATTTTTGTCCCTGCTTCATAGAGCGACAGATTGATGATTTCATCTTCTTTGGGGAGGTCGATCATCAGCCGTACGGGTTCACCGTTACCGCGTCCACCAGGCAATTTGTCGCAACCCATCGTATAGAAACGACCATTAGTCCCGAACAACAACACCTTGTCTGTCGTTTGGGCATGAAGGGAAAAGGCCGGACCGTCGCCTTCTTTGAACTTCACATCTGCATCTTTTTCCAGATGACCCTTCATGGTGCGGATCCACCCCATTTTGGAACAGATAATCGTGACCGGTTCTTTTTCTATCAACGCATCAAACGAAATTTCCTGTACATCCGGGGCCTTGCCAATTTCTGTTCGACGGGCGCCAAGCTTGGTATCTTTGCCAAACGTCTTGGCAATTTCTTTGATGTTTTTGCCAACAAGAGTTTTCTGCCGTCCCTTGCTTTCCAGCACTTTTTGCACAACGTCGCGTTCGCCTTCCAGCCCTTCAAATTCGGTGCGCAGGCCTTCTTGTTCCAATCGCCGTAAAGACCGCAGTCGCATATTCAGAATTGATTCTGCCTGTACGTCGGTCAGGGTAAAACGCTTGATCAAGAACGGCTTGGGCTCGTCTTCTTCACGGATGATGGCGATCACTTCGTCCAGGTTCAGATAGACAACCAGATAGCCGGCCAGCACTTCCAGCCGATGCTCGATCTTGTCGAGACGAAAGGCTGTACGGCGCACCAGCACGTTAATCTGATGGTCAAGAAAGGCCTTCAACGCCTCTTTCAAAGACATCACTTTGGGCACCCGACCGCCGTCCAGGACATTGAGATTCAACGCGAATCTAGTTTCCAGCTCCGACAGCTTAAACAGGCTTTCCATCAACAGTTCTGGCACCACCGTGCGAGAACGCGGCTCAATAACAATCCGCACGTCCTCGGTCGATTCGTCACGCACATCGGTCAAAAGACCACTGAGCTTTTTATTGTTGATCAGATCAGCAATCTTTTCAATCAGCTTGGACTTTTGCACCTGATAGGGGATTTCAGTGACGATGATGACATATTGTCCCCGCCCGACATCTTCTGTTTCCCACTTCGCACGAAGCCTGAACCCACCTCGGCCTGTCTCATAGGCCTCCAGAATGTTCTCGGGTGTCTCGACCAAAACACCCCCGGTCGGGAAGTCCGGTCCACGGACCATCTCCACCAACTCGGCGACTTCGGCCTTGGGATTGTCGATCAGATGCAATAAAGCGTCGCATAGTTCGGCGACATTGTGGGGTGGAATGTTGGTTGCCATGCCCACGGCGATCCCCGACGACCCATTTGCCAACAAATTGGGAAAGCCTGCGGGCAAGACAATCGGTTCTGAATCGTCGCCGTCATAGGTGTCACGAAAATCGACAGCGTCCTGGTCAATACCGTCCAGCAGCAATTCGGCAACCACCGTCATACGCGATTCTGTGTACCGCATGGCCGCAGCGTTATCGCCATCGATATTCCCGAAGTTGCCCTGGCCGTCTATCAACGGGTACCGGACAGCAAAATCCTGCGCCAGTCGGACCAGCGCATCATAGACCGCCTGGTCCCCGTGGGGGTGGAACTTGCCAATCACGTCACCAACAACACGAGCGCATTTTTTGTAGCCAGACGACGGATCCAATCGCAATTGACGCATGGCAAACAGCAAGCGGCGGTGAACGGGCTTTAACCCATCGCGCACATCGGGCAGCGACCGGGACATGATGGTAGATAAGGCATAGGATAAATATCGCTCGCTAAGTGCCTCGCCAAGCAGGACTTCGCGGATATTGTCACCAGGGGATCGTCAGGCGGTAGTGATTCGTTCATACACTGAATATAGCAGCCTTGTGCCTGTTAGCCACCAGATGTTGGGGCAAGATCGACCAAATACTGCAAATAACGATTACGCGCCGGGGGTAAAATTTGTCCCTGCAAGTGCAGAACAGAGTGCTCCAGAAAATGCCCGGTAAGGGTCAGGCCATCCAGCACATCGGCCATGCCAACCTTTGTACGTGTGCCCCCATTCAGAAAGTCTGGCAGTGCCAGCAGGCGCGAAACATAGTCCCCGGCTCCAGCCTCGCTGACGGCACGACCAGACTTTGGTGATACATAATTCAGATTGTCTGTCTCGCCCGTCACGGCACAGGCGCTGAGGTCTAGCCCATAACCCAGGGCTCCCAACAAGCCAAATTCCCACCGCGCGACGGCCTGACCGGTGCCGCAGGCATCGGCCTCTTCATTTGCCAACAGATCAAACACATGACCGGTCGCCTCATAGACGTCATTATGTTGTTCGCGTTCCGGCAGAACCATACAGGCAACCGAGCATAGGCTCGACAGCGCCAACACTGCATGGTGTTGGTCCATCATCTGGGCGGCGCGGGCCTCTGCCAGCTCGATCGTATACGTGCCCAAATGTTCTGGCAGGCGGGCACGCCAAATTGCCTGTACGCTGTTGCCTGGCTGCAGGATGCCTCGCATGCGAGGACCGCTCGCCCCGCGGACCAGCCCAACGTGTCGTCCTTTTTGACTGGTCAGCAGATCCACAATGGCCGATCCTTCACCGTGCTTCCGCGCAGCAAGAATGATGGCCTGATCTGTCCAGTCCATTTTGGACGTCCCCTAATCGGTGAAATCGAGACCCATTTCGCGATAATGTTGGCGCTCGTTGCTCCAGTTTTTGCGAACCTTGACCTGGATAAACAGATGTACCTTGCAGTCAAACAGTTCCTGCAACTCTTCTCGCGCGGCCACGCCGATATCTTTGATGGTACGACCGCCTTTACCCAGAACAATACCCTTTTGGCTTTCGCGCTCGACAAAGACAACTTGGTCAATGCGGATACTGCCATCTTTCTTGTGATACCAATTGACCGTCTCGACAGTGGCCGCATAGGGCAGTTCTTGGTGCACCCGCAGGAACAGTTTTTCCCGGGTTATCTCGGCAGCAATCAGACGCTCTGAAACGTCCGACAATTGATCTTCTGGATACATCCACGGACCAGTTGGTGCGTTGGATGCAAAATAGGTGCGTAGATCTGCAACGCCGTCCCCTGTCAGGGCCGACACCATGAAGACCTCTGTGAACAAATTTGTTTCAGCTAAGTCTTTGGTCAAGTTTAGTAAATCTTGTTTCTTGACCAAGTCTATCTTGTTAACAATCAGCACGGCCTTGCGATTGCTTTTCTGCAAGCCATCGAGAATGCGTTTTGTATTGCCATCAATGCCCCGTTCGGCATCTACCAGTACTGCAATGACGTCGGCCTCACCTGCACCCCCCCATGCCGCAGACACCATCGCCCGGTCTAGTCGACGTTTGGGTTGGAAGATGCCCGGCGTATCAATGAACACCAGTTGCGCATTGCCTTCCATGCAGATGCCCCGAATTCTGGCCCGGGTGGTCTGCACTTTTTGCGTGACGATAGAAATTTTCTGGCCGATCAAATTGTTCAGCAAAGTTGACTTGCCTGCATTGGGTGCTCCCAACAGGGCGATAAACCCGCAAGTTTTGATTGGTTCGTTCATCGGTCTTTATCCTGGATGAGTAAATAAAGAGCGTCTGCAGCTTCTTGTTCGGCACTACGTTTTGAGCCACCAACGCCTGTTGCCGTCATACCATTTTTTAGACTGACTTCGATGGTAAAAATCGGGGCATGTGATGGACCGGTTCGGTTAATTTCTTCATAGACGGGCGTCTCTAGGCCCCTGCCTTGCGCCCATTCTTGCAACGCCGTCTTGCCGTCTTTTTGTGTTGTCCTTGCGGCCGACACCAGGTCATCCCAATTGTTGTGGATGAAATTCTGTGCACTTTCCAGACCGCCATCCAGATACAGGGCGCCGATGATTGCCTCACACACATCAGCCAGAATTGCCGGTTTCTCGCGGCCACCACTATCGTTTTCACCCGGCGACAAGTTTATAAAGGCGCCGACACCGACCTGCACCGCTACCTGCACCAGGGTTTCTCGCCGAACGAGGTCATTAAACCGCAAGGCCATATCCCCTTCGTTCATGCCGGGATATTGATGGTACAGACGATCAGCAATGGTCGCCCCAAGTATACGATCACCCAAAAACTCCATCCGTTGATAGTTTTTCTGGCCGCTGACAGAGGGGTGGGTCAGAGCCGTTTGCAACAGGCCAGCGTCAGCGAACTGGTGCCCAAGTATCCGTTCCAGCGCAGCCTTTTCACCCATTGGTCTGACCTCCAATAGCTCAGTTGATAGCATCAAAGAATCGACTATACCGCAGAGCACCCGGCCAATTCCATGGCTTCCAGAGGGGTGCATCGCAATCCGCCCCACACGTCGAGAAAAACAGCACGTCCGCCCTGCCAACCATGTTGACGGCGGGGATAAAGCCTACGCCCGTACCCGGCAATTGATAATGGATGCCATCAGGCGGTTTTGGGAAACGACTATCCGACGAATTGTCACGATTGTCGCCCATCGCGAAATAGTGCCCAGCTGGGACAGAGTACACTTTGGTGTTGTCACCAGCGGTCCGGCATATCGTGACATAGGTCACTTTGCAATCGAGCGTGCGATAGGTCACACCATTCGGCAGCGTCTCTTCATATTGTGGGTATACGACATCTTTGTCCGGGTGGTGAAAGTCCTCTACCCGCTTTCGCTTAACGGCCTCGCCATTGATATGCAGCAGACCATTGATAACCTGAATTTTGTCACCGGGCAGCCCAACAATCCGCTTGATATAAGCAGTCGAATTGTCCCCAGGCCACTTAAAAACTGCGACGTCGCCGCGTTTTACCCGATCTTCAAATATCCGCCCCTCAAACAAGGGCAAATCAAAAGGTAGCGAATGTTTGGAATATCCGTAGGAAGATTTAGACACCAACAGGTAATCCCCATACAGCAGTGTCGGCACCATGGACTCGGACGGGATGTTGAACGGCTCATAAACCGCAGTTCTAAATACAACTGCAATCACAATTGCATAGATCACAGTGCGCAAAAATTCTGTCCAGCTTTCTTCCGGTCGAACGGCCTTGTTCAGCTGCGCACTGTCTTCAGTTCTATTCATAAATACTCCAGAATGCCTTTACACCAGGCGTCAAACTGATGCCTTAAACCATATCTTCCGGCAAAGCAGTAATAATGACCAATGCCTGCGCCAATGGATATTCATCGGTAATCGTCAGGTCGATCTGCGGCACCCAGCCCTTGGGTGTTAACTCTTCCAGCCGTATCGCCGCCCCGCCAATGAGGCTCATGGTTGGTTTGCCAGACGGCAGATTGATCACCCCCATCGATCGCCAATTAACGCCGCGCCTGATGCCTGTTCCCAGCGCTTTGGACATCGCTTCTTTGGCCGCGAACCGTTTGGCATAACTTGCAGCCCGATTGGCCCTGTGTTCTGATTTTTGAATTTCGACTTCGGTATACACCCGGTTGATGAATCGATCGCCGAACCGATCGAGTGTTTTCTCGATTCGTCGAATATCGATCAGATCATTGCCCAGTCCGATAATACGCATTATGCGCTCCCTCGCCCTGCATCCATTAAATGCCGCATCTTACGAATAGATTGTTCTAACCCGACGAAAATCGCTTCGCCAACCAGGAAATGTCCAATGTTCAGCTCTACTATTGACTGGATAGCGGCAACGTCTTCAACAGTTTCAAAGTTGAGACCATGGCCTGCGTGGCATTCCAGCCCCAGGCTTTTTGCCAGTTTGGCCCCGTCGATCAGGCGCGTCAGCTCGGCTGCCCGGGCATCACCCTGTGCATCAGTATAGGGCCCTGCATGCAACTCGATAATGTCAGCACCAATTTCGCGCGCCGCTTCAATCTCACGAGCGACCGGATCAACGAACAATGACACGCGAATACCTTCATCCTGCAGCCGCCCAATATGAGGGGCCAGTTGATTGTGGGCACCCGCGACCATCAAGCCGCCTTCGGTTGTAAGCTCCTGGCGTTTTTCGGGCACCAGACAACAAGCGTGGGGTAGCACATTGGTCGCAATGGCCACCATCTCGTCCGTCGCAGCCATTTCGAAATTCAGGGGCGCGTCAACTTCGTCTTTGATGCGTTCCATATCAACATCACTGATATGTCGCCGGTCTTCCCGCAAATGCGCGGTGATACCATTGGCACCCGCTTGTACGGCCAGTTTAGCGGCCTCTACCGGATCAGGATGAACCCCACCCCTTGCGTTGCGCAGGGTTGCGACATGGTCAATATTGACGCCAAGGCGCAAAAACTGGGACATGTTATTTCAAGTCACGGGACCCAGGCTTGATCCCTGGGGTTGCAGCCAGTTCTGGTGGCAAATTGTCGGCGTCAAAACTTGGCGCGTCGATGACCGCCAAAGATACCAACGGCACACCGATGTCAGCCGTACCATTGCTGCGATCAATCAGGCTGGCACCCGCGACAACGTTGCCACCCTGGGCCGTAATTTCTTTGATGCATTCTATAGAAGACAAGCCAGTGGTGACGACGTCCTCTACCATCAGGACTTTTGCACCGGATTCCAGTCCAAACCCGCGCCGAAACGTGAAGGTGCCTTCAACCCGTTCGACAAACATTGACGGGACGCCCAATTGCCGAGCGACTTCATAGCCCACAATCACGCCACCCATGGCAGGGGAAACCACCACATCAATGGAGTCTGCAATCGTTGCCTTGACCTTTTCAGCCAAAGCCCCACACAGCAGCTCGGCACGGGTGGCATCCATCATCACCCGAGCACATTGTAAAAAGACAGGGCTGTGCAGACCAGATGACAAAATGAAATGCCCTTCCAACAAGGCTTCTGCCGCGCGAAACTGGTCGAGAACCTGCTGTTGGTTCATGTCCTGCCCTTCCCTTCTTTTAGTTTTTAGCCGCGAACGCGCGCGCTTTTGGTTTTTAGCCGCGAACGCGCTCTACTGATTCAACAACCGCCAAGGCGCGTAATGCCGCTGTAATATCAGCCAGATGTTTAACATCTTGTACTTCAATATCAATACTGAGCGTGAACAATTCAAGGCTGCGATCGGTCATTTTCAGGTTTGTAATATTACCGTGGTTGGTCCCCACCAATGTTGCAAGCTTTCCCAAGACGCCAGGCTCGTTATTCATGCGCACTACGATGGACGCTAGGTGAAAAAAGCTTTCTTTCGCATCGGGATCCCACGAGGCATCCACCCACAGATCGGGGTCTTCACTCACCTGGGCCAACGCTGCACAGTCAATTGTGTGGATGACCACGCCTTCGCCCGGGGTCACCAACCCAACGATACGATCACCGGGCAAAGGGTGGCAACAATTGGCCAGTCGCATGGCCGTTCCTGCATGCACGCCTTTAACAACGATGGGTTCTTCTTCGCCATCGTGTATCTGGGCAGAGATCGATCCGCGTTTTTTGTTGTTGGATTTTTCCCCTGGGAACAACGCTTCGAGCACACGCCCTGCCGAGATGTTGCCTTTACCAACAGAGGCAAACAAATCATCCTCACTGTCTTGCAACAAGGCTTTGCAAGCCGGTTCTAGTCTTTGATCTTTCAGATTGTAATTTGCCCTTGTGAAAGCACGTTCGATCAGTCTTTTACCAAGGGCAATATATTCGCCCCGACCATGTTCACGGTGAAACCGACGGATGGCAGAACGCGCGCGGCCCGTGACGGCAATATCTTCCCACGACACCGGCGGCGTCTGTGCTTTTGACCGAACAATTTCAATCTGGTCGCCATTGTTCAACTCGGTACTCAGCGGCATCAACGTGCCATTGATTTTGGCGCCGACACAGGTGTTACCCACGTCCGTGTGCACGGCATAGGCAAAGTCGATGGGCGTGCCACCCCTGGGCAACGGGATCAATTCGCCACGGGGCGTAAAACAGAACACCTGGTCCGTATAAAGCGCAATTTTTGTATGCTCGAGAAACTCTTCAGGGTTCTCAGCCTGGTTGAAAATTTCCGTCAGTTCGCCAAGCCACCGATCATGCTGATCGCCAGCTTTTGGGTCATCCAATTTATAGTGCCAGTGCGCCGCGACGCCGTAGGCCGCAATCTCATGCATTTCCCGTGTCCTGATTTGGACTTCGATGCGCTGGCGCTCGGGCCCGATCACCGTGGTGTGGATCGACTGGTAATTGTTGCGCTTGGGTGTTGAAATATAGTCTTTGAACCGACCCGGCACTGTCTGCCACGTACCGTGCACAATACCCAGGGTCTGGTAACAGGTCGCAATGTCGTCCACCAGGATGCGAAAACCCATGACATCGCCCAGTTGCTCGAACCCGACATTCTTGCGCTGCATCTTGCGCCAGATGGAATAGGCCTGTTTCTGTCGGCCAAAAATCTCTGCCGTGATTTTGTGTTTCTTGAGTGTCTTTTTCAGTTCTTTGGTGACACGGCCCCGTAGGTCGCCCGCTTGCTCGTTCAGAAAGTCCAGTCGCGCAGAAATGGAATCGCGAGCATCGGGGTTAATGTGCTTGAAGGCGAGGTCTTCCAACTCGTTCTTCATTTCCTGCATGCCAATGCGCTCGGCCAGCGGCGCATAGATTTCCATCGTCTCTATGGCGACGGACTTGCGCTTTTCGGGATTTTTAATGAAGTGCAACGTCCGCATATTGTGCAGACGATCTGCCAGTTTGACAATCAGCACCCTGATATCGTCTGACAGTGCGAGGAAGAACTTGCGAAAGTTTTCCGCTTGTTTGGTGCTTTCTGACGTCAGCTCCAACTGGGAAAGTTTGGTGACCCCATCGACAAGCCTTGCCACTTCGGCCCCAAAAAGGCTTTCAATTTCTTCGTGGGTTGCCAGGGTGTCTTCAATGGTGTCGTGCAGCAGGCCGGTGGCCACCGTCGAGCCATCCATCTTCATATCCGATAAGATGCCAGCCACTTCCAGGGGGTGGGAAAAATAGGGGTCGCCCGACGCACGCTTTTGATTACCATGCGCCCTCATAGAGAAGACATAGGCCTTGTCCAGAAGGCTTTCTTCTATATCCGGATCGTATGACCGGACTTTTTCGACCAGCTCATATTGCCGGATCAAACCATCGTCCCCCGGCTTTGTTTAGGATCAGTGGATCAGTCTTTATGTACCGTCAGTAGAATCAGCTACATCAGGATGATCTTCGGCGATTTCCATCTTGCTCTCAACCTCGGCGTTGATCATTTCGCTCAATACTTTGGTCAGATTTTCTGGCGTCACGTCTTCATTGGCTGCCGCAAGCTGACGGCTGGCTATTTCCATGGACAGATCGTCTTCTTCTGGCTCGTCACGTTCGACATAGCGCTGCAGGCTCCGCAGCTTGGTTTCAAGCAGCTCATCGACCTGAACGGTCTTCTCCGCAATCTCACGCAAGGCAACGACAGGGTCTTTGTCATTGTCACGGTCCACGGTCAACGGTGCACCAGAGGCCAGTTCACGGGCGCGCTGGGCAGCAAGAAGAACAAGATTAAATCGGCTTGGGACTACTTTTACACAGTCCTCAACGGTTACTCGGGCCATTCAGCCAACTCCTTATGGGTTTCCGTCAAAAAAAATCGGTCGTATACATAGTTGGTCGCGCGCGTAAAAGCAAGGACCACAGTGGATCTATTCAGCGGGGGTGCAAGGCTCACCTCCAGGGAGTTTTGCAATCAATTCATCAACAGTTTGACCCGAAACGGGGTGAACCCATGTAGGCGCAATGTCACGTAGGGGCAACAAAACAAAACCGCGTGCCTGCATGCGCGGATGGGGCAGCTGAATTATCTCAGTTTCAACCACTTGGCCATCGTAATCGATCAGGTCTAGATCGAGCACTCTGGCCTCGTTTTTGACACCTCTCTGCCTGCCGAATTCATGCTCTATCTTGTGTATATGAAGCAACAACTTTTCGGGTGGCAGCTCTGTCCTTAAGGATATGACACCGTTAATGAAATCTGGTTGATCTGACACGGGCACTGGGGCGCTTTTGTACCACCGAGACCGACTCAGGACTTCACCTATCCCGGCCAAGTGTTCGACTGCTGCCAGAAGAGACTTTATAGGCGTACCATAAAGTTCTGTCGGAAGGTTCGCACCTAAAGCGATAAGAATCATAAGTAATTTATCCTGTAAATGGACAAATAACAGGTGTTTTCCATTGAATCTCGCTCTACATTAAGAGTGTTGACCGGATTGGACCCATACAACACACGGTTACTTTTGCGTATCCGGGGCGTTTGCCGGAGAAATACATTAAATTGGAGTAGGAAATACAACATGAGCTTCTATCCTAGCGAACGAATCGCGCTGTTTGTTGACGGCTCGAATCTTTTTGCTGCTGCGCGCGCATTGGGATTCGACATCGACTACAAAGCTTTGTTGAACGAGTTTGCCTCTAAAGGCATTTTGGTGCGGGCATTATACTATACTGCCCTTATCGAAGATCAGGATTTTTCACCTCTTCGTCCCCTTGTGGACTGGCTGGACTATAATGGCTTTACCGTCATTACCAAGCCTGCAAAAGAATATGTGGATGCTTCTGGTCGCCGCAAAATTAAAGGCAATATGGATATCGAAATCGCCGTCGATATCATGACGCTGGCAGACAGTGTTGACCACATTGTTCTGTTTTCAGGTGATGGCGACTTTCGTCGACTGATCGAATCTGTGCAACGCCGGGGCAAGCGCGTGACAGTCGTCAGTACGATGAAGACGCAGCCTTCGATGGTTGCAGATGAACTTCGCCGTCAAGCTGATACCTTCCTGGAACTGAATGATCTGGCCCCTATGATTGCGCGGGCACCCTCTCAGCGTCCCGATCGTCCTGACCGGCCAGAGCGTCCTGATCGGCCCGAGCGTCCGACGGAGAGTATCCAGGCTGACGTCGAGGAAGAATTCGACGACGAAAACGTCTGATCCATATGGCGGCTTCTGGGCTTTCAGAGCCTCCATCAGATTGTTCAAAGTGCGAAAGACTGGTTGAGCTGCGGCAATCGCTGCGCCAAGAGCATCCTGCGTGGCATAATGCCCCCGTCCCTTCCTTCGGCGACCCAGCAGCCGTGCTGTTGATTGTTGGCCTGGCCCCTGGACTGCAGGGCGCCAATCGAACAGGTCGCCCCTTCACTGGCGATTATGCCGGGGATCTGCTGTACCAGACCCTGTCAAAATTGGGGCTATCGAAGGGTACCTATGACAGCCGACCTGATGATGGCCTATTGCTGCAAGGCTGTATGATCACCAATGCAGTACGCTGCTTGCCGCCCCAGAACAAACCTGTGGGGGCAGAGATCACCAATTGCAGACCTTTCCTTGAAAACCAGATCATGGGCATGGCCAAGGTCAAAGCCATCCTGGCCCTTGGTAAAATAGCGCATGACAGTGTCGTGCGCACATTGGGTTCCAAATTAAGCCATCACAAATTTGCCCATGCCGCCGTGCATCATTTTGACAGCGGCCTGACGCTGGTCGATAGCTATCATTGCTCGCGCTACAACACGAATACACGGCGTCTGACCGAAGCCATGTTCGAAAACGCCATGGCTATCGCGAAGGATGCAGCTGGGCTTTAGAAGCTGTAGCGTTCTTCCTTCCAGGGGTCGCCTTCATTGTGGTAACCACGGACTTCCCAAAAACCGGGCTGGTCGGCATCCACAAATTCAAGGCGGCTAACCCATTTGGCGCTTTTCCACAGATAATATTGCGGGATGATCGCGCGCACCGGCCCGCCATGTTGGCGCGTCAACTTTTCGCCTTCCCAGCTATGGGCAATCAGGGCGTCGTCGGCCGCAAATGCCGCCAGTGTGACATTGGTCGTATAGCCATCAAACCCATGCAGGATGATGTGGTTGGCCTCGGTCTTGGGCTTGACCAGATCGATAATATGTCTGGTGCTGACGCCTTGCCACAGATTGTCGTAACGCGACCAGGCAGTCACACAATGAATGTCCGAGACGTCTTCGAACTGCGGCTGCGCCATATATTGATCCCAATCCCAGGTCAGTGGATTTTCCACCAAACCATCGACCGTCAAAGACCAGGCCGCCGTCGGGACATCAGGTTGGATACCCAAATCAAGGACAGGCCAATCTGTCACCAGACGTTGGCCACGCGGCAGGCGAAGTTCGCGATCTTCCATGGTTTGGTTACCGGTCAGCAGGCGGCCATCGCGCGCCCATTCCTGCTTTCGTTGGATAAGTTTTTCTTTGAGTTTACCCAGGATCGAAATTTCGTCGCTCACGCCTGTTTCCTACCCTTTTTCACGCATCAGGCGCGCTTTCTGGCGATTCCAGTCACGGGACTTTTCTGTCTGGCGTTTGTCATGCAGCTTTTTGCCCTTGGCGATCCCCAATTCGACTTTTGCACGGCCCTTTTCGTTGAAATACAGCTGCAGGGGCACAATTGTCATGCCGCCGCGCTTGATCAACCCACCCAGACGCTCGATTTGCTTTTTGTGCAGCAGTAATTTGCGCGGGCGTTTTGTTTCATGGTTGAACTGCCCCGCCTGCTTGTATTGCGGGATATAGGCGTTCACCAGGAACATCTCGCCCTCGACGATTTCGGCATAGGAATCACCAACAGTGGTTTCCCCGCCGCGCAGCGACTTGACCTCGCTACCCTCCAGCATGATGCCGGCCTCAAGCGTATCTGTAATAAAGTATTCGTGCCGGGCCTTGCGATTGACCGCAATTACCTTGCCCTTGAAGTCTTTATCTTTTTTGCGGGGCGCTGCCATTACAGAATGCCAGCGATGGACATGGCCTCCCGCATCAAGGCACGCGTTGGCTCGGTAACAGGCACCAACGGCAGGCGCACATCCTCGGTGCATCGGCCAAGCAGGCTGACACCATATTTGGCCGGGCCCGGATTACTTTCAACAAACAAGGCTGTATGCAACGGCATCAACTTGTCCTGAATGGCAAGCGCTGCAGCATAATCACCGGCCAAACTGGCCTCTTGCATGTCTGCACACAATGCCGGGGCAACATTAGCCGCCACCGAAATGCAACCAACACCGCCATGGGCATTGAACCCCAAGGCGGTTGCATCTTCGCCAGACAATTGCACAAAGTCTTCGCCGACCTTCCAACGCTGCATGCTGACACGGGCCAGATCACCCGTGGCGTCTTTCACACCGACAATGTTGGGCAGCTTGAAAAGCTCTGCCATGGTGTCGACGTTCATATCGATGACACTGCGACCCGGGATATTGTAAATGATGATCGGGATATCCGCGCTGTCATGCACTGCCTTGAAGTGGGCATACAGGCCAGCCTGGGTTGGCTTGTTATAATAGGGCGTCACAATCAGCGCCGCATTGGCACCAGCCTGTGCTGCATGCTGTGTCAGATGGATCGCTTCATCCGTGCTGTTAGATCCAGCGCCTGCAATAACCGGCACACGCCCGGCGGCGGCCTCGATGCACAACTCGACCACACGCTTGTGTTCGGCATGGCTCAGGGTCGGCGATTCACCGGTGGTGCCTACGGGCACAAGGCCATGAGTGCCTTCGGAAATCTGCCATTCCACAAAGGCCTGGAACGCGGCTTCATCAACCGCGCCATCTTTGAACGGCGTTAACAATGCCGTGATTGAGCCTTTGAACATGGTGCACCCTTGTACTAATCCTGTAATCTGACGGGAACATAGTCCTGCAACCCGCCATTCGCAAGTGGAACGGTCAAAGACTAGCAGGCAATTGTTGCCAATCTAAGAGGGGAATAAGGGGGATTAAGTGGCCAGTTACACTGAACATTTTTGCCAGATGGATGATGGCATCAACATTTACTACCGCGACTATGGCGACCCGGGCACCGGTAAAACCCCGGTCATTTGCATACCAGGCCTAACCAGGTCATCGCTTGGCTTTGACAATCTGGCCAGCGCTCTGTGCGCTGATCGGCGGGTCATCTGCCCCGATCTGCGGGGACGCGGTAAATCTGACTACGATCCCGACTTCCAGAACTACAAGCCAGGCCAATATGTCAAAGACGTCGTTGCGGTCTTAAAGGATGCCGGTATCGACCGCGTTGTCGTCATTGGCACGTCCCTGGGGGGCATCGTCACCATGGTCGGTGCCGCCATGTTTGATGGCCTTTGGGCTGGTGCAATTATCAACGATATCGGCCCGGTTATTGAAAGCGCTGGCCTTGACCGCATCGGGTTCTACACCGGCAAAACCCGCCCGCCTGAAGACTGGGACGACGCGGTGGCCTTGTGCAAAAAAAGTTCGGGCGCGGCCTATCCTGACTATAGCGACGAAGAATGGCTGCACTTCGCCCAATGCGCCTATGCGACCGATGGCGATGGCAACCCTGTCGACAATTACGACCCCAATATCTCCAAGACTTTCAGCAGTGGTGGCGGTGGCGACATGTGGCCACTCTATGAAAAACTGATGGATATACCCGTGACCGTGATTTGGGGCGACATCAGTGACATCCTCAGCAAAGACATTGCCAACCAGATGGTCACTCGGCACCCCAACGCCGAGTTAATTGCCGTCCATAATGTCGGCCATGCACCAAACCTTGATGAACCAGAAAGCCGGGCAGGCATTCAACGCTTGCTGGAAAAGGTAGACCCATGAGCACCATTGACCAACGCGCGCAAATACCCCTGTTAATCCTGCGGATCACCCTTGGCTTGTTCCTGCTGCAGTGGGGCATCGAGAAATTTGTCTTGCCCGATACGACCGCGATGATCTTCGCCGGATTCTATGGCATCGACGGGTTAACCCACACCATCGCCTATGTCTTGGGTGGCATTCAGTGTGCAGTCGCCCTGTCAGTCATTGCGGGATTTCAGAAAAAGATATCCTATCTGTTGGCCTTCCTGATCCATTCAGTCTCGACCCTGGCAACAATCCCGTTAATGCTGGCACCTTATGATCCTGGCAATCACCTGTTCTTCACGGGCGTGCCTGTGCTCGCCGCTATGGGCCTGCTGTGGTATCTGCGGGACTACGATACAAAATTTAGTCTGGATGCTGTGCGACAATAGTGGCGTCGAACACCTCTGCATAAATCAATAGTCACGAAGTTCTCGCCGCAGGATTTTGCCGACCGTAGACTTCGGCAAAGCGTCAATGAAAACAACATGTCTGGGCACTTTGTAGCCCGTTAGCTTACCCTTGCAATAGTCCCGCACGTCGTCTTCGCTAACCACGGCACCGGGTTGCTGCACGGCAAACACTTTCACAGCCTCGCCGGTACGGTCATCGGGCACACCGATACAGGCGCACTCCAGAATGGCACCCATGCCAGCGACGACTGCCTCAATTTCATTGGGAAACACATTGAAGCCAGATACCAACACCATGTCCTTTTTGCGATCCACGATGTGGAAGAAGCCGTCCGGGTCCATGACGCCCACGTCGCCGGTTTTGAAATAACCATCGGGGGTCATGACGTCGCTTGTGTTGTCTTCTTGCCCCCAATAACCACGCATCACTTGGGGGCCTTTGACGCATAGTTCACCAGACTCTCCCTGCGGCACTTCAGCGCCATTGTCGTCGCGAATGGAGATGTCTGTATCTGGCGCAGGCAGGCCAATGGCTGATTTGAATTCGCGCAATGATCCAGGTGTCATGGTCACGACCGGTGATGTTTCTGACAGCCCATACCCTTCCATAATCATCTTGCCAGTGATGGCTTCCCATTTGTCGGATACGACCTTTTGTACGGGCGCACCTCCGCCAACGGCATGGCGTAAGCCGGAAAAGTCCACATCACTAATATGGGCATTGTTGACAAGGCCATTGTAAAGAGTGTTTACGCCGGTGATGAAGGTCGGCGGATGCTTGGCCATGATGGCGACAAAACCGTCCATGTCGCCAGGATTGGTCACCAACACATTTTCTGCGCCGACGACCATATGCACCAGGCTATTCACGGTCAGTGCAAATATATGATAGAGCGGCAGCGCTGTGATGACGCGCGTGTCGGTCGCAGGGGCTGATGCATATAGCCACGCATTGGTTTGCACAATATTGGCGGCCAAATTACCATGAGACAGCATAGCCCCCTTGGACAAGCCCGTGGTGCCGCCCGTATATTGCAAAAACAGCAGATCATCTGCGTTGATATCCGGCGCAGCAAAATCGTGGGCGCTATATTTGGCTATGGCTTCAAAGAACATAGTTTTGGCGACGCCTTCTATGGCTGGCCCCGCCGCGCTGCCATCCAGCGACACTTCGATAACTTTCTTGACCCCTGTATCGGCCGCGATCTGTCTGAATGTTTCCAACGCAACACCGCCCGTTACTAAAATCTCAGCGCCGGAATCATTAAGTTGATGTTGCATCTCAAGGGGCGTGTATTGCGGGTTCACATTCACTTGCACAAAACCGGCGAGAATATTGCACACCAGTGTCACAGGAAACTGCAGAACATTGGGTAGCGCGATTGCCACTCTATCCCCTTTCTTCAAACCCCATTCCTGTTGAAGAAAGGCAGCCAGACGCCGAGACTGGTCTCCCAGTTCCGCATAGCTCAGACTATCGTCGCCACAAATAAAAGCAGTG
>SMVA01023602.1_pt1 | contig 31898 bp, 28 predicted proteins | sample 2456451 | NCBI WGS metagenome assembly SMVA01 (sample SAMN11095933, study PRJNA526329) | marine sediment metagenome | biome: Marine sediment; feature: Surficial sediment; material: Deep marine sediment; isolation source: Hadal surficial sediment | place: Pacific Ocean | collected 2014-05 | depth... | reverse complement strand
GCCACCTATTGCCCTGGGGATAAAGTTTGTTCATTACAAGGTACTCGACTGTGTTCCTGGATTGGAAGGAAAGGTAACACTGGCAACGTAAAATGTTAATAGCTTTGAGACGAATTCCGACCCTGTGACAGGGTTCCAAAAAATGGTGTAGTATGACGGCGAGTTGCCTGATCAGCGTTGATTCAGATCAATTGTGCAGAGTCTAAAAACAGATCTATGATGCCGTTGGCTTGTCGTGTCCTTGCAGGTTCTACCCAACTGATTGGTTGATATGAATTAGACGCAAAGTTAAAAAAAGAAACCACAAGGGGAAGTATGTGGACACTGGAGCCATTGTTTCAAGCGTTGTAATTGTTACTTATCTCGCTGGATTTACAATTTTTGGTATCTTTCTGAGCCGCAAGAATAAAAGTTCTGATGACTGGGCAACGGGTGGTTCTACTTTAGGCTTGTTCATGTTGGCGGCGGGTATTGCGGGCACTCGTATAGGGGGTGCTGGCACCTACGGTGTTGCCGGGGATGTAGTTACCTCGGGCATAGGCAATCTATGGTATAGCGTTAATTCATTTGCTGCTCTGGCTCTGGTGGGTTTGTTTTTTGCTATTCCTTATCGGCGTTTAAAACTGGCCAGCGCAGGGCAGGTATTTCAACTGCGTTTTGGTTCCAGGCGTTGTCAGTGGTTGTCTTCACTTTGTGTGCAAACCGAATATTTAATAGTAAATATCATTGAACCCTTTGTAATTGGCTCCATTGTCAGTGCGGTTACAGGATTACCGTTTGTTGTTTGCGTCTATCTCGGAGGCATCGTAATACTCACTTTTACGGTTACCGGTGGATTAAAAGGAACCGCCGTAACGAATATTGTTCACTGCTCTGTTACGATTATAGGACTGGCACTGGTTGGCGTGTTTGCCATGCAAAATATGGGGGGTTGGTCCGCAATGATTGCACAGGCAGATGCCATGTTGGTTCAAAATGATATGGATCAGGCATCGTGGTGGAGTTTTACCGGGATCGGATTTGCCAGCATCATTGCGTTGTTTTTTTCCGCCACACTGCATACTCCGGCAGCTTCGGTATACTGTAATTTTTCCAGCTCGGCTCGCCGTGAAAATCTATTAATACCGGGATTTCTCCTGGCAGGAACTCTCGCTGCGATCATGCCCTTGTTGGCAGGGTTTGTCGGTATTGGCACACTGGCACAATACGGTCCTGAAAGCGGATTAAGTAGCTATCGCAATATCACTCAATTGGCCACAGATGTAGGCCCTATTATCGGTGGAATTGCGTTGGCAGCGATCCTTGGTGCTCTCATTTCTTCTGGCGCACCAATACTTCTTGGTAGCGCTACATTGTTTGTAAACGATTGGATTCCTGGATCGAAAGATTATTCTCAGGAAAAGAAATTACGAGCGTATAAAATCACCACGGTTATATACGGTTTATTTGCTACCACAATTGCTTGGTTGGCAAACATTACATCTGTGCTGCAATTGCTCTTATTGGGCTTTGCCATGGTGGTGCCGCCGGCCATTGCCATTGGTTATGTTTTCTACTTAAAGAAAACTACGGAAAAAGGCGCTTTTTATGGCATGGTACTGGGTTATGGCGGCGGCCTTCTACATTGGGGTCTAAACACACTATATGAAGGTGTTGAGAACGCGACCGCAGGAGGATTTGCCCAGTTCTGGTATGAGCTTTGTCAATCATTAGGAGAGTGGCGTGACCCGACTTTTACAGCAACCCTGGTGCCGCTATTTGTGATTCCACTGGTGAGTCTGTATTTTCGCGAAGACTCAAATGAAGAGATGGCCAGTGATTTTTATCTAGTCTTGAAAGGAGCCAAGGCTGTGCCGACATGAAGCGGTAGTTACATGAAACGGTGGGTAATTAATGGATAAACAACCAATAGATTCGGGTAAGTCGCCGGTACACATTGGTAGCAACCAACAACCAGCCGTACCCATGGCTGATTTTGCTTTTAACCAATCTTCTTTTGAATCCTATATTGCCAAATTCTGTGCTGATGACCCAGGACGTTTGATCATGGTTGAAACAACCCCATCGAATTGGGCCTCTAAGGCCATCTACATTACTCTTGTCCCGGAACCCAACATCGACCACGATAGAGTTGGATTTAAGTTATGGGTCTGACCTTATTCATAACAATTACACTTGTTTGAACCTAGCTGTACCGATTTAACCTGCCTGCCTGTTATCCGTAATCAAACGACTGAAAAGTAGGCAAGCAAAGACTAACAATGGAATGGCCGTAATCACTCCCGGGAAATACCCTCCTTGTTGTAGCGCAAATATCAAGTGTCCAACACTGTTGCCAATCTCCAAGAGGGTCCAAGCCCAGATGACAATTTGCGCACGGCGCCAGGTCTTTTTAACTGGATAGAAATAACACCAATATCCCAATAAAACTAAAGTTGTATTGATAACAACAAACCCTACAGTAAGGTTATTACTGATCAAACTGCTGACATAACGTGCTGGGGAAAACACTTCCCACAACTCAAAAATATACTCTTCCAGCGAGTGCAACATCTGGCTTATGATCAGTAGTAGAAATAGTGATTTCATCCCATCCAGAATCCTTTGCGATGGGATACACCAAGGATTTTTTTGCACTCAGTACAAAAATAAACGTATCTTTTGCCCCAAGTACTCTGTATTTCACTAAACCACAGCTCTTTTAGTCGTTGTCAACAATGAGGACAAATTGGTATGACGTCATTTTGCTCTGTCAGTTTAATCATCGTAATTACTCCGTAATTATTGGTTAAAAGCTGCTTCTAATTAGCTTTATTAAATCATTGTGAGCTTTCAATCTAGCTAATGCAATTTCCCTGACATCACCTAAATAATTGGTTAGTCTGCAACGCGCTGAGATTGAATCATGAAAGTGAGACTTACATACCTGGCTGATCGACTAGAAGATGTACTGAAAATTACTGCCTGGTGGTATTACGTGTGGGCGGACCGTATGGGGCCGAACCTAGACAGGATTACGGAGCAATTTCAACTATCAATTGGGACGAAAAATCTACCACTGGATGGTATTGCTACTGTTGACGATAAAATTGTAGGAACGGCAGTTGCTTCAACTCTACCTGCAATCTACTGATATAACCGGCGGTCTTTATACCAGGCTTGGATGGGAGGCGCTGGATAGACTTAAGTACAAAAACACAGATACTTTGTTAATGGTGAAGCTCCTCAGTTAATCGCCAACATCGAGGAAGTTCCTTAACAGAAAACTGCCGTAATGAAACCTGCTATGAAAATCCCTAAGCGAGCTTCGAAAAAGTTCGCTCTGATTTTACAACAGTGCCGTTTTAGCAGGTAGATGTGGCATGACTCAGCGTTGCAATTCTCCATTAGCCTGGATCAGGAAAGGGCCCGGTGTGCTGTAACTTTGTTCCAGCAACTTACAAAGGTCTTCCGAGGAATTGGCAACGGCTCCAGGCACCCCCATGCTCCTGGCTATATCAATCCAGCCTATGGTTGGGTTACTTATATCAAACAAGCTGGCGGCAATTTCTCCCACTTCAGTCACACCAAGGCGTCCATATTCCACGTTAAGGATATTGTAAGAGTTGTTTGCAAAGATAACGGTTGTTACGTCCAGATTTTCTCGTGCCTGAGTCCAGAGGCATTGAATCGTGTACGCTGCACCTCCGTCTCCAAGTAGTGAAACAACCTGTCGATTTCGGCATGCCAGGGCTGCTCCGGTAGCTGCAGGACCACCCTGTCCAATTGCTCCACCAGTTAAACTTAACCAGCTGTGTGGAACTGTAGACTGGCAGAGCGGGTAGGCGGCATTTCCGCCCCCAGAATCAGTACAGACGATGAGTTCTTCAGGCATAGTTGCAGCGAATGATTGAATAATGGTTTTATTCGACAGCTCTCCGTGTGGCTTGGAAATTTCCTTTTGTTCGAAGCGTGTAACGGCGTCTTTGGTTGCTCCAAGGCGTTCGGCTACCCTTTCCAATGCGTCAATGGCGTCTTCTTCTTTAAGAGAGAGTCTATTTACCTTACATCCTTGGGGGATTAACAGACTTGGAATACCTTGGTAGGCAAAGAAGCTGGCGGGCACCTGGCCATTAACCAGGATAAGGTTTTCAGTACCGTCCAGATAAGCCAGTATCTGTTCTGGAAAATAAGGTAATCGTTCAACCGAGACACGACCCGGGCCACCGTCTATGCGAGCCGGAAATGTGCCTGTTAACAATCGGCAACCGGTTTTGCTGGCAATACGACTGGCTGCCTCCATGGCCGCGGGTTCCAGTGCGTGATGCTCCAGTAATAGAATATTGTTGCCGCCGTTGCTTAACAGCTGTGTGATCGCTTTTATGGCTGACTCATCGGTTTTGCTGCGCGTCGGTTTGGAATTTGGTTTGTACGGGCCCGGAGATTCTCCCCAGGCGGCATCTGCTCCCATTATCAAAGTCGCAATCTGGCCTTGGGTTCCAGGAGTCTGTCTAAGGGTAGCTGTAAACGCATCAGCACCGTCCTGGGCAAGAGTGTCCGCGGTGCTGTTGGATTTTATCCAACTGGAATAATTGCGCGCGAGAGTATCGATATCCGAAGTCAGAGGAGCGTCATAACCAACATGGTAGTTGGGATGGTTTCCGACTATGTTGATCATTGGGGAATTTGCTTTGCGCGCATTGTGCAGGTTGGCTATGCCATTAGCCAGACCGGGACCTAAGTGCAACAGTGTGGCTGCAGGCTTTCCGGTCATGCGTGCATATCCATCGGCGGCGCCAGTGCAAACTCCTTCGAATAATGCCAACACTGACTTGATTCGAGGAACGTTATCCAGCCCTTGTACCAGGTGCATTTCTGAGGTGCCAGGATTGGCCATGCAAAGTTCGACTCCGCAATCGGCCAAGGTTTCAATCAATGCGGTGGCACCATTCATATTTCAGATTCCTTTGTATATTCGAGTTTGGGAAAGCGATTATGTGAAATTTAATGTCAGAACACAATTTTTCCAATTAGGGGTTGGTGTCACATTTCAAAATCTACCCGTTTCAACCTTGCTCTTTGCAAATGATAACTACCAGATCAGTCTTTTATTCACTCGTCCGGGTCCAGGGAGATCATGTGAGACTTGGCATACCGCTCGCCCAATACATTATCGAAAGCAAATATTTCACTGGCGAGCTTCAAATCCTCGTCACTAATTTTCAGCTCGACTGCAGCCGCATTCTCTTCCACGAAATCCACATGCTTGGTTCCGGGAATGGGTACGAAGTTTTCATTCTGTGCCAATACCCAGGCCAGGGCCAGTTGGGCAGCGGTACAGTGATATCGGGAAGCGATTTCCTCAAGCTGATTCACCAATGCAAGATTGTGTTTGAAATTTTCTCCCAGAAAACGCGGCATGGTTTGCCGCATATCATTCTCTTCCAGTTGTTCCATGTCGTAAATTTTACCAGAGAGAAATGCGCGGCCCAGCGGGCTGAAGGGAACAAATCCAATCTCCAGCTCCGCACAGGTCTCGAAAACCTTGTGCTCTGGATCGCGGGTCCACAGGGAATACTCTGATTGAACCGCGCAGATAGGGTGTTCCGTATGTGCCCTTCTGATCGTTTCGGATGAGCATTCTGAGAGACCGATATAACGAATTTTTCCAGCTTCAACGAAGTCGGCCAAGGCGCCAACGCTTTCTTCGATTGGCACATTGAAATCACGGCGGTGTAGGTAATACAAATCTATTACCTCAGTTTTCAGGCGCCTGAGGCTTTCTTCACAGGTCTTTTTTACATTCTCTGGAGTACAATCAACGATACGTTTGCAGTCGCGGACGATAATTCCACATTTGCTTGCTAGAATAAATTCATTACGTCTTGAACAAAGAATTTCACCGATCAGTGTTTCATTATGGCCCAAACCGTACAGGCTGGCTGTATCAAGAAAGGTATAACCAATATCCAAGGCCTTGTGCAGCGCTCGCTCCGACTCCTGTCGGTCTGCCGCACCGTATGACTGTGACATGCTCATACAACCTAGACCCAAAGCTGAAACCTCAAGCTGCCCTATACGCCTACGCTCCATGGTTCATCCCGTGTTAGTGCTTTTGATGACTGACCCGATTTTTTATCGGGCGAAATGTTATCACCTATCTTCTTCTCCCAGAGTTGTTCAAGTGCCGTTCATATTCTGTTAAGGCAGGTCTGGTTAAAGTCTGAAACCATAGCGGAAGCGTCATGCAATTCCTACTATTAGTGGACTGTACCTATGCAAGACCCACATTCTTAACAGTCCCTTTAGTACCATGGCCGTGTGCCGTAGGTCCTCACTCAGCTTACTTGGCGGAAAGCGGGTGAGGATTTTTTTATGGCAGCCGGTAAAATATCCGTTTTTGCTGGTTGGTCAGTAATGGTTCCCTTGATCGTAAGTAAATCTCTGATATCATTAAGAAATCGATCAGTGTATATGTTAGTCAGTTAATTTCAGATTATGCCAAGCTGCCTTTTTTTCCGAATGAACAACCCTTTCCGCAGCGACTCTAAAGGCAGCAAAGACCACAAACCACGGACCATCAAGCGGGCTTCTTTCCGCGTTGGGCGCGCAGGAAAAACGCCTCTTCTCCATATTCTAACGCTTTTGCTCGGTTTAGTAATCTTGCAACCGTTGTATTCTTTAGAGGAAATTTCTGACGTTGAGTCTATTCCGTTGCCTGCTGATTTCAGTAAGATTCATTTTTATCTGATCACCGTTGATGTTGGGAACAGTCTCTGGGACAACTTCGGCCATACCGCACTTAGGATTGTGGATGAGAACAACAACACTGATACGGTCCTAAACTGGGGACTGTTCGACATGAGCGGTGGAATGGTTGAATTTTCCTTTGATTTTTTTAAAGGGATCATGAATTATCAATTGGGATCGGCCACCCCTGATCTCGAATTTGACAATTACAGACAGCAGCGTCGCAGTGTGTGGCAGGACAAAATAAATCTCAACAATAGCCAGAAAGAGATATTTTACAAGCGATTAATCTGGAATATACGTCCGGAAAATGTCGTTTATCCCTATCAGTATTTTACCGACAACTGTACCACTCGGCTCCGGGATTACCTTGACGAAGCATTATCCGGGGCGATCAGCTCTTCCAGCAATGGCCTTACTCAAAATACCTACCGAGACCTGGTGAAGTATCACTATGAATCGATTGGGCTGATCGAGTTATCTTTGGATGTTTTGATGAACAGTAACCTCGATCGACAGATCAGCCAGTGGGAGGAAATGTTCTTGCCCATGAGTTTGCGCAATCGCTTGATGAATATGCCCTCGGATGTTGCCACTGGAGGGGTACGACAAAAACTGTTGTCCGAATCTACCTTGATCATGGAATTTTCCAGCCCCTCTAGTCAGGTTGATCCCTATTATGTTGCCTCTGGAGTTATGCTGGTTCCAGTGCTGTTCCTGTTACTGCTACTTCGAAAGGTGTCGATGTCTTATTTCGCTACCCATTCCAGGATCACTTTAAAAGCACCGAGGCTGAGTTTCAGAGTACTCGGTTTATTAGGCCTTACGATTTCGCTTTTTAGTGGAGTCTACGGTTGCCTGATGTTGGGAGGATGGTTTTTTTCTGGACATATTGATCTATATAATAACGTCAACCTGTTGTTGTTCTGGCCTACGGATTTATTGGGCGTAATGGTTTCCTTGCGCTGGTTGATCCTGGCTAAATCCTGGCCCTTAACCCATAACAGCACGCCTTTTTTGAATTACTATTTGTTGGCAAGAATTACCTCGATTCTGACTTATGCTGTAGTGGCCGGATTGGGATTGTCTGACCAGCAATTGACCAGTCTGCTGATCTATATCGTACCCGGTTTATTTTCGTTTACTGTGCTGATTTGGATGGTGGGATTCGACGAGGCAAAGCCCAAGAATATGTTCTTCTAGTGGGAGCTAAACCTCTAGAGGTTTTCCCAGAGAAAAGAAAAAGGGCGCCGTGCTGTAACCAGTCGGGGCCCTTTTTCTGGATTGAATCGCGTAACTGCAATTATTCTGTGACGAGCTCTACCCGTCTATTTTGCTGATGTGCAGCATCATTAGTAGTTGGATTTTCAGGGCGCTCTTCGCCATAACTGACGGTTTCGATTTGTGATCGAGACGCACCATTGACGATTAAGAAATTCATAATACTTTGGGCGCGCCGTTCACCAAGTGCCAGATTGTATTCCCGGGTGCCGCGTTCATCAGCATGGCCTTCGAGGCGAATGCGACGATTAGAGTTTGAGCCCAGGTCCCTGCCATGGAAAGTCAAAACATCACGATCTGCTTGGCGGAATTCTGCAATGTCAAAATCAAAATAAAATACGGTAGTCTGAAGCGCTGATCGTCGGATACGTTCTTCTGCTTCTGCCGCTCGTCGCTGAGCCTCATTTTGCAGTTGTTGTGATCTTTGGTTCGTGGCATCAATACCTGAAAGACCAGTGTCAGCTGTCTCTTGCATCTCAGGTTCAATCTCACCGCTTGAGCTGCAAGCTACCATGCCTGAAAGTGCTAGCAGAATTAGTGTGGCCCGGGCAAATTTTGAAATTATCATTGCTTCTCCTTCTAAAATTTTGAGCTAAATATTGAATTAATTATCTTATTGCAGGCAAGGATGGAAAGTGTGCGAAGAATACAGTATTTACCGTGTTATTGCCATCAAGAGGCCAACAAAAAAAAGCATTTTTCCTATTCGAGTTTGTTAATTAGCGTCAAGCTATTTTTCAGCTAGTAGGCGATACGAAAACGTCTCAGCTTTCATTGCTAAAGTGAACCGGCACTTCAAAGCGAGTTGTGATGATCAGCGATAAACTGATGTTAAAACCAAGGTGGGCAAGGCTAATTAGATGTTATAGGAACTAAATCTGTTCGTTCGGCAAAAAAATGAACAGTGTGGATTTTCTTTACTTTACCGTAATGAACATTTCAATGCTTGAGACTCGTTCCGATGGAGAAATATGGGCCGAACAGGTAAGCATGGATACATGCCGTAACACCCAAAAAGTTCATGCATGAGGGCAGGGCCCAAGTCGCATTTCCGGAAACTTTTCGCGATATTTTCAGGAACTGACCGGGCCGGGATTGAGCAGTAATTCAATTGATAGAGCGATTGTTCGATTATTGTTTATTTGCAGCGCGCAAAAATGGTAAAGTTCATACGAATAAGGACCAGGCGAGCAGTTCTCGCCTGGTCCTTATAGGTTATTGCTGGATGCTGAGAGTATGAACTGATCAATTTTATGACTGAATAAGTGGCCATAGATTTGTTCGAAAGAACCTAATGCATTTCAGCCAGAGTGTAGCATTAAACTCAAATGTAGAGTGCATCCAGTCAAATAAGGAGTCTGAAGTGAACGCTGATTTCACAACGGAAGAGCTTGCTTTTCAGAAACAGGTCCGGGAGTTCATGGAAAACGAATTTCCGCCTGAAATTAGACATAAAGTCGACAACAACATCAGATTGAGTAAAGAAGATTATGTTTGTTGGCAAAAAATCTTAAATGAGCAGGGCTGGATGGCTCCTAATTGGCCGGTCGAATATGGAGGCACAGGTTGGACTCCGACCCAGAAGCATATATTCAGTCAGGAAATGGGACGGATTGGCGCACCTGATCCGGTGGCATTCGGCGTTAAGATGGTAGCTCCGGTAATTTTAACTTATGGCACCGAAGAGCAGAAACAGCGATTTCTTCCAGACATCCTTGAGAGTAACGCCTGGTGGTGTCAGGGTTATTCAGAGCCTAATTCAGGTTCGGACCTGGCTTCCTTGAAAACTTCTGCGATAACGGAAGGCGATGAATACGTTGTCAATGGCACCAAGACCTGGAATACCCTTGGTCAATACGCTGACTGGATATTTTGCTTGGTTCGGACTGATACCACGGTAAAAAAGCAGGAAGGCATTAGTTTTTTACTTATTGACATGAAATCTCCCGGAATTACTGTCAATCCGATAATTTTGCTTGATGGCTCACCGGAAGTTAATGAAATCGTCTTCGAAGATGTGCGAGTTCCGGTTGAAAACCTCATTGGCGAAGAAAACAAGGGCTGGACCTATGCCAAGGTCTTGTTAACCCATGAAAGGACTAATATTGCCCGAGTTCCCGACTCGAAACGCCGCCTCAATGAGCTAAGAACTATGGCATCGGCAACTGACAACGGGTCTGGCGGCAAGCTTTCAGATGAACCTGCATTCTCGAAAAAAATTGCTGAATTGGCAATTGATCTTTTAGCGCTCGATTACGCAGAACTAAGAGCGCTGGCTGCACTCAGTGTAGGTAAAGCCCCTGGTCCAGAGTCATCTATTTTGAAAATAGTAGGCACAGAAATCACCCAGAGATTAGATGAATTATTCGTGGAAGCAGCAGCCTATGAAGGGCTGCCTTTTGTTCCCGAGCAATTTGAAGGAGGATTTAGTGGTGACAGGATTGGGGAAGGTTATAAAGCTTCAACTACAATTGATTACTTGAACCATCGAAAGGCTACGATTTACGGCGGTTCCAACGAAATCCAGAAGAATATTATTTGCAAAGCGGTTCTTGGTTTGTAACACCTGCAGCCTGTTATCAAGCGATAGATTGAGGATTATAAGTGGATTTTTCATTTAGTGATGAGCAACAGATGTTGCAAGACAGTGTGCAGAAATTTATTCGCGATAATTATGCATTCGAAACCCGCAGAGAAATACTTCTCAGTGATAAGGGCTACAGCGAAGAATATTGGAATTTATTTGCTGAGCTTGGATGGTTGACTATACCGTTTAACGAAGAAGATGGTGGATTTGGTGGTACCGTTGTTGACCTCATGGTGATTATGGAAGAGTTTGGCAAAGGAATGGTTGTGGAACCGTACATTGTAACAACGGTATTGTGTGGCGGATTGATCAGTGCCTTGGGGACAGTGGAACAGAAGAGTGAATTACTACCGACGATAATGGAAGGTGGGTTGCAGCTTGCCTGTGCTTTGTCTGAAACCGGCAGCAGGTATAATCTGACAAATGTTTCAACAACAGCGACAAGACAAGGAGATAAACTGGTTATAAACGGCACCAAGATCGCTGTTTTAAATGGTGCTCTAGCTGACCGACTATTAGTTGTGGCTCGTAGTGCCGGCAAACAGCTGGATAAAGAAGGTATTTCAATCTATCTGGTTGATCCGACTCTACCTGGTATCAGTTGTCAAGGTTATAAAAATATAGATGGTCACGGCGCCGCAGAAATTACTTTTGACAATGTTGAGATAGATAGCACCAGTAGTTTAGGGGTTGAAGGTGTGGCGCTGGCCTCGCTTGAGAAAGTAATGGATATAGCCACCATTGCCTTAGCGGCGGAGGCTGTTGGTGCGCTGGATGCGTTGCTGCAAAAAACGGTGGAGTACACGAAAACCAGAAAACAGTTTGGAGTAGCCATAGGCACGTTCCAGGCGCTACAGCATCGTATGGCTGATATGTTTATCGAATGCCAACTGGCCCGGTCAATTGTAATGAGGGCCGCTATGAAGCTGGATAGTAGTGTAAGCGAAATAGAAAAAGCGAAAGCAGTTTCGGCGGCTAAAAGCCGCCTCGGAAAAGCAATCTTCAAAGTTGGCCAGGAAGCTGTGCAATTACACGGAGGTATTGGAATGACGGATGAGTTGGATGTCGCACACCTGTTTAAAAGAGTCACGGCTGTGGAGTCACTTTTCGGTAACACGGATTTCCATACAGCACGTTTTGCTTCTTTGTAAGCACATAAAGTCTTTGTTAGTCTGTATTAATGGCCTTCAAACAATTTTAATCTCCAGTGAATTTTCCGCTATTAAAACCAGAACAAGCACCCTGCTTGCGGTAGTTTTCAGAGGCTCCCAAGAGTTACCCGGAATTGTATATGAGTGAACTGGTTTTTATTCGTCATGGTCAGGCTTCCTTTGGTGCCGATTCCTATGACAAACTTAGTGCCGCCGGTATAGAGCAGATCAGATTACTATCGAGACATTGGCAATCTTTGGGTGAGACCTTTGACCACATCTATGCAGGTAGTCTACGACGACAAAAGGAGACTGCCGATGAATTGCTTCATCTTGTTCATGAGTCTTCCCGAGAACCCAAAATTCATCCTGGATTTAATGAGTACAACGGCGATCCACTAATCGCTATTTATCTCAGAGATCATGCTGGGGAGGGTGGTTTTAACCCGGAGCTAACATTGCCAATTCGTAAAGAGCGGTTGTTCCAGAGGGTGTTTGAAGCAGCAACAGCGAAGTGGATTCGAAATGAATTACAGCCTCAGGAACAAGATCGGAACTTTGAACCCTGGAAAGACTTTCAAAATCGTGTTCACGGTGCCATGGACGAACTAATGGCTCGCCATCAGTCTGGCAGTAAGGTATTGATCTCTACTTCCGGAGGTGTGGTAGCATTGGCATTGCAGCGAGCCTTGGGATTTCCGGACCAACAGGTTATTTCTACCAACTGGATGGTGCACAACAGCTCGGTAACAAAGATTCGTTATGGTAATGGCAAAATATCTCTCACCATGTTTAACAATCTTGCCCACCTGGAAAAACCCGATTTACGCCATATGGTGACGTTTCGCTAACAAAGTAAGGCAGTTATTAATATCGGGGAAAGGATACAAGAAGTGGTAGACAGCAACTTGGTCGACCGGGCAGGAGAAATACGTCAAGGTGAAGAATTAGACCTCGACAAGCTAAAACTCTACTTGCAGCCAGTTCTTGGTGACCAGATTACCGACCTGGAGCTGAAGCAATTTCCTGGTGGCTTTTCAAATCTTACCTATCAAATTTGTTGTGGCCAAAACACGTGGGTGTTGCGGCGTCCACCGTTTGGCAGCACGGTAAAATCCGCCCATGATATGTCCAGAGAGTTCAGGATTCTATCAGCTCTTAAGGATGTGTTTGCATATGGTCCCAAGCCTTTACATTTTTGTGATGATCATTCAGTTATCGGTTGTGACTTTTACCTGATGAACTACATTGAGGGATTGGTTATTCGCAAGAATTACCCTCCCCAGCTGAGCCTTGATCCAGTACAGGTGCGTCAGCAGTGGTTGAATTTTTTTGATGTACTGGGGGATCTGCATGCAGTAAATCTAGTCGAAGTCGGGCTTGCTGATTTTGGACGACCTGCAGGCTATGTTCAACGCCAGGTTGAAGGTTGGAGTAGACGCTGGGAAGCGGCAATTACGCCAGATACCGTAAATATGGATAAGATAATCACCTGGTTAAAGGACAACATGCCTGCCGAAAGCAGTTTAGCTAGTGTGATTCACAACGACTACAAGATGGATAATGTCATTTTTTCTGTCACTGATCCGCTTAAGGTTATTGGCGTATTGGATTGGGAAATGGCGACTGTCGGTGACCCACTTATGGATCTGGGCTGTACCCTGGCTTATTGGGTTCAGGAAGATGACCCGGCAATCGCCCGTCAATATCGAAACATGCCCAGCGATACGCCAGGGGCGCCTAAACGGGCAGAAATCGTTGAGCGATTCAGTCAACGCACAGGCTTGTCAGTTGATCACTTCCCGTTCTATTTCTGTTTCGGACAATTTCGTTTAGCCGTCATTGGACAACAGATCTATTACCGCTATTACCATGGTGTAACTCAGGATCATCGATTCAAGATGATGGTGGAGAAAACACGTATTCTCAAGCATATGTGTGATCTGATTATAAGTGGCAAGATCGGGTATTAGGGAACCCCTGATTAATCTATATAGCCGCCACTTTGTCTTAGAAGTTAAGCGAATCTCTAGGGATTTAAAATTTGGCTGAGAGCTTCAATTTTCTCGGCCTCTATTAAACCTACCCTGGCATTGTTCAATTCCTGCCATACTGATGGTAATTCAGGGGTAGCTAAAAACCGTAGTTTTACATTGCTGTTGCGAGCCAACTGACTGAACGTATCAAGACGTTGGCGCTCCTCTTCCAGCATGTTTCCGGCGCCGTGCCAAGCAAAAACTGAACCCCAGTCACCACTGATTACGGGCATGAAATTGGGATTCACATTGCCCCCTGTCAGGTCTGTTAAATTGCCGTCATAGGCAGAAAAGCGTTGTGCTTGATTTTCCATTAGGCCCCGAGGCCGGTTTCCACTGACTACCACGGTAATAGCGCCAGGTTTTGTGCTGTCGGGTGTAAACTGTGTGAGCATTCTTTCATAAGGGCCAAGAGCTCGTTCCAATTGTTGGTAAGTGGCCTCCGCTGCAGTTTTTATATCGACAATTAAGATTAGCGGGCTTGTAGTTTCCGCATAAATTTGGCCACCGTTTCGCATTGATAGCAAGCGCAACGGTTCCAAATAGAGATTACCTAGTGTTCTTCCAGGTATTAAGTTATTAACCTCGCTACCTACCAATAATTCCCCGTTTACCAGGAAAACATCTGCCTCAACGCTGGCATAACGAAGTTGTAGGGCACTGAATAGTGGCCTAGGTTGCTCGTAATCCATGCTGGGGTGTGCTGGTAGCGGAATAGTACTTTGGGAAAAAGAGGTAAACCATCCCAGCAGGAAAAGTAATGTAAGTGTCGGTCCTGTTACAAAATCAATCATTGTTGCTTTGTTTCCTATTCTTATTTGCCGCAATTCGTTGGAATTCCCGACTCATCATGTAAGCGCTGATAGTGGAAATCAAAGCAAAACCGGATAACACAATAAAAACCTGAGACCAACCTAATTTGTCAGACATGTATCCTGCGCTAAATGCGGCAATAGCCCCCCCAATATATCCCAGGCCATCGATAATGCCAGTGCAGGAGCCAGCGCCTTTAGCTCCAGCAATATCGAGAGTCAGACAACCGCTACTCATGGAGTAGGGGCCAAGTAGGAAAAAGCCACTTGCTCCCAGAAATACCAGGATCATGTTGTAGTTTGGTGTGCCTGTAGCACTGTAAAAAGAGATTGCCAGCAGAGATACGACCAGGCAACTTAACATTATCCACATGGTTTTTGCCCGATCTCCGTTTTGTGCATAGTGGTCTGTATACCAGCCAATAAATACCGTGCCTATGACGCCAAGTAAAGGAAATATAGCCGATTGAAGTATGGCAGTACTGGTGCCTAAGCCGATATCGAACAGGAACTTCGGCGTCCAGAAAAGGAATACAGAACGCAGCAGGGTTGTCAAAAAACTGAACACCAGCAATTGTCGATAGATAGGTAAGGCGATCAGTGTTTTAATAATTGTCCTGACGCCCGGGTCAGCTTCATCCCCGTAGTCTGCCAAGTGCTTTTTGCCAGATTCACTACCACCCAAGATCACTCCTGACACTACATCTGTTGGATCAGCTTTGGATGCCAGTATCGACCAGACCAAAATACCGCCTAGTACCAGGGCGGGGTAAATAAACAGACCCTGCCAGGCTACCCCGATAGTAACCAGTACTCCTGCGAACAGGGTTGCCGCTACACCGCCAAACTGAAAGTTAATACTTATCAGGCCCATAATGGTGCCGTTGCGTTCAGGTGGATACCAGTTGCCAATTGTTTTGGCGAGTCCACCCCAACCCATAGAGAGAAAATATCGACAACAACACCACACCACTATGAAAATGGTGAGACTGCCGGATAGAGAAAATAGGATATTCCAGAAAATAGCACCGGCCATCCCAATCAGGAAAATACGCCGTCCGCCGATCTTGTCCGCCAGTGGGCCATTAATAAACTTACCAATTGCGTAAGCAATTTCAGATAAAGAGGCAATAAGGCCCAGTTGAGTGTTGGAGAAACCGAATTCTTGTTCCAGCAACGGAAATGCAGCGGAAAGGTTGCCTCGACACAGGTAATACCCGACGTAGCCAACCAACATTACCCAGAATGTAGAAACACGCCAACGCCCGAGTCGCTGAAACTCTTCTGTCGATACAGGAATTTGTTGGGAATTCTGGGTAATATAAAACATCAATCATGCCAACCAGCGGTTACTGGATAATTAAAGATTGAAAACACACTGGCCGTTTTAATTGACGTGTTGTAAGTAGCTGTAAGGCGTCTTCAAGTAATGAGTAGCACTGAAAGCATAAAAGCGGGCATGATAAATGTCCACTCAAACAGTTTCAGTCGCTTCCCTTATGGTACCTTGACCGACCCCAGCTTATAACGTATTTTCGGCGTCTCTTTTACTTTGCGGCTGAATAATAGCCTTTTAAGCGTACCCCCTATGGAGTTCTTAATCCTATGTCTTTTAAACTCAATGAACTGTTTGCAGTTACCAATAAAGTTGCCGTTGTCACTGGCGGTTCACGTGGGATCGGCAAAATGATTTCCCAGGGTTTTGTTGAAAACGGTATTCGTACCTATATTACAGCAAGAAAAGCTAAAGCTTGTGACGAGACTGCCAAGGAATTATCGGAACTGGGGGAGTGTATTTCCTTACCGGCGGACTTATCCACTTCGGAGGGTCGCAAACAATTCGTCGATGAGATAAAGCAACGGGAGCCAAGCCTGGATATTCTGGTAAACAATGCCGGTGCCGCCTGGGGTGCCGCTTTTGATGAGTATCCTGAAGCAGGTTATGACAAGGTGATGAATATAAATCTAAAGGCCGTATTCATGTTGACCCGAGACCTGTTGCCATTGCTGCGAAAAGATTCCAGTACTGAAAACCCAAGTCGTGTCATCAATGTGGGTTCTATCGATGGATTGAGGGTTTCATCAACTGATAATTTTGCCTATGGTGCCAGTAAGGCTGCGGTCCATTTTCTTACTAAGAACCTGGCATTACGACTGGCACCTCAAGGTGTGACCGTTAATGCAATCGCACCAGGAGCATTTGAGAGCCAGATGATGGCGTACATGCTGGACAACTTTAAGGACAAAATTGAAAGTGAAAATCCTTTGGGTCGAATTGGTCGGCCTGCCGATATGGCAGGGTTGGCTTTGTACCTTGCCTCTAACGCCTCAAAGTACATGACAGGACAGGTAATTGCTATTGATGGTGGGCGGCACCTGGGTAGCCGACAATGACGGGTAAAAGTGAACTAGGCAGGGAATATTGCTTTGTTTCGCTGTACCCAGATGATACTTTATCGAACCACTATATTAAGGAATCTCTGATTCGCTAATAAAATCAGAGCCAGCAGTAGCAACGGGTATATCAAGTGGCACAAGATTTAAGTAAGGGGCACGACAAATTTTTGCGTATTACGATACTGTGTGTTGCCTTTATAAGTGGCTTCGCCATCATGTCTATAGAATTGTTAGGAGGGCGCTTACTCTCACCTTATTTCGGCAGTAGCGTCTATGTGTGGGGCAGCATAATCACCATATTCATGCTTTCGTTATCTATCGGTTATCTTAGCGGTGGCAAATTATCGACACGTAATCCGAATCCCGTTACTTATTCAATGTTTTTCATGGTTGCTGCCTTATTCGTTATCCCTATTATTTTATTCGCCGACGTTATAATGGAACAAGTGTTCCTGGTGATTATTGATCCAAGATACGGATCGTTGGTTGCCTCTGTAGCCCTGTTCTTTTTACCTACAACAATACTTGGTATGATTTCACCCTATTCAATAAGACTGCTGGTACAGAATCAGGAACACAGCGGGCATGTTGCCGGTCAACTGTATTTCGTCTCAACATTGGGAAGTGCGATCGGGACTTTGGCTACTTCATTTTATTTTGTATTGTGGTTTGAAGTTAATCAGATTCTAATAGGGACAATATTGACACTTATTGCGGCGGGATTATTAGTCTTGGCTGTCTATTATCTACCACAACGATCCCTGTCAGGAGCCGAACAATATGAAAGCTAAGCAGGAATATGAAAAGGCACTTAAACGGGCAATCATTTTATTGACTGTGCTGTTTGCCGTGTTATTGATTCCAGTCCTGTTCTCTCTATCGGTCAATGCTGATGTAATCCATGAAGAGCGTTCACTCTATCGTAATATTACTGTGGTACAAAACGGACCCCGTCGCTGTTTGATATTCAATGTCCGAATAGGTGATAGAAACCAGACCTGTGTGGATGTAAACGACCCGGAAAAACTGGTGTTTTCCTATACTCGAATGAGTTTTGCTGGATTACTTCTGCGACCCGAACCCAAGCGAATTCTTGTAGCAGGGCTTGGGGGAGGCAGCATACCCATGACCTTGACGGATATGTTTCCTGAGGCTCAGATCGATGTAGTAGAAATTGATAGGGCAGTCGCCAATGTGGCCAGGGAATACTTTTTCTTTGAGGAAAATGACAATATGGTTGTGACCATCATGGATGCCAGAGTTTTTGTGAAGCGCGCAGCCCTGGATGATGTGAAGTACGACTATATTGTGTTGGATGCATTTACTGGTGATTATATCCCTGAACACCTGTTGACCCGTGAATTCCTACAAGAAGTACAACAAGTCATGGCATCTGACGGTGTGTTAGTGGCCAATACTTTTTCCACCAGTAAGTTATACGATCACGAATCTGTCACTTATCAGAGCGTATTTAAAGAGTTTTTTAATTTTAAATTGCCTTCATCAGGTAATCGAATAATCATTGCTCGTCTTACCCCATTACCTGAGCGTGGTGATTTAATTTCTCAAGCGCAGTTGCTGGCTGATCGCCTTGTAAAGTATGATATCCCCATACTCGAATACCCGGCTCGTATGTCGACTCGTGTTGATTGGGATATGAGCCGAAGAGTATTAACCGATCAGTTTTCTCCGGCAAATTTACTCAGGGATAATTGATAACAGACTATGCAATACCAATTTTTGTGTAAGGAGCGAATGTGAACAAGCTATTTAAAATAAGTATGATTGTGTGTCTTTGGCTATTTTCTACCCTGACTGCTGCCGATGTCAGCATCAAGGCTGATGTAGTTTACGGTCACAAGGATGGAATGGCCCTGGTTTATCATGTATTGACACCTGAAAACGCCAACGGTGCTGTGGTTGTGTATATGGTAAGTGGAGGCTGGGTTTCGCGTTGGGCACCGCCATCTCGTACGGCTGATCGTTTCACCGATCTGCTTGAAGCAGGTTTCACCGTGATACCGGTTCATCACGGTAGTTCACCCCGTTACCATGTCCCAGATGCCTATGCAGACGTGAGCAGGGCTATCCGCCATATTCGTCTGCATGGGGAGGAATATGGCATTGATACAGACCGTATTGGAGTAACCGGCGGTAGTGCCGGTGGGCATTTGTCCTTAATGCTTGGTTTGGACTCAGACGCCGGAGACTTGAATGCTGAGGATGAAGTAATGCGTACCAGCAATGAAGTGGCTGCGGTTGTCGCCTATTATCCACCGGTAGATTTAAGGCGCTTGACGGGGCCGAGTGACCGTTTTCCAGCTCTGAATTTCGCCAATGAGCTTGCTGCGTCTATTTCACCAATCCTCTACGCCGACCCACAAGACCCACCTACCTTACTAATTCATGGTGATGAAGACACTTTGGTAAACATTAGCAATTCGGTGATTATGCTAGAAGAATTCGAGAAGCAAGGTGTAATTTCTGATTTCATTACTATTCCCGGTGCCGGCCATGGGTTTCGTGGTGACGATGCAGTCAAGGCGGCGAAAGACCGGTTGGATTGGTTTAACAAACACTTGGCGACAAAATGAAGTAGCGCTGACTGAGAAAAGCTTAAGACACAACCGGGTCAGGCAAAAGCTTATCGAAGTTTTTGCACTGACCCCTGATTTTTTCCTAAAAGACCTCTGATCCTGAGATATCAGCACTAAAATTCAAAGATCGCTATTTTGAATTTTGGTTGAGTGACTGGCAATCAAGGAATGTCTCTTTTGTCATCTGCCCGCGAAGCTGAGTCACCTGGTCCCTGTTCGCACGGTCACATATCCTTCACTTTAGCCAGCGCTGCGGAACTCGCCTACGGCTCAGACAGTCCTCGCTTAACCTGGCTAAAGCGAACGATATAAACATGCCCTGATTGTGCGCACTGGGACCAGGATGATCGCCGGGAAGGTGTCGCATTACTCGGCGCTGATCGAAGAAGCAACAGTAGCTCAAGGATTAAAGTTGCCACCCAGCTTGATGAAAGACACTCTTTTTCTGCTTAATTAGTTGAGTTAATTCCGTATTCCCTGGGGGTATCTCAGCCTCTGATCTATTCTATCTTCTAGTAAACCTTGCCAGTAGACTTGAAGTATCCCAACGTGCACCACCCATTTCCTGAACCTCCTGGTAGAAGGTGTCTACCATTTTGGCAAGTGGTAGCTCGGCTCCATTAGTTTCGGCTTCGTTAAAAGCAATCCCGAGGTCTTTGCGCATCCAGTCTACGGCAAATCCGAATTCGTATTGATCTTGCAGCATGGTCTGGAAACGGTTATCCATTTGCCAGGAGCCGGCCGCACCCTTTGAAATGGTTTCTATCAAGGCCTCACCATCTAATCCTGCTTTCATCGCAAAGTTCAATCCTTCGGCGAGTCCTTCGACCACGCCAGCGATACAAATCTGATTTACCATTTTGGCCAATTGACCGCTGCCGGCTGGGCCTAACAGTTTGCTGAACTTCGCATAACTGTCAATGGCGCCTTTCACATCTTCGTAATCACTCGGCTCGCCACCCATCATTACTGTCAATGCGCCGTTCTCGGCGCCTGCTTGACCGCCGGAAACCGGCGCATCCAGAAACCTATTTCCTGCCTTCGCTGCTACCTGGTTAAGTTCCCTGGCAAGTTCCGCTGACGCAGTCGTGTGATCCACCAAAATGGCATTGGGTTTCATGCCTGCCAATGCGCCATGCTCTCCAAGTACTACTTGCCTGACGTCATTATCGTTGCCGACACAAACCATTACGATAGCGCAATCAGTAGCCGCCTCCGCCGGGGTGGTTGCCATGTGTCCGCCGAATTCTTCACACCAGCTTTTAGCTTTTTCAGTAGTGCGATTGAACACACAAACATCAAAACCGGTTTTTTGTAAATGCCCTGCCATAGGGTAGCCCATGACTCCTAAACCAATAAACGCCATTTTCATACAGCTTTGCCTCGATAGAAATAGAATTTGTTTTCGGTAAAACTTCGGTCTGTAAGTTTCCTACAGACGCCTCTACATTGAAATTACAGATAAAGACGAATCTTTTGCATTAGATCCTGTGCGCTATCAAATGGGAAAATAAAACGCCACTCTAGAATGCGCCTCTTTAAAACTATTTACCAACTAAAACAGTTAATACATCACAAGACGCGCCATGTAGCACTTTATTTGCGGTTGAGCCTAGCAGGATTTTCCAGCCTGCATGACCATGACTGCCAATAACAATAACGTCAGCATCAAGTTCAGCCGCCAGATTGCGAACCTCAATGGCAGGTGAACCGAGCAAAGTGTGCTGGTTATCCGCTGGGACGTTGGTTTTATCACCAATTTCAGCGAGGCTCTGAGTGGCAATCGTCATGGCCTCCTGCTGCAGTTCGTTTATGTTAATCGCATAGGCGTCCATACTGTAGGCCGCCGCTATGGGCTCCACAACGTGCACAAGAATAATCTTGCCGCAGTCACCCGACGCGACCTTGAGTGCAGTATCAATTACTTTTTTTGAGTCGCCAGATAAATCTATGGCAACCACAATTTTGTTGTATACGCTCATATTTATTCCCTTTGGCAGTTTGTGTTGAAAATCTTCCGGACGGGGCCAGTCTAAAATATTAAAACCTTACCAAGAGCATTGAACGGTCTATGTTCGAATATCAAATTGACCTATGTCAATAGCCAAAGTAAAACAGTTTGTATTGGTAGGAATAGCCTAAAGATACGGTGAAAACAGCCAGGCAATGGCATTTCGTATTCGCAGTGGGAGTGAAACTGCTGTCGTTTGCTGGCGTGTAAGTAAGGTTGCGCGGCTCAATTTGATGTCGAAATAGCTAGACAGTTGTTCGTTTAATACCGGATCAAAAACCTCAACCCCCAATTCAAAGTTTAACCTCAAGCTGCGCGCGTCAAGGTTGGCAGAGCCAATTAAGGAGTAATTGTCATCTATGATCAGTGCTTTTGTATGAACAAAGGGGGGCGGTTGAAAATACAGGCTAATATCCTTCTCAATGAAGTAGGGTAACGTGTTTCGGGTTGCCCAGTTCACCATGAAAATATTACTTTTAGCTGGAAGCAATATTTTGACATCCACGCCCCGCAGTCTGGCCGCTACCAGTGCCGATACGATGTCTGCTCCGGGCAGAAAATAGGGTGTCATAATCCATACTCTCTTCCTGGCCGTGGATATAATTCCAATCAAAAGATCATTGAGTCGGTCAAGATGCTCATTTGGACCGTCCAGTACCAGGCGACACCAAACCTCTGCTTGAGTCAAATTAGGATTAGCCGGTTCAAAAGCTACAATTTCCTCTTTGCTATGGGATGAATGCCAGTCACGGAGAAATGCTCGTTCCAACTCATCAACTATTTTACCTGTAAACCTGAAATGCAAATCTAATACCCGGTGTTTATTTTCTAAGTTGTCTGCCAGCTGTCGATTACCTATGTTTTGACCACCAGTAAAGGCAATTGAACCATCTACAATCAGAATTTTTCGATGATTTCTTAAGTTGATGTGAATTGCTGGAGGAATCAGTGTTATAGGATTAAATCGTGCAAAATTTAGTCCGAGTTGATTAAGTTTATTACCTATGCGTGGGCTCGACATGTATTCACCGAGACCATCAATTACTATCCTTACATCCACTCCGCGATTCTGAGCTTCATGCAGTACGTCAATAAATTCGTCTCCGGTTTCATCGTCGTCAAAAATGTAGCTGGACACGAAGACTTTTATACTGGCATTACGAATAGCCTTCAGCATTTCAGGAAACAGAGCCTCCCCATTTTCCAGCATTTTTACAGAATTACATGATCGCAATCCCTTACCGGTCACTTTTTCTCCCACAGCAGAAATTGGCCTGAAGTTGGTATTTTCAGGCTCAAAAATACTCTGAGATTTCTCAGTCTCAAGTCTGGCAAAGTAGGCTTTAAGCGCTCTTTGCTGAACTCGATTGATGCCAAAAATCAAATAGATCAGCGGGCCGGCAAGGGGAAGCACCAGAGAAAAAGCTATCCAACCAAAAGCGGACTTGGAATCCCGTTTAGTTAACAAAGCATGGCCTGCAGCTGTTACCCCGGTCAATAGCACCAATGCAGAGATTAAAAAGGTTGAATTCAATGTGGCCTCGCCAATATGGCTTTAGTGGTCCAGGTTTAGAGGTGAATTTTCATCGTAGCCTGTAGTGCGCAATGGTCTGAAATCCTGCGCCATTCGGGATCGTTCATGATCTTGCAGGATTTGACTTGGAAACCCCGGAGGTAAATTCGGTCCATTGACAGTATGGGGCGAATAGCCGGGTATGTCTTGGCAACGTGTAAATTTTGTTTTTGGTAGGCATCGTGAACTTGAAGCTCTCGAGTCAAGATCTTGTGACAGTTCTTGCGCCAATCATTAAAATCCCCAGCCAGAATCAAGGGTGCGTTTTCCGGGATATTTTTTTTGACATAATCCACCAGTATACGTATCTGCGCTCTTCGTTCATTTTCAAACAATCCTAGATGGACACACAATAGGTGGAGATCATCGACAGTAACGCCATGCAAGATACCCCGTCGCGAAAAGTTAAGCATGGATACATCAAGATTGTGGGAGTACTTAAATGGCGTTTCGCTTAGGATTGCGTTGCCGTGATGACCGTTCAGGTAAATCGCGTTTTTACCGTAAGCATGATGCGTCCATACGGAGTCTGCTAGATATTCTAATTGAGTGCCCTGGGGCCAGCTGGGAATTTTCTTTGCGTGCCTGGTATGTTCTCCTATGACTTCTTGCAGAAAAACAATCGTTGCTTTACTGTCTCTCAGGCAATTACGAATGCTTTCGAGAGTAAAACGTCTGCGACTCATTGAAAAACCCTTATGGATGTTAAGGGTAAGGACGTTGAAATCAGTAATTTTCATATCACTGGTTTGAAACCATTTTTAGGGATTAAGGAGCGCATGATTGATTCTATGACTAGCCTGGACATAGAATCAATCACAGGTTTACTGGTTTGACCTGTATCAATCTCTATAATAGATGTTTGAATAACGTTAAAAAACAGGGATTACGTTAAGTTGGGAGATAGTTTGATGAATCTAGAACAAATAAAAATTGAATTATTGTCTGCCAAAGCCGAAATTGAGTCCCGATTGGAGCGTACCCATAAACACATCTATCACAAAGATGAACCTGTAAGTGCAAATTTCAATGAGCAAATAAAGCAAACTGAGAATGACCAGCTAGTGAGGGCACTCGAGGAAGAAGGGCGCGAAGAATTAAAACAAATCATTAAAGCTCTTCAACGACTTGATGTTGGCGATTATCTTGATTGCTCACTATGTGGTGAGAAAATCGGCGAAAAACGTCTACAGGCTATTCCCTACGCCGATCAATGTATCGGTTGTGCAAGTGCCTCCGATTAACGTCAGGTACTATCTGATGGAATTATATTGCTTTGCGGTTAATTGATGTTGGAAAGTAGGTTATTGGTTAAAGCTCAGTCCCACAGTTCTTGCAGAATTTAGCATCTATGTCGTGTCTCGAGTGATTGCAATTGTTACAAGTAATTTTCCCTGCTGCAGTTAGAGGTTCCTGCCTTTGGAATTGGTTCATTAGTTCCGCCCCCACAATTCCCGTAGGGACCGCGATAATAGCGTAGCCGCAGACCATAGCGAACGATGCAATGAGCTGACCAAAAGGGGTGTTGGGATAAATGTCACCATAGCCTACAGTCGTCACTGTGACGATCGCCCAATACATGCTACGAGGAATACTGGTAAAACCGTTTTCAGGTCCTTCGATTAAAAACATTAAGGTACCAAAAACCACAATAAGCGTTGAGACAAAGAATAGAAAAACAAAAATTTTTCTTCGTGCCTGCATCATTGCACGGAATAGGATATTGGCCTCACCTATGTATCGAAACAATTTCAGTATTCGAAATATTCTTAAAACCCGCAATACTCGAATGACGATTAGATAGGCCGAGCCCGGGAAGATAAAGGCTATATAAGTTGGCAATATCGATAACAGATCGATTATTCCGTAAAAACTGAAAATGTAACCCCTTGGGTTGGGAGAGGAATAAATTCTGAGAATATACTCGATAGTAAAAGCAATCGTGAAAAACCATTCAAGGGTTGTCAGTAGATCGCCATAGCGGGTGTGATAGATCGCAATAGAGTCAATCATGACAGCGACGACACTGACCATGATCATGCAAATTAGAACGATATCAAAGAACTTTCCCGGACGTGATTCATAACCGAATATGATTTCATAGATTTTAGCTTGAAGTTTTTCGTTTCCTGATTCTGCAGTGTTCATGGTTTTATTCAGAAGTTCCTATATCGAGGGTTAGAACTGAAGGATTTACTGCAGACAAACTCCCTGGTTATTTGCAACGAAGTCGCGTTATAGGAGTCATGGCCTGCTATAGCCAAAATTTGATTATTCATTTATTCGACTTATGATAAGGAAGTTATTGTCACACTTTAATAATCAGTACATCGCAAGGACAGTCATCCAAGATCATTTCAGCTGTATTTCCTATAATTGCGCGTGTTAAAACATTTCGCGATAAAGCGCCTATTACTAGAATATTAGCATTGCACCGTTCGAGGTAATGAGTCAGGGAAGGTACAAGGTCACCTTGGGCGAGTTCAATGCAGTCTGGATCAATATTATGATTTGCCAACAGTTCGTTCAGCTTGGTTTGATGTCTAACGCGCAGCTCTTCTATTAGTTCACTGGACTCTGTCGCTGTCGGAAACATCGTGCTAACAAAAGGGAAATAGCAATGGAACACTCGCGTGGTCTGGCCAAACTGAGACGCGGCGCTTACACCAGTTTCTATTAAAAGGTGGTCCAGTTTAGACTGTTCTGCTTTGGCATGTAATGGGTCCACTGCTGCGACTACACTTCCGTGGTCAACCCACTTGCGTGGTTTCACTAGTAACAACGGACATGGGCATTTGCGAATCAGTCGCCAGTCTGTATTAGATATGAGGGATCTTTTCAGCAAGCCATGATGATGAGTGCTCTTTAATACCAGGTCGGGCTCATACTCCTTTGTCTGAGCAATAACCGATTCTGCCAAATTGTGCTCCTCAGTAAACGCTGAAGTGGCATCGAATCCTTGCTGGTTAAATTCATCAACCAGATCCTCAAGTATTCTGTTGTAGTGCTCGACGAATAGCCGCCTTTGTTTTGCAAAAAAGTGGCTATCTATACCCTCGTAGGCATAGTAGTGCTGAGTAAGGGTGTTTGAGCTATTGATAAAAAACCTGATAGACGTTTTTGTGGAATTCAGAATACTTTTTGCCCGATCCAGTACGAAATCACGCTCTACAGTTGGATCGACTACTACGAGTACGCTGTCAACGATATTCATTGGTATTCCTGATTTTTGATTCTAATCATTTTAAAAATAACCAGAGGTGCGAATCAGCTCTTTTAATTGACGAGCATGATAACAGCCCCTTACTATTTCTGTAACTTATGCGTTTTTTTCAATGTTGATATTACGTACATTGGTATCAGCTATGGTTAAGTTGTGATGAATGTCCTCAATGAGTTAAAGCAATCCTCAGAAGGATTTTATAAGCTTCGCGAAGGGTCTATAGCAAGTCACAGTTCGTCAGGCAGGGATTAACTTGCATCTTTGATCATATTTTTCGCAATTATGATCTGTTGGATCTGGCTGGTGCCTTCATACAGACGAAACAGTCTTACATCGCGATAAAATCGTTCTACTGCGTAGTCGCTAACGTAACCCGCTCCACCGTGTATTTGTACGGCGCGATCAGCTACTCGACCAACCATTTCCGTCGCGAATAATTTGCATGCTGAGGTTTCTGTGCTGACGTTTTCACCACGATCCCGTGCTCGCGCAGTTTCCAGCGTCATGCATTTGGCAGCATAAGCTTCTGTTTTAGAATCAGCCAGCATGGCCTGAATAAGTTGATGCTCGGCTATGGGTTGGCCGAATTGTTTGCGATTAATCGCAAAGTCCAATGCGTCAGTGATCAAGCGATCGGCGACACCAACACTTACTCCTGAAATATGCAGCCTGCCACGATCAAGTACTTTCATGGCTGTAATAAATCCGCCCCCTTCTTCTCCAATAAGATTGGCAGCTGGCACCGGGCATTCTTCAAAAATTACATCACAGGTTAATGAGCCGGCTTGGCCCATCTTCTTATCTATGGGGCCTAAAGTTATACCGGGTGAGCCTTTTTCGACTATAAATGCGGATATGCCCCGTGCACCCTTTACCTCAGGGTTGGTACGAGCCATCACATTAAAAGTATCTGCAATGGGTCCATTTGTTATATAACGCTTCGTGCCATTCAAGAGGTAAATATCGCCTTCCCGTTTTGCCGTTGTTATTAATGCAGCGGCGTCAGAGCCCGCATCAGGTTCAGTCAAACAAAAACAACTGATCCACTCACCGCTGGCATACTTGGGTAGAAATTTTTGCTTCTGTTTCTCGGATCCATCAAATACTATCGCCGCAGAACCAATACCATTATTGGTACCCAAAATGGAACGAAAAGCCGGTGAAGTATGACCAAGCGCCATGGCGATATAGATTTCTTCTTCCATAGTTAATCCCAGGCCACCGTATTCTTCAGGTATAGTCATACCAAACAGGCCAAGCGCTTTCATTTCTTCAACGATGGCATCTGGAACTTTGTTTTTTTCAGCGAGTTCGTTTTCGGCCGGAATTAGTCTTTCTCGAACAAAGCGCTCTACGATGTCGATAAGCTGGGTTAGTATTTCCTGGTCTCTAATCATTCTGCAACTCTCCTGAGGTTGCGGCTAAGCTATCATAACGCCTTTATCGATGCGAGATTCCAAACCCCTGGTGCTGGTTTGAAACAGTCGACCTGGAGCCCCGGCTCAATACCACCTCCCAACTCCCTGTGCTAGAATATGCGACCCTGAACTATGGCGGGCTGGCAAAAAGGGGACTGACCGTTTGGCGTTCTTTTACGTCATCGTTTTCTTTTTTTCTTGCCGTTTAATTCCTGCTCTTATCGGGACCTGGTACCTTTTTAAGCGAGCCAACGATGTCTACAAGTAGTATTAATGAAGCCTATATTTATGACGGTGGTCGGTCCGCTTTTGGTCGACATGGCGGGGCGCTGGCACCAATTCGCCCTGATGATTTGCTGGGGCATGTCATCAAGACCATTGTAGATCGTAATAATTTTGCCCTTGAAGCCTACGAAGACGTGATTATTGGTAATACCAATCAAGCAGGGGAGGATTGTCGAAATGTTGGCCGATTCGCCGCACTGTTGTCAGGGTTACCTACTTCAGTGGCAGGATTGACAGTAAATCGCCTGTGTGGCTCCGGGCTTGCCGCAACGCTGGATGCTGCCAGGGGCGTAAGATGTGGTGAGGGCGATCTATTTATTGCTGGCGGTGTCGAGTCCATGAGTCGTGCGCCAGTGATACTGAGTAAAGCACATTCAGCTTATGACAGGAATCAGCAGCTTGCAGACAGCACCCTGGGAGCGCGATTTCCCAATCCAGCCATAATGGAGGCGTTTGGCAAGGATACAATGCCACAGACGGCTGACAATATTGCCAAAGATCTCGGTATTTCCAGGGAAGACAGCGACCGGTTTGCCCTAGCATCCCAGGTAAAGTATGAGTCAGCCAGGGCAGAGGGCTTCTTTAAAGAGGAACTCATTTCTATTGAGGTTCCCCAAGGGCGCAAGAAACCCCCAGTTGTTGTAGATGCCGATGAACACCCGCGACCGGGAACTGATATTGATGCATTAGCTAAGCTACGTCCCTTGTTTGAAGGTGGTGTGGTGACAGCCGGTAACGCATCGGGAATCAATGACGGTGCAGCGGCGCTGATTGTGGGTAATCGTTCGGCTGGAGAGAAATTTGGTGTAAAGCCCCGAGCACGCATCATTGCGGGCGCAGTAGCTGGTGTAGAGCCACGGGTAATGGGCCTGGGTCCAGTTTTTGCAGCGCGTAAAGCACTAGAGCGAGCGGGATTGACCCTGAATGATATGGATGTCATTGAAATTAATGAAGCATTTGCGGCGCAGGTATTGGGTTGTTTGAAATCACTGAAACTGGATTTTGAAGATTCGCGAGTAAATCCCAATGGGGGTGCAATTGCAATTGGCCACCCGTTAGGAGCCTCCGGAGCAAGAATTGCTTTAACTACTTTGCGTCAACTTGAGAGGTCAGGAGGGCGCTATGCCCTGACAAGTCTTTGTATAGGAATTGGTCAGGGAATTGCTGCCATTATTGAACGACTAGATTAAAAAAATCGTGCACGCCAATTATTCCAGGCGTCCCATTGCGGTTTTTACCCGATTAATAGGTGAAAGGAACAACAAATGTCAAATGTAGTTAGCTATGAAATTATAGATAATATCGGTGTGATTAGTGTTAATAATCCACCGGTAAATGCCCTCTCTCAAGCAGTTCGAGAAGGGATATTGAATGCACTGAATCAAGCTCAAGATGATGCCAGTGAAGCAGTGCTGATTAGTTGTGAGGGTCGTACTTTCATCGCGGGCGCTGACATTACCGAATTCGGCAAGCCACCCCAGGATCCTTCATTGCGTGATGTTTTGTCGGCCATGGAGAATTCAAAAAAGCTGATAGTCGCTGCCATTCATGGTACTGCTCTTGGAGGTGGATTCGAAACGTCTCTGGCCTGCCATTATCGATGTGCCGTACCCTCCGCCAAAGTAGGCTTGCCAGAAGTTAAACTGGGTTTGCTGCCAGGTGCAGGAGGGACCCAGCGCGTACCTCGCCTAGCAGGGGTTAAGGCTGCATTGAACATGATAACCAGTGGTAATCCCGTTGCGGCGACGACAGCCTGTGAAATGGGGTTAATTGATGAGGTCATCAACAGTGACGATCTCAAGGCGGGTGCACTTGGTTATGTCAAACAGCTGATAGAGTCAGGCGCGCCCCTCAAACGCATTCGAGATGTGAATATCGATCCCTCCTCGATAGAACCGGGGTTTTTCGATAATTTCCGTAAACAGATTGCTCGCCGAGCGCGAGGACAAATCGCCCCAGACCGAATAATCACCTGTGTCGAAGCAGCGGTAACGATGCCGATAGACAAGGGATTGGAACGAGAGCGAGAGTTGTTCCAAGAGTTGGTTACTTCACCAGAATCGGCGGCAATGAGGCACATATTTTTTTCCGAAAGAGAAGCCGCCAAGATCAAAGACGTACCCCGGGATACACCGGTACGGGATATAAATAAAATTGCCATTATTGGCGGGGGAACCATGGGCGGTGGTATCGCTATGTGCTTCGCCAATGTGGGAATTCCAGTGATGCTACTGGAGATTAACGATGAAGCCTTAGAACGGGGAATGGCAATCATTCGTAAGAACTACACCATTACAGTGCAAAAAGGCAAACTCAACGACGCACAAATGGAAGATAGGATTAAGCTGATAAGCGGTACCACTGAGTACTCAGACCTTGCTGATGTTGATCTGGTTATCGAAGCGGTTTTTGAAAATCCAGGTATTAAGAACGTAGTATTTGGCAAATTGGACGAGGTTTGTAAACCCGGTGCTATCCTCGCTTCAAATACCTCGTATCAGGATATTGATGCCATCGCAGCGGCTACCGACCGACCAGAAGATGTTGTAGGGATGCATTTCTTCAGTCCCGCTAATGTAATGAAACTTTTGGAAGTGGTACGTGGTGAAAAAACCTCCAACGAGGTCCTTGCTACTGTAATGAAGCTGGGTAAAAAAATCGGCAAGGTCTGTGCCCTCTCCAAGGTATGTTATGGATTTATCGGAAATCGCATGCTGTCGGGTTACGGACGAGAAGCCCAAATGTTGCTGATGGATGGTTGTACGCCGGTCCAGATTGACTCGGCGCTGGAAAAATTTGGCATGGCCATGGGTGTTATTGCCATGGGTGACTTGGCTGGGCTAGATGTAGGCTATAAGGCCAGACAAGCAAGAACTGACCTGCCCAAAGATCCCAAAGGTTATAAAGTAGCCGATTTATTGGTCGAGCGTGGCCGACTTGGACAAAAAAGCGGTGCTGGATTTTACAATTATGACCCTGCCACAAGGGCACGATCGTCTGATCCCGAAGTTGAAGAACTAATTCGTGCGGAGGCAAAAAAGCTTGGTGTCGAACAGCAGGAGTTTTCAGATGAAGAAATTCTTCAACGATGCTTTTATCCCTTGATAAACGAAGGTGCTTTGATTCTAGAAGAAGGTATTGCCCAGAGACCGAGTGACATAGACGTGGTCTATGTATATGGCTATGCGTTCCCGGTCGCTAAAGGCGGACCCATGTACTGGGCTGACCAGATTGGATTGAAAAATATATACGATAAGATCTGTGAGTTTCGTGACAAGTATGGAGATGATTACTGGAAACCAGCTCCGCTGTTGAAACAGCTTGCCGAGGAAGGCAAAACATTTACCCATTGGGCCAGGGATAACGGCTAAGCTATTTGCAAGGAGACGGCGAATGATTGCCTACGAAACTACACAACCCGGTGCGCCACTTAATCGAGTAGAAAAAGAAACACCAGACCCTAAGGGAGCCGAAGTCCTGCTTAAGGTGGTGGCCTGTGGAGTATGTCATTCTGACATTCATTTGCACGATGGGGCGTTTGAACTGGGTAATGGTAAACAGCTTGACGTGGCTCAGCAAGGACAGGTACTGGGGCATGAAATTTTTGGCGAGGTTATTGCGACAGGTCGGGACGTTGAAGGCGTGGCAATCGGTGACCGACGCGTTATTTATCCCTGGATAGGATGTGGTGAGTGTGCATCGTGTCAGCGTGGTGACGAACATCTGTGTACGCCAGGTTGTGCCTTGGGAATTATCAGACCAGGCGGGTTTGCTGATCACGTGCTGATACCAAATAGT
>SMVA01033352.1_pt1 | contig 31999 bp, 25 predicted proteins | sample 2456451 | NCBI WGS metagenome assembly SMVA01 (sample SAMN11095933, study PRJNA526329) | marine sediment metagenome | biome: Marine sediment; feature: Surficial sediment; material: Deep marine sediment; isolation source: Hadal surficial sediment | place: Pacific Ocean | collected 2014-05 | depth... | reverse complement strand
GTGCAGACCTGATTCTCACCGGCGCCAAGATATTCACGTCGAACAATCAACAGCCGTGGGCTGAAGCGGTTGCCATTAAGGATGGCAGGTTTATCTACGTCGGTAGCGAGGCTGGCGTCACACAATTCGTCGGTCCTGCCACACAGAAAGCTCAGCTCGCAGGTCGGCTTGTTATCCCTGGCATCGTCGATGGTCATACCCATCCCGGATTCAACGATGCGGAACGCTTTGGCGCGGTGCTCTCCGAAACGAACCCCGAAGATTTTCTAAAGGCTGTCCAGGACTATTCAGAAAGTCATCCCGGTGACGATATGATCAGACTTTGTTGCTGGGCCAACAGTTGGTACGTCAGCGGAAAAGAAGGGCCGCACAAAGAAGTCCTGGATGCGGTCGTACCCGATAGACCTGTATGGATCAACGCTGAGGCGTGGCACAGCTCCTGGTTGAATTCCAAAGCGCTCGAAAAAATCGGCGTCGATAACGATACGCCTGATCCGCGCGCGGGTGTGGCGGTGTATGCGCGTGATGATGCGGGGGAGCTTACCGGCTGGGTTAAGGAAGGAGCGGGGTGGCAGCATTTTGCGGAGCAGTTTCCTGTTGACGTGGAGGTTCATCAGAAAGGCATGGTGGCTTTTCTCGACACCCTCAGTGAACACGGTGTGACGACGGTTTATGACGGCGGTAATTTCGGCTATGAGGATCAGGTTTACAGCTTCCTGTCGCAATTGGATAAGCGCGGGCGGCTGCCGCTTCGGTATGAGGGTACCTATCAGATATTTGTTCCCGAACGCCGCTTCGGGGCGGTTGCAGAGATGCGGCGTCTCCAAAAACAATACGGAAGCCCGCGGCTGCAGTTCAAGACCATCAAACTCTTCATGGATGGCATCAATGAAAACCGTACCGGCGCTCTGTTGGAAGCCTATAGCGATGATCCGGATTATGTCGGCAACACGATGTTGTCCGTGGAGGAGCTGCGCGATTTCCTGATCGAACTTCATGAAGAGAAATTCGATCTTCATGTACACATCATTGGAGATATGGCCGCCCGACGCGTGCTTGACGGTGTCGAGGCTGCGAGGCAACAGGTGGGTGATGGTTTCTACCCGAGGGTCACCGTGGCGCACATTGAGCTTGCCGATCCAGCGGACTTTGAACGGTTTGCCGAACTTGGCGTCATTGCCAACTTCACGCCGTGGTGGCTCGGCGTGGATATTGGCAGCGTCGTTGCTCCTGCCGCCGGACCGGAGCGCATGGCACGCACCTACACCGCAAAGTCGTTGTTTGATGCGGGCGCGCTTGTGACATTTTCGAGCGACGATTGGGGGCGACTTGATGTGCTGTCTCCCTATTTGGGTATGCAGGTCGGGCACAACAGGCAGTACCCCAAAGAGTGGTTGGCAGAAGGGGACGACGGCTCTGCCTTCCGGCTGCCGGAGTCAGAGAGGCTGGATATGGAATTGATGGTGAGGGGCTACACGATCAACGGCGCCCATCAATTTCGACTGGAAGACGAGATCGGGTCCATCGAAGTTGGAAAGAGTGCGGACCTCGTGGTACTGGATGACAATCTATTCGATATGGATCGTTACGCCATTCACACCACCAAGCCATCAGCCGTGATGATGGAAGGCGAAATCATCCACGGCCAACTTCCGAATTAAAGGTGCGCCGTCAGTGAAAATCCGACGTGCGTAAAACAGGCCTCAGATCTGCCTCTGCGAGAATGGATCGACAAATTCCCGACGCTTCCCCGCTGTAGCCACGTTGTAGTCCTATCCAGTTTTCATTCCTACCCGCTTGGCGAGGGTATCTCGGTGAATCCCGCTAGAATCATCCGCTCATCAGTACCGAAGGAGGCGACCGTGTCGGAAACGATTCAAACCGTGAAGATTGCTGCCTTTCTCATGGCGAGCCTGATTTGGGCCTCCCCGGCCCTGGCTGCGATTGGGATTTCGAGCAAGCCCAACATCGTCCTCGTATTGATGGACAACTTTGGATACGGCGAGGTCGGCGTTTATGGCGGAGGCATTATACGCGGAGCGGCGACGCCCAATATCGACAGTCTCGCCGAAGAAGGTGCTCGCTTCACGAATTACAACGTCGAAGCGGAGTGCACTCCTTCGCGGGCGGCCCTTCTGACGGGTCGATACGGGATTCGAACCCGATTGATGAAAGACGGGGAGCCTCCCCGAGACATTTGGTACGGCATCACCAAGTACGAATATACGCTGGCGGAGATGCTCTCGGATTCCGGCTACGCAACGGGAATGTTCGGGAAATGGCATCTGGGAGACACCGAAGGCCGTTATCCCACCGACCAGGGCTTCGATGAGTGGTATGGCATACCCAGGTCGTCGGACCGATCCCACTGGCCGGATAGCACTCGCTTTGTCGAAGGCGTTCATCCCAGTGCCAAGTTCACCCGCATCATGACGGCAAAGCGAGGTGAAAAGCCCGAAGAGGGGGAAGTGTACGGCCTCGCCAAGCGCGCCACGATCGATCGCGAAATCACCGATCACGCCATCGATTTCATCAAGCGCAAGGCGAAAATCAAGCAGCCCTTTTTCGCCTATCTCCCCTATACGCAAACCCACGAGCCGGTCATCCCCCATCCCGACTTCAAGGGCAAGACCATCTACGGCCCCTTCGCCGACGTGTTGGCGCAAACGGATGCCTACGTGGGCGAACTCCTGGATACCGTCGAAGAGCTGGGACTCAAAAACAACACCATCTTCATCTTCACATCGGACAATGGGCGCGAAGGCACGCCGGGATCCGGTGGCTTCACCGGCCCTTGGCGAGGCAGCATGTTCAGCCCCTACGAAGGTTCCTTACGCGTGCCTTTCATCATCCGCTGGCCCGGAAAGATTCCTCCGAAGCAAGTATCAAACGAAATTGTCCACGCGGTGGATCTATTCCCCACATTGGCGAAGTGGGTCGGTGGCAAGGTTCCGAAGGACCGAACCATCGATGGTGTTGACCAGTCTGATTTCATGATGGGGAAGACGGAAAAATCCGCTCGAGAATCCGTCATGATTTACATCGGAAACGAATTTTTTGGTGTGAAGTGGCGAAATTGGAAAATGCTTCTCAAGGATCTCGACCCAGAGACATATACGATCCAAACGAAAGCCTATCCGCTGTTCTACGATCTCGTAACAGACCCAAAAGAAGAGCATCCCGTTAGTGCCTTTATCGCAGACACCTGGGTCGATTATCCGATGTATCAGGTTATAGAGGACTTCGAAGAATCGCTGGCAAATGACCCCGGAACCCCGGGTCCCCGCTGGTAGGGCGAGCAAGCTCGCCGGTCGCAATCACTCATTGGATCGCAGCGTCGTCGTCTGCGTTGAAGCCCACCGGTAGCCAATCCCTCGCGAGCGTTCCGAGGCTCTCGAAACCCAGAACGCCCGACCCGCTCATTCGCCAGAGCACGAGTTCGCGTGTCGACGAATCGAAGACGAGCAGGTCCGCGGTGCCGTCACCATCGTAGTCTGCCGAACCCATCACGGAGCGATCGCGCCCTAGACCCAGTTTCAGCGGGTTGTCGCTCACGTTCAGGCGGCTCGTGAGGTGCAACACGCCAGCGCTCCCCGGCTCTTGCCACGAAAGGTCGCGCCAGAGTAGATCGCATTGGCCGTCTCCATCGTAGTCGGCGGTGTCGATGACGTTCCAGAGCGCGACCCGCTGTTTGTCGAGCATCACCCGTGTGGCTGAAAAATTCGCCGACATCAGTGACGCTTCGATTTTTCGCTTGCGTTTATCCTGGGTGATGATGTCATCGTCTCCATCTCCATCGATGTCGCAGAACCCAACAATTTTGCTGTTCAGGCGAATCGAGATTCGGCCGAGTCGCATGAGTTTGTGTTTCAGTCCCCATATTTCGACTCGAGAGGACTGATTCGAGATTGCGATTTCGCTACGGCCATCGCCATTGAAGTCACCCGCTCCCTCGACAACCCATCCCGCTTTGAGCTGGAGGTCGAATTGACGATTAACCCGAAGGTCGCCCATCAACCAGATCTGGCTCGTGCGCTGTCCGGGGTCGTGCCAGAGGATGTCTGTGATTCCGTCAGAGTTGAAGTCTCCTGCTCCAGCGGCAATCCAACGGGGATTCATCGTCGGCAATGGGATCACATCGAAAACTCGAGAGTCGATCATCTGCCAGAATTCCAACTCGCCGGTAGCCGAGTTTCGAAAGAGAATGTCCGAGTACCCGTCACCGTTGAAGTCGTAGGGGGCTGCCGGCCCTGGATCGGGTAGCGGAGTTTCGGCCGGGGGCGTAGTCGCAGTCGTTGGAGTTGGTGTTGGAGTCGGAATTGGAGTCGGTGTTGGCGTCGGGCGAGGCGTCGAAGTCGGAAGGGGGTCTGAAGAATCCTCTTCAACGAAGCGAACTTCTTCGGAAAGGTCAGATCGCGGACCTGTGTTGCCCTGTTCGTCGAAGGCGGCCGTGCTGACCTGAACGATATCTCCGAAGTTACCGTGAATCGTCTGGCGGTTGGTATCGGTAACCGCACTGTGAAGTTCCAAGGAAGCACCGTTGCGCGATACATAGACGTAGTACCCGGCAACCACTCCCGCTGGTGAGTTCCAGGCGAACGTCGCGCGAGGCTCTCCAACGATCTCGATTGCCGCGCTCGCAGGGGAAATGGAACCGATCCAAATCACAAGCAGTGCGCACCACCGAAGATCCTGGCCGAACTCAACCAATAACCGAATGAACGAAATCGAACCGCCTCCTGCGGGGGATCTTGCGGGGAGCGGCAGGACAATCCGACAATGAGTTCGTTGGGTCTGTGACGGGACTCACAACCATCGAAATTCGTGGAAGAATCGAACGAAAATCGGACACACTATTCGACGGTGATCGGCTTCGATTGAAAACTCGGCAACCGATTCCTCCGTTTGATCTCGTTCGCCCGGGGGAGTTTTGATCTCGTGACGTGGATCACAGAACTCGTTTTTGAAAAGTGCGAATTAATTAGTAGGTGTATCTAAAGACACAATTAGGTGTCTTTAGCTTGGCAATTCGCGAACGCTCGAATTTGTTTGGTGCGCGCCGACTCAAATCGCTGAATTCAGGAACCCGTCACCTCCGAAGCGGGAGGTGGGCGGTGCCTCCCACCACTGCCGCAACAGCGATAAAGAATGGGAGAAGCTTGGTCGTGACGATCCCTTCTCCAGACCGAAATCGGCGCTGGGCTAGAAGCTCATCGGCCGGCGCTAGACGTTGATCAGCATTGCGCGACGAGGCGGTCGCCGGAGCGCTGGAGAGGCGGTCGCCGAAGCTGCTGGAGAGGCGCGATCGGTCCTGCCGCTAGAAGGTGACCTGGATCGCAGCGCCGCCTGCCGTTGGGACAATCGACCAGTCGAAACGGCTGGCGGTCTTCATCCCGAACCGCGTCTGGTAATCGTCCAAATCCTGGATACCGCGCTTGGGCGCGGACAAGATATTGAGTGTGCCGACGGCGATGCCGATTCCCATTGATTCCCACGCGTCGGAGTCCCTGCCGAATCCGAAGATGAAAGCGCCGCCCGCGAGATTCAGCCCGATGTTTCCCGCATGAGACTTCCAGTTCCAGCGCCTTTCGGCGGCCTTGGCGACGTGCTGGAGAACGTCTTCGCCCTTGGCGAGTCGCGCGAGCTTGGCTTCGCGTGAATCGCCCTTGATGGCCCGCATCTCATCCGCGCCGTTTCGCCCGGGATGACGCCAGAAGAGCATCCGGGATGTGCCGATCACGCCCTTTGCAGCGGTGACGATGTGGGTGACGCGCTGCTCGTTCCTCTTTTCCTTCACCGAATTTGCGAATCCGGCTTTCCGGTTCGAGCAGCAATCGATGGCTTTCCCAACTCCGATGACAATGCCCAAGCTGTAACCGGTGGTCCAACCCCATTGCCAGGTCTTCGCCCAGGTTTCGCCGTCGTCGAGGCGTGTTTCCAGAAAGGCCAGGCGTGCATCGAGTTCGGAATCGGAGAGTCCGGGCGGATTGCGGGTGATGGGCGTTTTATCCTGTTGGGTTGATTCGTCTTCGAGGATCGTGCTGACGTCATCGGCAACAGCCGGCGCGCCGACGCCCATGACGATCGAGATGGCAATGAGTACCCGGATTCCTGTTCGCAACGTCGTCCCCCCCCAGGGTGATTTCGGAAAGCTATCCGCAGTCTCGCTGTTGACACCGCCAATTGCGAATCTATTTGAGTGATCGGTTGCCGGAAAGGCCACTTTAGGAGCTGAAAGGTCACTCGTCACGCCTCTAGGCTCTGAGATCGGCGGCTTCTCGCGAGAGCGGTTTAGAAGCGGAGCCGGAATCTCGATGTCTGGCGATCATCGCGGCGAGGCCTGCCTGTCTCGGGCATCGCATGGCTCGCCGGATTGAGGGCGAGCGACGATCTAGTAACCGAGTGGGCGGGGTGTGTCCGCGGGCGAGGTGTGGGAGAGGCCGATCGAAGATGCAATGCCGTCGCTGCCCATCGGCAGCACGAGGCCCGCTTCCCGATAAACTTCGTTCAGGCGCTGCTTCAGACCCCTATTTCGCTCGTAGGTGACGAGCATGCCTTCCGAATTTCGCAGTGCAACGCGCTCGTGACCGCTTTCTACGTTTTCTGTGAAGACGCGGTTCAGTTCTCGCACGGAAGCGTTGGCATCGCGTGGTCGGCGCCGCAGTTGATTCCTTGATCGGATTCGCTCGCGCTCGGGCCGCTTCAGCGAGAAATTTCGGCCGTCGACGTCGAAGTGGTCTACGCGGTCTTCACTTTGCTCGATGCTCTCGAATTCGATCGCGATGCCATTCCCAACAAGCAGCGTGCTCACGATCTTGAAAGTTTCGGCGTGAATATAATCCGAGATCGAATTTGGGATGATCCGCTTGCCTTGTGGGTGCGTGTGGAGGTAGATCGCGTCGTACAGCTCCGGGTGCAGTAGCGATCCGTACCCCATCTTTACGGAACGCCAGTCTCCCTTGACGACGTATCGGTAGATGCGCTTGTTTTCGGTCGAGACCGTGACTCTCAGGAAGATCTCGAATGAATATCCGCTGGCTTCTTGCTGAATGAACTCACCGAGTTCTTCGTTCGTGACGTTTTCATCGATGAGGTAGACGGAATCGACCTTGGCGCCCGGCATGAGTTCTCGAATCTCGTCGATCGTCTTGCCTGGTGACTGCAAGAAAGCTGAGAACGATTCACTGGATCGACTGACCCGATCGATACTTTCGGCCCGAGGTGCGCCGCTCGGCCCCACGCACCCCGCCATGGCTGCGCTGAGCGCCGCAATCGCGCAGACCCATCTTTGCGCGAATCGTGCCGCCTTTCGAGCGCTTGCTTGATCCGACATCTAGGTAGGCTTTTCGTCCCCACCGCTGCGCTTCTGTAGGCCGCCCGGAAGTCGTCACATCGACGGGAAAGGGTGCTCTCGCAGCGACGAGTTCGGGGCGTCAGCAGGCAAAACCCAACTTGAGGCGGTCGAGAAGATTCAGCCAGAGGCCCCTTCTACCCTCGTTTCGGTCGGCCCGCGCCAGCTCGCTCCGGGTGAGCGTGACACCCATCCAGCGGAGGGGTTCCGGGGGCCAGGCCATGGAGGCTTTTCGAACGAACTGCATGTCGAGGATCTCGCTCGGATCGTATCCGAGGAGTTCCAATCCGACGCGCGCGCCAAAACGCGCGGCCCCCACTCCCAATCCCGTGTAACCGACCGACCACGCTACTTTCCCATCGAACGCGCGGCCCGGCGTCATGCAGAAGCGGGTGCTCGAGGCGATGATGCCACCCCAACGGTGCGTGAAGCGGATTCCCTTCAGCTGCGGAAAGGTCTGCAGGAATTCCTCTGAAAGTTGAACGAATCGTTTCCGAGAATCGGAGAGGCTGGCGTCGGCTCCGTTTCCGTAGTAGTAACACACTGTTGTGCCGCCTCCCCACGTGATGCGGCCGTCTTGTGTCATCCGGTAGTAGTGGAACATATTCGCGATATTCGAGAGGCCCTCGCGACCCTCCCAGCCAATTGCTGCCAGCTGTGCGTCACTCAGTGGCTCGGTGGCGAGAACGTAATCCCACACCGGAATGATCGAACGGCGTATCTTGCCAATCGGATTTCGGAAAGCGTTGGTGGCCATCAGGATCTTCTGGCAGCGCACGCTCCCGTCGGGACAACTCACCTGCATGCCGTCAGAGCGTGAAGCCAGGCTCAACAGAGGTGTTCCCTCGAACACCCGAACCCCCAACGAGAGAATCGTCTTCTTCAACCCCCAGCAGAGATAGGCCGGATCGACGAGGCCATCCTGGCCTCCGCGGTACCAGATTCCGCCACAGTAGGTCGGCGAGTTGACCTTCTCGCGCACTTCCTTTTCGTTCAACCAGACCGCGTCTACACCGTCTCGTCGCTCGTCTTCGGCGATTTTGGCTGCCGCCTCGTTCTGATTCTGATTCGTCGTGACCGCAATACTCCCGACGTTTTGGTAGCGGGCGTCGATGTCGTAATGGTCAAGGGTGTCGATGAATTCCCGCAGATTCTGGCGGCCGAGTTTCTCCAGCAGCTCCGTCTCTCCCGGGAAATGATATTCGGCGTTGGTCTCGCCGTGGGCGAGTGCGTAGCTGATAAATCCGCCATTTCGCCCAGATGCGCCGTCACCAATCTCGGTGGCTTCGATCAGAATGATGTCGAGCTCGGGGTTCTTCTCCTTCGCCTGCAGTGCTGCCCACAATCCCGTGAAGCCGCCACCCACGATCAGCAGCTCGCACCGCTGATCGCCTGATAGCGGTCGGAGTGGTTCGGGGCGAGCTTCCTGATCCAACCACAGACTGGCGAGCTTGGAATCTTCAAGAGCTTTGAGGTGCGCATCCATCCTGGTTCTCCTCGTGGCGGACGGGAATATACAGCCCCCGAAGACGCTCATTCCCAATGCTTCGCAAAATCGAGAGCTGAAAAACACTCGAGCCGAGTGGTGGAGGAATATTCGGGGCGATGCAGCTTTGAGGGATGCTGTCGCCTGACCGCGACCGTGTTACGGTGCCCCGATGAGCGAAACGAAGCCATTGGGCACCAATCGCGGCTGGCTGGCGAATTCTGCGAATTCGCTTTGCGGTGGTGAGACCTCGTCGGTCTCACCTGAAAGGCTGCGATCCGCGCGCACCCCATCATCTTCGGAGTCCTCGTTTCCTGTGTCGCGATCGGTACCGTGTCGGGAGTGTTCCTCTTGACCAACGAATGGTCACTTGCGCGGCGCATTGCGGCCGGTGCGGTAGGAGGTGCTGGTGTGGGATTCTTCGATCACGGCTTCGAGGATCATCGGCTGATGGTGAAGGCGCGCACGTTCAAGGGGTGCGGTGTTGCGGTGCAGTAGAGATTCGGCGAGTCCGCTGCGGAACTTTTGCATTGCACTGGTTCTGGCCGCAGCTGTGTTTGCGATTTACGCCCAGTCGTTTCGCTTCGGAACCGTTCGCTTCGATGATCCGCACTACATCGCCGGCACCGTCTACCACCGGGAAGGTTTGAGCGTCGAAGGGTTGAAGTGGGCGTTCTCGGCGCCCTATGGGTCCAACTATTTTCCACTGACGGTCTCGTCTCATATGCTCGATCGGACGCTGTTCGGTGACTATATCGGCGGGCATCACCTGACCAGCGTCGTCCTTCACGCCCTCAATTCCATTCTTCTGTTTTTCGCGCTCTTATCGATGACCGGACGGCGAGGCGCGAGTGCGGCTGTCGCGGCGTTGTTTGCCGTACACCCGTTGAATGTCGAATCAGTCGCGTGGATCGCTGAACGCAAGAATGTCCTGAGTACGACATTCTGGATTCTCTCGATGTGGGCCTACGGGAGCTACGCGAGACGTTCGAGCTTGGCGCTCTATTGGTGTTCGGCGCTTTCGTTGGCGTTGGGGCTTCTCGCAAAGCCGATGCTCGTGACACTCCCCCTGGTGTTTCTACTGCTCGATTTCTGGCCGCTGGATCGCATCCGATGGGGTGAGCGGAGCGAGGAAGAGCGCGCCTCTTCTTGTCCACGCCGCTCGATCGGTTTTCTGATCGCGGAAAAGCTGCCTCTGTTGGCGATCTGCGCCGCATCGAGTTTCGCGACACTCTACGTTCAACGTCGGGGGATCCTTTCGGCGGAGACGCTTGCGGTATTTCCTCGCCTCGCAAACGCAGCCGTCGCCTACGCGCGATATCTGGGCAAGACCGTCTGGCCCGCAGATCTGACGATGCACTACCCGCACCCCTACATGCCCAAGATGGGAGGTGAGCCTCTCGAGGTCTGGCAGATTGCCGGAGCAACGGCGCTCCTGTTGGCACTGTCGGTACTCGCAATTGCGGCCGTTCGCCGCCGGTATCTCTTGGTGGGTTGGCTCTGGTTTCTAGGGGTTCTCGTCCCGACGATTGGCCTCGTGCAGGTGGGGAATCAGGCACTCGCCGATCGCTATGCCTACGTGTCCGCGATCGGTCTGTTTCTGGCGGTGTCCTGGGCGGGCTCCGAGTGGATCGCGCACTACCGAACTTCTCGTCCCGGTTGGACTCGGGCGTTGTTGGCGAGTGCGGGTGTGGGTGTCGTGATGCTCGGGTTGGCTTCATGGCATCAGGTCGGCTACTGGCGAGATTCGGTCTCTCTCTTCGAGCACACACTCTCGATCATCCCGAAGAATCCGAAGATTCGATACAACCTCGCCAACGAATACCGGGCGCGCGGCGACATGGATGCCGCAATCCGCAACTACCGCATCGCACTCGAGACCAACACCGATTCGATCAGTACGCGCATCAACTTGGGAAATTCATTGCGATCGAACGGAGAGTTGGATGCCGCAGTCGATGTGTATGAATCGGCGTTGGAACGCGAGCCTCGAAACGAGAAGGTTCACAACAGCATGGGTGCGGTTCTTCGCGAGAAGGGCGATCTGGAGGCTGCGATTCTCCGCTATCGCTACGCGGTTGCCATCAAGCCGAACTTCTATCTCGCCCACTACAATCTCGCGAACGCACTGCAATCGACGGGCGAATTCGAACAGGCGGCTGTCCACTATCTCAAGGCACTCGAGGAGCGGGTTCGCGACCCGAAGATCTTCAACAACCTCGGCAACACATTTAGTAGTCTCGGTCGAGATAAAGATGCCGAGACCGCCTACCGCGTTGCAATCGAATTCGATCCCGGGTATTTCCGCGCATACAGCAACTACGGTTTGTTGCTCGCGAGTCAAGATAAGTTCGATGATGCGATCGCCCAATACCAGTTGGCGATTGAGGCGTCTCCAAGCTACGCGCCTGCCCACAATAACCTCGGAGATGCACTTCGCGCGCAGGGAAAGCTCGACGAGGCCGTCTCCGCATACGCGGAGGCGATCCGCCTCGATCCCGACTTCGAGGAGGCGTCCCAAAACCTCGACGATGCGCGGAAGGAATTGGAAAAACGGAGTGACTAATCGAGTCGCGCCGAGTGCAGAATCTTCTGGCCTCACCCCACGCATTGGGCGCCGCAGCCGATCGGAGGTGCCCTGGCAGCGAGCGACCTCAACGGCTTTCGTTTCACGCACATCCAGTGGTGGGGGCGGGCCCATTCAGTAGGCAGGATTTCTCCGGCCCATCCGAGAAACCCGCCCTGGCGTCGAAGTCTCGGCGGCGGTCGGCGCAAAGCCGGGGTAAGCTGAGCCTCCATGTGGAGAAGTGCGTGCTTCAGGGGCTGACACAGCTGCTCGAACTCCAGCGGGTGGACGACGAGCTCGTCGCCCTCCAGACAGAATTTGATGGCCTCCCTGGAAACCGGGAGCGAATCGAATCAGAGCGCAGCGCTTGTGATGCGCAACTCGCCACCGCCAAGCAGGTGCTCGAGGACGCTGAGGGTGAGCTGCGACAGGCGGAGGCCGCTCTCCAGGACCAGGAGGTGTTGCTTCAAAAGTTCGAAGGCCAGCAGTTTCAGGTCAAATCCAACGACGCCTACACGGCCCTACTGAGCGAGATGGAACACGCCCGAGAATCGATTTCCGAGCACGAGACCAAGATCCTTGAGCATATGGAGGCAATCGAACGGTCTCGCGGTCTGTTGGCGGAAGCCGAAAAACAGGTTGGCGAAACCCGCGCGCGGCTGGAAGCCGAGCGGAGTGCAGCCGACGTGCGTGACACGGAATGCACCAGCGAGATCAGCCGGCTCGAGGTGCGTCGCGCTGAGGTGAAGCCGGATATCGGTAGAGAATTGATGGCCCACTATGATCGAGTCGGAACGCGGCGCAGACCCGCGGTGATTCTGGTCAAAGAGGAGCGTTGCGGGGGCTGCCGGGTCGGCATCCCCCCCCAGGCGTTCATCGAGATCATCCGCGGAGACGAAATCGTCACCTGCGGCAACTGTGCGCGGATCCTGATTCACGCCGACAAACTGGAGTCGGACGCCCAGGCTTGAATCGCCCAGGCAGAAATCTGCAATAAAACGACGGTTTATATCCATAGCTGCGAATTGGTTTCCGACTTGGCGATCGGCATTGGTTGACAAGAATAAACTCTATATAAAACAATTAGTTACGGGATTGCTCCGACGGGCGTGTGGGCCGCGGTCGGCGATGGCCATTTGCTATAATCAGGCCAAATCGCGGGCGCGGATTGAGCCGCGTCCTCCTCCAGCGACGACGGGTCCATGAGTAAAATAGACCGATATTGGGACTGCTTGGATCAGGCGATGGAAGCATCGCACGGGGGTCGGGCCGACGAAGCGTTGGCGTGGCTCGACGAAGCACTGATCGCACAACCGGAGGGTGCCGAAGCCTACAACGGCCGGGGTGAGATTCTCTGGGACGATGGCAAGATCGAAGAAGCGCTTCACGAATTTGCGCGCTCGTTGAGCGCTGATCCCAAGTTCACCACTGCGCATCTCAACCGGATCGAACTCCTCGTGGAAGACCTCAGCGAGTTCGAGCAGGCGGTGTTACTCACCGACGAACTTCTGGCCGGCGATCCCGCACTCCCGCGCCTTGATCGCACCACGCAGGCCGAAATCCACTACCTGAAGGCCAAGGCGGTCTTTTATCTAGACGACCTCGAGGGCGCATTGTTCTTGGTTCGACGCGGCCTGAAGACAGCGGGCGAAATTTCGATCTACCGAGCCTTCGAGGGCCAGATCCTCTTCGAATTGGGGCGCTTTAGCGAGGCCCGCCGATCGCTGTTGGGCGCGACGGCACTCGACTCGGAGTCGGGTCACGCCTTCTACCACCTCGCACTGGTTCAGGAGCGGTTGGGAGAAGATGAGCAGGCGGAAGTGTCGTTCGAGCGAGCGAACGCGCTGGATCCCGACCACTATCCCTTGCCGGTCCGTGTCGACGATGCGTTTTTTCGCGAGGCGGTCGCTGAGGCCATCAGCAATCTGCCGCGCTCGATTCGGGAGTACATCGCCGACGTTCCAATCCTCGTGGAAGATTTCCCCTCGGATCAGATGCTTGCCGAGCAGAACGTCTCGCCCCAGATACTCGGCCTCTACGTCGGTGTTCCGCGAACCGAGGCTGAGTCGGTGCAGCACGACGGTGACCTCACGCGGGTCATCCTCTTCAAGCAGAACGTCGAGAAGATCTGCCGAGATCGCGACGATCTGATCGAGCAGATCCAGATTACGGTTCGCCACGAGGTGGGACACCACCTCGGCCTGAGCGAAGAGGACCTCGAAAGGCTGGGGCTCGCGTAAACTGCCTCGACCGCTCGACGCATTCAACGGTGCGCCGCGATCGGTCGAATTCCTCCAAACAGGATGGTGCGCCTTTCACTAGAATGGCCAGATGTCATCCCTGGTCCGTGAACTCGAATCCATCGTGGGCTCGGCCGGCTGTCTCCACCGTCCGGCGGAATTGCTCGTCTACGAGTGCGACGCGCTGACGCTTCACTCTGCAAAACCGACCGCGGTCGTGCTTCCCCGCAATCGGGAAGAAGTGTGTCGTGTCGTGTCGACCTGCCGCGCCCATGCGGTGCCGTTCGTGCCCAGAGGCGCCGGGACCGGTTTGTCGGGCGGTGCTCTTGCGAACAATGGAGCGGTCGTCATCGAGTGCTCTCGAATGAACCGGATTCTGGAGATCAGTGCAGACGACCGCTACGCGATCGTCGAACCCGGTGTCGTCAACGCGGACCTCTCCAAGGCGACGCTCGAGCACGGGCTCTTCTACGCTCCAGATCCGTCCAGTCAACTGGCCTGTACGATCGGCGGCAACGTTGCTGAAAACGCGGGCGGCCCCCACACCCTCAAATACGGAACGACTACCAACCACGTTCTTGGCGTCGAACTCGTGTTGCCGGATGCGAGCGTGGTCCAGCTCGGGTCCCGAACGGGCTTCGCGCCGGGATACGACCTCGTCGGTGTAGTCGTGGGCAGCGAGGGCACGCTCGGGATCGTGACGCAGGTGACGGTTCGCCTCGAGCCGATCCCAGAAGGTGTCGAGACCCTACTTGTGAGCTTTCCAGATGTGGTCACCGCCTGCCGCGCGGTTGGCGGAATCATCGAAGCCGGACTCACACCTGCGGCGCTCGAAATCATCGACCGCAATACGATTGCAGCCGTCGAAGCGAGCGTATACGCCGCGGGGCTACCGGCCGACGCCGGGGCTGTACTCATCATCGAACTCGACGGCGCAGCGGTGTCGTTGCCTCCCCAGGTGGAACGCGCCAAGCAGATCAGCGTGCGCGCGGGAGCTACACAGGTGGAAGTTGCAGCGAACGAATCCGAGCGCCAGCGCTTTTGGCGCGCGCGGAAGGGCGCCTTCGGCGCGATGGGGCGCCTCGCACCGGATCTCTACGTTCACGACGCGGTCGTTCCCCGCAGCAAATTGCCCGAGGTTCTCGATGAGATCTGCGCCATCGGTGACCGCTATGGATTGACGCTTTCGAACGTGTTCCACGCCGGAGATGGAAACATTCACCCGAACATCTCCTTTGATCGCCGGGACCCCGATGCGCTCGAGCGTGTGATGGCGGCCGGCTCGGAGATTCTGGAGTGTTGTGTTCGAGCGGGGGGTGTGATTACGGGCGAGCACGGCGTCGGAAACGAGAAGCGGGAATTTTTACATCTCGTTTTCAGCGAAGCGGATATGGACGCCATGAAGCGGTTTCGCGACTGCTTCGATCCGGACGGCGTCTGCAACCCGGACAAGATCTTCCCGACAACGCGATTTTGCGCCGAGTCGAACCCGAAAGCGCGCGGTTACGATCGGGTTGATTTCGAGTGATGATTACCGCCGATCAACTCGAGGCGCTGCGCGATGCGGTTGGGGATGGCGGTCTGCGCGAGCACGATCCCATTGATCTGGATGGCGTCGCTGTCGGGCTGACCTTGAGCCCATCCGATGGCGAAGCGCTGTCTCGAACGTTGGCGGCGCTCCGACGCCATGGGCTCGCCGTGGCTGTGCGCGGTGGTGGAAGCTGCGCCTGCGTGGGGAATCCACCAACCGGCCTGGACGCGTTCTTGTCAACCAAGCGTCTCGCGGGCATCGAGGAATTCGATACCAGTGAAGGCGTCTGCCACGTGCGATCGGGTACGCGCATAAGCGACGTGCGGCAGGCCCTCGCCGAAAGCGGTTGGGAGCTTCCCCTCGATCCGCCCGGGCACGGCTCCACGGTAGGCGGTTGTCTCGCTGCAGCGGCGATCGGACCACGCGCTCTCGGCTTTGGCCTTCCACGCGATCACGTATTGGGGATGGCGGTATCGCTCACTTCGGGTGAGCGCATTCGTTGCGGTGGCCGGGTCGTAAAAAACGTGACGGGTTACGACCTCAACAAACTCTACACGGGTTCGTATGGAACGCTCGGCGTGATCGAAACTGCCTGGCTGAGGCTCCGCCCGGTTCCCGAGCGCTCGGCGATTTGCGAAATCAGCGACACCCACATCGAGAGAGTCTGTCGAGTTGCGATCGAAGCGGCACGGCGCGAATCTGGGCGCGCTGTTGCGATCACTTCGAATGGCGCAGAAGGATGGAAGACGGTGATCGAGCTCGCTGGCGATGCTCTAACGGTCGAGAGAGATCTCGGGTGGCTTCGCGAAGAACACCGCGCGAGTGATACGGGGGAGGAGGCCATCGCGCAGATCCGAGACCTCCAGGCGGAGGTACCCACCCCGTTCGGGCTGCGTTTCCGGATCGGTGTGCTCTCCTCCCGACTCGAACGAACGATCATCTCGCTTCGAAAGAGCGGTGCCTCGTTGCTCGTGTATCCCGGGCTTCAGCTGATCTATGCGAGCTTTGCACTGGAAGCTCCGCCAACTGAACCCGAAGTGGATGCCATCTTCCGCGAGGTCGAATCCAGCGCCCGGAACGGCGGCGGGGGCCATCTGTGCGAAGCCGCGCCCACTCCATCCAAAGCGGGCCGGGATATGTTTGGCGATCTGGGTGCGAGTGGTTCGATCGTTCGCGCGCTCAAGCAGTGCTTCGATCCAACTGGGGTGCTGAACCCAGGGCGATTCGCGGGTCACAATTGACCGATCAGCGGACATCGAGGAACCGAACTGCCGATGGGCGAATGATGGACGAGAACTGGGCGGCGATCTACGAGCGAACACTCGATTGCGTGCACTGCGGTCTTTGTCTTCCTTCGTGCCCGACCTATCAGGAAACGGGTCGCGAGAGTTCCTCGCCGCGCGGGCGAATCTACATGCTGCGGGCGGTCGCCGAGGAGCGCATTCCGTTGAACGATCTGGTTGCCGATGAGGCCTACCTCTGTCTGGGGTGCCGCGCCTGCGAGACCGCGTGCCCTTCAGGCGTAAAGTTTGGGTCGATGCTCGAACTCGCGAGAGCGGAAATCGATCGCTCTGGATTGCGAACGGGCTGGAGGTTCCGTTTTGAGCGTTGGGGGCTGCGCGCACTGGTCGCGAACCCCCGATCGCTGTCGGTCGTATTTTCGCTCCTGCGCGTCATCCAGCGTCTCGGTATCGATCGGCTCGTAGCCGCGGTGCTGCCGAAGGCGTGGCGCGAAATCTGCGCCCTGGCTCCCATCGTGCCGCCCGCGCACGAGCGCAAACGGCTGCCGTCGTTCACGCCCGCGCTTGGAGAAAGGCGCGGCCGCGTCGCGTTGTTCGTCGGCTGTGTGATGCCCGAGCTGTTTGGTTCCGTGAACGCAGCCACGGTTCGCGTGCTGTCCCGCAACGGATTCGAAGTGGTGATTCCAGAATCGCAGGGGTGTTGTGGCGCCTTACACGCGCACTCTGGTGACCTCGATTTTGCGCGCGAACTCGCACGTCAAAATCTCGATGCTTTTGCAACGGCGGATTTTGACGCCGTAATCGTAAATTCGGCCGGTTGTGGAGCGGTGCTGCGAGAGTTGGAGGAGTGGTTTCCAGACGACGCTTCTTCATTCGCGAAGCGGGTGCGGGATGTATCGGAGTTTCTCGACGCAGCCGGAATCCGGCCGCCCGAGGGGCGAATCGAATCGACGGTGTGTTATGACGACGCTTGCCATCTGATTCACGGCCAGCGGGTCGGCGATGCGCCCCGCAGGCTGCTCGAACAGATTCCGGGACTCGAACTCCAGGCTCACGACGATCCGGCTGGATGTTGCGGCGCGGCGGGGATCTACAACCTGACTCACCGTGTGATGTCACGCGCGATTCTCGACCGAAAGATGCGCGCGCTCGGCGCTGTTGATCCCGACTACATCGCGACTGGGAACCCCGGCTGCTTGATGCAGTTGCGCGGTGGAGTGGCCGCCGCTGGGCTGCGAGCGACAGTCGTTCATCCGATCGAACTTCTCGATCGAGCCTACGCGCAGCTCCCGCGAGGCTCGCAGTAGTCGCTGACGGTTAGCGATACAGGAACGCGTCTGGGGTTTCTCGCGGAGCATTGATGCGCGGAAACGCGCCGAGGCTCAGGTCCGTCAAGGAGCCTTGCAGCACCAATGAGAAGGGAAGGATGGATTCCCGCGAGCGGACCATTCCGTAGCGTTCGCGCATTCCGCGATAGCTGTAGGTGGATTTTGCCATCGGCCGGGTGTCGATGTCGTCTGAAAGACCCACACGTGCGCGCTCGAATACTACGTCTCGATTTGCGTCGGAGACGATCGCGTCGTCGGAGTCGAGGAGGGAATTGCGGAAGGATGTTTCTTCGAGCTTGGCGACCATCCGCGCGAATCGCTCTTCCGTGAGTTCCTGGTAGACCTCGATTGGTGGATCCTTATCGTTGCCGCTCGGGCCGACGAACGAAAGCTTGACGGTGCGCCCCCCTACCAAGACGATTCCATCCGGGTGCAGTTCCCCGTTGGTGGTGTCGTCGTCGATCAATTCTGGGTCGAGTCCCATGCCCTGGAACCCGGCAAATTCGGGGTTTTCGACCAGAAAGCCTCGGGAGATTCGGATTCGCTGGGGGGTGGCGTAGAGGATTTCCTCGCGTACTGCGATTCCCGCGTGATTCCCCGCCTCGGTATCCGGATACTCCCGGGCCACCCGTCGATACATGGCCTGGCGAATGTCTCGGCGATCTTCACGGCTCGCAAATGCAATTGCCTGCCCGGCGGCTTTTTCCTTCAACTCTGCGAGTTGGTCTACGTCAAAATTGACATCCTGCAACGCGAGATTGTAGACCGCGATCCAATTGTCCCGCTTGGCCTCGTAGGCCGACAGCCAGTCGCGCACGTCCTCGGTGCGCTCACCTTCGAGGCCGAGTTCGAGATAGTGCCGCCCGTAGACGGCGGCCATGCGTGCCGTCGGCATGGATCTGATCCAAGGCAACTGCAACAGCCGCATCGGAAACGACATCATGGTCTGACCGATCGCCGGAAGATCGATCACCCACTCGAGGGGTCTTGGCAGGCGGCGGTCTGCTGGTCCGCGCACCCACGGGCCAAGCATCACCCACTTGGCTTTGTTTTTGCGATCTGCGCTACGGGCTTCACTGAAAGCCATGTAGGGGTTGGTTGCTGGATTGTTGATGAGCGCGCGCGCGTGCCTCGCCATATTGGATTCCCGCTGATCTTCTTCGGCGATTTCTTCCAGGACTCGCCACATCTCCAATTCGTCTCGTTGTTCTCCGATTGCGATGGCCTCGGCGAAGCGCGCTTCGTCCGCAAAGGGTCCGTCTGGATCGGACTCGATTAATTCGTGCGCGGCCCCCACGATGTCGCCGTGCGGGTCGAGCAATGCGATCGACAACTGCCTCGCCTCGGGCGAAACCGGCGTCCAATCTTGAGCGATCTGGAGACTTCGGCTCTGTTTATTGCGCTCCTGGACGAGTCTTTTGTCGGCCTCGTCACGAAGAGCGGATGCCAGCGCGTCTTCCGGCTTAATCTCCAAAGCTCGATCCGCGTAGACGAGAGCCAATCGGGTGCGACCGACTTCGAGAGCCCGGTTTGCGCCGCGCATCGCCCGCCGGTAGAGCGTCTCCGACAGATCGATATTTCCCTCCTCGATGAGGGGTTCGAGTTGGGCGACTTCGGGAGCGTTCGGATAACGGGCTACGAATTCCTTCCAGTGGGCGAGTGCCTGCCGCCGCTGCAGGGGAAGCGGCTCCTGGTTGTAGACCTGGATGGCATAACTGAGCAAGGATCTTGCGAGGCGGTAGGGCGCCAGGCTCATCGTCATGATCGATTTTCCGATCGGCTCGGCGAGAGCGTTGAAGGCGCGCCCGAAAGTGATCACCCACGCGTCGTGTATCCGCGCGGAGGCGAGCGCGAGTGGGTGGTTCTTCGCGGTCTGTGAGAGCCGCTCGCGTAGTGTCGGGCTGAGGTCGTCGCTCTCGAGTAGCTCTCCGGTCGCCACCTGATAGCCGTGCGAGGAATCGAGGGTTGCGTTGACGAGATCGGTCGCGATCGGAACGAGTCCCGTCGGAAGCTCTCCTCCCGCAATGAGCACCGTGTCGATCGCACGCAAGCGTCGGAGCATCTTTTCGGCGCGCTCGGTATCGGTAACCAACGCTGCGCTGGCCAACTCGGCAGCCGCATGATCGGCGACATCGGGGACGCGGGTCGAAATCAGCACATTCGAATCGATTGCGCGGCCAATCGGCCGTGCGCCTGGTGAGCGACAGCCCGTCAGCCATCCGATGGCCACCAAGCCGATCAGCCCCGCGATCCATTTCCGGTCAGGGCGTGAAGCGATCACGATCGATCCGAATCGAATAGGCCAGGAATGCCTCCAATCTGCGGGATGCCTCGATCTTTTCGGGCGTTCCATCTCGGGTGGCCACCATCTCATACAGTCGAGAAGCGCCCTCGACCAGTTCCTGAAAACGCACCGGGTCGAAGAGCAGGCTCTCTGGCGGGTTGGCGCTCGAATATTCTACAGCGAGTTCGACATAGAGATCTGCTAGTTCGAGCAGGTGGCGGTTGAAATTTTTGCTTGCTGGATGTCGGTTCGTGACGCGCTGGAGCTCACCGATCGCCCGAACATCGCCGTTCACATCGGTTTTGCGAATGCCCACGAAGTAGTTGGCGCGCGCTACATCTGCGCGCTCGATTTCTTCGTAGGCAATCGAATTGTGGTGGGTGTCTTCGGTGACCACCGTAAGGTCATCGAGCAGTGCGACCCGCGCCTCGAACTCCGCGAGCACCGCGTCAGGATCGAGTTCGACGATCTGGTCGACGATGATGGTATCGGAATTGATATCCGTCTCACCCGCGGGCTCGAGCGCCTGGGTCATCTGGGCGGCCTCGTAGAGTACGTCACAGACATCGGCGCTATGCAGCGCCTCTAGCCTCAGGTCATCGTTGATGTCCGCAGCGAGCCGATAGTTTTCAGCCGCGAGATCGAAAGCCCGCAGGCGTTCGAGCGATCGGGCCTTCGCGAACGCGATCACGCCGTCCATCCGGTTTACCTGCAGCGCGCCCGGATGCAACTGTTCGAGATTTTCCAGGCGCAGAAGCGAGCTGCGGTAAACGTTTCTCCCGGTGAAGTCACGCGCTGGTTCGAATCGGTAGGTGTCGTCATCGATGTGCGCCCGTAGCACGGCGATGACTTCGAGGATGTTCTCCGTGGGGCGGTAAACGGGGTCGACTTCCGGTGGCGACGCGCATGCTGCGCAGAACGCGAGGGCTGCGCACGCGAAGGCCCGGTCGAATAAACAGCGTAGAGATCTCATTTCGACCTCCAAGCATACCAAGACGGGAAAACGCCCAAAGCGGCGCTGTGCGATCTCGTCCGATCCGGGCACGGGGGCGTTTCTTTGGATCGGGGCCACGATCTTTTCCGAGCAGCCAACCCGGGCAGGGGAGCCAGGGAATCGGGTGTCTAATTACGCCGGCTGCTTCGCTTTTTGCGCAGAGCGATCGCGTTGAGCATCTTTTCTGTCGCGATTACCGCCGCCGCGAGCTGATCCGAATCGACGCCGAGGGTCGTGATTCCATCATTGGTGTCGCCCTCGGATGCCCAGGTGATCACCGTTTCCACGAGCGCCGTCGTCCGACCTCCCGGTGGGATCCGCACCCGAAAATCTGCCAGGCGCGGAACGTCGAGTTGAAGCTTCTTGGCGGCCTTTCGGATCGCGTTCATGAACGCGTCATAGCCACCACTACCGCTCGCCTTGGCGGTTGATTTCCTGTTCCGATACGCGAGTACGATCTCGGCCTGTGGGGTCTCGCTCGTTCCGACGATGACCCGATAAGATTCGACGCGCACTCGTTGATCCGTGGGCGTCTTGAGGACATCGGCGATGATGTAGGGGAGATCCTCGACGCTGATCCGGTTCTTGCGCTCGCCGAGTTCGACGACCCGTTGCAGGACGAGTGCCTTCTCCTCGGCGTTGAGTGTGATGCCGAGAGCCTTGAGATTGTGTTCGAGTGAGGCCTTACCCGACAGCTTGCCGAGCGCGTAGCGCCGCTGTTCGCCGAACCGGGCCGGTAGCAGCTGGCTTGCGTACAGCTCACCTTTTGCGTCGCCGTCCGCGTGTATGCCCGCCGTCTGGGTGTAGACGTCACGGCCTACGATCGGCGTATTGTCGGCGACGTCCTTTCCGCTGAATGTTTCGACCAGGCGCGACAGTGACGAGAGGCGCGCTTCCTGGACCCCGGTCTGGAACTCTGTGTGGTCGTGGATCGCGGCGACGGTTTCCGCGAGCCGCGCATTCCCCGTTCGTTCGCCGAGGCCGTTCACGCTGGTGTGGACGCCGCGGGCGCCCGCACGAACGCTCGACAGGACGTTTGCGGCTGCGAGTCCGTAATCGTTGTGGGCGTGAAATTCGAACACCAGATCTGGCCAGGTCGACACCATCAGTTCGACATAACGAGTGACATCCTGCGGTGACATGATGCCCAGGGTATCGGCGAGATAGATCCGCTTGACGCCGAGATCGCTCAGCAGCGCTACCATCGAAAATACGTAGTCGAAAGAGTCGCGAACCCCGTTCGACCAATCCTCGAGGTAGGCGTTGACCGCGAGACGTTTCCGTTTTGCGGCTCGAAAGGTCTGCGTAACAGCTTTGCGGTGTTCTTCGGGAGTCTGGCCGAGTTGGACACGACAGTGACGCTCGGATCCCTTCGTGAGGAGGTTCATCACCTTCCCACCGGTTCCCGCGATCCAGTTGACCGATGCACTTCCGTCGCAGTAGCCGAGCATCTCGACCCGCGGCAGCATGCGCTTCTTGCGCGCCCAATCCACGATGAGACGGGCTGCTTCACGCTCGCCTTCTGAGACGCGGGTAGAGGCGATTTCAATGCGATCCACCCCGACCTCGGTGAGCAGGAGCCGCGCTAGCTGGAGCTTCTCCGTGGGGAAATAAGAGACGTCGGGAGTCTGCTCCCCGTCGCGGAGAGTGGTGTCCATCACCGCGATGCGATTTTCATCCGTGCGCTTCAAACCGATCTCCAGGTCGGGCCGAATCAATCTTGCGCGAAGTCTCACGCTGTCAGCCTGCGAATCTTTGCCGACGGAGCCCCGGACAGTCTAACCTCGCCTCGTGCCCGAACCCCGCCAATCTCTGCCGATTCGAGAAGAAGATCGCGGCCAGCGCCTCGACCGGTTTCTCGCCGAACACCTGAGGCTCTCGCGCTCGCAGGTGCGTCGGCTGCTCGCACGTGGTGCGGTGAGCATCGGTGGGCGCAGTGTCGACGAGGACGCCAAGGGGTTGAACCTTCAACCGGGACCCACGGTCGAGGTGACCCCCTTCGCGCGGCCCGAAGATCAACGCGCGCAGCCTTGCCCCGACTGGCCGCTCGAGGTGCTCGCGCAGGGGAGCGGCTGGCTTGCGGTCGACAAGCCCGCCGGCGCTCCCGTCCACCCGCTTGGAGAGGATGAGATCGATACCGTGTTGAACGCGGTGATCGCGCGATTTCCCGAGATCCACGGTGTGGGTGAGGGCGGCCTTCGAAGTGGCGTCGTCCACCGGCTCGACGTCGATACTTCAGGCGTGTTGCTCTTTGCGACGGAAGAAAGTGCCTGGCAGCGCTTGCGGGGTGCCTTTCGCGAGCATTCTGTCGAGAAGTCTTACCGCGCGCTGGTGATCGGTGCTCTTGAAGGTGAGGGAAGCCTCGAGATTGGCTTGGTTACGGCTCGCCACCGACCCGCGCGGGTGCGCGTGGTTGACGAAGCGGAGCTAGAACGCGCGCGCGGTGTCCACATCGGTGTCCTGCACTGGCGCGCGCTCGAAGCGTTCGAAGGTGTGACGCTCGTCGAAGTGAGGCCCACGACCGGATTTCTCCACCAGATTCGCGTCTCACTCGCACACCTCGGTTTTCCGGTCGTGGGAGATCGCAATTACGGACCCGCATCCGATCCGATCCCTGTTACCCGGCAGATGCTCCACGCCGCCCGCGCGAGTTGGGGCGACATCGAGGCGAGCAGTCCGGATCCCGATGACTTCCGGGCCGCACTCGCGCAGTGCGCGGCGCTTACCCCTCAAGCCTGATTGGCGAATTCTGCGAATTCGCTTTGCGGCGGTGAGACCTCGTCGGTCTCACCTGGCTGGCAAATCCTGCGGATTTGCTTTGCGGCGTCGGTCGCCTTGGAATCTCGGGGTAGCCTTCTCGCTGGGTCAGCGTTTTCGCAGCAGTGTCAAGCCATCTGCGATCGGGAGCATCACGCATTCGACGCGGGAGTCTGCGGCGACGAGGTCGTTGAACCTTCGAATCGCCACGGTGTCTTCGCTGTTCGCAGCAGCATCCACGACGGCACCCATCCAGAGAACGTTGTCGACGAGGATGACGCCACCCTTTCGGATCAGCGGCATCAGGGCTTCGAAGTAGGCGATATAGCCGCCTTTGTCAGCGTCGATGAATGCGAGGTCGAAATTTGGTTCCTGGGGGAGCCGAGCGAGCGTTTCGATCGCGGGAGCGATGCGTAGATCGATCTTGTGGGATACTCCGGCTTTCTCCCAGTAGCGTCGGCCGACGCTCGTCCACTCTTCGCTCACATCACAGCAGATGAGTTCGCCGTCGTCGGGGAGTCCGCGCGCGAGGCAGAGCGCCGAGTAACCCGTGAACGTCCCGATTTCGATCGCGCGCTGGGCGCCGAGAATCCGCGCGAAGAGGGTCATGAAGGCGCCTTGCTCGGGTGCGATCTGCATGACCGAGATGTCCCCCAGAACCTGGGTTTCCTCGATCAATGCGCGTCCGATCTCGTCGGGTGGAGTTCCGTGGGCAACCATATACGCGTGCAACGCGGTGGTCATCTGAATGGATTTCGGCGCTTCGCTCACCGGGCTCTCTCCTGCGTCAATCCGCTTTCGTGCCGCCCTCGACCTTCAACTGCATTTGCATTGCGAGTGCCTTCTCGTCTTCGGCTTCCTGAATCATGCCTTTCAATTGATAGAGAATCGACAGATTCGTGTGACTCAAGGGATCATTGGGTTCGAGTTCGATGATCTTCATACCGGCCTCGATCGCGCCGTCGATGTCTCCCTTGCGCTTCAACGTCATCGACAATCCATTCCAGGCGATCGCGTGATCGGGCTCTGCGTCGGCTGCGCGTTGATAACAGTCGACGGCTTCGTCGATGCGGTCCTCGGCGAAGTGCTTGAAGGCTTCTCGACAGAGCGTGCTGGCGTCGGGCATGTTCGAATCTTAAACCAATCGCTGGGCTTTAGCGTTGATCGAGTTTCTTTTCGGCTTGTCGCAGAAATTCGTGGATCTCATGACCTGTCTGAATGTCGCCCGCTGCTTCGGCCAGCCCGATCGCTCGAGCAAAGATTTCGGCGGCTTCCGTGGGGCTACCGGATTCGAGTAGCGACCGACCCAGGTCGCGGTGCGCGGCGCTGTCTTCTGGGTCGAGTTCAACGGCGTGTCGAAGAGGTTCGACGGCTTCGGAGAGTTTGCCCATTTCCATCAGGCTGCGCCCGAGCCCCGCCCAACTCGACTGATCCTTTGGGTCGGTCTTGAGAAGCTCGCGGAAACGAGTCACCTTGCTTTGGATTTTTGGGTCGTGGCTGGACAATTGGAGAAGTTTACCGAAGTCCCGTCGGCGCGGCCCGCCGAACGCTAAATTGTCCATTGATGACCGGCGAATTCTTGCAATTCGCATTACGGCGACTCTTTTCCCCCAGTGTCGTCGGCGCTGCGAGATTCGAAGCCGCTCAGGGGCCGCTTGGCCATTCGGCTCAAAGGCGATTAGGATTCTGTTGGATTTCAGGAAGAAACCCAATAGGTGTGGGACAGTTCTATCCACCCCTCCGCTCAGCCTTGGAGGTCTTCGCGATGCGAAAAACCCGGAAAGTGATTGTCATAGCGGCAATCGCCTTTTTCTTGCTCTGGCTTCTGATGCCCGGTGGAGGCGTGTCGATCGAGGACGGCAGCATTCTGGTTCTCCCGATCGAGGGCCATTACGTCGAGTCGAAAGACCCGTCGCTGTTGGCACAGATTCTCACGGACGCGGATATGTCCTTCGCGGGCCTGCTCCTGGAAATGAAGAAAGCAGAACGCGATGACCGCCTTTCGGGTGTGGTTTTGCGAATTCGAAACCTCGCGATCGGATGGGGGCAGGCCCAGGAGTTGCGAGGTGCAATTCAGCGGCTCAGCGAAGCGGGTCGCCGCCCGATCGCGTATCTCGAAGTCGCAGGGTTCGGCGCCAACATCGAGTACTACGTTGCGAGCGCTGCCGACGACGTCCAGATTGCTCCCGCGGGTTTCGGTGGCGTAGTCGGCCTCGCGGGCGAGTATTTCTTTCTCGGTCAGATGTGGAAGAAGATCGGAATCGAATTTGATGTTGCCCGCGCTGGCCGATACAAGAGCGCCGTAGAGACGTTGACTGGCGACGAGATGTCGGACGCCTATCGCGAGGCCGCCAACTCTCTCCTCGATTCCATCAACCATCAGTTCATTTCCGGAATTGCGAAAAGCCGCGGTCTGACTCTCGAGAATGTGCGAGCCGTCATCGACCGTGCACCAATGACGCCGCAGGAGATGGTCGAGCACGGTCTAGTCGATCGGATCGCGTTCTTCGACGAACTTCTCGAGTCATTCGACGGTCCGAGTGTAGAGGCGAGCGAATACGCCCAGGTCGATCTCGCGAGCCTGGGATTTGACCCCGTTGCTCGATTCGCTCTGGTCTATGGGAGCGGCAACGTCGTTGTCGGCGGGGGAAGGACGACTTCGAGTGGGAATCCCGTGATGGCATCGGACACCGTGGCGGACGACCTCGAAGCCGCGGCTGACGACCCCGAAATCGACGCGATCATCTTTCGTATCAACAGCCCCGGTGGATCCGTGCTCGCGTCGGACATCATCTGGAGAGCCCTGGAAGTTGCGAAGCAGAGCGGGAAACCGCTGATTGCTTCGTTTTCGAACGTTGCAGCGTCGGGCGGCTACTACGTCGCTGCCGGGGCGGACGTGATTCTCGCTCTACCCGGCAGCGTGACGGGCTCGATCGGTGTCTTCGCGCTGAGGCCGGTGTTCAAGGGGCTTCTCGACAAACTCGATATCAACGTGGAAAGGATGACGCGCGGCGCACACGCGGATCTCCTGATCAGCTCACAGCCGCTATCGCCTGAAACCGCCGCGATCATTGATCGCGAGGTCGAAGCCATTTATCAGCTCTTCATCGAACGGGTCGCCGCTGGGCGCGAACTCGATTTGCAGATGGTCGACCGCGTCGCTCAGGGACGGGTCTGGACGGGAGAGCAGGCGCTGGAGCGCGGCCTGATCGACGGGCTTGGCGGGCTGAACGAGGCGGTCTTGCGGGGCAAACAGGCGCTTGGCCTCGATGCGGACGCGGACGTCGAGCTGGTTGCGTATCCCGAAACCGATTCGCTCGCCGATCAGGTGGCGGATACGTTGAGGCGGGTTTCTCTGGAGGCCGTACCGAATTCGCCACTAAGCGATCTCGCCCAGCGGGCGCAGATATGGTTCGATGCGACTCCAGTGGGAGCGCCAGTGCTGGTCCTGCCATTCGAGTTCGAGATCCGCTAGGAGGCTGCGCCGAGATTTCGGGGCGGCCGACGCCGCAACGCGAATTCGCAGAATTCGCGAGATCGTGTTGAAACAACAGGAGAGGGCCTCTCGTGCGGCTTGAAAAGAATTTCGAAGTCGATCGGACGCCGGAATTCGCGTCCCGCATTGCATCCCAGGACAAGACTCTCATCAGCCTGTTCGCCGACGCAAACACCGAGATCGTAGAAAGTGAAGACAATCGGAGAACCACGCGGACGCACTACAGGGCGCTCGGGAGAGAAGGCGTTGCGACGTTTCACTTCCACTTTCTTCCCAATGGCCAAATTACATTCGAGAAGGTCTGCGACGGAAATGTCTGGCGGGAACTCTCGGGGACCGTTTCGTTCGAAAAGCGTGGCAGTGGAACCCAGGTGACGTTGAAGATGGTCGGTCGGACGAAGGCGCTTGTTCCCGAGTTCGCGATTCGCGCACCCATGCGCGATCAAATCGAGCAGATGGCGTCGTCGCTGCGAGCGTGCATGGAAGCCGCCGAAACCGAATAGAAGGCAGCCCCGAGGTCTGGGGTGGCCGATGCCGCGAATCCGAAGAATTCGCACGTCGCGAATCGAGTCGGCTGCAGCAGAAGTAGGGGAACGCAGGGTTTCAATGGCCACACTGATCGCCGAAGACGGAGTGGGTCTCTACGCAGAATCCCACGGCGACGGGATTCCCGTGATCTTGTCGAACGGCCTCGCTACGACCTGCGAGAATTTTCGTCCGCAGGTCGCGACTTTCGTCGATGCCGGCGTGCAGCTGATCCTCTGGGATTACCGAGGACACGGTCGATCCGAATCCCCTGACGATCCCGCGGTCTACACGTTCGATCGCGTGCTGGGTGATCTCGGTCGCGTGCTCGATTGGGCGGCGCCCGGCCGGCGGGCCGTGCTGGGCGGAATCTCCTTCGGAGGTCTGGTGTCCTTGCACTTCGCGCACACAAACCCCGAGCGGGTGCGCGCCCTGATCATGATCGCGACGGGTCTGGGTTTCAAGAATCCGGAGGCTCAAGCGCGTTGGTCGAGGAGGAGCGAGAAATCGGCGTCGCTGATCGAGAGCGAAGGGGCGTCGGCTTTTGTGAAGAGTCGAGCCGCTTCTAGCTTGATCGGTCTCCGCCCGGATCTACCGGTCGCCCAGGCAGCGGCTAGTGCGATCGCTCGTCAAGACCCCGTTGGTCTCGTGCATTTTCAACGCCAGGTCGCCGCCAATGTGCCGTCGGTCATCGATCAACTCCCAGAGATCGATTGCCCGGCGCTGGTTGTCGTGGGAGAAAAGGACGACGCGTTCTTGCGCGCGGCAGATGTCATGGAGGCGCGCCTGCCTCAGGTGGAGCGCGAGACGATTCCCGGCGCGGGTCACATGGTGAACATTGACGAGAGCGAGGCCTTGGATGCCGTCGCTTTGAGGTTCATCGGGAAGATCACCGCCGAAACCCCTGACTGAGCGGTCATTCGTTCTCCGTGCGGGCTTCCATCTTTTTGAGCATCTTGACGCCACTCGGAACGTGAAACGCCCGCATGCCGTCCTTCCTCATGAACTCGGCGAGGTGTGCGCTCTTGAGTCCAATCTCGCAGTAGAGCACGTAGGTCTTGCCATGGTCGAAGTTCGCATAGGTCTTGAGGGCCTGAGGGAACTCCATGTGCACCGCGTCGGGCCAGTGCCAACCCTGATATTCCGGCTTCGAGCGCAGGTCGATCACTGTGGCGCCCTCCGGAATGCGGTCCAGCTCGAAGCCGGGAGCGCCTAGCGTTTCCAGATCCAGTTCACTGAGTTTGAAGATTTTCCGCGCCTTCACCACCGCCTCGATGATCGACAGGTCGATCTTGGCTTCTTCCTCTTCGATCGCCTCCAGGGTCGCTGCAGTGGAGGGGCGGGTTGGCACCATCGCGCAGTACTCGCGGACGATCTTGGATACGTCGTAGGTGCCGATCATGCGAGCGGTGTTGATGATCTCATCTTTGTTCGAGCCGATCAGCGGGCGCAGGATTGTTTCCGTCGTAGCCCGCGAAATGACCGCGAGATTGGGCAGCGTCTGGGAGGACACCTGGCCCACTGCCTCACCCGTGACGATTGCCGACGCGCGGCGTTCGCGAACCAGGATCTCGGCTGCGCGCACCATCATGCGCTTCAGCAGCACCTGCCAATAGCGCGCGCGAGTTCGCGCTCGGAGCTCTTCAGACACGACCCCGAAATCGATTGAGTGAAGACGCGGCTCGTCGCCGTAGGACCACCGATCGGCGAGCACCTTGGCGACCCGCAGGACGCCCTCTTGGTGAATTTCGCCGCCGAGGTTGCAAAACGCGTAGTCGATCCGGACACCACGCTTCAACAATTGCCAGGCCGCGACCGCGGAATCGAAACCACCCGACATCAGTGCGATCGCTTGGCCACCCGATCCGAGCGGGAGTCCGCCATGGCAGGCGAGGCGCTCGCGAAAGAAGTAGGCGTCGTTTCCGATCAACTCGATGTAGACCCCTTCTTCGGGATTGTTGAGGTCGACTCCCGCTGAATCGGCGAGAAGACGGGTGCCCAGTTCGCGCTCGATGTCAGAGGGGAGCAGCGTGATCTTCGAGCGGTCGCCGACCCTTCGCGCTCGGACCGCAAAGCGCTTTCCGGTGATACGACTGCGAAACAACTCGTCGCCGGCGTCGACCAGGTGTTCGATGCTTTGGGCGGGCCGCCGCTCTACCAACGAGATCGACTGAATGCCGAAAACCCGGGTCAGGACCGATGCGGAATCTGCGCTCGGTAGGTCGACGAAGATCCGGTTATGGGTGTCGCGAATGCGGGGCTCGATTCCCTCAGCGAGGAGGGCCTTCCGCAGATTCGCGACCAACCGCTGGACGAATTGTGAGCGGGTTGCGCGAGCCTTGGTTCCGATCTCCCCCGAATATCGGAGGAGGACCAGTTGAGAGTTCGGGGAAGCCGGCACGGCAGTCAGTTGCAAAAACGGAAGATATATCCGCCAGCCAGAAGCACGATCCACATCACGATCTTGGGTGCAGCCGATCCAATCGATGGTTCGAGTTTTTCTTCCTCCTCGCCTGCCACGGCGGGTTCCGCTTTGAGGAGTTCGGCGAGTGCCGGCCTCTGGGCGCCCTGAGCGCCGTAGAGGCGCCCGCCGCAGTGAATGCAGCGCCGGGTCCCGATCGGAGCGGAGACATTACACTGATCGCAGTAGATCTCGTAGGGGTTCTGGGGGCGAGGAGCTCGCATGGGATTGATGGTATCGAATCTGCCTCTGAATTCCGGCGTGCCGGGTCGGCTCTGGAACGCTGGCTGAGCGAGCGGCCGTTAAAATCACGGCAGCTGCGCTCGCTTTGGGGGTGGTAAAGGGCATCCCTGAAAATGCCGATCTACGCCTCACGATGCGAGACACCTCATTGCTAAAGCTGGCCCTCGATGAGCATCCGCGGCGCTATCGGGTTCAACTCCTCGAGAATCCGGAGCTTCGCGAGGGCGGTATCGCCCACGGTGATCCCGCGAAGCCGAGTTTCGTCGAATGGGCATCGATCGATTGGGCGCTTGCCGCCGAGATCGGCGAGCCCGAGGGCGTTCGAACGATCATCGTCGACCTCGTGGTGGGCCGAAATAGTGGACCGGATGGCGGCACGTACGAGATCTGCAGGCTCGGCGCGGAACCCGGCGAAGAGGCAATGAAATTGGCCACGGCGATTGAGCGGGCGCTCGCCCCCCAATCTTCTGCTCCCTCGATCAAGAGCCTCGCCGCCGAGGGCACGCCGAGCCGCTGGTACCAGAACATCGAAGAGTTCGAATCCGCCGCCCTCGAATCCCTCGACCCATGATCGGCTAGGAGCGTATCCCCAGGCTGGGGATGCGCGACGCCGCAAGGCAAGTCGGAGACTTGCCCCGCTAGGAGCGTATCCCCAGGCTGGGGATAGGCGACGATTCGGCGGGAGAGCGGGCGGTCTGCGGTTGGATCGCACCGCCGAAAATTGCTACCACAGAGTGTCAACTTTCAATCCGCCTGGGCGCGCCTCGACGGAGCCGGATTCGAGGAGAAGAAGCAAGTGAGTGGAAAGAAGCGCTGTCGCGTTGCGGTCCTCGGGGCCACTGGCGTCGCGGGACAACAATTTCTCGTCTCCCTCAACCAGCACCCCTGGTTCGAGGTCGTCGCGCTTGCGGCCAGTGAGCGAAGCGCCGGCAAGTCGTATATCGACGCAATCACGGGGCCCGGCGGCCAGGTGAGTTGGGCCTGTGAAGAACCGCTCCCCGAGTCGTTTTCCCAGACGACGGTGATCGACGCGGCGAAATTGGACCTCGATGGAGTCGATCTGGTCTTCTCGGCGGTCGAAAGCGAGGCGGCCCGAGCACTGGAAGAAAAATTCGCTCCGCGCGTACCCGTGGTCTCGACCTCGTCGGCTTTTCGATACGAGGACGACGTTCCGGTGATCGTGCCGGGTGTCAACTGCGATCATGCGGGCTTGATCAAGCGTCAACAGCGCGAACGGGGTTGGAAGGGCTTCGTAACGCCGATTCCCAACTGCACCACAACCGGGTTGGTGGTGACGCTCGCGCCGCTCGTGCGGACCTTCGGTCTTCGCAGCGTGATCGTCACTTCGATGCAGGCGCTCTCGGGCGCGGGGCGCAGCCCCGGTATCGCCGCGATGGATGTCCTCGACAACATCATTCCCTACATCCCGAAAGAAGAGGAGAAGGTGCAGACCGAAACCTCGAAGATCCTCGGGACCCTCGAAGGGGATCAGATTG
>SMVA01172609.1_pt1 | contig 32046 bp, 32 predicted proteins | sample 2456451 | NCBI WGS metagenome assembly SMVA01 (sample SAMN11095933, study PRJNA526329) | marine sediment metagenome | biome: Marine sediment; feature: Surficial sediment; material: Deep marine sediment; isolation source: Hadal surficial sediment | place: Pacific Ocean | collected 2014-05 | depth... | reverse complement strand
GTAGGTATTGGTGGACGGGGACTGCTGCCCAGCCGACCAAATGATTCGTTCGGGATCGGATATTTTATCCTGGATCTAAATGACGGCACTGTCGCAAAAGTGGTTGGTCTTAAAAGTGAAGAACAAGGCATTGAAATATACTACGAAGCGGAAATAGCACCTTGGTTGCACGTCACACCCGATTTACAGATTGTCGAGCCTGGTCTGAGTGCTAGCGACACCGCCGTTATTTTCGGGCTGCGCGTAAATATGAATTTCTGAGTAAATGTTTATTAAACCGGAGGTATCCTAATGTCCGCTTTCAGTATGAAGCAGACATTCTAATTTTATCCAATTCGGGGGAGATACAGACGTAGGGAAGGGGAGTAGTATCTTTTTTGTTCATATCGTTTTCCTGAACGATTTTGAATTTCCTCATAAAGCATACAGACGTGCAGACCCTCCTTCGGGAGGGTTTTTAATCTAGACATCTAATATTCAGAGAATGGTTGTTGTAATAGTTTTAAGATATTTTGTGACGGAATAAAATCACTTGCATAAATGTACACAATAATTACTACTCGGTAAGTATTGCCCTAGCTGATTAAATCCAACAAGGGCAAGATATGAAGGTCGTTTATTTGTATTACACTGAATCAGGGAACATGTGCCTTATTTATAGTCCTTTGTCACTGAATGATCACTCCCTTATCCTTTATCTACCAAAACTGGGTAAAATGTACTTTTTGGAGCCATTTGGGTATATTCATACATTCTATTTAACATAATATACATTATGCGCACTATTGGTATTACTTACCTTATTTGCATGGAATTTAGAAAAAGAGCATAAATACACAGTATTCACTATTTATATCAATAGATTACAATGTTTTTATCATGTATTTTAGAGAAAATAGGATAATATTACGCTGGGCAAACTGGGAAAACGTTAAAATATCACCTGAATGGTTTTACGGTTGGCTACAGTGATGGATTAGACCTTTCATAATATCTATTCCCTAGTTCTGTGGAATACAAATAAACGACCTTCATATCTTGCCCTGGTTAGACCTAAACAATTACAGTTAGAAGCTGTGTTCGCTACCTGTTTTTTTTTGAAATATGTCTAAACTATATACTTGAATGTCAAATCCTGTTTGTTGGCGTTCAAATACAGAGATACTCAAGATAACTTAAAAAGGGGTGGAAAGATGCTAAGAAATTTACTGAACATAGCCAGGAGACGTAACATCATATTGATAGGACTCTCAATAATAGCTTTTCTGTTAAGTGGAATTAGTGACTTGGTGACCGGCCCAATTATGGGAGTAGGTCCAATGGGGTTTTCCAGTGCCTCCAGTAATTTTGCACTGATTGCGATCGCTCTAGCTGTTTGCGCTGACGGTGAGACATCTAGCGGGTAAAGTTTTCTTGCGGTACGGGAATTTTTTATTCCACGATGAATGTATGCTATTGCTTGATAGCTGACACTGGTTATGAGATTTATACATCCATAACCCCTGCAACTCCAGGGGCGTGACACTACTCATATACTTTGTTGACTATCATCACTGCAACCTGATTTCTGCAGTAAAAACATATCTCAGGAATTATTATTAGGTTCTTTAACCTTGACCACCGCGTTCTTTTAAAAAACTCTGTTTCTTACCAGGATGAAAAATCTACAGCCGTTTAAACGATTTATATCTTGTTAGATGTAATGGGGTATATGGACTGACACCTGGCAGAAATATATTACTCCCCTTCCCTACGCTTGCATGTAATTCAAATTGGGTATGTTTTTTATTAATTTAACGCGTGCAATAATGCAGTTGCAACAAATCATCGTATAGAGAATATATATAACAAACGACACATTTATGCACATATGTCACTAGAAAATATCATCAAATCAGAATTCCAGATCGACCCTGATATCCAATATCTGAACCACGCGGGCGTCTCGCCCTGGCCTGTACGAACGGCTGAAGCCGTCAAACAATTTGCAGATCAAAATGTAATCAATGGCGCCACAAATTATTTGGATTGGTTGGATGTCGAATCCAGGCTACGTACACAAATCAAAGAATTACTTAACGCACCTTCTGCTAATGATATCTCTTTATTGAAGAATACATCAGAAGCACTGTCTGTCGTTGCCTGTGGTCTTGAATGGCATAAAGGCGATAATATTGTTCTCACTGATCAGGAATTCCCTTCAAACCGCATTGTCTGGGAAGCTCAGGCACAATATGGCGTCGAAATGCGTAAGGTTGATATCGTGACGACTGAATCACCAGAAACGGTCTTAATCAACGCTTGTGACGAAAATACCAGGATAATGGCGATAAGCTCTGTGCAATACGGTACGGGATTGAAGCTTGAGTTAGTAAAATTAGGTCAGTTTTGCCGTGATAACGATATTTATTTTTGTGTCGATGCAATCCAAAGTATCGGTGCTCATGAACTCGATATACAGGCCATCAAAGCTGATTTTGTCATGGCAGACGCCCATAAATGGATGTGTGGACCTGAAGGCATCGCCCTATTCTATTGTCGTGCAGAGATTAGGGAAAAACTGAAATTAAATCAGTTCGGCTGGCACATGGTAGAAGATCATGGCGATTACACCCGCAATACCTGGTCGCCCGCGGATAGTGGCCGGCGATTTGAATGTGGCAGTCCTAATATGCTTGGAATTCATGCTTTGTCGGCAAGTTTGTCAATATTCGCTGATGTAGGGATGAACAATATTGCAAAAGCTATCCTTAAGAATACGAGTTACCTTATTGATAAACTTAATGATTTAGATGGCATTGAACTGCTTACACCCGCGTCAGAACAACAACGAGCGGGGATTGTCACTTTTAAAATCAATGGCAAAGACATGACTGAAATATATGTTAAGTTAATGAATAATAAGGTAATTTGTGCAAATCGACTGGGAGCTATTCGTTTCTCACCACACTTTTATACCGATGTTGAAATTATCGATAAATCACTTGAAATATTATCGTTTTCTATTTGATTATTATAGTATTTTAGTGTTTGTTTATATTAAATAGACTAAAAAAATTAGCGCTTGTCTGTTCTGCGACTTGTTCAAAACTGATTCCCTTTAGTTTAGCAATGAATTCTGCCACATAACGTGTATATCCCGGCTGATTAGGCTTTCCACGATAAGGTACGGGTGTCAAATACGGTGAGTCAGTTTCTACTAACATTCGCTCTAGTGGTACCTGTTTTGCTACTTTTTGCACCTCTTTGGCATTTTTAAAGGTCACTATCCCGGAAAATGAGATATAGAAATTCATCTCCATCGCCTTCTGAGCAGTTTCCCAGTTCTCAACAAAGCAATGCATGACACCACCCACCTCTTCAGCACCCTCTTCTTTTAAAATTCTAGTGATATCTTCACCAACATTCCGGTTATGGATGATGAGGGGCTTATTGACCGATTTTGCAGCCCTGATGTGCGTACGAAATCGTTCTCGCTGCCATTCAAGATCCCCTTTACTCCTGAAATAATCCAGACCAGTTTCACCGATAGCAATAACCTGTTCATTTAATGCCAATTCAACCAGTGTTTCCCGGGAAACCTCTTCCTGCATACTGCTATTTGGATGGACACCAACGGAAGCGTAAATACGCTCGTATTTCTCAGCCAGACGCAAAATCTCAGGATATGTTTCCAGATCGACGGAGACACATAACATATGCTCGACACCCAACGCTTTTGCACTGGATATGACTTCACTTATCTCCATTTCCTTTCCAAGCAATGGAATGTGGCAATGCGAATCAACAAGCATTCTTAGATCTCAGGTGAATTAAGCGCGAAGCCTGCTCGGAGGGGTATGCAGAGAATATCCGACAGATACGGACAATAAACAAAACAAGGTGGTGATTACATCGTGTGTGTGGGGCGGTCAGATGACAATGCGCCTGCTAATTGCTTCTCAATCTTGCTCTTGGTCGAACCCTTGTCCAGTTCACTAAACTGAACGCCGATACCAGCAGTTTTATTGCCCTGTGAACCCTTGGGAGTTATCCAGACAATACGTCCAGCAACTGGCAATTTTTCCTTACTTTCCATCAGACTTAATAACATGAATACTTCATCACCGAGACTGTAGGGTTTTGCAGTCGGAATGAACAGCCCACCATTTTTGATAAACGGCATATAAGAAGCATATAGTGCACTCTTGTCACGTATGGTTAATGACAAAATGCCTTGTCGTGGATCACGACCTCCGGGTCCGGCCAAGTTATCACACCCCTTTTCTGCTGATGGTTATTGTTTAATTTCGTAATGTGACATGCTCATTTAATAACTCACGTCATCATTCAAACGCTGCCAGAAGATAATAACATCTTCTAGTAATCCCTGTGCGTTGTAGCTAATTGCACCCGTACTCATACTATAATTTTCAAGTAACAGTTGATAAAAACATGTCAACTCGCGCAATTCTAACTGTTTTATCAATTCTTGCAAACGACATATTATCATTGAATCGCTGATTCTAAGCGGTTGTACCAATGATTTAATTCGGATCATATCTGCCAACAACTGAGTCAGCCATAGCAACACTCGTGATGTCTCGTAAGTCTTCCATTTTTCAGCAATCTTGATGGGATCTTCCTGCATTCCTCTCAGGGCAAACAAATCATCCAGTATATTCTGCTGGTACACCACTACATTGCTTTCCAGCATCTCTTCAATCACCAAAGGAGCTCCCCCGGCCATTTTCAGCAAATCTTCAGCATTATTGCCCGATTCCAGATTTTCATTTACCCAACGTACTGTTTCTTCACCAAAGGCCGGGTTAAACCTGATGTGCTGACATCGACTCCTGATAGTAATTGGTAATAAATTCGGTCTGTGACTCAAAAGTATCAATAATGAATGTTCAGGTGGTTCTTCAAGTGTTTTTAGCAATGAGTTTGCCGCATTTCGATTCATCGCATCAGCAGGAGTAATCACGGCGATTTTATAGCGTCCATAGTGACTTTTAAGATGAATGGAATCAATCAATTTCCTGATCTCATCAACCTTGATCTGTTTCCCTGGTTCTTCAGGTTCGATATTAAATAGATCTGGATGACTCTCACCCTTAATTAAATGGCATGACCGGCAATCTCCACACGCATGGTTATCGTCTACCGGGTTCTCACACAATAAACTTGCTGTCAGACATTTAGAAAAGTGTTCTAACCCTATGCCAACCGGTCCAGTAAACAAAACAGCATGTGCCATCCTGCTTGCTCGATTTGCCAGGTGCACGGTTTTCCAGTGCTGCGTTTGCCAGGGATATGGTTTCATAAATATGAATTCACTAGCTCAACGCACGTTAAATTAACAGAGGCCTTGCTCGACAAGTACTTCAAGAATGGACGACTGAACAGCTTCCAGATTTTGCTCGGCATTAATAATTTTAACTCTGTCAGGCTCGTCTTGAGCAATTTTTAAATAGGTATCTCGCGCATTCTGGAAAAAATTCACCGTTTCAATTTCGAAACGATCAGCTTCGCCTCTGGCCTTGGCACGAGACAGTCCAGTCTCGACGGACAAATCCAGTAATAAGGTAAGATCAGGTTTGAACCCGGATAATCCCTCGGAAAATAACCAAGCCTCTAACTGGTGGATTTTCTCAATGGAGATTCCTCGTCCGCCACCCTGATAGGCATAACTTGAATCAGTAAATCTATCGCAAATGACAATCTTGCCAGCATTAATCCCCGGTAAAATAACTTGTTGTACATGTTGTGCCCTGGCCGCGAACATCAAAAGTAATTCAGTCTCTTCGAATATTGCTTCTGCATCTTTTTTAAGCAATAGTTCACGTATTCCCTCACCTAAAGTTGTTCCGCCTGGCTCGCGTGTTAACAGCACGTCTTTACCAGCCTGTTGCAATTTTTCAGCAATAAACTGCATGTGACTACTTTTACCGGCACCTTCGATACCTTCCAGTGTAATCAGTCGACCTTTTGCTAATGCGTTCATGAATAAACTATTTACCTAAGCAGTTATTTCCCTAATTGGTATTTGACTACAGCACGGTTATGTTCTTTCAATGTTTTAGAAAAATAATGTGAGCCATCTCCCTTTGCAACGAAATATAAAGTCTCTCCCTGCTCTGGATGCAGCGCTGCATGCATTGCTTCGACACCGGGCAATGCGATTGGTGTTGGCGGTAATCCTGCATAAAAATAGGTATTGTACGGCGAATCTGTTTTCAGATCCTGGCGCCGTATATTGCCGTGATAATCATCACCCATGGCATAAATCACTGTTGGATCGGTCTGTAACTTCATGCCTTTTTGCAACCTTCTAACAAACACACCGGCTATCGTGGCACGTTCAGTTGCAACCGCGGTCTCTTTTTCAATAATGGAGGCCATGATTAATGCTTCATCAGCAGTTTTATAGGGCAAACCCTCCGCCTTTTGTTGCCATTCTTCATCCAGAACTTCCACCATTTTTTCATATGCCCGTTGCAAAAAATCTACATCTGTTATGCCAGAGGGAAAGTGATAGGTATCAGGGAAAAAACGACCTTCCGGGTGTACGCCAGGATAGCCCAATGCTGACATCACTGTTTTACTGTCGGTGTCAGACAGGGTCTTAATCAGGACTTCATTATTCCTTACCGCATGCATTAATTGCTTGTACGACCAGCCTTCTATCAAAGCCAGGGAATGCTGTACGACCTTGCCTACTTCAAACTGCTCTAGCAGTTGTCGTTGTGTTGTGCCTGGATGTAATAGATATTCACCTGCTTTGATTCGTGAATCAGTGCCCTGCAGTCGTCCTTCCAGAATTAAATAGTATGGATGTTCCAATATCCCTTGCTGTACTAAATCCTCACCAATTATTTTCAGGTTCATGCCTGGTTTAATGTTGTAGCTAATAGCTGTGCCTGTTTCAATATTAATCGGTGAGTCTAATTGCTGCTGCATATCATGCCAAAACCACCACGCTGTCAACCCCCCTGTAATAAATGACATGATGAAAAGTGATAAGAAAACACGCTTCACAATGGCGCCATGACTGCTCGCGAGATCAGAAATCGCTTAATTTCATTGGCAGCAAGTTGTGAAGGAAATTTATGATTAGCCAATTGACTCACGGGCATAATGCCTGCGACACTGTTACAAAAAAATATTTCACTGGCAGAATAAATATCATCCATTGACAGGTTTTTTACTTCACTTGCATAAGTAATATCAGCACAGTGATCCAATATGTATTGCCGCACAATGCCTTGAATACCACAGAGAGAAAGATCTGATGTGATTAATTTTTTGTCTGGAAACACTACGAATAGATTACTCATAGTGCCGGCTATGACATTGTCATTGTTATCCAGCATCAATCCTTCCATCGTATTAGTATCATCCCATTCATTACGAGCCAGCACTTGTTCCAGCCTGTTTAGGTGCTTGATCCCTGCAAGCCCACGATTGATGCCAAGTCTGGTAGAACACAAATGAACTTGTATCCCTTGTGTTGAATAGCCGTCTGGATAATCTGGCCACGGATGTATAGCCAGTAGCCTGGTAGGTGTTGTCCCCTTTTCAGGTCTTTGATAACCTCTGCCCCCTACCCCACTGGTAATAGTGATTTTAAGAACAGCTCTGTCTACATTTTTACAAAGAGATGAAACTTCTGATTCAAGGGCATCAACATCATTAAAATTAATCTTTAGTCTTTCGCATCCAAATAACAATCGCTCAAGATGTTTATCCCAGCAGAGCGGTTGCCCATTGACTACCGCAATCGTTTCAAACAGCCCGTCACCATAGTGCAGGCCTCTGTCGAGAGGATCTATATTGTCTGCACTCTGTCCATTCAAGAGAAACATGATATTACGTGGTATCTTTTACCTTGGAAATTTTGCTTGAAATATTGTTCTGGCAAAACTCTGATTTATACAGCACGCCTGAATATCAATGTCCCGTTAGTGCCACCAAATCCGAATGAATTTGATAGTGCTATATTCATTTTCATCTGCCGTGCTTCATGCGGCACAAAATCCAGATCACATTCGGGCTCAGGGTTATCCAGATTAATTGTTGGCGGTGCCACTTGATCACGTAGTGCCAATATAGAAAAAATAGCTTCTACGCCACCTGCTGCACCCAACAAGTGACCAATCATTGACTTAGTAGAACTGATTGCCAATTTTCCGACATGATCACCAAATACACGTTTCATGGCCCTGGTCTCTACAACATCACCTGCAGGGGTAGATGTCCCATGTGCATTAATATAATCAATTTGTTCGGGATTTAGTCCTGCGTTATTCAGTGCATTTTCCATACACCGCGCTGCACCATCCCCATCTTCCGACGGTGCGGTAATGTGATAGGCATCACCGCTCATGCCATAACCAATCAATTCGGCATAGATCTTCGCACCACGTTTGTTTGCATGTTCATACTCTTCCAATACCATCACCCCGGCACCATCGCTGAGGACAAAGCCATCTCTATCCTTATCCCAGGGACGACTGGCAGCTTCTGGATCATCATTTCTTGTAGACAACGCCTTTGCTGAGGCAAAACCAGCCAAACATGTTGGCGCGCTTGCCATTTCAGCACCACCTGCAATCATGACATCAGCATCGCCATATTCAATCAACCTGGCTGCATCACCAATGTTGTGTGTCCCGGTTGTACAGGCAGTGACTATGGCGAAATTAGGGCCCTTTGCGCCGTATTTAATGGAAAGATTGCCGGAGATCATGTTGATGATATTGCTAGGCACATAGAATGGGGAAATCTTACGAGGCCCCCCATTTATAAATTGTCCAGTGCCCTTTTCGATACCCGCCAGGCCCCCAATCCCCGAGCCAACAGCCACACCTATCCTGTGTGCATTTTCCTCGGTAATTTCAAGACCAGAATCTTCTATAGCCTGACTCCCCGCAGCCATTCCATAATGGATGAAAGGATCCATTTTTTTTGCGTCTTTGCGGGGCATATAATCTGTGACGTCAAAATTCCTGATTGATCCGCCGATACGTACAGAAAAATCAGATGTATCAAAGTGTTCTATCAAGCCTATCCCGCTGACGCCATTCTGAATATTATTCCAGGTATCGGTGACATTGTTACCAACAGGGGTCAACAAGCCGAGTCCGGTGACTACAACACGTCTTTTACTCAATTTTTTAATCCTTTTATCTTCTACACCACTTGTACATTAGTGGTTCTATTATGACATTTCTATGTGAGACAGGACATGACATCTGTCTCCCACAAAAGGAAAAGGCCGCGTTATTTTATTAACGCGGCCTTCCACAATTCAGCGAATGGAGTTACTCCATATGCGCGCTGACATAATCAATTGCAAGCTGGACTGATGTAATCTTCTCTGCTTCTTCATCTGGAATTTCTGTTTTGAACTCTTCTTCAAGAGCCATGACCAATTCAACTGTGTCTAGCGAATCTGCACCCAGATCATCCACAAAAGAAGCTTCATTTGTTACTTCATCTTCCTTTACCCCTAACTGCTCTACAACGATTTTTTTTACGCGTTCTTCAACACTACTCATGATGGAATTATCCTCCCTTAACGGCCAGTTGGCCGAATAGCGGGTCTTAGTTTAGTGAAAAGCAGATAACTTTCAACCCGGATATTGTATAAAAATAAATTTTCTTTTCTAATCAAAAAGATAGTCTGATTATTTAATGATTTATATTTGAATAATCGCTAGCTCATATACATACCACCGTTCACATTAATTGTTTCTCCGGTGATATAAGCGGCATCATTTGATGCCAGAAAACTCACCACTTCAGCTATTTCATTCACCTTACCTAGTCGATTCAGAGGTATCTGATTGAGTAACGAATCTCGCTGTTCGTCTTCTAAAGCGTCTGTCATGTCCGTTTCGATGAACCCAGGTGCGACAGCATTGACAGTAATGCCACGTGAGCCGACTTCTCTCGCCAAAGAGCGGGTAAAGCCAATCATTCCTGCTTTCGAGGCTGCGTAATTCGTCTGCCCAGGATTTCCAGACATCGCAACGACTGAGGTGATATTAATAATTCTTCCCTGTCGTGCCTTCATCATACCGCGCAGACACATTTTTGTGATTCTGTAGATGGCATTTAAATTGGTATTGATAACATCTTCCCATTCGTCATCTTTCATACGCATCAAGAGATTATCCCTGGTGATACCTGCATTATTGACCAGAATGCCTGGAACGTGGCCATCCTCCTTTAATGCCTCAGCAAATGTTGCTACTGAAGATGCGTTAGCTACATTTAAGACATAGGCAGTTCCTTGCAAACCCTCATCAGCGAATCTTTTCCTTATGGATTCAACACCACTTTCTGAAGTTGCCGTGCCAATAACATGCGCTCCAGCGTTAGCCAAAGTCAGTGCGATAGACTGGCCAATACCTCGGCTAGCACCCGTCACCAGTGCGATTTGTCCTTCAAGTTTCATTTTCTCGTCCTCATCTTAGCCAGTGAGTTCAGACAGGGCTTTTTCCAATGATGTGGAATCAAACATGGGCAAAATAGTTAGGCTATGATCAATTCTCTTAATCAGACCACTTAACACCTTGCCTGGACCGCATTCAATGACAGTATTGACACCGTTACTGACCATTTTCTGAATCGTCTCGACCCACCGAACTGGCTGACAAAGTTGATTCTGGAGTGCCATCTTGATTTCACTAACATCAAGGTGTTCAGTAGCATCAACATTATGCAACACTGGGGTGTTGGGTTGCTCGAAATCGACTGTGTCTAAGCGTTCTGCAAGCTGATCGGCTGCTTTTTGCATGAGTGCACAATGAGAGGGCACACTCACTGGCAAGATAACTGAGCGTTTAGCTCCTGCTGCCTTTGCCAGTTCAACGGCACGCTCTACGGCTTCTTTATGTCCTGCGATGACCACTTGTCCAGAAGAATTATAATTTGCTGCCGAGACTGTCTGCCCCTGTTCGGCTTGTTCACAGACTGCTTCAATTTGACCGTCTTCTAAACCAAGAACTGCCGCCATACTTCCGACCCCTACTGGAACAGCATCCTGCATATATGCACCTCTATCGGCAACCAGTTGAATTGCATCCGTAAAGTTGAGGGCCCCTGAACAGACCAATGCTGAATATTCGCCAAGGCTATGCCCAGCCATTATGACTGGTTGGTTTTGGGATAATTCGTTCCAAATACGCCATGTAGCAATACTACTCGCCAGCAACGCCGGTTGGGTTTTTACTGTTTTATTCAGTTCTGCTTCAGAACCTTGTTGTATGAGCTGCCACAAATCATAGTCAAGTGCGTCAGAAGCCTCTGCAAATGTAGATTCAACCGTTGTATGTGCAACAGCTAGTTCAGCCATCATACCTAATGATTGAGAACCCTGTCCGGGGAATACAAAAGCAATTGTCATAAAAAGTATAATTAAGTCGAAATATTATTTTACTAAGCTAATAATCTACCAATGCAGAGCCCCAGGTAAAACCACCCCCAAAGGCCTCAAGTAATAACTTGTCGCCATGCTGTATTCTTCCATCTCTTACTGCCACATCTAATGCTAATGGCACTGAAGCCGCTGATGTATTGCCATGTTGATCAATAGTAACGATGACCTTATCCATTGGCATATCAAGTTTTTTTGCCGTTGCAGAAATGATTCTTGTATTGGCCTGATGAGGCACCAACCAATCTATATCTTTCTTCTCAAGATTATTTGCTGCCAAAGTTTCATCAACGATTCTGCCCAAGGTATTTACAGCCACTTTAAATACTTCATTGCCTTGCATCTGCATATACGCATTACCGTCTTTAAGTAACGCAAAATCTTTTGAAATACCTGCAGGGACTTTTAACAAGTCCTTGTATCGTCCATCAGCATGCAGAAAGGTCGAGACGATTCCAGGTTTTTCACTTGTTTCCAAAACCACAGCCCCAGCGCCATCACCAAACAAAACGCAGGTATCCCGGTCAGTCCAGTCAATAATTCTGGACAAAGTTTCAGCACCGACTACCAAAGCCTTTTTTGCAGAGCCTGTCTTAATAAACTTATCAGCAACACTGAGTGCATAGATAAAGCCCGTACATACCGCCTGCACATCAAAGGCAGCTGTGCCACTCACACCCAAACGCTCTTGTAATAAACAGGCTGTGCTGGGGAAAATGAGGTCAGGTGTAGTTGTTGCAACAATAATTAAATCAATATCATCTGCAGTTGCTGAAGCAGCTTGCATTGCCATACGAGCAGCATGCTCGGCGAGATCACAGGTTGTTTCATTCTCAGCGGCAATGTGCCTTTTGTGAACGCCCGTTCTACTTTTAATCCATTCATCAGAAGTATCGACCATTTTTTCCAGTTCGGTATTTTCCATAATGCGCTCTGGCAAATAGCCACCTGTCCCGGTAATCCTTGAGTAAATCAATCTAGTTCGCTCTCCGCCAGTAATATTTCAAGTCGGGCACTGATTCTTTCCGGGACATTTTTTTCAACCTCGACAATGGCTTCTTCGATGGCATGTGCAAAAGATAGCTTGTCGGCACTGCCATGACTTTTCACTACAATCCCCCTGAGCCCTAGTAAACTTGCGCCATTATAACGTCTAGGATCAAGCTTACGGCGAATATCCCTGAGAATCGGCATGGTCACCAAGGCCGCTAATTTCCCATAGAAAGATTTCTGAAACGTATTTTTGGCATGTTGGCTCATCAGTTCTGCGACGCCTTCACTTGCTTTTAGCGCAATATTACCCACAAATCCATCACACACAATCACATCAAATTTTCCACTATATATATCTGTGCCTTCTGCAAACCCTACATAATTAAGATGACTCTCGCGCAAAAGTGTAGCGGCAAGCTTTACCCGATCATTACCCTTCATTTCTTCTAAGCCAATATTTAATAATGCAACAGTTGGGTTATCAATATTCTCAGCAGCACTGGCCAATTCTGACCCCATCACTGCAAACTGTAACAATTGTTCAGAACTTGAATCAACATTTGCGCCTAAATCCAGTAAATGTGTATGACGTTCCAGAGCGGGCATGGTTGAGCAGATGGCAGGCCTATCAATTCCTGGCAACATCTTCAGTACAAATCTGGATATGGCCATTAAGGCACCTGTATTACCAGCACTGACGCAGGCATGTGCCGCGCCTTCCTGAACCATGTTGATGGCAACCCGCATTGATGAGTCTTTTTTCTTACGCAACGCCCTGGAGGGCAGTTCATGCATTTCTACTGTTTCAGATGCATGTTTGATGCTGATCTGTTCATTGGGTGCCGCATTATTTTCTGCGAGCACCTTTAATAGAATTTCTTCCTGACCAACCAGAACAAGATGCAGGTTAGTGTGCCTACTCAAAACATGGAGTGCGGAGGGAATAATCTCGGTTGGCCCGTGATCACCACCCATGGCATCTAGCGCTATGGTGACGTCCAAAATAACCTCATTAATGTGGAAAACACACCCTGACCAAAACAAACCAGGTAAATAGAGTTAAAGATAATGACAGACTGAGAAGTTAATGAAACTAATATCTGATTTTCAGCAGTCCAAATGTCCAGTAATCCAGATTTTATCAGTCCAGATCTAAATCTTCTTTATTTTCTACGACTTGATTACCACGGTAATAACCGTCAGCACTGACGTGATGACGTCTATGTGTCTCACCCGTATTTGGCTCAATAGACAATGTTGCGGCATTGAGTGAATCGTGGGCACGTCTCATGCCACGACGGGAAGTGGATTTTTTACTTTTTTGAACAGCCATGGCTGATTCTCTCCTAACTGGTTACTTAATTTTAAATTCTTTTAACTTGGCAAAAGGATTTTCTTTTCCCCTCTGCTCATGTTTAAACTTGTTTGCTGCCGGGCATTCCTGCTCTTCATCTTGCGAATTCTCATGAAGCGAAACCAGGGGCAACGCCAACAATAACTCATCCTCTATGAAGTCCTGAAGTTTCACAGGCACTCCCCTATCTATATATGCTTCAAATTCAGCGGGCAGATTTTCTGCCTCTACTTCATTACTGACGATGGCCATTTTAATCATTGCACTTAACTGATGCTGCATTGGTTGCATACAGCGTTGACAAATCTGATGCAGTGTCGTTTCCAGACTTCCAATAACACTAAAAAGTTGATTTTTATCATCTCGCGAGAATTCAAGTTTAAAACTTACCTGGATCTTCGAATAATTATCTTCTAATGATGCATTTACACGATCAAATTGACATAAATCATAGCTACCTGAGAGCTCTTTGCCTGTCTTCGCGAGTCGCATTGGATCAATGGTTTCCGGCAGCTCAGATGGCATCAGGCGGCAAAGTGTATCGACACAGGGTATGACTGTCAAAATTTTACAATTTTTCTAACTAAGCCATTGACTTGACAGGCATTTATCAGCTCTAATCAGAGCTCCATTATCCCCTATTGACAAGGAAACTATTATCAATCTTATCCTGGCATCATCATCCCCTTACCGGCGCTCACTTTTACAAAGGCTCGAAATCCCGTTCGAAAGTGAGTCACCAGATGTAGATGAATCGCAACTTGAGGGTGAAACACCGACAGACCTGGTTTTGAGATTGGCAGAGATGAAAGCCTCGGCAATTGCCCTTGCGCACCCAGAGTCACTGATTATTGGTTCTGATCAGGTCGCCGTCGCTGATGATGAAATCCTAAGCAAACCGGGTAATCATGAAAATGCCAAAGAACAATTAAAAAAGCTTAGCAACAAGTCAATTGTATTTCTCACTGGCCTCTGTGTTATCAACACAATAAATAATTATAGTCAAAAAGACTGCATCATTTACACAGTACATTTTCGTGATTTAACAGAGGATGAAATAGAACACTATCTGCTCCGGGAAAAACCTTACGATTGTGCAGGCAGTTTTAAATCTGAAGGCTACGGTGTCTGTTTGATTCAGCGAATGGAAGGAGTCGATCCGACTAGCCTGATTGGCTTGCCACTGATCCGGCTATCCGAAATGTTAAGAAATGAAAATCTGAATATTCCCTGAATATTTTCTGATGTTTACCTGATTCTAAATTCTGCCAATATTGAGCTTATTGATCTGGCGAACGTTGCCCCGATTTGGCTTGCGAACCGATCCAGAAAAGTTTCTCGCTTGGTAAAGTCAACAATCTCTTCGGCGCCAATCACTTCCCTTGCAACATAACCGGGGCTGCCCAGGGCATCGACAAGGCCTAGTTCTAATGATTGTTTACCTGTCCAGATCAAACCTGAAAAGATCTTTTCATCATTGACCAGTTTATCGCCACGTCCCTTCTTAACCACATCAACGAATTGTTGATGGATGTCCGCCAGTAATGTCTCAATATGCTCAACATCTTCTAACTTCAAGGGGGAGAAAGGATCAAGAAACCCTTTATTTTTACCCGCATGTAACAACCGACGTTCAATACCAAGTTTTTCTATTGTGTCAACAAAGCCAAAGCCAGACATAATGACGCCGATCGAGCCGATAACACTGGCCTTGTCCGCATAAATCTTATCTGCCGCCGCAGCGATGTAGTAGCCACCCGAAGCACACATATCCGTAATCACCGAATAAAAAGGCATATCAGGATATTCTTCACGTAATCTGTATATTTCATCATTCACGTAACCAGCCTGCACAGGGCTACCACCAGGACTATTGATTCGTAAAATAATACCTGCAGTATTTTTGTCTTCAAATGCTGCACGTAAACCACTAACTATGTAATCTGCATTGGCCTGTGAATCTGCTGAAATCACACCAGAGATATCAACCAAAGCGGTATGTTTCTCCCCGCCGATTGAAGCTCCATCCCAATTATCGACAAGATACACTAATGTGAATATCGACACATAGGCCACCATGAACAACTTGAAAAACACACTCCATCGTCTTGCTCGGCGTTGTTCAGTAATGGCTTCTGTTGCTATTTTATTCACTAGCGCTTGCTCGAATTTCGATTGATCTTGGCTCGATTGTTGTTCACTCATTGTCTCAATAAACCTCTTTTAACTTGATGATGCCAAATTTCACTACACGCAAACATCGCTATAGTAAAAGGCAATATGATTATAGCTATAAAAAAACTGATAATTCAGTAATTTTATGAATAATTCCCAGTGGTTCGCATTGTTCTAGACGTTCGATATCGTGAACCCCATAGCTCACTGCGACTGATTTCGTCCTGGCGTTATTGGCCATTTGCAAATCATACTCGCTGTCACCGATCATTAATGCGTCCACTGCTTCCAGGCCAAAGAAATCTATAATTTCAATTAACATTTGCGGATTTGGTTTTGAAATGGATTCATCCGCACAACGCGTCGTATGAAAATATTTATCCAGTCCTGTTTCTCTCAGTGATCGATCCAGCCCTCTTCTGCTTTTTCCTGTTGCGACAGCAAGAAAATAATCTTCCTGATTAAGTTTTTCCAGGATATCTTCAACACCTTCGAACACTGGCACAGCATTCGTTGATGTTGAAAAATAATGTTCACGGTATCTATCGGCAACCGAATTTCTTACCGTTGCTTTGGCTTCTGGAAATAATGTTTCAATCGCAACTTCGAGACTCAGTCCGATCACATCTCGAATCTGTGCATCATTACACTTCGGTAATTTTGCTTCCGCTGAAGCCAGTTGCATAGCATTGATAATACATGCCTCTGAGTCAACCAATGTTCCATCCCAATCAAATATTAATAATTGAAATTTTTTATCAGTTATAACATTCATCCTAAATGGGCACGACCAATATGCTACGCCAATAGCTCCAGACATTGTTCAAGTTCATCAGGTAACTCCGCTGTAAGATTGATTTGTTTACCTGTGCCTTGTTTTCCTGTCCCTGGCATTTCAAAAGACAATGTCTTTGCGTGGAGGAATAATCTCTTGAGCCCTGATTTTTTCATTGTCCGATTAAATTCCCAATCGCCATATTTTTCATCACCAGCCAATGGATGATCAATAGAGGCAGCATGTACTCTGATCTGATGCGTCCTCCCCGTCATTAGTTCAACGCGAGAAAGTGAGGCGACATTAAAGCGTTGCAGTAAATGAAAATGTGTTAATGCCTGTTTACCCGATTTATCAACTCTGACCTTTCTATCGCCCGATGGCGTGCCCGTTTTGCTCAGTGACAGATCGACTGTCTGTACAGTTTTCATCAACTGTCCCTTTAAAAGTGCGAGATACATTTTCTTTACCTCACCAGTTTTTAAAATATCATGCATGCCCCTCAGGGTTTTATGATCTTTTGCAATAAGGAGACAGCCGGATGTCGCCCTATCCAGACGGTGCACTAATTCAAGGAAATGTGCCTCCGGTCTTTGCGCCCGCAGAATTTCTATGACGCCATACTGCACACTACTGCCACTATGCACAGCGATGTTTGATGGTTTGTTGATTGCTAGCAAATACTCATCTTCATAAATAATACTGTTTCTAATTAACTCTGACAGGCCTCCTGGTGGTTTGGAGAGGTTTTCTCGCGGAGTAAGGTATACAGGAGGAATTCTGACCATATCGCCGGCCTGCAGGCGATAATTCTGTTTAATTCTGCCTTTATTAACCCGAACTTCACCTGTTCTAATCATCTGATAGATTCGGGTCTTGGGGAGGCTGCCGAAATGGCCTATGAGGAAGTTATCCAGCCGTCTTTCAGCATGTTCTTCGTCTATTGTAAGAAAGGAAACCGGCCGTTGTTCAACTTTTTTTGCCGTCATAATTGCAGGAGTATATCAACATTGTTATATTAGTCGCCGGAATACAGACATTTTCGGATATTTTGAACCGCCATAGCATTATTTTGTGCGGTATTTAATGACAACAAACAGCACAAGCTGATGTTGTGAAGCCGGCAGCAACAGTGGTGTTGATGGCAATGAACCATGATTTTTGCCTCCCCACCCCTTCATGACCAGTGAATGCCCGCGAAATGCCCGGCCTTTAATGGCATTAATATTCCAACGAGCAGAGGTTTTATTTCAGTAGTTACAAATAAGCCGTTAATGGCGTAAATGAGTAACGAAACAAACCTCATAACATAATGGTTAATTATCACTCAGCTGATAATGATGAGTGATGACAGGCGCTCCCAATAGCCTGGTGGATATTTACTGGTGAAAATTCCCGGTAAACGTTCGTCACATTAAGATAGAGGATGATGTCCCTGTCTGATGATGCTAATGGTAGAGCGCATACAAAGGTATACAAACAATGAAAAGAATGCTGATTAACGCAACTCAGCCTGAAGAGATGCGTGTGGCGCTGGTTGATGGCCAAAAGTTATACGATCTGGATATTGAATCCACCAATCGAACCCAGAAGAAATCCAATATATACAAAGGCCGTGTGGTTCGTATCGAACCAAGCCTGGAAGCCGCTTTTATCGATTATGGCGGTAATCGTCACGGTTTCTTGCCCCTAAAAGAAATTTCCCGCAGCCTGTTCAAAAAGAAGCCTGAATCTGGTCAGCGCGGTCGCATTAATATCAAAGATGTGATTGATGAAGGACAAGAATTCATCATTCAGATCGAAAAGGAAGAACGTGGTAACAAGGGTGCAGCCTTAACCACGATGATTAGTCTGGCAGGCCGGTATCTGGTTCTGATGCCGAATAACCCTCGTTCAGGTGGTATTTCACGTCAAATTGAAGGGGCTGATCGTGCCGAAGCACGCGAAGTTATGAGCCAACTTGATATTCCGCAAGATACAGCACTTATCCTCAGGACAGCAGGCATTGGCAGATCCAAAGAAGAGTTACAGTGGGATACTGACTATTTAACCACCTTATGGGAAGCCATCGAAAAAGCGGGAAGTAAACGTTCTGCTCCATTTCTGATATATCAGGAAAGTGAGGTGATTATTCGTGCGATTCGGGACTATCTACGTACCGATATCGCAGAAATCTGGGTGGATGACAAAGCAGTTCATCAACGTAGCAAGGAATTTATGGAGCTAGTGATGCCTCACAACCTCCATAAACTTAAGTTATATGAGGAAGATGACCCCCTTTTCACAAGGTATCAAATCGAAAGCCAAATCGAATCAGCCTTCTGCAGAGAAGTCCGTTTACCTTCTGGTGGTTCATTAGTCATTGACCACACAGAAGCCATGATCAGTATTGATATCAACTCAGCACGTGCAACCAAAGGCAGTGATATTGAAGAAACTGCACTTAATACAAATTTAGAAGCTGCTGATGAGATTGCCAGACAATTAAGATTACGTGATTTAGGTGGACTCATCGTCATCGATTTCATTGACATGATGGTTAACAAAAACCAGCGAGAAGTCGAAAACCGGATGAAAGACAGTCTACGAGTCGATCGCGCAAGAGTTCAGGTAGGAAAGATTTCCCGATTCGGCTTGCTAGAAATGTCACGACAAAGATTACGTCCTTCTTTAGGAGAATCTCGTCATTTGCCCTGTCCTCGCTGTGAGGGGCAAGGAACGATCCGAGATATCGAGTCCCTTTCTTTAGCAATTCTAAGAATTATTGAAGAAGAAGCCATGAAAGATTCTACAGCCAAAGTCATCGTTAATTTACCGGTATCAGCGGCAACATTTCTTTTAAACGAAAAACGTCAGCCAATACATGATTTACAGCAAAGGCTAGATGTTGAACTTGTCATCATCCCATCTCCTGCAATGGAAACGCCCCATTATCAGGTTCAAAGAATTCCTTTATCTAAAGCGAAGGACACACAGCATCAACAGGCAAGCTACACTCTTATTGCCGAAATAGAGAATGATGTGAAAGATACCGGGTTACGTACACATAAAACAGTTATTGAACAACCCGCTGTAAAGCAGATTATCCCGGAAAAACCAGCTCCCGCTAAAAGAAAATCTGAAAAAGGCGCAGGATTGATTTCAAGAATAATTAAAAGCCTGTTTGGTTCATCCAAAGTGGACAAGAAAGAAACGGAAAGACCTAGAAGCAATAACAGAAACAATTACCGTTCAAATCGCAACCGTAATAACAATCAGAACAGAAACAGGAATAATCGTTCGGGAAATCGCCAACGTAATAATCCCAATAGAAAAACTAATCAGGGAGCAAAACCGAACGCTGATGCAACGCCAAAGGCACCAACACAAACCAGTCCTAACAACACGGCAGGTTCTGATGCTGCGAACTCTAATACATCTAGTCGTGACTCAAGAAATAACGCAGAATCATCTCGCCGTGGAAGAAGAGGTGGACGTAGACGTCCTCGCAATATAGCTCGGGATCAGGCGCAAAATTCGGATTCTAGTAATGGAACAAATGTAAAATCCGAAGTATCGCAAACTGGCACATCTCAAACTAAGTCGCCCCAAGTTAATTCAACCCAGGCTAATACGTCTCAGATTAAGTCTATTCAAGCAAGTGAAGTGAGTTCCCCTACAGAAACTATCCAAAATAAGGAACCAAACCAGGTCCCCGGCAAAGAACAGGCTGCACAAAGTTCTATCAAAGAGAATCAGTTCCCGACTCCTGACACTGGCCATCCTACTGTTGAAGATCATGGAAAAACTGCTGACAAACCGATAGCACCCATCGCTCAAACGATTATTGCCGAACAACAAGCCCCGGGAAAAACAGATACAGTACAAACTGATTTATCTCAAGTAGCCGGCAAACCAACACAACCTGAGGCCACACCACAAATCGAACCAGTTCCTGTCTCTGATACTATTGTTAAAAAGGTGACAGTCGCTCCTCATCCTGACAGGATCTTACAGGAAAATAAATCGGCAAGTAATGCAGCTGCAGTAAAGGCTGAAGAAACTAATCAAGGTAATATCAGGCAAATCGATAGGGATATGGCTGAATAAAGATTATGGTAACCCTACTGATCGAACCATCAGTAGGGTTATTATTTACAATTCAGGTTTATTCAGAATGTTCGCAGGTCGCCCTGAATTCGATTTCTGGCCAGCGTTCAATCGCAAGATTCAAATTAACCATAGATGGCGCAATGTAGGTTAATCTGTTGCCTCCATCCATCGCCAGATTTGATGAAGCTTTCTTTTTAAATTTTTGCAAAACCTTTTCATCGTCACAAAACACCCATCTGGCAGTCGTCACAGGCACATTGTCGTAATCACATTCGACACCATATTCCTGTTTCAAACGTGCAGCGACCACGTCAAATTGCAGTACACCGATAGCACCAACAATCAGATCATTACTATCCAATGGTCTGAACACCTGTGTTGCACCTTCTTCACCTAACTGAATCAGACCCTTAAGCAAGGCCTTGGATTTAAGAGGATCCTTAAGTTGTATCCGTCGAAACAATTCAGGTGCGAAAAATGGGATCCCCATGAATGACAAAGATTCACCTTGAGTAAAAGTGTCACCAATTTGAATTGTGCCGTGATTGTGTAAACCAATAATATCACCAGCCCATGCATCATCTGTCTGGTCTCGCCTGCCGGCCATAAACGTCAAGGCATTTGATACTTTTATGTCTCGTTCTATCCTGACATGTCTCATCTTCATACCTTTTTTATATTGACCTGAGCATATCCTCAGAAATGCAATTCTATCCCTGTGAGCCGGGTCCATATTTGCCTGAATTTTAAAAACAAAACCGCTCAACTGTTCTTCATCAGCTTTGACTTCTCTTTGAATGGCTGCCCTTGCCTGGGGTGCTGGTGAAAATTCTGTTAAATAATCAAGAAATTCAGCAATGCCAAAATTATTCAGGGCTGAGCCGAAAAAAACAGGAGTTTGTTTACCTTGTAGAAAATCTTCAAGATTAAATTCTTCGCAGGCACCGCGAACCAATTCAACCTCTTCCTTAAAATCATCAAATGTTGCAGATAATAATGTTTCACTTTCTTCGGAGTCGATACCATTAATGATCTTTCCGTGTATGCTTTCATCTGCTTTATTGTAGATACGGATATAGTCATCATCCAGATGATAGATTCCCTTTATACGACTGCCCATCCCTACTGGCCAGGTCACTGGTGCGCACCTGATCCCGAGCTCACTTTCTATTTCATCTAGTAAAGTGATCGGATCTTTCCCTTCTCTATCGAGTTTATTGATAAATGTGATGATCGGTGTGTTACGCAGACGACATACGTCCATTAATTTGCGAGTGCGTTCTTCAACACCTTTACTAACATCAATGACCATTAAGGCAGAATCAACTGCCGTTAATGTTCTATAAGTATCCTCAGAGAAATCGGCATGCCCAGGAGTGTCAAGCAAATTGATAACATAATCATTATATTCAAACTGCATCACAGAACTGGTAATAGAGATGCCTCTTTCCTTTTCCATTTCCATCCAGTCTGAGGTTGCATGTTTCGATGATTTCCTGGCCTTCACCGTACCTGCTGTCTGTATCGCACCACCAAACAATAATATTTGCTCGGTAACCGTAGTCTTCCCCGCATCCGGGTGAGAAATAATGGCAAATGTACGACGTCTGGAAACTTCCGCATTTAAATTACTCATGGAGCTTTATACGCTTGCTTCTAGAATGATAGTTTTTATTTCTCTTATGGCTTCTTCCAGACCAGTAAATATTGCTCTGGCGATAATGCCGTGACCGATATTTAATTCATCAATATCTGGAATTTGAGCAATCAGACCCACATTCTGATAATTTAGCCCATGTCCTGCATTGATTTTCAGGCCCAGTGATTTTGCCAGTTCCACGCCAGATATGATTTTTGCTAATTCAGCTTTAGTTTCTTTACCAAAGGCAGCATCTGCAAAATGACCCGTATGAAGCTCTATGACTTCCGCACCGGAATCTCTGGATGCGGTAATTTGCTCATCATCGGCATCGATAAATAAAGATACGCGTATCCCAGCCTCTTTCAATCTTGCACAAGCTTCAGCCACTCTAGCCATTTGCCCAGCCACATCCAGACCACCTTCCGTCGTCAACTCTTCTCTACTTTCAGGGACCAGGCAACAAAACTCTGGTTTGACGAGCTCTGCAAATGACAACATCTTCTCTGTAACTGCCATTTCCAGGTTCATGGGGGTCAGCATTGTCTGGCGTAGTAAATCAATATCTCGCTCCTGAATGTGCCTTCTGTCTTCTCGTAGATGTACCGTAATTGAATCTGCACCCGCCTGTTCTGCTAGTTGAGCGGCAAACACGGGATCGGGATAGCGAGTTAATCTCGCCTGTCTCAGCGTAGCAATATGGTCAATGTTTACACCTAATAACATGTTCTCCGCCTGTCTTTACCTATCTGTCTTGTGGTGAAAGCGGCGCATTTTAACGCATTTACCAAAGGAGTTTGAGTAGAAAAAGAATATTTGTATTATCCTGCCATGAAATACGGCGTTAAATGGATTAATTCCCCATATAAGCCTTATACAAGGCTCTACTGGCTAAAGGTTTAGTCCCCAGGTGACTCTGTAATATGAAACGCATCAATCTCTTTGTTTCTTCTAATTCCGATTTGTTTTCCAAACTTTCCTTCTCCAGTGCTAACAAACTATTGCCTGTAATTTCGATATAGTTTCCTGTCAGGGGGGTATCCTTCGTTGGTCCTGAGTCGATAAGATAATAATATTTTCTGTCTGCTTCTATCGCCTGACCATTGCCAATATCATGATCTAACACCAGACCGTAGCCAAGTGTTTCGAGTAAGCCTTTTTCAAAGAATCTAAGAACTGCATCAATGCTCTCTGAAACAGAGAGATCGAGTATGGCTTTGTTATACAAATCAAATAATTCCGGATGTGATTCATGTTGATGTAATAAACGAACTAATAATTCATTCACGTAGAAACCTGCGATAATTTTTGCATCTGATAAAACATATGGCTCGATATCTGCTTCGACATCTACCAGGGTCATTAGCTCGCTTTTACCTCGCCATGCCATCAACAATCGTTGGTAAGGCTGCATGAGCCCGGAAAAGGGAGATTTCTCCCGTTTCGCACCTTTTGCTATCAGGTGTAATCTACCGTATTCCCTGGAAAAAATATCCAGTATCAAGCTGGATTCAAGATAAGACCTGGAATGAAGAATAAAGCAGGGAGTTAATTCCACATTCATAAAAATGGTTTCAGGAATCGAAGCCCAATTGTTTTATAGACAACTCATTATCCATCCACTTATCCTTGACCTTGACCCAGGTCCTTAGAAAAACCTTGTTTTCAAACATACGCTCCATATCCTTACGTGCCCGTTCCCCAATAGCTTTTAACCCTGCCCCTTTCTGGCCAATTACTATCGTCTTTTGACCCTTGGTCGCAACCCAGATTATTGCATCAATATGAATGATATTCTCTTTCTCAACAAAAGAATCGATGGTGACAGTCGTAGTATAGGGCAACTCTTCACCTAATCTTTTTATCAATTTCTCACGTATAAATTCTGCTGCAAAATAGCGTTGAGATTTATCTGTTATCTGATCGTCTGGGTATTGAAATGTCCCCATGGGTAATAATTTTTTTATGGATTTCTCCAACGGTCTTAAGCTTTTTTTGGACAATGCAGAGACAGGAATAATCTCCTTAAAATTCATTTTCCCTGAAATATCTTTTAGAAAAGGTAACAATATATTTTTGTCTTTAACTTTATCCATTTTGTTGATCGTCAGAATGACCGGAGCAGTTTTATCCTTAAGCAAACCTAATATATGTTCATCAAGTGCAGTCCACTTCAATGCTTCAACCATATAAATCAATACATCAATGCCAGTTAGAGCATTTGTTGCTTCCTTGTTCATATATCTGTTCATGGCATTTGCCGGTGAATCCTGCAACCCTGGAGTATCGATATAGATAATCTGATAATTTTTATCCGTACTTACCCCAATCGTATGACGTCTTGTCGTTTGAGGTTTTCTTGAAGTAATACTTAGCTTTTGCCCAATAAAATTATTTAGCAAAGTCGATTTACCGACATTCGGACGACCAAGAATGGTGACATAGCCGCAATAAGTTTGCTTGTTTTTTGAAGTATTTACCCGCAAAATTTTATTGAGTCTTGTTAAATTTCTTTTCCAGTACAAGCAAAGCTTTTTCAGCAGCCGATTGCTCGGCCAGACGTTTACTACGACCTTCAGCCTGAACCGAAATATTCGGTTCTATAATCATACATTCGACGTTAAAAAGTCTCTCATGTGCATTGCCACTTTCTGATGATACCTTATAGATGGGTAATTCCAGTCTTCTTGATTGTAATAATTCCTGCAGGGCAGTTTTGGGATCTTTATTTAACTTATCTGGAGAAATTTCAGATAGTAATTGATGATAAAGAGAAATAACACACTGTCGACAAACTTCAATGTTGGCATCCAGGAAAACTGCACCAATGATTGCTTCAAGTGTATTCGCCAGGATTGAGTCACGACGCCAACCCCCACTTTTCATTTCACCAGGACCCAGCTTGATATAATCGCCCAGCTTTAATTTCCGACCCAGTTTCGCTAATGTTTCCCCTCTGACCAATAATGCCCTAAGGCGTGTCAATTCGCCTTCTGTGGCATGGGGAAATTTTTGAAAAATAGCATCGGCAATAATAAATCCCAGCACAGCATCGCCAAGATATTCAAGTCGCTCATTATTACCACTACCGACACTTCGATGCGTCAATGCATTTTCTAAAAGCGTTTCATCTGCAAATTTATAATTAATTGCTTTTTCTAATTTAGACGATCGCTCACTCATTAACCACCAGATCCACCCAATTCAACCTTGTGATCAAATTCGATCAGTATTTTAATATCCTTAACAAGTACATTTCTACCCTCGTAGACAACATGTAAATATCTCTTTTTCGTCTTTTTATCTGTGACAACCTTGGCTAATTGTTTAACTGATTTGTCCGTAAAACGCGTTGTATTCGCAAGCTCCATATTTCTTAGGAAATATTTTCGTACATCCTTGGTAGACATTTTTGCGGCATTTGGCTGATTTGCCACGCTGTTCATCGCTGAAATGACCGTAAATTTCTCGTTATATAGTGGAAAAATTCTAAGTCCCATAAGGACAAAGCAAGCGAAAACGCCTAGTATAGTAGTCCAGCCGAGAAAACCAATCCCGCGCTGTTTATTTCTCAAATTTTTCATTCTTTACCCCTTATCATCTGTGTTATTGATCATCGTACCAATTCTTTTCCAGTCAACGCCACCATTTTTGCTATCCCAATTCATCCAGATCATGAACGCCCTGCCGACCAAATTCTCATCAGGCACATAGCCCCAATAGCGACTATCCTTACTATTGTCCCGATTATCCCCTAAAACGAAATAATGCCCTTTTGGGACAATACCTTCAACATTTTGTGATGGCCTTAACGGCATGCGTAGGATTTCATGTTCTGCATTTTCGAGTAATTCTATGTTTAACATAGCTCCATCCATCATTTTACCTGATCCCACAGCACGATAATCACCAATTTCCACCTGTTCAACGGGTTCACCATTGATAGTTAGTATTTTGTCCTGATATTTGAATTTATCGCCAGGTAAACCAACAATTCGCTTGATAAAGGGAATACTGGGGTCTACTGGATACCGAAAAACAACAATGTCCCCACGTTCTGGGGTTTTATTTTCGATAATCTTCGTATTGAGTACAGGTAGACGAATACCATAGTCATATTTATTGACCAGAATAAAATCACCAATCAATAATGTTGGCATCATCGATGCGGAAGGAATTTTGAAAGGCTCTACGATGAACGAACGTAATATCAAAACAATAAAAAATATAGGGAAAAAAGATCTGGCAAAATCAACAACGGCAGGTAATACTAATTCACCATTATCATCTCTATTTTTTTTATCAACAAAAAAGAGAACACCAAACAGCCAAACAAGACCACTGACCAATGTTAAAATAACCAGAACGGCTGAAAAATCTACATTCACTTACCTTTCCCCACATGTAATATAGCCATAAAGGCATCTTGCGGTATCTCTACTGAGCCAAATTGTTTCATTCGTTTCTTGCCTGCTTTCTGTTTTTCCAGCAATTTACGCTTGCGCGAAATGTCACCACCATAACATTTTGCCGTCACATTTTTGCGTAATGCCTTGACTGAATGCCTTGATATAATTTTTGATCCGATTGCAGCCTGAATGGCGACATCGAACATTTGTCTGGGGATAAATTCTTTAATTTTAGCCGCCAAGTCATGTCCCCTGTTTCGTGAGTTCTCCTGATGTGTAATAATTGAAAGTGCATCTACCCGATCACCATTGATTAATATATCCAGTTTTACCAGTGAAGAAGCCTGAAATCTCATGAAATGATAATCAAAAGAAGCATAGCCTCGACTTGCTGATTTAAGACGATCGAAAAAATCCAGAACAACTTCACTCATGGGCAATTCAAATCCCAGTGAAATCTGATTGCCGAGATATTGTAATTTCTTTTGCACACCACGTTTCTGAATACACAGTTTAATGACATTCCCCAGATGTTCCTGTGGCACAAGAATATCAGCATAAATAATCGGTTCACGGATCTCCTTGATTTTATCCGTAGGAGGTAATTTTGCAGGGTTATCAACCTTGATTATCTCTCCATTTGTAGTTTCAACTTCATATACCACTGTTGGCGCTGTAGTAATCAAACTCAGATCATATTCACGCTCAAGCCTTGCCTGAATGATTTCCAGATGCAACATTCCCAGAAAACCGCAACGAAAACCAAACCCTAACGCCTGAGATGTTTCAGGTTCAAAATGAAGTGCGGCATCATTCAATTTTAATTTCGTGAGCGCTTCACGAAAAGCTTCATAATCACTGGAATCAATTGGGTACATTCCTGCAAAAACTCTGGGCTTTATCTCCTGGAATCCTGGTAACGCTTCAGATGCCGGATTTTCGGCCAGCGTTAATGTATCCCCGACGGGTGCACCCCCTAGATCTTTAATACTGGAGATCACATAACCCACTTCACCAGCGTTCAACACCGCCTGCGCGCGTCGCTTCGGTGTAAATACGCCGACCTCATCAACCAGATGATCTCTGCCTGTGGTCATCACACGTATTTTTTTTCCAGCAGGCAGGCAACCATCGACGATTCTCACCAGTGAAATGACACCTTGATAATTATCAAACCAGGAATCGATAATCAATGCTTTGAGTGGCGCATCCTCTATGCCCGATGGTGCAGGGATGATATCTATAATTTGTTCAAGTAAGGCTTCCATTCCCATACCGGTTTTGGCACTTACCTGTACCGTGTCCGTCGTGTCAAGACCAATAATTTCTTCAATCTCGTTTAATACACGTTCAGGGTCTGAGGATGGAAGATCAATCTTATTCAATACAGGTAATACTTCCAGGCCCAGATCAACGGCGGTCATACAGTTAGCAACACTCTGCGCCTCAACGCCTTGTGTCGCATCCACAACCAGTAATGCCCCATCACAGGCAGCAAGTGAGCGTGAGACCTCATAAGAAAAATCTACGTGCCCCGGGGTATCAATAAGATTTAACTGATAGACCTGCCCATTCTTAGCTTTATATTTCAGGGAAACACACTGGGATTTAATGGTAATACCACGTTCACGTTCCAGATCCATAGAATCGAGTACCTGGTTGGCCATTTCTCGTTCAGTTAATGCACCACAAAGCTGTATAAACCTATCGGCCAATGTGGATTTGCCATGATCGATATGTGCAATGATTGAGAAATTGCGAATATTCTGCATTTAGTTATGTGCCTAATTGGTGGAAGCATGATAAATCAACGGATTTTCCGTCCCCAAAGGGCATAGCAATCTTTATCAATGCTGAAGGCGGGCGATTCTAGCTTATATAGGGGTCTATATACAGCATCAAAAATAGATGATGCAGATTGCTATGCCCTTTGGGCAGAAAGAATTTATTATTCAGATCACAATAAGCTGAGGAGTCGTTTTTTGTTTAATTTGTAATGACATATCTCTATATCATTGGCGAATAGCACAGGAACCAAATCGTTAAAACGTTTTGCTAACTCTGGGTCCTTATCAATATCGACCATTGTTATGGTGTCCTTTTGAGCTAAACCCATAGTCTCCAGCTCATCTTTCATCACATCACACAAATGGCATCCTTGTCGGCTATAAATAATAAATTCCAATTTTGGTGAATATTGCGTCGTTGATCAGGAATCATCTTCCAATTTTAAGGCGAGGAAAATAGGCCCTCCTCTTCTCTGAATCAAGATAGGGACTGACTTGTCCTTGGGCAATTGATCTACCAGCTCGTTAAAATGTTTCACATTTTTTATTTTGATGTTATTAATCAATAGCACAACATCACCCTTCCTTATGCCTGCTTTATAGGCAGGACCGGATGAAATCTGGCTGACAATCACACCATGATCTTTAATTTCCAGTTCCCTACGTTGTTCTTCTGTTAAATCTTTGACGAGTACATGCATAGAATTTTGTTCCTGACTTCCATTTTTTCCTGATGAAGCCAATTTGGTATTCTCGTCACCAGGTAATTCTGCAATTTTTACCTTAAGATTTACTGGTTTCCCATGGCGAATTACTTCGACCGGTACTCTTTCACCCACTTTCGTACCGCCCACCATTGGTGGCAGATCGGATGAAACACCGATTTTATCTCCGTTAAAACTAACAATAACGTCACCAACCTTAAACCCGGATTTTTCTGCAGGACTATCTTTCAAAACTTTTGCCACCAGCGCACCATGTGGTTTTTTCATACCGAATGACTCGGCTAATTCTCTGGTCACATCTTGTATCAACACACCTAACCAACCACGTGAAACACGGCCACCTTCCTTTAATTGATGATAAACATCTTTGACAACATTGATAGGTATCGCAAAAGACATGCCCATATAACCACCTGTACGACTATAGATTTGCGAATTGACACCGATAACCTCACCTTGCAGGTTAAATAATGGCCCACCGGAATTTCCAGGGTTAATCGCAACATCTGTCTGGATGAAAGGTACATAGTTTTCATTCGGTAAATTTCGACCCATTGCACTGATAATTCCCTGGGTAACAGAATGATCAAATCCAAAAGGAGAACCTATCGCCAATACCCATTCACCAACTTTTAATTTTGAAGAATCACCTAATTTTAAAATCGGTAATCTGTTGCCTTCAATTTTTAATACGGCAATGTCGCTACGTTCATCGGTACCGATAACTTCTGCTACAAACTCTCTTCTATCACTGAGGCGAACGATAATTTCATCTGCATCTTTGATAACGTGATTATTGGTGATGATGTAACCATCATTTGACATAATAAAACCAGAACCAAGTGATGTTCTTAGTTGGTGGGGTGATATGTCACCTGGGGTTTCTCCAAAAAATTTATTAAAAAAATCATAGAAAGGACTATCTTCTGGAATATCTGGCAAATTACGACCTTGAATCTGTGGATTACGTCCATTTTTTTTCAACGTGGTACTAATGTTTACAACTGCAGCGGCATTTTCTTCCACCAGAGGAATAAAGTCCGGCAACGAACGAGCTTGTAAAGTTTGAGCAGATAAAACAAGGCATATAAAAACAAGGCTCAATAGTTTATTAGTCAAAAGGATTCTGTAGTTCATAATTACTCCAGCAAAAAATTGTGAATTTTTAGACAATAAAGTATTCCTGCAAATATAAAACTATTAATATTCGTGAAATGGCTATTTATTTGAAACGATAGATTTGGCAAATAATTTAACAGTATCTCGGGGCACTTCACCAACGGCAGTAATGAGATAACTATCAGTCATTGTTGAAAATGTATTTACGCCTCCCCTACTTGAAGGACCAGTGACAATTTTCACAGATTTATCAAGCTTTTCTACGAACACAGAGACCGTTGCCAAACCATCTGAATACATTAGATGTTCTACTGGCATCAGGCTTTTATCAACATTTTGCCTGTCCTGATCACTCATGGTAAAACCATCAGGCATCCAGGTTGCCTTCCAGGAAACATCTCCCTTGTGTACTGGATAGTTTGCTGAGGAATTATAATGCCAGGTATATCCCACGCCTGATATTTCAGGTTTTAACCACTCGTCAGGTATTTCTTTAATAATTTGAAATTTTGCAAAAAAGAATTGTTCAAGTAGAACACCTTGTTTGTTCTTTAACTCAGATCTCAGTAACAACTTCGATTCCAGGTCAATCCATAGCTGATAGCCATAACGATAATCGTCCTTGGGCACAATATCTACTATCCATGCAGGACGGTTAGCGACACGATCCTGTCCAGCAATTGAAAATGTATAATACTCGGAAACATTGCTTATTTGTTCAGGCAACTGACTGATTTTGAATTGTCTCGGAGTGCTTTTTTCCACCATGACGGATTCATCATCGGGCAAAATGCAGATCACAGAATTTTTATCACGGATGATCTCACGAGCAACGCCTGTCAATGAAACGATTCTTTCCTGTATGCCATTTTCATCGACTTTATGGATAATACGCATGGTATCCATTTTCCCCTGACGGCGATAAATAAAAATACCTTCATAATTCAGTTTATGATTCGCCTCAGACATTTGCCTGATGAGTTGTTGCGCAGGAGGTGTTTGATCGGCAGCAAAAGAAGTTGCTGAAACCAGCATTAATAAAAGAGACAGAAAACGTGATAACAAAGTTTTATCTAATTCCTCTATAGAAACTAATATTAGCAGGTTTTGTTTATTTATTTGGCTCTGGCTCACTAGCAACCATCCTCACATGAGGCGGCATTGTGCTGACACCTGTGTTTGCCCGATACTCATTATAATTTACCAGATATCGATTCAGTCGATAGTCAACATTGATGGCTTGATAAACCTGTGCTTGACCTGCTTGCTGATTCACTAACTGTGGTGTCGCTATTGAAGTGGCCAAAGATGGTTGACTTGTAGCAATACTGGACTGTGCAATAACAGGCTGTCCTGTCTCTGGAATTTGTTTGGCTTGTTGAACATTAAAAATAGCGACCGCAGCAACCGAAGCGGCGATGGCAAACCCCATCACAGGTTTCATCAGGCCAGGAGATTTGCGATTGGGTGATTCCTTTTGGGGAGCAAGAATAGTCGGTTGTAAAGCAATGGCCTGACTCACATTATCTGCAATATCTTCGATACGTTCCGGT
>SMVA01072610.1_pt1 | contig 32050 bp, 27 predicted proteins | sample 2456451 | NCBI WGS metagenome assembly SMVA01 (sample SAMN11095933, study PRJNA526329) | marine sediment metagenome | biome: Marine sediment; feature: Surficial sediment; material: Deep marine sediment; isolation source: Hadal surficial sediment | place: Pacific Ocean | collected 2014-05 | depth... | reverse complement strand
TTATTGAAGAAACCGTTGATTTCGATTTAGCTGAGTTTGAAGACGAAGTGGCAGAACCCGGCGATACTTCAATTACTGAAATAGCTGAAGAAGTTGAGGATTTTGACACCAATGATGTCGACAATAATGTGGAAGTCATGTTTGATCTTGCGGATGTTGACACCGACATTGATGAACAGGATGAGGCAGATACTGAAATCGAATCTATAGATGATGACAGCACCTTGGAATTCAGTACTGATGAGGCAACCGATTTTATCGAGACTGGTGAAAGCAAAGCAACCGGTGAAGACAGCACCGATACTGCCGTAGAAAGTGTTAATTTTGAAGTTACAGATATTAATTTGCCCGACGATATTGACGAAAATGCTGACTTAGAAGAAGGCTTGAAAGAAGAGCATGAAAGTATTGACTTTAGTGTTGAGGGTGGCACGGATGATGGTTTGGATTTCGAAAATACAGATTCTGAAGAAGATGATGCCGTGGTAGAAACTTTATCCATTGATTTTTCCCTAGAGTCTGAAACTGAAGGGAAAGCGGAAACAGAAACAGAGTCAATCGAAGAGGCTGAACAACAGGAAGAGACGGAAGAAATTGAGCCCAATGCGGAGGAATTAGAAGTTACGGAAGCTATCTTCGAAGATGAAGTTACCGTCGATGAAGTGGACGAACCGCCAACAGAAGATCCAGAAGAAGCTGAAGCAGAAGAAATTAGCGATGACGTATCAGCAGAGTCCATCGAAGACACAGAAGAAAACGAAGTTGATGAAGAAGAGGTTGAAGAAGGGGAAGAAGCTGAAACTTCCGTTGCTGCAGAGCTCGATGATCTGGAATTTCTTGCTACGGATGCACAGGCCGCTGTAGAAGGTACCGAAGAGGAGTTCGATTTTCTGTCCGATGATGATGAGGCAGCCACGAAATTAGATTTGGCCTATGCTTATCAAAAAATGGGAGATGTGGACGGTGCCCGTGAAATCCTTGAAGAAGTGATCAGCGAAGGTAACGAATCACAAATCACTGAAGCTAAGACCCTATTGGTTTCTCTTAACTAATAGTTTGTTGAACAATATTTTCATTTATTTGATTGGCATTCTCTACCCAAAATCTGGCGTTCGCCAAACCTGATTATAGTGATCGATTCTGCTTCCAGTAATAAGCCAACTTTCCGCATCGCTCTGGAAATTGAGTATGACGGTTCACATTTTGCCGGGTGGCAAAAACAGGCTGATCCTGAACTCCCGACCGTTCAACAACGTATGGAATCCGCGTTATCCAAAATTGCCGATGCTCCTGTTTCCTTGATTTGTGCTGGCAGAACTGACCGTGGAGTGCATGCAACCGGACAGGTAGTCCACTTTGACTGTGAGTTAGACAGAGGAAACAAGGCGTGGGTTATCGGTGCCAATAGCCTGCTACCTTCGTCGATCCGAATCAAATGGGCGCAGTTGGTTGCAAATGATTTCCATGCTCGATTCAGCGCCACAGCGCGACGCTACTTGTACCTGCTTTACGATACCAAGATTGCTCCAGCGTTACTGGTTAATCAATTAACTCATGTAGCTCAGCAACTGGATATCAAAGCCATGGACAAGGCGGCGGACTACCTATTAGGAGAGAATGACTTCAGCTCGTTTCAGGCCTCTGGATGTCAGTCAAAATCTTCTTGCAGATGTATTCACTGGCTTAAAGTTGCCAGGAAAAATAGCTATATAATCATCGATATTCAGGCCAATGCATTCTTGCAGCACATGGTTAGAAACATCGTAGGAATGTTATTAGAAGTCGGTAGGGGTGATCGAAATCCGTCTTGGGCGAAAGAATTACTGCAGAAACAAGACCGGACGGCTGGAGGGGTAACGGCGCCGGCCAACGGTTTATACCTGATCAAAGTAACCTATCCTGAGGATTTTAATTTGCCTGGGACTGACCTGGGTCCCAGCTTTTTACACCCCTATTCGTAGGCTGCAGACACTTATTTTGTTAGAATGCTGCGCTTTGAGCGGATTCACACTTACCGTGTCTAGACCTCGAGTAAAAATTTGCGGCATAACCAGTAACCAAGATGCTCAGCTAGCGGCTATATCAGGTGCTGATGCTATTGGGCTGAATTTCTATTCGGGTAGCCCGCGGGCAGTGTCTAGCGGGGAAGCAGCCCGAATTCTGGACAAGCTGCCCGCCTTCATAACGGTAGTTGGCTTACTGGTAGATCCCAGTGAAGCGGAAGTTCAGAGCGTTCTGGATACCGGTTTAATCAATTGCCTGCAGTTCCATGGAAACGAAACATTGACTTTTTGCCAATCTTTTGGTGTCCCTTTTATCAAAGCGATTCGAGTTGATAATTTTAACCAGGCTAAGACAAAGCTGGACGAGTTTGCCCCATGCTCGACTGTAATCCTCGATACTTTTGTGCAGGATATGGCGGGTGGTACTGGGGTACAGTTCGACTGGTCGATAGCTGCCAGATTGGTTGCTGAAGTTGATACCCGGATTATTCTTGCTGGTGGTCTAAATGCCGAAAATGTTGGCACCGCTATCAATACGGTCAAACCCTACGGTGTGGATGTGAGTAGTGGTGTCGAAACCAAACCGGGAGTTAAAGATCGGGTGAAGGTCCGGGCATTTTTTAATGCAGTTCAACAGCACAGTACTTGAAGTAAAGAATTAGAGGATGGGCCGCGACAGACGCGCCGTCTTCAATTGAAGTGAATTAGCAGAGGTTAAGCAGTGACGAACGAACAGGCTCCAGTTGATGAAGAAATGATGAACTCCTTTAACGGACCTGATGCCACTGGCCATTTTGGTCAGTATGGCGGGATGTTTGTAGGAGAGACATTGGTAGCAGCCGTCGATGAATTGGCCGAGGTGTATACACAATTGTCCAAGGATGCCGGTTTTTGGGAACAGTTCAATTACGAATTAAAGCATTATGTCGGCCGACCGTCCCCTTTGTACTTTGCCGAACGTTTAACTGCAGCCGCCGGTGGTGCCAATCTATACCTCAAACGAGAGGATCTGAATCATACCGGTGCACATAAAATAAACAACACCATTGGACAAGCCTTATTAGCAAAGCATATGGGTAAACGCCGAATTATTGCTGAAACCGGTGCCGGTCAGCATGGCGTCGCCAGTGCCACGGTTGCAGCGCGCCTGGGTTTCGAATGTCATGTTTACATGGGTGCTGAAGATGTGCAGCGACAGGCGCCAAATGTCTACCGTATGAAATTACTCGGTGCCGAAGTGATACCGGTGACGTCTGGCACCCAAACTTTGAAAGATGCCATGAATGAGGCCTTAAGGGATTGGGCTACGAATGTTGACTCCACGTACTACATGATAGGCACGGCGGCAGGCCCACATCCCTATCCCCAGTTGGTGCGTGACTTCCAATGTGTTATCGGGCGTGAAGCACGAGAACAATCTCTCCAGCAGATCGGCAAGTTACCCGATGCCTTGGTTGCCTGTGTCGGCGGTGGCTCAAATGCCATAGGGCTATTTCATCCGTTTTTACGTGACAACAAAGTCCTTATGTATGGAGTCGAGGCGGGTGGCTATGGCATTACTACCGGCAAGCACGCCGCACCGTTAAGTGATGGCGTGCCCGGAGTATTACACGGCAACCGTACTTACCTGATGACCGACAGCGCCGGGCAAATCAAGGAGACACATTCGATCTCGGCCGGTTTGGATTATCCGGGTGTGGGGCCTGAGCATTCCTGGTTAAAGGATATTAAACGAGTTACTTATGTTGATGCCACGGACGAAGAAGCATTGCAGGCATTTCGAGATCTAACTCAACTGGAAGGCATTATCCCGGCCCTGGAGTCGAGTCATGCGGTTGCTTATGCAATGAAACTGGCGATGAAGATGGGTCAAAGTAAAAATATTGTGGTCAATCTGTCCGGTCGGGGCGACAAAGATATAGAAACCGTCGCCGGCATTGATGGCATCGAGCTTTAAAGTGCTATGAGTAGAATTAAAAAAACTATCCAGTCCAAGCTGGATAAGAACGGCAAATTGCTGATTCCTTATATAGTCGCCGGAGATCCCAATCTTTCGTCCACGTTGCAGTTAATGCATGGGCTTGTTACAGCAGGTGCTGACATTATCGAGCTTGGAGTACCCTTCAGTGATCCATCATCTGATGGTGTGGTAATTCAAAAGGGTGCTGAGCGTTCTCTGTTGCACGGTACTACGTTGAATGACGTGATAGAACTAGTAGCCCGATTTCGCAGCCGTGATCACATAACCCCAATAGTTTTGATGGGTTACCTTAACCCGATGGAGATAATGGGGTACCAGCAATTCGCCAGTAAAGCTGGAATAGCTGGGGTCGATGGCGTCCTGATTGTTGACATGCCCCCGACTGAATCGACCCGAATGGTCAGCTTGCTGCAACAGCAACAAATAGACACCATTTTTCTAGTCGCGCCGACAACTACCCAGGCTCGCGCCGCGTCTATCAGCCAACAATGTACCGGTTATTTGTATTATGTGTCCTTGAAAGGGGTTACTGGTGCAGCCATTACGGACACTGAGTCAGTTGCCAGGAACGTCAAAACGCTAAGGAAATTGTCTGAGCTACCGGTGGTTATAGGCTTTGGGATAAAAGACGATAATAGTGCAGCAACTATGGCAGAATTGGCTGATGGCGTGATTATAGGCAGTGCCTTAGTTGAAAGAATCTCTAAGCTACCAGACAGTCCAGAGCAAGCAGACGCTGAAATTGAAGCCGTCGTTACGCTAATAAGATCCATTAGAAACCGGCTAGATAACATTAAGTAGTAAAATTAACTTATTGTTAAATAAGGATTATTAAAATAAATGAGTTGGATTAACAAGATACTTCCATCCATTTCGAGTTCCTCCATCGGCGCCAAGCAAAAAGCTTCGGTACCGGAGGGTCTATGGAAGAAATGTCCCCGTTGTGAGCAAACGCTGTATCGAGGAGATCTCGAGCGAAACTTTGAAGTATGCCCCAAATGTGAACACCATTTACGCATTACGGCCAGGCGCCGAATTGAGTTGTTTATGGATCCTGAAGAACAGCAGGAGCTTAGTGTTGAACTTGAGCCTGTGGACGTTCTGAAGTTTAAGGACCTTAAAAAATACAAGGACCGTATCAGTGCGGCACAAAAAAAAACCGGCGAAAAGGATGCGTTAGTAGTAATAAGGGGATTTGTTAAAGAAATCGAGGTTGTTGTAGCCGCCTTCGAGTTTGGCTTTATCGGTGGTTCAATGGGTGCTGTTGTAGGAGAAAAGTTTACCCAGGCTGTTAATACCTGTATTGCAAATAAATTGCCCCTAATCTGCTTTTCTACCAGTGGGGGTGCGAGGATGCAAGAAGCGTTAATCTCGCTCATGCAGATGGCTAAAACAGCGGCGGCACTGGAGAAACTCAGACAGCAATCGTTGCCGTTTATATCCGTATTGGTAGATCCTGTTTACGGTGGTGTGTCTGCCAGTCTTGCCATGTTGGGTGATGTGAACATAGCAGAGCCCAATGCCTTGGTAGGATTCACTGGTCCTGATGTAATTCGCCAGACGGTCCGTGTGAAGCTTCCGGATGGTTTTCAGCGTAGTGAATTTTTGCTGGAACACGGCGCCATCGATATGATTGTTCACCGTAAGGACTTACGTGATCGAATTGCATCACTAATCAGTAACCTGATGTACAACCGGAGTTAGTTGACCTGCGATTCCAATACAGTGAACCTTGAATCCTGGCTAGACTACATACAAAGCCTACACCCCACGGAAATTGAGCTTGGCCTCGACCGTGTCGCTAAGGCAGCGGCGCGTCTGGGAATCGGTAAACCGAAATCACGCGTCATTACTGTAGGCGGTACAAACGGCAAGGGATCCAGTGTCGCTTTTCTTGAAACGATTCTTATAGCACATGGTGTTCGTGTCGGTAGTTACACCTCTCCTCACTTACATCGATTTAACGAGCGTATAAAGATTCAGGGCATAGAAGTTACAGACCCAGAGCTTTGCCAGGCATTTCAGCAAGTTGAGACTAATCGACAGGACATCCTATTAACGTATTTCGAGTTTGGTACGCTGGCGGCGTTGTGGTTGTTTTCGCGAATGGATCTCGACGTGATTATACTTGAAGTCGGTCTGGGTGGACGGTTGGACGCGGTAAACATTATTGATGCCGATATTGCAATTATAACCAGCATTTCAATAGATCACACTGAGTGGCTAGGAAACACTACCGAGCAGATCGGTCGAGAAAAAGCAGGGATCATGCGGGCTGGAAAACCCATGGTTTGTGCTGAAACCAATCCACCCAAAAGTCTCTTGGACTATGCCGGCGGGCTTGTTGCACCGGTACTACAATTGGATAAGGATTTTGGCATTACGAATTGCCTAGGACAAAAGTGGAACTGGTGGGGGATTGATTCAGCTGGAAACCGAATCGAAATCAGTGATCTGCCACAACCAGGCCTGCAACCAACCTTGCAACCAATCCATGCCGCTACTGCCATACAAGCGCTTCAATTTCACAACGTCGAGCTAAGGCAGGTTGAGATTGCAAAGGCATTGATAGCCGCTCATTTACCGGGTCGGTTTGAGTTGATTCGCGATCCGAAAAACCGCTGCGATGTGTTGTTGGATGTTGCCCACAACCCAGCTGCTGCTGCAAAGCTTGCCGAAAGATTAGCGGCGTTCAAATTGCAGCAGAATGGGACGGGTAAAATCACTGCAGTACTGGCAATGATGGCAGATAAAGATATCAAAGGGTATTACCAAGCTTTAGAATCGGTCGTCGACATCTGGCATATTACACAGGTAGATGAGCAACGCTCAGTGCCAGCAGAGCAACTCGCTGACCAGTTGAATAGATTTCCCGGTAAGAAAATACTCCAGGTGTTTGACAGCACGGAATGTGCCTATCAGCAGGCTTGTAATTTGAGCCAGCCAAAAGATTTGATAGTGGTAACTGGCTCTTTTTTTACCGTAGCCGCAATACGCGGAACAATACTTGGTTTAACGAATTAAAAAAGGTTAAACACTCAGAACTTTCAGGCTGGTCTGTGGTTAAATAGGCAGCCTGACTAAGGCGTTCATTACAGGTGGCGAAAAGGTGAATCAAGGCACCAAGCAGCGCGTTGTTGGTACGGTTGTACTGTTGGCGCTCGCATTGATATTTTTACCCATTATTTTTGACGGCGAAGGGAGTTATCAGCGCACCTTGAGCAGTCGCATACCCGATCCGCCTGAAATGCGGGTGATGCCGGATCCAATCCCAGAACGTCCGGTCATTCAGGCTGAAAATGCGGCTACACTTACCGCTAACCAAGCTGCCACACGTGCCCCCCCCGAACCCATAAACCCTCCTGCAACTGCCGTTACAGATTCGGATCCTTTGGCAGTTGTTGATCAATCTGCGCCATCGACACCACCAGGGCTTGATGAGAGCGGTCTGCCAATTGGTTGGAGCGTCAGGTTAGGCTCCTTTTCCAACGCCAATAACGCGGAGAATTTAACCCAGAGGCTCCTGGCGGGGGGTTACCGGGCTTATACCCGCGAAATCACTTCAACACAGGGTTTGCTCACAGCCGTGTTCGTTGGCCCACAAATAGAGCGGAACAGGGCAGATCAGCTAAAACAACAGTTACAGACGGAATTTCAGCTCTCAGGTATCGTTGTCAGGTTTGAACTTGATTCGATTTAACGGATATAGGCCGGCGTGAATCAAATATCAGGTATCAATTGGACCGATATAATCATTTTGGCGGTAATAGTCTTGTCCTGCCTGTTTGGCTTGTGGCGCGGGCTTATTCGGGAAGTTTTCTCACTAGTGACCTGGGTCGCAGCGCTGATCATAGCTAGAATGTACAGTAGCACCCTGGCACCCCTGTTAAATGGGGTCTTCGACGGTGAAACTACCCGCTATGTGGCGGCGTTCACCCTGATATTTGTTGTTACTATAATCGTGGGGGCGTTAGTCACCCATTTAGTGTCAAAAATACTGACATTAGCCGGATTAAAGTTCACTGACAGGCTGCTTGGGGGTGTATTTGGTGTAGCCAGAGGTGGGATAATTGTAATGCTGTTTATTTTTGTACTCAGTGGGTTATTTGCTAATTCCGTCGCCTGGCAGGAATCCCGGTTGATTCCCTATGGGGTATTGATGATCGAGAGGTCGAGACTATTTATCAACGACTTGTCGCTACTGGACGAAAATTCCAACATTAGTGTCCAGTTACTGGACGGAAACGCAGATGCGGTTCGGTAAACTGATTATTTAGGTAACTTGGGGATATGCCATGTGTGGCCTGGTAGCTGTGGTAGCAAAATCCGCTGTAGGTGTTTGTATTTACGATACATTAACCGTACTCCAACACAGGGGGCAAGACGCCGCTGGAATTATGACCAGTGACAACGGAAAACTGAACCTGCGTAAAGACAACGGGCTGGTTAAAGATGTTTTTCGCACTCGCCATATGCGCCGGTTAACCGGCCAGATGGGCATAGGTCATGTACGGTACCCTACAGCGGGCAGCTCCAGCCCGGCATTAGCACAGCCTTTTTATGTCAATTCACCCTACGGGCTCAGCCTGGCCCACAACGGCAACCTTACAAATGCTTCCGAGTTGGTGCGGGAATTATTCAATGATGATCTCAGGCACATAAACACGGATTCTGATTCAGAAGTATTGTTGAACGTCTTCGCCCATGAATTACAATTACTCAGTAAAGTAGCCCCGGAATCCGCTGACGTATTCAAGGCGATTGAGGGTGTACATAAGCGTTGCCGCGGCGGCTTTGCCGCCGTTGTCATGTTAGCCGGTTATGGAATCGTTGGTTTTAGAGATAGAAATGGAATCAGGCCATTGGTTTTTGGTAGCCGTAAAACAGCGCACAGAACTGAGTACATGATTGCGTCTGAAAGTGTAGCGCTTGACTCGCAAGGGTTCGAACTGGAGCGGGATGTAGCGCCAGGTGAAGCGGTTTACATAGACGTTAATGGGAATCTCAGTACCCAGATTTGTGTAGAGCCAGGTGACTATACTCCGTGTATTTTTGAGCTGGTTTATTTCGCTCGACCGGACTCGCTGATGGACAGTATCTCAGTCTACAAAGCTCGCTTAAGAATGGGAGAAAAACTCGCCGATAAGGTAAGGCGACTTAAGCCCGGGCATGACATTGACGTAGTGATACCAATCCCGGATACCAGCCGAACGTCAGCATTACAGTTAGCCAATAAATTAGGCATTAAATACCGGGAAGGTTTTGTTAAAAACCGTTACATCGGTCGAACTTTTATTATGCCAGGTCAAAGCCAACGTAAGAAATCAGTGCGTCAGAAATTGAATGCTATTGAGCTGGAATTTCAAGGTAAGAATGTGCTGCTGGTAGATGACTCGATTGTACGAGGCACCACGAGTAAACAGATCATACAAATGGCAAGAGACGCAGGGGCAAACAAAGTTTATTTTGCTTCCGCCTCTCCAGCAATTCGTTATCCAAATGTTTATGGAATAGATATGCCGTCAGCCAGCGAGTTAATTGCCAATGGCAAAACAGACGAAGAAGTCCAAGAACAGATTGGCGCTGATTGGTTAGTGTACCAGGACTTACCTGACTTGATTGATTCAGCCAGAGAAGGAAATCCAAATATCACCAGGTATGAATGTTCTGTTTTTAATGGCGAATATGTTACCGGTGATGTTGATGAGATTTACCTGAAGCGTCTGGAAAATACACGTAGTGATGCTGCGAAGAAACGAAAGAAGGGCGTCAGTGTCGGCAAGGAAAATAATCTTATTGCTGATATGCAGGATTGAAACTTAAAGCAGGGAGACGGTTACTTAAACTATGTTTTCGGTTAATTTGAACAACAAAGATCAATCCGCAAGGGATGATCAAAATATCGAAATAGAGTACAAGGTCGAACAGGCTGTTACTGAGCTCGGTAAGGCGCTGCTTGGTAAAGAACAGCAGATTCGGTTAGCTTTGTGTTGTTTGTTTTCCGGCGGACATTTGCTGATTGAAGACTTACCTGGCATGGGGAAAACAACATTGTCACACGCCCTGGCAAGAGTGTTCGGCCTTGCTTTTAACCGTATACAATTTACCAGTGATTTGTTACCGGCCGATATCTTAGGCGTTTCAATTTTTGATCAGGCGAAAGGCAGCTTCAGTTTTCACCCGGGTCCGATTTTCAGCCAACTTATCCTTGCCGATGAGATCAATCGTACCACTCCTAAAACCCAAAGCGCTTTATTGGAAGCGATGGAAGAAGGACAGGTTACCACTGAAGGAGAAACCAGGCAGTTGCCGAAACCGTTTTTCGTCATCGCTACACAAAATCCTGTTACTTTGTCCGGCACTTATCCCTTACCAGAATCCCAGTTAGATAGATTCTTAATGCGTCTGCGTTTAGGGTATCCAGACAAGCAGGCAGAACGGAAAATATTGGCACAGGATGCTCGAGTCAACAATGCGATTGCCGTATCGCAGTGTCTTTCAGCCGATGACGTAACGAAATTTCGAGATCTGTCCATGCAAGTGCATACCAGTGACTCATTGTTGGATTACGTACAGCGCATTATTGCTCACACCAGGAAGAAAGAAGATTTTCATTTCGGACTTTCACCCAGAGGTAGTCTGTCATTGATGCGGGCTGCGAGAACGTGGGCATTGATGGCCGGTAGAAAACACGTCATTCCGGAGGATGTTCAGACTGTCTTGCCAGCCGTTGTCGAGCATCGGCTTCGTTCGGCTACTGATGAGGATGGTCATACTGGTGCTTCATTGGCACAACGTCTACTGAGCGAAGTGGATGTTATTGAATAGCCAACAGCTATTCTTGCAGAGTTGATTAAATAGTCGTCCGGTCACTGGTAATTTATTTATGATCAATTCAAAAATGCGCTGTTGGATCGACAAGCGTTACCAGCAATGGATAGCAAAAAACAATCCACCCAGTGACACCATCACTCTCAACCGGCGTAATATTTTTATCCTGCCCACCTCTAATGGGTTAATGTTTTTGACCGCCTCAGCTGCGATATTTCTGGCGGCAATCAATTACGAAATCAGTCTAGCATTTGGGCTTACTTTTCTGATGGTGAGTATTTTTTTAGTCACCATGCTGCACACTTTCAGTAATCTTCATCGGCTTAAGCTAACCGGTTTGCCAACGGCGGCGGTTTTCTGCGGCGAGGATGTGGGTTTTCAAGTTCTACTCATTCGTAACCGGCGAACTGCCCATGAATCCCTGGAACTAAGCTTTCCAAAGTCTACTACCATCCGGGTGGACTTGGTGGAACACGATCAGGAGGCAGTGGGGGTTTTTGCCAAGGCGGTGAAACGGGGGCAGTTTAACGCACCGCGATTGCGCGTGTCTTCTTGCTACCCCCTGGGTTTGTTCCGAGCATGGTCGGTGATTGACATGAACCTGCGGTGCATGGTTTACCCCAAACCCATCCCTGTATCTCTAGATCAGATTACGAAGTTGAGCCCTGGAACGGGTCGATCTATTGCATTTCGTGATGGAGCTGATGATTTTCACGGGCTAAGAGAGTATGTCCTGGGAGATTCCCTAAAGCATGTGTCATGGAAAAACGTAGCTCGCGGCCAAGGCATGCTAGTGAAACAGTTCGTCGATTATGTTGACGACAGGGTTTGGCTTGATTGGGATATGTTTTATGGGTTCAGCACCGAAGAAAGACTTTCCAGGTTATGCCATTGCGCACTCAAACTTTCAGAGTCTGACGCAACATACGGATTAAAAATGCCGGGGATTGAAATAAAGCCTGATCAGGGTGTTAATCACCGGCTCAAAGTATTGGGAGCATTAGCTTTATATCGGCTCAAGTCTGTTTCCGAGGTGGTAATGGAAACGGGAAAAAACGGATAATGGAACTCGCTTATCAAATTCCCCGCTCGAGCCTTATCTGGGTACTGTCATCGGTAGTCTTAGCTATGGCACCGCAAGGATTCCGTTTACCGGGATGGGTTAGCTTGATAGCCGCAATTTGTATCCTATGGCGAGTGTTAATTTTCCTTGGCAAACTGGATTACCCCGGAAAATCCATGCGATTGTTTGTTGTCGTGTTCATCGTGTTACTTTCACTCACTCAACTTCAATCTCTCAATGTTAATCTTGAAGTTGCCACAATTCTGTTGGCCTTGGGCTTTGTCTTTAAACTGATTGAAATGCGCAACAAGCGTGACATTTACGTGGTGTTATGTCTGTGTTTTGTGATGGCCCTGGTGTCATTCCTTTATTCTGAGAGCGTAATGACTACGGTCTATTTTACTGTAGTCATTATGGTAATTATTGCCACGATGATTTCTCTGAATCGATCGAATACTGTTTACAACACAACTAGTACGATCAGACTGGCTGTAAGAATAATGGCCCAGAGCATTCCCATAATGGTGGTCCTGTTCCTGGTGTTCCCCAGAATCGCACCGCTTTGGGGAGTACCGCTTCAATCCAACATCGGTAAGACTGGGGTCAGTGATGAAATGTCTCCTGGGGATATAAGTAGTCTGGGGCGTTCTGCTGATCTGGCATTTCGAGTGACATTTGAGAATTCACCGCCACCATTACATGAGAATCTTTACTGGCGTGGCTTGGTACTCGATTACTTCGACGGTACCACTTGGACCAGACAAAGAGCATCACGTTTAAGGGCCGCAGCAGGACAGGCTAATTTTGACGCAAACTATGAGAATAGGATAAATACTTCCGGTAATCCTATTGAATACAACATTATCATGGAGCCAACGCAGCAGCCCTGGTTATTTGGGCTGCACCTTGCTGAACCAGTCTCTTCGGATGTAGTACGGGGAGGAAACTTTGAATTGTTTGCTAATGGCATCGTGACCCATCGTGTCAGTTATGATTTACGCGCTTACAGAAACTATCAGACTGACCTACTACTGCTTGACAGTGTGAGAAGCAATGCACTTCGTTTACCGTATCAAGGAAACCCACGTAGTCGAGAACTCGCAGTATCTCTCAGAGCTGGTGTTGAAACTGATCGGGATTATGCTTATACCGTGCTGTCGTTGTTTCAACAAGAGGAATATTTTTACACCCTTAACCCGCCATTGCTCGGCATAAATCGCATTGATGAATTCCTGTTTGATATCCGAGAAGGGTTTTGTGAACATTTTGCCGGCTCGTTTACGTTTATGATGCGGGCTGCTGGAGTCCCTGCAAGGGTAGTGGTCGGGTACCAGGGTGCCGAATACAATCGGTTTGAAGATTACATGATGGTGTACCAATACAACGCTCACGCCTGGACCGAAGTATGGTTAGAAGGGGAAGGTTGGGTACGCTTCGATCCAACGGCTATTGTTTCGCCAGAAAGGATAAAGCTGGGTGTAGAGGCGGCGTTACGCGATGATCCGCGCTTTATGGATGATTCATTTCGTTCATTTGCTCGATTCCGAAATTCGAATTGGCTTAATACCTTGCGCTTAAGATTGGACGCTATTGAATACGAGTGGAACCGTCGAGTGGTCGGCTATGGTCAAGAAACCCAGTTCGAATTATTTGAAAATCTGTTTGGTGAGGTGACTTCTAGAAAAGTGATAACACTGATGGTGGTTACGACTTCGCTGGCACTGCTTTTTGTTGGGCTGACTGTCATTCGACTCAGGTCTGACAATCCCGGATCCAAAATAGAGATCCTCTACCGGGATTGTTGTCGAGATCTGGGGCGCATAGGGTTGGCACGGCAGCAAGGGGAGGGGCCAATGGATTACTACCAACGAGTAATTCAACAGGAACCGAGCCTTGGTCCGGACCTTGCCAAAATCACTGATATGTACATCAATCTTAATTACAAGCCCTTGGCAGAAGGTCCCCGGGAGTACTTGAGGATATTCAAAAAGGAATTGCGGCTGTTTCGCTTGAAACTGACACCGCTAATGAAAAGGACGTTGAGTCACCCAGGGCTTTCCTAGAATGGCCAATCGTTGCAATTAAGAGCCAGATCGCTTGATCCGGAATCCTCTGGATTCAAGATTTTTTTCCAACGTGCTTCGGTGATCACCCTGAATTTCAATATTGCCATTGCTAACGGTCCCGCCGCTGCCACAACTGGCTTTGAATTCAGCTGCCATGATTTTGAGTGCCATGGGGTTCAAAGGGAGCTGTTTGATCACCGTCACTTCTTTGCCGCCTCGGCCTTTAGTTTCAAGGCTTATAGTTACCACGCTATTGCCAACAGACTCAGGCGCGTTAACCTTGTTGCAGTCGCATTGGGCGACAGGATTCTCACAGTTTGGACACAATCTGCCGGTACTGGTTGAGTAAACAGAACGGGAAGGTTTGTCCTTGTGCATTGAGCGAAGTGCTTCAGGCTTTATAGAGTGGGGGCAAAATGTAAGGCTGTTTACGATTGCTTTCTTTCAGGCTTCTGAGTTTCAGTTTGCGCATGCCCATCAAGATTTTAATGATATTGCCTGGCGCGACTGACTGACGTTTATCATTGTTGTAAAGAGCAGACTGAACCTGCAAACAATACTTTTCCAGATCTGATCCGCAAGCGTTGCGAATAATATCATCCATGCTGAGTACTCTTACCGGTGCGTAATAATGTGAGGCCCAGACAATTAACGCGCTGCGTATAATTTCTGGATTATCACTTCGCACGGCTCTGATTAAGGCGCCAAAAGCCACTCCTTCATTGTTCTGGGGATAGCGTTTTTCTACCTGTGCCTGTAAGAAGGCTCTTATCAAAGCCAGTGGGTCAAGGTTGAAACCTCTAATCACCAGCATATAAATACTTCCGAGGACAATCAGCAAAGCCATGGTGATTATAATATTGAGCCAGATTACCGGTATATTAATCAGGCGTGACTCTTCCTGAGCATCCAGCATGCTTTGGTCGAGTATTGGTGCCGCCGCTTCTATTTCAAGCTCTTCCCCATCGTCTAAAATAGTCTGTTCTGCCGGTAACGCACCCTCAATCGTTGCGATAGCAAACCGGGTTTCCGGGAGGGTGGCAAACTGGATTTCATCGCGATTGATGTCCCACCACGGAATCGAAACTTCAGGAATTGTTACAAACCCGACCGCGGTTGGAACGATGCTGGTTTTTTCGATGCGGGTGCCAATGATTTTACCGTCCACGAAGGTGCGCTGGATGTCAGAAGGGTCAGGATAAATATTTGCCCCGTCTACTTCGTCTGGGCTGAACGGGGGGAGAACGGCTCCATCAAGACCGTCGGCCACCAGCTCTATGGTTCTATTAATCGTGTCGCCTACACGAAGGTTGGTAATATCTTTGTCCCAAGACTCTTCTATTGTCAGTTCAGCGGCGGGAAGCCAGTAGTCCAGACCTTGAGCCGATACGGGACGTTCTTTAATATCTATGACGGCCCCTTCGATATAAGCAGTTACCCGCTGGGTGTTGAGGTTTCTGAAAACAAAATTACTGGAGCCATCGGTAACCTCACCACGAAAGAGAATGTCAGGAATTTCAAGTGGCCCGCTTCTCTGGGGGAAAATGACATAGCGCTTTTCGTAAACGCCGTAACGCACTCCATCAATTAATTTTTCATACTGGTTCGGTGATCCAATAAGTTGAATAACCGTATCGGGCATTTCCAGTTCAGTAAATTGTGGGTTACGGATACCACTAATAGTGTAGTAGAGGCGTATGGTAAAGAGTAACTGCTCTTGAACATAAACGGATTCTTTATTCACTTCCGTTTCAAGGAATAGGTCATTGTCCGGCCGATTGGAGTTCGGTCCTGCGTCTACAACATTGATATCAATTGGCTGTGAAATTTGACCGGCAATGTTCAGGGACGGAACCTGAAGGATACCCTCTCGAGTAGGAAAAAGGGTTACGATATAATCAACCCAGGATTCTACCCGGTTATTAATGCTGCGTATTTGACTTGAGGTGCGAGTACTGAGGATATCGAAATTTTCAGTTATAGGAGACAGGTCTAACTGTATATTCTGCTGTTGTTGATAAACACGAATTGTCAGCGTAAGGGTCTCACCCCTGGCCATTTCGGTTCGATCGACACTAATTTCAACTTCCTGGGCTTGAGTTAGACCGGGCAGAAGTAACAGGCACGCGCAGAGGAATCCAGTAATTCTTGTTACCATATCTGACCGCCGGACTGCAGATTATTGGCGGTGCCATTGAGTTGACGTTGTCGGTATTGATAACGGAATTTGCGTTTCAATAGCTCACCTGGATTGTCTTCGATGCGCCTTAGCCACTGCTCCAGTGACTGTTGTTCTTCAAATTCTTCATTAGTACTTTCACTCGGGGTGTTCTGCTCGCTGTTGCTTTCGGACGGCTCTTGATCCTCGGGTGACTCTTGTTGCTGCTGCTCTTGTTGTTCCTGGTCCTGATTACCTTCCTGACTCTCCTGATCCTGTTCGTCGCTATTTTGCTCGTCTTGTTCTTGTTCTTGTCCGGCTTGTTGCTGCTCCTGGTCGCTACTATCGCCTTCAGATTCTCCTTGGGCGGACTCCTCTTGTTGTAGCAACTGCTCCACTATTTCCTTGTTGAACAAAGCATCATCATGGGCGACATCCAAATTGATAGCCAGATCATACGCGGCAATGGCTTCGGCGTAATTGCCGGTTAAGGCCAGGGCATTACCTCTATTGTAATGACCATCTGGGTTGTTCTCACCGCTGAAAGCAGCAATAGCGGCTTCGTAATTTTCTGCTCGATAGTTGGCAACCCCTTGCCACTTAGGAGTTTCAAATAACACCGCCGCTGTCGTTGGATCGTCAGATGCCATGGCCTCTGCACCTCTTTGATCCGCTGTTTGCCAAAGGTCTTTCCATTCCCAGGCCTGGGCTTGTTGGCCTGGAAATAAAGTGCCGGCAACGGTAAACAACATCATAGAAAACAGCCAACCCCGGCGAAAACTCAAGGCAGCAACGGGTAGTATAAGTAGCAGTAACCAAGGGCCTGCCTCATACCATACGTCGAACTCCTCCTCAACTTCAGTTAAATTTTCGTCAAGAAAACGGGTTTCGGCCAACAGGGAGTTAACATCCGCATCGGACAACTGGATATCGTGGTACTTGCCGCCAACTCGGTTGGTTAACGACTGTAATACGTTACGATTCAGTCGCGCTATTACTACCTCTCCATTTGCATCGGTAAGAAATGAGCCATCACTGGTGCGAATCGGAGCACCTTCTTCCGTACCAATTCCCATGACAAGTAATTCGTAGTCAGTCTCACCTATCTGTTGGGCAATGACCTGTTCTTCGGCAAAACCACTGATTCCATCAGTCATTAATAGTATTTTGCCCCGGCTTGCCTCCACTTCATCCAAGAGCTCAATAGCAAGATCCAGGGCCGAAACAGGGTTGCTGCCAAACAACGGCATGATATTCGGGCTGAGGGATGGCACCAGCGCCGAAATGGTCACAGTGTCGTCGGTTAGTGGGGTAACCGTGTGGGCATCTCCAGCATAGACCACAAGCGCAGTCTGGCCCTCGTCGCGCAACTCTAAAATATCCCTTAATTTACGCTTGGCCAGATCAAGTCTGTTAGGCACATGGTCTGCAGCGAACATGGAAAGTGAAAGGTCCAAGACAATCACCAAGGCATCTTCTCTTTTTTGCACTGGTTGCGGAAGCTTTTCCCATACCGGTCCAGCCAGGGCGATCACGCTAAGCAACCAGACAGATGTGAGTAATAACAGCGGTGTGCGCTGAGCAACGGTCTTGCTGCGATCCAGTAAAAAAGGCAGCAATGATTTTTCAATAGCACGGTCCCAGGCAGTTACTGAGCTATTAACCCGCAAAAGCGCCAGTATAAATGCCAGACAAGGAATAAAAGCAAGTAACCACAGTGGCCTTAAAAAGTGAAACTCTTGGAAGTTAGGGAGCATAAAGTCCATCAGGTCTTACTCCCGACACCCGGAAGAATAGCGTCGTCTTCATTCGGTTTAGGCTCTTGTCCAAAGAGTGAGCCCCAGGGAATAGAAGCCAAAGCAAGTATAAAACTGATTAACAGCGCGGTGCCCAATGGCCAGTAGAATAGAATTTTGGTAGGCCGATAAGTCTGATCGTCTTGCTCAATCGTTTCTAGTCGATCAAGTTCCTCGTAAATATCCACCAGGTCGTTGACGTTCCGGGCGCGGAAATATCGACCACCAGTAGATTCGGCAATCTGGGTGAGGGTTTCTTCATCGAGTTCAGCGGATGGATTCACCGACCTGGAACCGAAAAACGTACGTTGTACGACCTGGTCTGCTCCGATCCCGATAGTATAAATTTTTATGTTTTCAGTTTGCGCGAGCTTCCCTGCCTGTATCGGGGAAACAGCGCCAGCATTGTTCACACCATCGGTTAATAGCACCAGCACTCGGCTGTTTTCTGGACGGGTACGCAAGTGCTTGACACCCAGGCCTATGGCATCACCTATCGCCGTTGCAGATTCTTCGATGATGCCGATTTCAGCTTCTTCCAGTAACGTGCCCACGGTTTCACGATCAAACGTAAGTGGCGATTGTATATAGGCATGGGCGGCAAACAGGATCAGGCCCAAACGATCCCCTTCTCGGCGTTCGACGAAATCACTCACTACTGATTTCACTACATCAATTCGAGACACCTGTCTGTTGCCTACCACCATATCCTGCGCTTCCATACTGCCGGATATATCTACCGACAACATCAGATCGCGTCCGGTTGAGGGTAATTCCACCGGATCACCCAGCCATTGTGGTCGGCTGGCAGCAAGGACTATTAATAACCAGATCAAGGCGCAGCAAATCAAGTTAAGCAGGCGGGTATTGACCAGCTTGTCGGTGTCTGATTGCAGTCGGGTCAGGTTTTCGAAAAACGGCACGAACAATGAGGCGTCCTGCCTGGGGGCACGGGATAACAGCCTGTATACGAGCAGGGGTAAAGGTAAAACTAGAAATGCAAAAGGCCAAGTAAATTCAAGCATAAGTAATCTATCAGGTGCTCAATTTTAAGGTGCCACCGGTTTTTGAATAATTCATGTACAAACTGGAAATCCATTGTTGGCCAAACCGGTATAACTGGTTTATATCGACTTCACAATGGCGCTTGAACCGACCCTGATTGATGACATCAGAAATCTCTTCCGTCATAAGAGAAGAGTCACCTTTTTCTTGAATAAAATCAACCCAGGCAACGCCTCCGAGACTGGCGATTCCACTGTTTGGGTAGTGCCACAGCGCGACGCGTCTGATAACCGCATTAAACTGATTAACAAACAGTAACCGCGCGGCATTTTCGGCTTCTTCGGTAGCGATGTGGTTTTCATTATACGCCAGCTGGATCTTGTCGAGTTCCCCGAGTGCATAGGCACATATCTTACGCTGTTTGATCTGCTGTATTATCGTCAGGGCAGCCCAAATTACGGACCCCAGAAGCAGAATGACCAGTAACCACCAGCCAGGCGCCGGGGGCCAGTAAGTCACAGGCGCCGGTAAATGTATGTCGGCTAACTGTTCTAGTAGTTCTGCGCTATCCATTGTCTTAATTGCTCTACAACCAATTGATTAGTCCGCAGCTTGAAAAGCGGAATTTGCATCTGATCCAGTTGCGTATTCAAGTCTTCTACTTTTTGCTTGAATTGTTGTCTATATCGGTCCCTGATACGGCTATTATAGGTGTTTAGGGCACCTTTGCGCTTGCCATCGGTAATACTGTAATACCCGGGAACTGGCAGCATCTCCTCAAGGGCATCGAAAATAAAACAACATACAACGTTATTATGCCGGGAAAGTTGATACAAGTACTGTAGGGCCCGAGCACCCATGGTGGCAAAATCCGAGATAATATAAAGTGTACTACCCGGTTTGGTGATACGTCGGATCTGACCGAGAGCATAAGCCAGGCCAGGCTGGAAATCAGGATCTGTGGACGTCTCATGATCCAAATGACGATCTTGCAGGCGCTGGTTATATTGGAAAATGTAGTTGAGTAAATGCATCGCAGAACGTCTGCTGCGACGGGGTCTTACTAAACTGGCACCACTGTCTGAGAACACCAGGCCACCGACGCGGTCACCATTATCGATAGCAAGCCAACAGAACAGTGACGCAACCTGTGCGGCGATTACTGACTTAAACGCTGTCTGACTGCCAAAGTACATATTTGGCGTCTGGTCCACCGCAATAATAACGGGCCGCTCTCTTTCTTCTCTGAATACTTTGGTAAAAGGCTTGCCGGTTCTTGCTGTCACTCGCCAGTCAATCAAACGGATATCATCCCCTGCCTGATAAGGCCTGAATTCCTCAAAGTCGATGCCGCGACCGCGCATCTTGGAAAGGTGCAGGCCAGAAATTCCTGCAATAGACCGGGTTGGTGTTAGATACTCCAGGGTTTTGGCTGCGTAGCGCTGGATCAGCAATTGTTCCAGCTCAATAACAGCGCCCTCGCATTGAAAGCGACTCTGAAAAGGAGCCAAATGTTGTACCGTGAGCATAATGAGGGGATGCCCTTGGATTAAGCCGTAGGCACGCGTTCGCGAATCGTTTCCAAGACCTTATCGGGGGTAATCCCGCTGGCCTCTGCTTCAAAAGTCAATAAGACCCGATGACGTAATACATCGAACATGACTTCCTGAACATCATCTGGGCTGACAAAATCCCTGCCTTGAAGCCAAGAGTGTGCGCGGGCGCAGCGATCAAGGGAAATGGTTCCACGGGGACTGGCGCCATACTCCAGCCATTTGGCCATATCATCACCATAGAGCTCTGGTTTTCTTGAAGCCATTATCAATTGAATGATGTACTCCTCAACGGCTGGCGCCATGTGCATGGCTAAAATTTCCTGACGCGCTTCGAATAAATCGGACTGGCTGAGAATTTTTGGCGGTTCTGGAATTTTGTTTTTGGCTTCGTCCCGGACCAGATGTAGAATTTCGCGTTCGGCTTCTATAGACGGATAGCCGATCGTTACATGCATTAGAAATCGGTCAAGTTGCGCTTCTGGAAGCGGGTAGGTACCTTCCTGTTCGATCGGGTTCTGGGTCGCCATTACCAGGAATAGCGGAGGTAAAGTAAAAGACTCGCGCCCGACACTCACCTGGCGCTCACCCATGGCTTCCAATAGGGCGGACTGAACTTTTGCCGGGGCACGGTTAATCTCGTCAGCCAGGACCAGATTATGGAATATTGGTCCTTGCTGGAAGCGAAATGATCCATCTTCTGGCCTGAATACCTCGGAACCGGTAATATCGCTCGGAAGCAGGTCAGGGGTGAACTGAATCCTGTGAAAATCACCTTCAACAGCTCTGGATAAATCCTTAATAGCTTTGGTTTTGGCAAGACCTGGTGCACCTTCAACCAGTAAATGCCCATCAGCCAGTAGTGCAATCAGCAGTCGATCGAGTAAACGCTCTTGTCCGATTATTTGCTTTGATAGCCAGGTTTTGAGTTCTGTTAGAATTCCGTGGTGACTCATGTGTATAATTCTCTGCGGTATTTTTTGGGCGTTTAGGGCAAAGACACGGATTTTAAACGTTTTGGAAGGGATGTCTAGGAAGACTTTGTTCCAGATTGTAGAGTGATTGATGAAACCTTATCAGGTTTAAAAACGGCAATAACCAGTAACTCCCCATGACCTCGTTGATATTCTATACAACGGTAGGCTGCCACCTTTGTGAGCAAGCCGAACACATGCTGCGGCAATTACAAGCCGAGCACTGCTTTGAATGGCGGGCTGTGGATATTGCCAATGATACTGATCTGATGGCGCTATATGGCATACGAATTCCGGTGTTAAAAAGGGTTGGAACGACCCTGGAGCTAGGTTGGCCATTCGACAATCCAATGCTGGTTGAGTTTTTGCAAGTAGAAACCGAGCTTATCGCAGATAAGGGGTCAGGTATCCCATAATAAATTCAACATTTAACCGGTTAATCGTGAGATTCGCAGTAAGGTAAAAACCGCCATTGCTACCTTACAGAAGGGAGCTGTTGAGCTGGTGTTAATTTCTGTCGAATTTCAAATTGAACAATGATTGCGCATTCAAGGTGGTTTCTTCAGCTATTGCTTGACTTGAACGGCCTGTGCAACGGCTGATTGTTTGCAAAATTTCGATCAAATAACGAGGTTCATTACGTCTTGTTTTTGGCATCGGTTTTAAACTACGAGGCAGCAGGTAAGGAGCGTCAGTCTCTATTAATAGTCGATCCGGCGGTATATCCGATACCAAATCCTGTAACTCCAGCCCCCGTCGTTCATCACAAATCCAGCCCGTTATTCCAATGTACAGATCCAGATCCAGGTAGTCATACAATGCTTCCTTGCTATCGGTGTAACAGTGCACCACACCCGAAGGTAGATGAGGCCGGTACTCCTTCAGAATATTGAGAAAACTGTCGTGGGCATCGCGCTGATGCAAAAACACTGGCTTGTTAACCTCACAGGCCAGTTCAAGTTGTTTTGTAAATGCCTCTATCTGTTCCTTGGGAGTAGAATAATTTCGGTTAAAATCCAGTCCGATCTCTCCCACCGCCACTACGTCGGTTGAACGGATAAACTTCTTAATCTTGTGCAGGGCAATTTCGTCAAAGTCACTAGCTACGTGAGGGTGGTACCCTGCGGTGGTAGTGATGTAACCGGGGAATTTGAGTGCGATTTTTCGAGCGCTTTCAATGGAGTCAAGATCGGTACCTGTCACGATGATATGCCCGATACCAGCAGCCTTTGCACCATCAATTACTTGCTGGAGATCACTTTGAAATGATCTGTGGCTGAGGTTGGCACCTATGTCCACTATAAATAGATCTTTGTTCTTCATAGTGGCTGTAATGTACCTATCCTATGACCTTAGCTCAATATCCGATTGAGCCGAACAGGCGCAGTATAGAAATTCCTGATGTAATAGCCGATAATAGTGCGCTTATTCGTAGTAAACCAAGACTGATATCAACCGTCATCCGGTTTAAGCACAGTCCAGCTGAGCAAGGATTCAGTCATTCTCACAGTGAAAAAAATCTTGGAAAAGAAACAGCTAAACTGGGCCGAGCTCGGTTTTCAGTACAGAAAAACCGATTATCGTTTCAGTGCCAATCACGTTAACGGAAAATGGTCGAGCGGAAGTCTACTTGAATCGGAAATTATCCCGATACACGAGGGTGCTCCTGCTTTACATTACTCACAGCAGTGCTTTGAAGGAATGAAAGCGCAGACAGCACCTGATGGCAGGGTACTGTTATTCCGGCCTGACCTGAATAGCAAAAGATTAAATGAAGCCGCTTCACGCTTGTTAATGCCCGAAGTACCACAGGAAATGTTTCTGTCAGCAGTCGAAGAAGCCGTTCGCGCCAACTACCCTTGGATCCCTCCCCATGGTTCTGGCGCGTCACTGTATATCCGGCCCTTATTAATTGGTGTTGGGGAAAACCTTGGACTTCGACCAGCCACATCATTTGAATTTCGTGTTTTTGTTTCCCCTGTTGGACCTTATTACCAGAGTGCCGGACTGGCAGTGATTTCCCTTGCCGTATCTGAAATTGATAGGGCAGCGCCCCGTGGAACTGGAAAATTTAAGGTGGGAGCGAACTACGCAGGTGGTTTGCTCGCCACCAGAAGAGCTCAGGAGAAAGGTGCCGACGAAGCACTTTACCTTGATGCGGCTGAGCGTCGCTTTATTGACGAAGCAGGCTCGGCAAATATTATTATTTCAATGACAGGAAATCGGTTTGTAACACCACAGTCCGATGCTGTGCTACCAAGCATCACCCGCCGCTCATTGATGGTTCTGGCAGAAGATCAGCTCAAACTGACCACTGAAAGCAGGCCGATTGACTTACGCGCTGAATTGAGTGATTTCGAAGAAGTCGCCGCTTGCGGAACGGCAGCTGTGTTGTCGCCAGTTGGAAAAATCTGGTTTGATGAGCAATGGCATAACTTTTATGGCAGTGGCGAGGAAGTAGGGCCAGTAATGCAGAAACTCTACGACCTGCTGGTTGGAATCCAGAAAGGTGAAATCGACGACCCTTACGGTTGGGTTCACGAAGTATCAATGTAAAACCAATTTTTAGTCACCCGATCAGCTAATTAGTAATAACCAGATTTTACCGCGTTGCACTTTCTTGACAGGTCGACGCATGTCGGCGAAAGCGCGCCTTGATAGCGGAATTGGCTGAAGGCCAGAGCGGTCATTGCATTGATCAGAGGGTCCTTAGCTGACCACTTTCAGTTTGGCTGATAAATTTCCTACTCAAAAATTCTTTATGTTCGTTCGTTGAGTCAAATTGTCCGCTGTGAATTTTTATTAAACTTTACGCCAATACAAAAAAACCAAGCTACTATTTTTTTTACCAGTTGAATACAAGATTAATTGGCGTAAAGGTGTTTAGGACCTGACATAATGTTTGGAAATTAGGTTCTGGTATACGAACCTTCTGATCGGTACATGCCAGGTTTGAACTGTTAGATCTGACTGTCTTTCAGTTGGAAGTTTGAAAACAAAACTTGACCGATCACAAAGTAAACCTTATAAATGTGCGCGTCTCATTGAGCCCACAAACTAAAAAAGCAGTATTCAGGAAGAAATTTCACTTATGCCAAAATCCCTGGTCATTGTCGAGTCCCCGGCGAAAGCGAAGACTATTAACAAATATCTTGGGCCAGAATTCGTCGTTAAATCCAGTATAGGTCACATAAGAGACCTGCCTACTTCCGGCAGCAAAAGTACTGTAGTAGATCACAAAGCTCGTGCTGCAGCAGCGGCGGCTACACGCAAATTAAGTGCCGAAGAGAAGGTGAAACACAAAAAGCAAAAGGCCAGGCAGCAGTTGATCAGTCGAATGGGCATTGATCCTGAACACGGCTGGCGCGCCAGGTACGAGATTCTTCCCGGCAAAGAAAAAGTAGTAAACGAGCTGAAAAAGCTGGCTCAAACTGCAGATAAAATTTATCTCGCAACAGACCTTGACCGAGAAGGCGAGGCCATCGCCTGGCATTTAAAAGAATCGATCGGAGGAGATCCAGACCGTTACAAACGCGTAGTGTTCAATGAAATAACCAAGAAGGCCATTAATGAGGCTTTTACCAAACCGAGAGAGCTCGACATGAAATATGTCGAGGCACAGCAGGCTCGAAGATTCTTGGATCGGGTCGTTGGATTCATGCTGTCACCGTTGCTCTGGTCCAAAGTGGCGAGGGGGCTTTCAGCGGGTAGAGTACAGTCTGTCGCTGTCAGGTTGGTGGTAGAACGAGAGCAGGAAATCAGGGCTTTTATTCCAGAAGAATATTGGGAAGTTTATGCTGACCTGGAAACCGGGGGTAAGAAAAAGCTGCGTTGTCAGGTGGTTAAGAAAGAGGGTGTAAATTTCCGTCCGAACAACAAGCAGGACACTGATGCGGCTTTAGCTGTTTTACAAAAAGCTGACTATCTAGTCACCAAGCGTGACGACAAGCCAACTTCATCAAAACCCAAACCTCCTTTAATTACTTCTACCTTACAACAGGCAGCGAGCACCCGCCTCGGATTTGGCGTTAAAAAAACCATGATGATGGCTCAACGGTTATATGAAGCTGGGTACATCACTTATATGCGTACTGACGCAACCTACTTAAGTGACGATGCAATCGAGATGGCCCGGCAGTACATAAACGGTCAATTTGGCTCCAGTTATCTGCCAGACGAGCCAAAGAAATACAGCTCCAAAGCAGGTGCTCAGGAAGCTCACGAAGCGATAAGGCCAACTGACGTGTCAGTTACTACCAACGCGTTACAGAACATGGAACAGGATGCAGCCAGGCTTTATAGTTTGATCTGGCAATTTTTTCTCGCTAGCCAAATGCCTAAAGCAGATTATTTGAGCAGTAACGTGACCATCTCAGCCGGTGGGTTTGACTTGCGCGTCAAAGGCAGAATTATGAAGTTTGACGGTTATTTACGAATTATGCCGAGCAAAGAAGAAGATGTGGTGCTGCCTGCCGTCGAAGTCAACGAGTCTCTCCAGCTTTTACAATTAGACCCCAGTCAGAATTTCACAAAACCACCGCCGCGCTTCACCGAAGCCAGCCTGGTGAAAGAACTCGAAAAGCGTGATATCGGCAGGCCATCTACCTACGCGTCCATTATTTCAACTATTCAAGATCGCGGATACGTTAAGATTGAGAACAAACGGTTTTATGCGCTGAAAATGGGGGACATTGTTTCCGAAAGATTACTGGAGAGCTTTGGTGAGCTGATGGATTATGATTTTACCGCCAACATGGAGGATTCTTTAGATGATGTGGCAACTGGAAAGCGCGAATGGAAAGACTTGCTAAATGATTTCTATAAGGGCTTTACCCTTCAGCTTGAGAAGGCAGAAGCAAGTGATGGCGGTATGCGCGGAAACGATCCGACTGGCACTGATATACCATGCCCCAAGTGTGGCCGGCCTATGCAAATTCGTACCGCTACTACCGGCGTGTTTCTGGGTTGTTCCGGCTATGGCCTGCCACTCAAGGAGCGATGCAAGTCAACCCTGAATCTAACGCCGGGCGAAGAAGCAATCCACACAGGTACAGTGGAAGAAGCAGAAATACAGGAAAATATTCAATTACGCCACAAGCATCGCTGCAAGATTTGCGACACGGCTATGGATGCCTACCTTATTGACGAAACTCGTAAGCTGCATGTATGTGGTAACAACCCCGACTGCCCGGGCTACGAAGTAGAGTCAGGAAGCTTCAAGATACGTGGCTACGATGGACCTTTGATTGAATGTGACAAGTGCGGAGCCGACATGCAGTTGAAAAACGGTCGCTTTGGTAAATATTTTGGCTGCACAGCAGAAGAATGTAAGAACACACGCAAACTCTTACGCAATGGTCAGGCCGCTCCACCGAAGATGGACCCGGTACCGATGCCAGAGCTTGAATGCGAGAATGTTGACGATCACTTTATATTGCGTGATGGTGCGGCGGGCTTATTTTTAGCGGCCAGTAAATTTCCCCGTAATCGCGAAACCAGGGCCCCGCTTGTAAAAGAGCTGCTACACCACAAAGACGAAATCGATCCGAAATATGGCTTTTTAATGGATGCCCCGGTTGAAGACAGTAAAGGGAACAAAACAGTAGTTCGCTTCAGTCGAAAGAGCAAAGAACAATATGTTCAAACCGAAGTGAACAAGAAAGCGACGGGCTGGAAGGCGTTTTACCGGGATGGGGTATGGGTGGTTAGTGAGTCGCCAAAAAAATCAAGGAAAAAGTAGTCAATCAATTTAAGAGTGACCAGCTTTACATCTGCCGGCGTATTACACCGACACTGATTCCTTCAATATCAAAAGGTTCTGAACGCAAATCGACCTCGATGGGTGAAAAGTCCTTGTTTTCCGCAATCAGTTTAATTCGGTATTTACTCCGAGTGGTTTGCAACCTTTTGACTGTTACTTCATCACCCAGCCTTGCCACTATGATGTCGCCATTATTAGCGCGGGTGGTTTTATGGACGGCTAGTAAGTCACCCTCGTAAATTCCCACGTCAACCATGCTGGTTCCTTTGACCGTTAACAGGTAATCCGCGCTAGGAGAAAAAAAGGTGGCTGGAATATCACAATAGCCTGCAATCGATTCCTGGGCAAGGAGTGGACTACCAGCTGCCACCTGGCCGATTATTGGTAGACCTAACTGTTCAGAGATTGGCAGGCGAATGCCTCTAGAGGTACCAGGCAACATTTCGATCGCGCCTTTTCTGGCAAGTGCCCGGAGATGTTCTTCTGCTGCATTGGGAGATCTAAATCCCATTTCACCCGCGATCTCAGACCGAGTAGGCGGGTATCCCGCTTCGCTCTGGTATTTCTTGATGAAAGTTAGAATCTCGGATTGTCTTGGTGTCAGTTTCAGCATGTAAATGTCACCGTTGATAACAGATAACTGTAATTATATACAGTTATCCTTCGATAACAAGAATTCTTTAACACTGTCGGCAATAGCCGAAGAGTTCAGGCTAAGAGCGTGGGAAATATAACTGTAACACTCGTGAGTTTGGTTTCGGACCGAGCTACAAAACCTGAAAGTCGTCGCCTAAATCCATCGACTCTGGTTCAATATCACAAAGAGGGTCTGACCAGTTTTCAGGAACCATCGCCTGATCATTATTATTGTAGTCTTCGCGGTTTATTTCAAAGGGAGACCGCCAATCTTCAGGAGCTTCGGCCGGTAATAGATTAAGTAGTTTCCAGGTGGACGTGTCGTACTCGCCGACTTCACCGTCGATATGCTGGTATTCAATTGTCTCGTTGTATTCATCAACAGCGACGACCTCGAACAACGCTCCGGAATTGATATCCTGATACCAAGAAGAAATTTCGGCGACAAGATTATTCATCTCTGTTTCCCCAGTTTAGCGCTTGGATCTACTGCAACAACTTATACGTCATTGAGTTAGTTTCCATTTTTTTAGTTCCAGATTGTCAGTCAATAATTTTGGTGATTTTTTGCTCCATTGAGTAATTCCAGAACACTTACTTTTATACGCCTGTTCATAGCCGATGATCAAGAAAAACTCAAAAGACATTAAAACTATTTACTCAAAGTGACACGAAATTCGAAACACGTCCTCTCAATTAGGCTTGGATTAATGTAAATGTCTTTTGCTCGAGAGAATTTCTTTTGTGATAATCTCTGTCTGGTTCGATTACATGGAAGGTGGCTTTTTGAATTCTGCAAATGTTCCACTCGGCGTTTTAATGCTGGACGTCGAAGGTCTGGAGCTAACATCTCAGGACCAAGATCTGTTAATGATCCCGCAAGTGGGTGGGGTTATTCTAGGATTGTACGGGCGCAATTTTGTTTCTACTGCGCAATTGCAAGATTTGGTGGCCGCGATAAGGCACTGCAACTCGCGATTGCTGATCGCGGTGGATCAAGAAGGTGGACGCGTGCAACGATTCCGTCAGGGATTTACCCGGTTACCTGCCATGCACACCTTCGGTGAGCTCTATGAAATCAATTCAGAGCACGCCATAACGCTTGCTGAAACTTGTGGTTGGTTAATGGCAGCTGAAGTACTCAGTTGCGGTCTTGACCTGAGTTTCGCACCGGTTCTGGACCTTTACATGGAGTCCAGTCAGGTAATCGCCGATCGTGCTTTTGCCGCGGACCCGGTTATTGTCACTTCTTTGGTCACGGCTTTTATGCAAGGTATGCACCGGGCCGGTATGAAAGCGACTGCTAAACACTTTCCTGGCCATGGCAGCGTAGAAGCTGACTCCCATGTTGAATTGCCAGTTGATGCACGGGGATTTGATCAACTATTGCATTCTGATTTAGTTCCCTTCGCTGAATGTGTTGGGCTCATGGATGCCGTAATGCCCGGGCATGTTCTGTATCCTGAAGTGGATAGTAGCTGCGCTGCATTGTCGAGCACCTGGTTAGAGAAAATTCTGCGTAAGCAATTAGGGTTTGAAGGGGTAATTTTCAGTGATGATCTTGGTATGGCCGCTGCTGGATCAGCTGGTGATGCAGTAAAGCGTGCGCAGTGCGCACTTAAAGCAGGTTGCGATATGATTTTGGTTTGTAATAATCGTCAGGACGCCATCGCCACTATAGAATGGCTGGAAACTGTGGATTACCCGTTGAGTGACAAACTGCCAGCAATGCAAGGACAGGGTAAACTTTCCTATAAAGCGCTCCTTGACACTGAAGTCTGGCACCAAGCACATAAGACAATTAAAGCACTAGTAGAAAAGCAGGAGTGAAGCTGTGGAAAATTTTTTTTCAATAGAGGGTATTCAAGAGCTGGGACCGGGCGTCAATGTGTTGCTGGTCGTCGTTCTGACCCTGTTGGTGCGTTTTATTGCCCTACGATTGCTTACTACAATCGGCAGGCATTTTGCTCGAACAAAGAATGTATGGGACGACTGTTTGCTGGGAGCGGCTAAACCTGCTGTGAGTTGGTTTATTCTGATTATGGGTTTATGTTATGCCGCCAGCATTAGTAACAGCTATTTAGAATCTGCAATATTCTCTGTTGATAATATCAATCTGGTACGACAGCTAACGGTCGTTGTACTGTCCATGTTTTTTCTGGTCAGGTTTATCTCTCTTATTGAATCTGCAATGCTGGCTGAGCGTAAGAAAAACCCGGAAGCGGAGGAGAGACTTGACGCCACTACACTGACCGCGCTGGCAAAGCTGCTGCGATTATCGGTGGTTATATCAGGCGTACTTATTGTATTGCCGACCCTGGGAATTGAAATTACCGCATTACTGGCCTTCGGTGGTGTCGGCGGTATTGCCATCGGTTTTGCTGCCCAGGACTTACTGGCAAACTTCTTCGGTGGCCTGATGATTTATCTTGATCGCCCGTTCGCCATTGGCGACTGGATACGTTCGCCAGATCGAGAAATAGAAGGAACTGTCGAACATATAGGCTGGCGCGTGACTGTCGTACGCACCTTTGACAAAAGACCGTTGTATGTTCCGAATGCCCTATTTACAACCTTGGCACTGGAAAATCCTTCGCGGATGACGAACCGGCGTATCTATGAAAACATCGGTATTCGCTATTGTGACGCGTCCAAGATGGACAGCATTATCAATGATGTGCAGCAAATGCTCAGGGACCATGAAGAAATTGATACTGAACAGACCCTTATTGTTAATCTTAATAGGTATGCTGAATCGTCACTTGAGTTCTTTGTTTATACCTTCACAAAAACTACGAACTGGGTGCGTTTTCACGAAATCAAACAGGATGTTTTATTGAAGATAATAGAGATTGTACACAGTAACGGCGCCGATTTTGCCTTCCCGACAACCACACTGGATGGAATCCAGCCCCTGTTGAACGGCACGGTCAAGCCTGAGCCCGGATCACAACCAGGCACATGACCCCAGAACAGCTCACTCAAGTCCGGAGCAGGACGCGCTGCCTGTACTCCGAAACGGAGGTCGAAGCCGCGCTGGACAACATGGCTATTGCAATTAGTGGTGCTCTTAAAGAGTCCAACCCGATCGTGTTGTGTGTCATGAACGGTGGTTTGATTGTGTCCGGTAAACTGGCGATACGACTCGATTTTCCATTACAAATTGATTACCTCCATGCAACCCGTTATCGGGAAAATACCGAAGGCTCTAACTTGGAATGGAAAGCCTATCCCTCCCTGCCGCTGAAAAACCGAACTGTCTTGATAATGGATGATATTGTTGATGAAGGATTAACCCTTGATAAAATTGTAACTTATTGTCGGTATCAAGGTGCAAAACAGGTATTTACCGCCGTTCTCGTTAACAAGAAGCACAATCGAAAAGTAACAACCTTAAGCGTGGACTTTGTTGGTATTGAAGCAGAAGACTTTTACCTATTCGGTTATGGCATGGACTATAAGGGCTATTTCCGCAATGCGGCTGGCATATTCGCCGTAGATCCGGCTGATCTCTAGTCACGGATTGGCTAATTAGTGTGGTCGCTGAATCGATCAGTATTGAGTCTGAAATATCCCCACAAAATTCAGTGTTCGTTATATGGATGTTGTAATTCAGAGTGCGCGGGTTCAGGAAACCCTGAGAGAACGCTCTGACTCAGGGGGTTCTGTTAACTCAGCTACTTGCACCCCTCCGGGGTTCCCTCAATCCCTCGGGAGCCTGAAAAGCGGTCTCCCTCGTTCATTCGGTGCGGCGCTTCATTGCTGAGTTAACAGAACCCCCTAATCCAGCGCTTGCAGTGACTAGCAAACTTCGTGATAGGCCAACATTTTATAGCCTATTAATGAACCAAGGCACTACTTTCAGAAGATGCACAGGCCTCTGAGACGAGACTAGTTCGAAGTTGAATATAGTTGATCTAAACCATGATTCAATGCAACGAGTGGGACAGTGGTGTAGCGGCAATGATAGACCAGCGAGGGCACCCTGGAGGGGCGCGGTCTGCCGCCTAAGCACAGTGCCACTCGGTGCCGTTCGAAGACACCGCGCTCATCTCTTAAGGGCAAGGACCGGGAAAGGCTATCCCCACCCTGTTATGTGCAAGACACGCCTATCCCCTATGTTACTGAACTAGCGATCTATTCCCCGGGATATCCCGTGAATCGAATTAATCGAGCTCGACTAATTTGGCAATACTTGTCAGGAACAAGGCTGTTTTTACCGG
>SMVA01320231.1_pt1 | contig 32076 bp, 29 predicted proteins | sample 2456451 | NCBI WGS metagenome assembly SMVA01 (sample SAMN11095933, study PRJNA526329) | marine sediment metagenome | biome: Marine sediment; feature: Surficial sediment; material: Deep marine sediment; isolation source: Hadal surficial sediment | place: Pacific Ocean | collected 2014-05 | depth... | reverse complement strand
GCTGTGCAATCCTGTGCGCAGGTCATTCAAGTGCCCTTACCTGACGATGCAGTTTTACAGTCCAAACCAGGCTGTGGCATCAACCTGCGTGCCATTCGCAATCACCTCCGTGCAGGTGCTCGATCTTGGCCCCGAACTAGGCCCCGAACTACGCCCCGAACTATGCAATGAACCGACTGACACATCCTGGCCGCGAGCTTATGTTCGCATGGCTGCTGGTTATGGCAACCGGCTGTGCCGGTGTGGCGATCGATGACGCTGCAGCAACGACGGACGCCACCGCCACAACCCCCGGTGAATCCCCAGCAAGCGCCACTGCAACCCTTGCGTTGCTGCAGCAGAGCGAACGCGCCGCCAGTGGCGGTTCACTGGTGGAGGCGATTGCTTATCTGGAACGGGCGATCCGCATCGAGCCAAAGCGGGCGGATCTGTGGGTGCAACTCGCGCAACTCGAAGTTGCCAACCAGCAGCCCGCCGCCGCAATCCAATACGCCAACAAAGCACTCGCACTGGCGGGCACACGCAGCGACTGGCAGCGCGATGCCTGGCTGGTGATTGCTGATGCCAAGGCCGCCCAGGGCGAGCTTGAAGACGCAAGCAGAATCCGCGAGCGCTGGCGCAGCTACCGCGGTTGAGTTGAACTGCCACGTACCCGCACGTGCGGTTTATCCTGCTGCGGGTCCATTCGAGCGCAGATCCTGCAGTGCCACGGCGCCATATACCCGCGTGTCCCGCAGGCGGCCGCTGGCGTCCCGGGTGTCCGAACGGAGCACGCCCTCCAACCGGAAGCCCAGCCTCTGGGCAACTCGCCAGCTGCTCTCATTGAGATCGTCGACCCGCAGTTCTACCCGCGCGGCTGACAACTCGGAAAACGCATACGCAGCAAGCGCATAAGTCGCCTCGGTTACATAGCCGCCGCCTACCGCAGCAGTACTGCACCAGTAACCGATCTCGAATCTCGGCACCTTCCAGTCAAGTCTGGGATAGCCGGTACCGCCGATGATCGCGCCGTCGGATTTCGTGACCATCAACAGGTTCAGGCACTCGTCAGCGAGCCACTTCTCACGGGACCGCCGGCAGTATTCTTCGCTGTCCGCAAGGGTCTGCGGCTCCTGCGCCCAGGGCAGCCACGGCGTCAGCTCGCTGAATGATGCACTCACAGTCGCGTTCAGCTCGACGCTGTCCGCTGCCTCGGGCACGCGCAGATGCAATCGTGGTGTCACAATCAATTCAGGTAATAGAGGCATCAGCCATTCCTTTTGAGCTTTAAGATCGCTGAGCGGCACGCTGCGGAAGGCAACAGCGAAACGCACCACCAGCCAACTCAGTACCAGCGCAATGCACTACCACCGCAATGTCCTACCGGAGCAATTCGATCCAGTGCACCACGGGCACACTGGCGCTTACTGCAAGATGGGTATGACAGCCGACATTTGAAGTTGCGATCACGTCCGGCCGCCCTGCCTCCAGGCAACCGATTTTTTGATCCCGCAACTCCCGGCTCAGCTCTCCCTGCAACAGCGAATAAGTCCCCGCAGAACCGCAACACGAGTGTTCATCGCGCACCGCCACCAGGTCGTAGCCGGCATTCTGCAGCAGCCGCCGGGCTTCATCACCCAACTTCTGACCGTGTTGCAGGGTGCACGGCTGATGCAACGCTACTGCCAGGACCTCATCGCGCTTACGCCACGACAAATCCAGACTCAACAGGTATTCACCCACGTCGAGCAGCTTGTCATGCAACCGTCGCGCAAGCTCTCCGTATGTCGCGTCATCTGCAAGAAGACGCGGGTAGTCTTTCAACGTTACGCCGCAGCCGCTGGCTGTTGAGATCACCGCATCAACCTCATCAAGCCATGGTGCGATGTCATCAAGCATCTTTCGCATTGCTGCAAGCCCACCCGGTTCCTCGCCAAGGTGCAGTTCGAGTGCGCCACAACAGCCTTCTTCGGCCAGCTCGACAACCGCTATGCTGCGCGCCGCCAGCAATTCCCGCAGCGCTGCATTCACCTGCGGAGTCGTTATCTGCTGCACGCAACCGTTGAGCAGCAGCACGGAACCGGTTGCCACGGCGGCGCTCACTCGCGGCGTTGCCTGGAGCAACGTTGCTGGTACTGCGGGCGGAAGCATTTCGCGCAGCCGCCGGGGAAGCAACCATCGCACCGCCCGACCCAGGCGCACCCAGCGACGGAATCGCTGCTTGTGAGGGACCGTGCGAATCAACCAGCGGCGCTTGATCCGGTCGAGCAGACCCCGGCGGTAATTCCTGCTGACATAGTCGCGCGCAATCTCCAGCAGCTGTGAGTATTCAACACCACTGGGACAAGTCGTTTCACACGCCCTGCAGGTCAGACAACGATCCAGATGGGTAACCGCAACAGGTTCGACTTTCTGCGTCTCGAGCATATCTTTGATGAGATATATCCGCCCGCGTGGACCATCGAGTTCATCCCCAAGCAGCTCATACGTCGGGCAGGTGGCATTGCAGAAACCACAGTGAACGCAGCTTCGCAGGATCTCTTCTGCGCGGCGTCCTTTGGCGGTAGCGACAATCGCTTCAGGCAGTTTCGTTTGCACGCAAGAGTTCCGGATTCAGGACGTTGTCTGGATCGAATGCCTGTTTGATGCGCCGCTGAACGGCGCTGCGCACCGGATCAGCATCGGGCGAACTTACTGCTTCCTGGGCAAATCCCGCACCGAACAATTTGGTACCGCTAGCGTTTTTTTCGGATTCCCCGCCATACATCCAGCGCTTTGCGCCGCTCCATTCGAGCACCCAGGCATCGTCGACGGGCTCTTGTGCCGGTGGCGCCATCTGGCGCAAAAGCGAACCCGGCTTTTTAAAGAACGGCAATTCCTGATCGTTGAGCTTTTCCCACCAACTCTGATCACTCACCGGCTCTCCGCCGGTTGCTCCGGCACCTGCAAGTACTGCAGTCTCAGCACCGGATAGTCGAACATACAACGTGTGGTCGTGATAGCAACTTGCTGTAATTGGCAGAGGTTTTTGCGCCCACTCCCGCATCTTCGATAGAGACTGGAGGCAACTGAGCTCTAGCTTCAACGTCATTTCGCTCGCCGGCTTGGGAATTACACGAATGCTGATCTCTAACAATACTCCCAACGTGCCAAACGCACCCACCTGCAAACGTGATACATCATATCCGGCAACATTCTTCATGACCTGGCCACCGAACGTGAGCTTCTGGCCGAGTCCATTAATCATGACAACGCCCAGAACGGCGTCACGCACACTGCCGCGCCAGGGTCTCCCGGGGCCTGCAAGACCACTTGCGATCGCACCGCCCAGCGTACCCAGGCCCCGAAACGTAGGCGGTTCGAACGGCAGCATCTGGTTTTCCCGCGCCAGCAGCGCTGCCAGTTCCCGCAATGGCGTGCCCGCGCGCGCGGTGATCACGAGTTCTGCGGGGCGATAAGCGACCACGCCGGTGTGTTCGGCAATGCTGAGCAGGCGGGACTGAGTTGTTTCGATAGCTGAGCGGACCAGGAACTCTTTGCTGCCACTACCTGCGATCACCACGGAAATACCGGCGTCTCTCGCCTGTGCAATCGACTCCTGGAGCTCAACGCTTATGTCACGATCTGCCAACTAGAACCGCTCCAGATTCCGAAACGGCAGCTCACCGTGCACGTGCATGCCGCCGATTTCTGTGCAACGGGTCAGCGTTGGGATGGCTTTGCCGGGATTCGCAAGCCCGGCCGGATCGAACGCCGCTTTCAGTCGGTGGAACTGCTCGAGCTCGTCACTGTTGAACTGGACACACATCTGATCGAGCTTCTCGACCCCGACTCCGTGTTCGCCAGTCACAGTACCACCCGCGGCGACACACAGCTCGAGTATGCGACCCCCCATGGCTTCGGCTTTCTCGAGTTCTCCGGGGATGCTGGCATCGTAAAGAATCAGAGGATGAAGATTGCCGTCGCCTGCATGGAAAACGTTCGCCACCCTCAGCTCGTATTCAACCGACAGCGCCTCGATCTGCTGCAGCACATCGGCCAGCCGGTAGCGCGGAATGGTGCCATCCATGCAGTAGTAGTCCGGCGCCAGGCGCCCCATCGCCGGAAACGCCGCTTTCCGGCCGAGCCACAGCCGCGCCTGCTCCTGCGGATCATCTGCAATCTGCACGTCCCGGGCGCCGAGATCGCGCAATAGGCGCACAACCAGCGCAGCATCGGCTTCGACTTCCTGCGCGACCCCGTCGAGTTCGCACAGCAGGATTGCCTGCGCATCGAGCGGATATCCGGCGTGGACGTACGCTTCAGCAGCTTCTATCGCCAGGCGGTCCATCATTTCCAGACCTGCAGGTATCAGGCCCGCGGTGAGGATCTCGCTCACGGCGTCCGCTGCAGCCGACACCTCCGCAAACGCGGCGAGCAGCACTTTTTTTACTGGTGGCACCGGCAGAAGTTTTACCCAGACTTCCGTCACCACTCCCAGCATACCTTCGGATCCACACATCAGCGCCAGCAGATCGTAACCGTCGGGTTCCTGCCCTCTGCCACCAAGATGCAGTACCTCTCCGGTCATCATCGCCACCTTGAGGCCGACGACGTTGTGCACCGTCAAGCCGTACTTGAGGCAGTGCACGCCGCCGGAATTCTCAGCGACGTTGCCACCGATCGAACAGGCGATCTGCGATGACGGATCCGGCGCATAGTAAAGACCATGCTCGGCAACGGCCTCGCTGATCGCAAGGTTTCTCACCCCCGGCTGGAGGCAAGCCACGCAGTTATCGAGATCCACTTCCAGTATCTTATTGAGTCGCGACAGGCCCAGTACGACTCCGTCGGCAACGGGTCTGGCGCCGCCGGAGAGTCCGGTTCCGGCACCCCGCGGCACGACGGGAACGGCGTGTTCGCGGCAGATGCGCAACACGTCCGCCACCTGTGTTTCAGTTTCCGGAAGTGCTACCAGCCAGGGGACCTGCCGAATAGCAGTCAACCCATCGGTCTCATAAGGTCTAAGGGCTGTGGGATCGGTGATCAGGCAATGACGGGGCAGCGTGCGCTGCAGAAGTCTGCGTACGAGTTTTCGGCTCATAGCCGGACATTATACGCGATGCGAAGGTTACGATGATAAAGGGGGCTGACGAAACTACGCCCGGAAGCCTTGCGACTCCGGGCGTAGAGACGTCGACGGAGTAAACTCAGAAATGAAAGTTGAACGCGAAGTAGGGTCCTCTGATATCGATACCGGCCTCGGCAATGTCACCGAGATCGTTGACTTCGAAATCAAAAACACGCCAACCCAGTTCCGCACCCAGACCCAGGGGCGACTCCCAACCGATCTGCGCATTGGCATCGAGCAGCCGGTTGCCGTTATAACCCGATCCCTGCAGTTCGGCGCCGATCCAGAATCCCGAAAACGGTAGATCCGCGCGAACTTTGACATAGGCAGTCGGAATAACCACATCGAACTGAGCTTCTGTCGATTGGCCCGCGGACATAAGCGCAAACTCACCATCGATCCAGCGTGCCGCCACCCCGAGATCGAGCGACACCACGTTGTCCAGGACCTCGTAGTAGAGCACCAGGTCGGTTTGCGTCACGTCAACATCGGTCGTAATGGTTTCACTGAGGTTGAAAACGGCGTTGTTGAACTCGATCTGCCGGCTCAACACGCTGTCACCCGAAAAAGAGAGATCCGTGTAATTCAGTCGAACGTTCGGGACGAACGGCAACGGATGTTCTATGGCGAGGTACAGGACGTTGTTGAGCTCGCCGTCGAGCGCAAGATCGTCTTCCACGTCGATACCTATCGGACCGGACGCGATCTCACCATGGAGTTCCTGGCGCCAGGTGCCGGCGCCACCATACACGCCGAACAGGGTATCTGCGCTCGCGGGCAACGCTAGAAAAAAAGTGGCCGAAAAGATAAGGCCAATCCGTTGATACTGCTGCACAAGCCGCCTCCAATGTACTAAGCAAGTGATGATCCTATTCAGTATAAGAAGCAACCGGCGACGGAGTGTGATCGGGTACGCATCTGCCCCACCGCAACACGGTAATTGGGATAAAGTAGCGGCACTGGGTCACACTTTTGCAGACTGCCGGCTGGAAGAATTGCGGAAAGAAAGATGAACGAATCACGAGAGAATCATGAAAAAGGCCCGAACCGAGGGAGCAAAATGAGTCAACTAGCCGAACAAAAACTCGCGGCACTGGAGCTGGTGCTGCCACAACCCATGCAGACCGCCAACCTGCCTTTCGAACTCATTCGAATCGACGGCCAGCACGCCTATCTGGCGGGTCATGTACCGCTGGCGCCAGACGGATCCCTGGCCAGACCACTGGGTAAAGTTGGCGCGGAGCTGAGCGTCGAGGAAGGTTATGCAGCCGCCAGGTCCGTCGCGCTGGGAATGCTCGCAACGCTCCGGCAGGAACTCGGCGATCTCGACCGCGTCGCTGGCTGGCTGAAGCTTTTCGGCATGGTGAACGCAGCGCCCGGCTTCAACAATCTGCCGGCGGTGATCAATGGCGCTTCCGAGTTGATCCTGGAGGTGTTCGGTGCACAGTGCGGCGCGCATACCCGCTCGGCCGTCGGGATGGCGGAGCTGCCGTTCGGCGTTCCTGTAGAAATCGAGGCGGAATTGAAGCTGCACTGAGCGTATGCCGTTGGCAGCTGGAGAAATCAGAGAGCGATGAGCAATTCATATCAGATTACGAATGCCCGAATCGTCAACGAAGGCAGCACGGTCGAAGGCAATCTGCTCGTTGTCGATGGCCGCATTGCAGGCATCAACCGACCGACCCCCGCAGGGGTCGAAAGTTACGACGCGCGCGGGTGTTACCTGCTGCCGGGAATGATCGACGATCAGGTGCATTTCCGGGAGCCCGGCTTCGAGCACAAAGGAGATATCCAGACCGAATCCATGGCCGCACTGGCCGGTGGTACGACCAGCTACATGGAAATGCCCAACTGCAATCCACTGACGACTACTCACGGTGCACTGGCCGACAAACATGTCCGCGCGGCGCAACGATCGGCTGCGAACTATGCTTTTTACTTCGGTGCCACTAACGACAATCTCGAAGTAATCAAGTCAGTCGATCCGCTGTTGACCTGTGGCATCAAGGTGTTCATGGGCGCCAGCACCGGTAACATGCTCGTGGACAATGAACAGACTCTGAATGGTATTTTCGCCAGCACGAACTTAATCATCGCAACCCATTGCGAAGACACGCCAACAATTCTCGCAAACGAAAAATCAGCACAGGAAAAATACGGCGACAAGATTCCCTTCACCGAACATCCAAACATTCGATCCGTCGAAGCCTGCTACAAGTCATCGTCTCTTGCCGTATCGCTGGCAAAACGTCACGGTGCGAGACTCCACGTATTGCATCTGACCACCGCCCGAGAGCTCGACCTGTTCACACCAGGCGATCTCGGATCAAAGAAGATCACTGTCGAAGCCTGCGTGCATCACCTGTTTTTCGACGACAGCTGGTATCCGGAGAAAGGCGCGGACATCAAATGTAATCCGGCAATCAAGTCGGCACAGGACCGGTTGGCGCTGCTGGCGGCCGTGAACGATGACCTCATCGACGTGATCGCCACAGACCACGCACCGCACACAATCGAAGAGAAAGCACGACTCTACCTGGACGCGCCAGCCGGCCTTCCGCTGACTCAGCACGCGCTCGTTGCGTTGCTGGAACATGTCAGAGACGGCGTATTCAGCATCGAGAAGGTCGTGGAAAAGACGGCTCACGCACCGGCACGTCTATTCGGCGTGCGCGACCGCGGTTTTATCCGTGAGGGCTACCACGCCGACCTGGTCGTCATCGACCCGGCTCAGTCGACAGATCCGGCAGAAATCCACTCCAAGTGCGGCTGGAGTCCGTTCGCCGGCATCGAACTGCACAGCCGCGTGCGCGCAACCTGGGTGAACGGTCATCTGCGTTACCGGGATGGCAGTTTCGAGCCCGGACCCATGGGGGTCGCGCTGGAGTTCGATCGTTAATAGTGCTCCTGCAACCCCGGGCTAAGCAAGATACTGAGCAGCCATGGAATCGATCGTCTCGAAAAATTCCCGTTTGATATCAGCGATGATATCGGCGACGGGGCGGACCTCGTCAATGCGTCCGCACACCTGCCCTGTCAGCGCGATGCTTGCCTCCATGTCGCCGCCGAAATAGAGGTCATGCGCGGTTCCGAACTCCGTCATCGCGTTCGTTGCTGAGTCGTTCTCCAAACGACTGGTTTTCTCCGTTCGTAGCGCGCGCAGCGCTGGTGAATGATGACGATTCAGGAAAACTGTGTCTGTTTCTTTGGCCTCGAGGATTGCTTTTTTCCAGTTCTCGTGCACCGGAGACTCGAGTGAGGACACCATTCTGGTCCCGAGCTGAATACCCTCAGCTCCCAATGCAAATGCCGCAGCCATCGATTTACCATCGACAAAACCACCAGCCGCAATGATCGGAACATCCACCTTGGAACGAACCAGCGGCAGTAACACCATGGTCGATACTTCCCGCGGATTCTTGAATCCACCCCCTTCTCCGCCTTCTACGACAAGACCGTCAACACCACACTCGACCGCTTTCAATGCAGCCTTAAGACTGGGAACCACATGGAAAACCGTCAACCCGGCGGATTTCAACTGCTCCGTGTAACGCTCTGGACTACCCGCCGAAGTCGTCACGAATTTCACGCCCTGATCGATTACGAACTGTACAATTGCAGGATCGCGAACGAACGCCTGGGCGATATTCACGCCGAATGGTTTGTCGGTGAGCGTGCGCATTTTCTTGATTTCTTCCTGCACGGCATCCAACTCACCCGAAGAGGTTTCGATGATGCCGAACGCACCCGCTTCAGAAACGGCAGATGCAGGCTGCGAGCGTGCAATCCAGCCCATGGGTGCCTGAACCACTGGTATCGCTACGCCCAGCATCTCGGTCACTCGATTGGAGAACTGCATTTTCCAGGTAATCCTTTTTCAGTTATGAACAAACGGGATCCTGTGGTCCAGGATCATCGGGGGTCGCAGACTACATCAGCTGACCGCGGACGTGTAGAGCCCGCGCTGCGCTTCGTTGCAGGACGCGCAACGGGAGCGTTGCAAAGCGCGTGCAAGTACACCAGACGCGCGTTGGAGTTAGAGTGGTCTGCTAGTCAGCAAGATCCGGTAGTTGATAACCCCGCGCTTCGAGGTCTGCACGAACCACCTTCTTGTTCATCTTGCCGGTCGAGGTCAGCGGAACGCTGTCGACATACAAGACATCATCCGGCAATTGCCATTTAGCGAAGGCCGTCGCGCAATGCTCGAGCACGTCTTGTTTGGAAACCTCCGCGCCTTCTTCGAGCACCACCAGCGCAATAGGACGTTCGTCCCATTTCGGATGTGGCTGGGCGACCACGCAGGCTTGTGCAATACCTTTGAGCGCGACGATATGATTTTCCAGGTCAACCGAGGAAATCCACTCGCCACCGCTTTTGACCAGATCCTTCGAGCGGTCGCTGATGATCAGATATTCTTCCGCATCGATTTTGCCCACATCACCGGTGATCAACCAGCCATCGTGAAATTTGTCGGGTTGCGGGTCGTTGTAGTACTCAGAACAGATCCAGGGTCCGCGGATCAGTATCTCGCCGACCGCTTCACCATCGTGTGGCAGGCGCTTGAAATCTTCGTCGAAAATTTCGAGTTCGATGCCGGGCATCAGCTGTCCCGCTTTTGCCACGTTTGCGAACTTCGCATCTTCCGTAAGTTGGAGATGCGAGCGCTTCATGTGTCGTCTGGAGAGTGTTGCCAGCGGCGAAGTTTCGGTCATGCCCCAACCTTGAATCATCTCGACACCCAACGTGTCCCAGTACCAGCGGATCAACGACGGTGGCGGTGCGCTGCCGCCGCAGGTCAGACGACTGAGTTTGGAAAGATCGAACTGGGCGGGTTCATTTTCGATGAGCGCCTTCACCCCCTGCCATATCGTGGGCACACCGGAGGACAACGTGACGCCTTCGCTGGCCAACAGATCCAACAGTCTCGCCGGGTCCATGAATCGATGCGGCATGACCTGCTTGCAGCCGAGCATCAGTGCGCTCCAGGGCACACCCCATCCCATGGCGTGAAACATGGGTACGATGCCGAGCACGCAATCGGTGGCAGACAGCGACATGCTGTCCGTCATGCATTGAGCCATGGTGTGCAGATACTGCGATCGATGTTCGTACTCCACGCCTTTTGGATTTCCCGTGGTGCCGCTCGTGTAGCACAGACCCAGCGCCGAGTTTTCATCGATCTGCGGCCAATCGTATTCAGTCGGCTTACCGGCGATGAATGCCTCGTAGTCCATGGGTTCCGGCAGTTCCGTCTGCCAATCCTCGAAGCCCTCTTCGGTGGCCACAACAATACGCTGCACGCTCGGCATACGGCCGTTGAGCTTGTCCAGCAACGGCAGTGCATCGGCGTCCACGATGATGATTTTGTCCTGCGCATGGCCAATGATGTATTCGAGATCACGGTCCGACAGCCGGATATTCAGGGTGTGCAGAACCGCTCCCATTCCTGCACATGCGTGATATGCCTCCAGATGACGTGAACCGTTCCACATGAACGTAGCAACACGATCACCTATTTCAATCCCGGCATCGTTGAGCGCATGAGCGAGTTGATGCGCCCGTTCGCGAGTCTGTTCGTAAGTCTGGCGACGGACCCCGGACTGTGTCGCTGTGACGATTTCTTCGTTCGGCGCAACACGGGCTCCGCGGTCGAGAATATTGGACATCAACAAAGGCGTGCGTTGCATGGCCATCGCATTTCCCCAAAAAAAATTGCAAATTCGAAAAATCGCTCACGCGAATCAACCGGCGACGACACCCGCATCGTATAGCGGCGTCGGATCGACACCCAGTTCCTCGAGCAGTTCTCTCGTGTGCTGGCCGAGCGTGGGCGCATGGCGCTGCATCGCCGCGGGCGTTTTGTCGAATCGCGCTGCGGGCCTTGGCTGACGGATTCTACCGGCAACGGGGTGATCGAATTCTTCCACCATCTCGTTGGCGCGTATCTGCTCGTGATCGAACACCTCATGCCGCTGCAGCACAGGCGCGCAGGGCACGCCTTCACGGTCGAGCCGTTCCAACCATTCTTTGCTGGATCGGGTCACAAGCACTTCTGCCGTCATAGCCAGCCGTTCCTTGACGTTGATGATCCTGCCGTTGGTGGTATTGAATCTCTCATCATCCAACCACTCTTCGTGTTCGAGTGCGACGCACATACCCTGCCATTCAGTATCGGAAACCGCACCAGCCGTGATATAGCCATCGGTTGTCTCGAAAACGAGATCCTGGGCAAACTGCGCCCGGGCTGCTTTCACTTCCTTGCCGATGAAGGTGAACCCGGCCATCCCTTCCGGCCACAGATACGCGACCATGGTGTCGAGCATGGCAAGCTTCACATGTTGCCCTTCTCCCGTGCGCTCACGCGCGAAGAGTGCGGCCGTAATTGCCTGCGCCGCCGTCACCGACGTCGTCTTGTCGGGAATGATGGTGCGGACCATTTTCGGCCGGCCGGTCTCGCCGTCTTTTTGGATATCCGCAAGGCCGCACAGGGCCTGGATCACCGGGTCATAAACCCGCTTGTGGGCATAGGGGCCCGTTTCACCAAAACCGCTGATGGACACGTACACGATGTCCTTCCTCAGCTCCCTGACGACGTCCTCACCCAGCCCCATTCTGACGATGGCACCCGGTCTGAAGTTCTGCACGAATACGTCCGCCGTGGCCACCAGCTTTTTCACCACCGCCATGCCCTGCTCGGACTTGAGATTCACCGCCAGGCTGCGCTTGCTGCGATTGGCGGAGATGAAACCGGACGTCAGGCCGGCGCGATTCGGCCCCATGGAGCGCACCAGGTCACCGGTCAATGGTTCGACCTTGATCACGTCCGCACCCTGATCACCCAGCATCATGGTTGCCACCGGGCCTGAGATCATGCTGGTGAGATCCACTATCCGAATGCCTGACAGGGGACCTGTCATGTTGTGACTTCTCCGATCCTGGCCAGTGCCGTTTTTTTCGCCCACTTGTAATCGGCTTTGCCGTTGGGCGCCCGTTGCACGTGATCGACGAACACCACCTGCTTGGGCAACTTGAAACCCGCAAGGTGCTCACGCGTAAAATCGATCAATTCGGATTCCTCGCAGCTGTCGTTGTCCAGATAGGAAGTCACGGCAACCACGCGCTCGCCGAATCGTTCGTCGGGAATACCGACCACAAGACAATCCCGGATCGCCCGATGCTTCTTGACCGCTTCTTCGACTTCCTCGGGAAAAACCTTTTCTCCCGCGGTGTTGATACAGGCGTTGCCGCGGCCGAGCAGGGTGATCGAACCATCAGCTTCGACGGTCGCATAGTCGCCCGGAAAACTGTAACGAACCCCATCGATCTCACGAAAGGTCTCGGCCGATTTTTCCGGATCTTTGTAATAACCAATCGGCACGAATCCGCTCGTGGCGAGCTTACCGATCTCAGCCGAACCTGCCTCTACCTTGCGGCCATCATCCGTGATGACAATGACACCTTCGTTGAGCTGGAATTTTGCCGTGTCGACCGCGCTGCCCCGCGTCGTGATGGAACTGCCCATACCACCTTCGGTCGAACCCATGATGTCAGTCAGCTCCATGTCATGATGGCGCAACAGACCTTCCTTGATTTCAGCACTCCACATCACTCCGCTGGAAACGATACGGCGCAGCGAAGATATGTCATAACCAGTACCACGCGCTTCGGCGGCATCGAGTGCTGCGAGTATCGGTCTGGCAAAAGCATCCCCGACTATCACGAGGTCCGTGACGTTGTGATCCTCAATAAGCCCGCACAAAAGATCCGGATCAAGCCCCAGCTTCGAAGTCATCACCACGGTTCCACCCGAAAGTAACGGGGACAGGCAGCCGAGCCACATGCCGGTGCCGTGCATCAGCGGACAGCCCGGCAGCGTTACCGGCGAATCGGTGATCTGCTCGAGGTAAGCCGGTAGTTCGGCAACACTCTGTGGTGGCTCGAGTTCCCGGGCGGCCGCAGCCGCGGCCGTGAAGAAGTAGCTGAATTCGCCATTCGGGTACATCACGCCTTTGGGCAGACCCGTTGTGCCACCGGTGTAGAGCATGTAGATGTCCGCAGGGTCCCGCTGGATGCGCGGCATCGGCTTGGTTTTGAGAATGCAGGATTCGAAATCAATGGCGCTATCGAGCAGGATCTCGGTGTGATCGTCGACCTGAATGAATAACTTCACCTTTGGCAGCCGTTCGCGCACCTCCCAGATCCGCATGGCATAGCAACTCTGGTAGACGATGGCTTCGACGTCTGCATTGTCGAGCAGATAGACCAGTTCGTCGCTCTTGTAGCGGTAATTCACATTGATCGGACAGCCACGGATCTTGAACGCCGCGTATTGCGCTTCGACATATTCATTGCAGTTATGCAGGTACAGCCCGACCTTGCTGTCCGGCCCCAGACCATGGTCGCTGAGCACCTGGGCCAGCCGCGCGGCACGCTCATCGAATTCACGCCAGGACCTGCTCACGCCATCACAGATCAACGCCGTGCGCTGATCCCGGATATCCGCGATCTGTTCCCAAGCCGTTGCGAAATGAAAATCCATGCCCCCTCCGTCCGCGATCCCTCGAGAGCCCATTCCCGGGGACCGCTCATCTAACCCGACGATCCGGGGCAGCGCAAGCATCGGCGGCCAGCCGGCCGCGGCAACGACTGGCAGCGTGGTGAAAAACACGCTGCCAGTCTCGCGCCAGGTCGCGAGCATTTATCGAGCGGTTAAGTGCTTGGGATGGCCGAAGGCGCGGGCTGCTGGTGATTGAAAGCTCACCATAAATTGGCCAATTCCACCACCATTGCAGCACCAATGACGCCCCAGCAACGCCACAACCGTCCCGGGCAGGCCCGAATCGCGGGTTTCAAACCATATTCAGAGTTGGCACGACAATTGAAGTACTAAATGCAGAAGCAACCAGTGACAAGCAGCACGCAAAGGCACATTACGCCGGAATGCATGTCCAACAGAGCAGAGAAAATGGCCAGGCAGATGAACTATCAAGACATACACAACACCAAATCACCCAGGATCAACGACATGAGGCTTTCCAGGCTCAGCCACCCCAGAGCAACGCTGGTGGCAATGATCCTGCTTGCCGTCGTGTTCCTGACGTTCGGCGTGTTCGCACAGGCCATGCAGCCAGGCGTAGAAATGCCGGCACCCAACACGGTCGAAGGCGCGCTGATGCTGGTATCGGATTGGGTATTCGGCGCATAAGCGCTGTTTCTAGGTGGGTTGGAATTGAAAATCGAATGGGGAAAATCAATGGCAAACTCAACGCTTGAGCGCCTGCGCTCGCACCTTACGCTCGATAAGAAAAATGGCTGGATAGCCGGCGTCTGCGCGGGGCTGGCCAACTACTTCGAAACCGATCCGGCTTTTGTCCGAGTGGCCGCAGTCATCGGCGCACTGTTTCTGCCAAAGTTGCTGATCGCCAGCTATCTCATCGCCTGGCTGCTGCTCGACGAAGGCCGCCACGTCTAACAATTGTTACGACTAATCCTCAGCACACCACCAGACAACCACCGGATGCGGGTTCCCGCTCGGCCGCTTGCTCGTTCAGTTCACGGAAGTCCTCCGCTATCGATCCCATACGGCTGAATAACCGATCCAGCTGCTTCGCGGTCATGTTGTTGATCAGATAGACCGTGGCTTCCTGATACAACACTTCATTTTGCGCAAACACGCCTGTGAGTTCGGCGCCATAGTAGGACTCACGACTCGCCGTCAGACTGACGAACATCCGGCCGAATTCCGCCGGATCGTCGCGCTCTTCCCGCAGCAGGCGCAGCAGTTCCGCCTGCCAACGCTGGCGATACTCGACCCACAGTCCATATTGCGGAATGTAGCGCACGGATTGCGCCGCCAGGTATGCCTTCTGCTCGCGATTGAGCTTTCCTGCGAACCGGGAGAAGCCTTCAACAAAATCCTGTTGCCATTCCGCCTGCATCTCGCTGAGCGGTACGTCTTCTTCGTCTTCCATGAAGTCCCGGTTGCTTTCGGCGAGCAACGCCGGCAAAGCCGCCACCTGTTCATCACTCATCGACAGCAGCAATTCGGTAACCATCGGCAGGCCGCGTGATTCGATGGCCTCGCCCCAGCCAAACATGGTGTTGATCATGGCCTGTATTTCCTGCTCATTCGTGCCGTCGCCGAGCACCGATTCCAGCGATTCAAGAAAATTCGCATACCGGGGCAGTTGCGTCGTTCGATGCCAGTAGAGCACCCGGTCGATTTCGGCGTCGAAATAGGCGCGCTGTGTCGCGTCCATTTGCAGATAGTCGCTCACCGACCAGCGCGCAATACGATCGAGATTGTTGTAGACGAGTTTTATCCCGCAACCACTGGCTGCCAGGGTAAACGCGCAGACGAACGCGATGGTTTTGATCATGCCAACTCTTTACTCATGAAATTGAGGATCCAGCTTGCAACGATGTGCTCGTGTGTATCCTCTGCCAATGAGGCCATACCCCGATCAAAGGTCTGCGCTCCCAGCAGTTCCTCGCGTGCCTTCATCAGGGCAGCGGCGTAGCCCTTCGAAAACTCGGGATGCCCCTGCAGTGTGAGCACCTGATCCCCCATTGTAAAACCGGCATTCGGACACTGCGCGCTGCTCGCGATCACGCGGGCCGCCTTCGGCAATCGCAGAACCTGATCTTTATGGCTCGACAGCAGGCCAATTTCGCTCGCTGCAGGATCCATCCAAGGCTCGTCGCAGAGCAGTCGTATGTGTTGCACACCCACACTCCAACCGTCAGCTGCAGCACTCGTTTCGCCACCGAAATAGTGGGCGAGCAATTGATGGCCAAAGCAGATGCCGATCATCTTGCGCCGAGCAGCCAGCGCGGCTGTGACAAATTCCACCAGCGTCCGGATCCACGGCAGATCTTCGTAAACACTGTGCCGGCTGCCTGTGATCAGATAGGCATCGTGATCTTGCACATCTGGAAACTCAAAGTTCTGAGAAATGTAGAAATCGATCGTCAGGTCATGCGGCTGCGCGCGCTTCCGATTTGCCGATTCCAGTAAACGAATGAACATGCTCGGGTAGTCGCCGAATTCCTCGCGGAACTCCTCGCGGACCGTATCCGTCTGCAGTATGCCGACCCGCAGGCGCGCTGGCTGTGCCGACTCAGATGATTTCAAAGTAGCGTTCCAGCTGCCAGCTGTTGAGGTTGCGTTCGTACTCCCGGCACTTCCAATCCCGGCTCATGGCGAAGTGCTCCACAAACTCCGCGCCCAGCATCGCCCGGGCAAATTCGGAGACTGCAAATCTTTCACTCGCGGCACGCAAATTTGTGGGGAACTGGCGTTCAGGAGGCAACTGCTCTTGCTGTTCATAAGCATTACCCGCAATACCCGCAGAAAGTTCGAGTTCACCTTCGATCCCACCAAGCATCGCCGCGCAGACCGCCGTCGCGACAAGGTACGGGTTCGCATCCGCACCACCGACGCGGCACTCGATTCTCTGTCCTGCCGCCCCCGCCGGAATGACGCGCAGGGCAGCCGTCCGATTTTCTACACCCCAGGTGGCCGCCGTGGGAGCCCAGGCTCCCTTGACGAGCCGCGTGTAGCTGTTGATCGTCGGCGCGAGCAGGACGAGTAATTCCGGCAGGTATTTCTGCAAACCCGCCACAGCCTGGGACTGTAGCGCCGACATCGCGTCAGGTTTGTCCGAATCGAAGAACAGATTGCGGCCATTGCGGTCGAGCAGGCTGCAGTGATAGTGGCCACTCTGACCAGGATAGTCCATGGACCACTTCGCCATGAATGTCGCAACACAGTCCAATTTCTGAAAAAACACTTTCGAAAATGTTTTGAATACGTTGGCACGATCGGCGGCTTCGATACCATCTTCGGCCTTCAGCGCGCCTTCCCACACGCCAGGTCCGGTTTCACAGTGCAGACTCTCGAGGTCGCAATCCAGTTCCCGGCAATATTCCATGAGACCGGAAAATTTATCCGACTCGCTCGACGAGCGCAGCACGGAGTAGCCAAAATTGCCAGGAGTCAACGGCCGCAGATTTCGAAAATTTTTCTCCCGGATGCTATGCGGTGTTTCCGAGAAGACAAAAAATTCATACTCGAAGCCGGAACGCAGTGACAGCCCATGTCCGGCAAGCCGATCCAGCATCAGGCGCAAACGCGTCCGCGGACACAACGGATGTGGCTGCGAGTCTTCACCGGCAAATTCACCCAGAAAAAAGGGACAGCCCTCCTGCGCCAACCAGCGTTCACTCGCGGTGAGTAAATTGAACTTCGTGTCTGGAAAGCCCGTATGCCAGCCCGTATAGGATCCCTGGTCATAAAGCTGGTCATCGACGTCCCAGCCAAACACGCAATCGCAGAAACCGCCGCCTTTTTCCAGCAGGCTCACGAATTTGCCCAGGCTCACATATTTTCCCCGGATCACACCATCGATGTCCGTCAAGCCCAGCTTGACCCGGTTTACACCCCGAGCCTGATACTGCGCCATCTTTTCATCGAGAAGCCCACTCTGATCGCTCATCCAACGCCCCACATGGAAGTTTCACGAACTTTACCTCAGCTTACGTGCTTGTGGATAACTCTCTGGATAACTCTCGGGTAAGTCGCCAACAGCCGCCGGATGCGCGCAGGAGGCGAGCATCGCTTCGAAAAGTGAGCCAGCAGATTAATTGTTTTGAATCAAAGGGTTAGAAGGGTGAAGTCAAGAGACGCCTGAGAGGTCAACGCCATCTATTCAAGAAACTGAATGAAACCCGCCAGATGTGCATAACAAGTAAATGCGTAGGTTTATCACGCAGTTAGTAGATGCTGACAACGCACACCACGAGGGGTTTAATTTTACATCGCAAACCGAGACGAAAATCCGCCGATCGCCGCTTTGTCGCCGCAGAACCATGTCGTTAGCGATCGATTCGAAAACTACTCCTCCTGATCTTTCGGCAGCCGGATAGCGACGTCTGGCACGGTCATCGGCGCAATATCGGTGAAGACCGCCGGATCAAGCGGATTGTCGGCACCTTCGAACGGCAGCTGGAAAGCAGTCTCAGCCGCCGACAGGGATTCGACGAGCAGACTCATCTGTTCGGGCGAAGCGGATTCAGGCCCAAATGATTCAGGTAATGGCATTTCGGCGGCGTTGACCCAGCCCGCAACAGCAACCAGTCCTGCGGCAAGCCAGCTACGGTACATAGTGCAATGACCAGAACATTTGCGGTCCATCATCGTTTAAGCCTCCGCTACCTTTCGCAGTCAGGGGCAATGCCCAGCTGAAACGACTCATCAGCTGCCGGTTGATGGCGTAGTCCCAGCCGATTCCGACACTGGTCAGATGGCCCCAGGTAGATTCCACGTCATTGTGGGTCTGGCCATAGGCGGTGTCGGCAAACAGTGCAAGCTCACCGAACACGAACGGGGTTCTGAGATCGATGCTGAGCAGTGCACCTTCATCGGCAAGATAAATCGAGCGCTCGAAGCCACGGGCACGTTGCACGCCACCAAAACCCATGCGCAGGGTACTCGGCAGTTGCGAATCACTAAACTGACCAAGCAGCCTCACCGAGAGTTTTTGCGTACCCGGCAACAGCGCCACATCCATCGGCCGCCAGGCGAAGAGATCGACACCGGCACTCCAGAATTGATCGTCCTGGCCGACAAATGTGTCGCCGGAAATCTGGCCACCCGCCACGAACAATTCCGCTTGCGTCGCAATGTGCGATCGATCCCAGACACGGTGTGCCGTGAGCGATCCTGTCAGGAACGCCGCGCGCTGATTGACGTCCGCAAAGCCACTCAAATCGGCTTCCCAGTCGAGACGGTGCTGGCTCACTCCCAACTCGAACGCAAGACTGCTTTTCCGGTCACGGTGTAAAGACCGTTCCACCGCCAGGTCCAGCAATTGCGCCTGGCCATCGATCGTGATCGCTTCAGCAGCGCTGAAATCATTGTTCGAAATACGGCCGCGGAAGCGATACTGGCCGCTCAACGGTGTGCGGTACTCGGCATAGCCGTATGTCTGATCGGCAGGATCGACACTCGCCAGGATGGCCAGATCCACCGAATCTCCGCGGCCCGTCGGGTTCAGCCAGCTTGCTGCCAGAAACAGCCGCTGCTGACCCGTGTGTGCATCACCATAATTGTCCAGCGCCAGCCGGCCGGCCCACGAACGCTGTTCATTCAGCTCAATGTTGAGGCGTGTCTCACCGACTCGCGTACCGGGTTCAAAGCTTGCCTGGGCGCTGACACCGGACGCCCGATTGAGGGCATAAAGCCTCGTGCTGATGACTCTTTGCGTCAGCGGTTTGCCGATCAGATCTGCAAAGCGTCGTGCTACGATGGATTCGCGGCCACCGTGGACAATGACCTCACCGAGAACACCAGGTAATACTGCGAGCGCCACCACGCCATCTGCAACAGATTGCGCAGGAACGAACGCAACGGCGAGAAAGTAACCGGTTGCACGAAAGTGCGCCTGCACGGCCGCAGCCACCTCTTCGAGCTCAAAAATTGACAGACCCCGACGTTTTTTCTGCTGTCTGATCAGAGCAGTCAAATCCGCTGCATCCCGCCGACTCAATTCGGAGGTCGCATCGTGCACGCCAAGCGCGTTGAGCAGCCGTCCCAGCTCTTCGAGTTCCGGCTTCGTGAATCCATGCTCGCCTGCAGCGTTGCGTCGCCTGAGTTCTTCGAGCTTCGCGTCGATCACAACCTGTATCGAATCTGGCGTAACTCCAGGCAGCACAGCGTAGTCGCGCAACTCGATTTTATTGATCAGCAAACGCTCACTCGTGACCGGGTTTGGATTTCGTTTCGCAACAGGTGGAATATCCGTCGAGGCAAATCCTCTGCTTGCATATACCGCAACACACAACAGGGCAAACATTGCCAGCCACAGCATCGGTGAATTCACCTTTCGCTGCGTTATCTGATTCACCTGCCCCGATTGCAGGTGTTGCGTGGACTGCATTCGATCCGCCAGCTTTATGGTGGGAGTATCCCAGCGTGGTTGTGTGTCATCATCATCCAGCGTCTGCGTGGCAAAGTTGGCGATCACATCCCGCCGCGCCTGACGATATTCGCGCAAGCTGAACTCACCGGCTGCGTATGCCTTGGCAATACGGCGCAACCGCACAGATTCAGGCGACAACTTCATCAGGCTCATGAAACTTCCCTTACCAACCGAAAACCGGTGCGCGGGTCCGGCTTGCCTTCGTGGCGCTTCGCCGTGTGCGCAACGCATTCGCCAATGGGGTCTTCATAGGCACCGCCGACGACATTCACGTCGCCAGCGTCCAATACCCACTCCTGTACATTGCCGAGCATATGGACCAGACCATAGTCATTGCCAAGCCCGGCATTGGTTGCGACGGGCGCTAGCCCTCTGGCCACACCATCGATCGATACTCGACAATTGCGATTCGGGTCGGGTTCACCTCGCGCTGCCCACTGCCACTCCTGTACGGTCGGCAACCGATAGATAAAGCCGGTTTTTTCGCTCAACCAGGCGGCGAAGGATTTTGCGCTGGCTAACGTGATACCCCGCACCGGGCGATCCGGCAGTCTTTCTGCCTCACCCGCGGCTTCTGCCGCAGACGCACATTCACCGCTGAGGTCACAGAAAGCGGCGATCTGAGACCAACTGATCTCATGTTTTGTCATCGCGAATCGGCCCTCACCGTTCACGGCAGGAACGACGACGAGACGCGGTCCCAACGCATCATCCGGCAATCGGTCCGCGCAGTAACCCTGACGTCCGCTGAGCGCGCCGTTGCCAACCAGGTAATTGAGTGCACACGGGTCGAGCACCACTCGTGCCTCCGAGAGCATGTCATCGCCGAACAACTGCACCACCAGGTCGCGGACGACCATCACCCGGTTCCGATCAAGCTCCGCCAGTTGCGTCATGCAAGTGCCAATGCGTTCAGAAATTTTTTGTCTGGCGAGAACTGCCGCTTGTGGGTCCACGGCAAGCCACTGCTGCTGCGCGCCGGCTACGGCGTTGAGATCCAGCCGCAAACAGGACTCGTCCAGGACTAAGTCAAGCTCTTCGGCAAATCGCTGCCTGCGTTCGGCGTTATCCCGAGTCCGTTCAGCGGCCAGGAGCCGCTCCTTTGCTGCCGCGGTAAATCGCCGGAGATCTTCGAGACTCTGTGCATCGAAGAGTATTGGTTCGAGTTCGTCCAACATGGCTTTAGCGTGTGAAAACTTGTCGTACACCACGCTCTCTCTGACAGCACTTTCAAGAACGTCTGCAACGTCGAGCCTTAACTCGGCAACGTGGGGGCTACCCGGAAAGGCGTCGTGCATTACAGCCAGTTCACTGCGCAGTTGCGCCAACCAGCGCTCATCACTGTTTTCGCTGTCCAGCAGGACCTGAATTTTCTCAAACGCACGGGCCTGCAGTAACGCTCGCGCCCGTGGCATATCCGCGAACTGGCTGCCCCGCTGCAACAGGTCCAGCGCCACTCGCAATTGTTCCGCGTTCGCAATCTGCTCCCGGTATATATCACGCACCTGCCGCAACAAAGCGTCCGCTAATTCCTGTGAACCTTCGAGCCCTCGAAGCACCGCCAACTCCTGGCTCAGCGACTGCTCCCAGGCAAGGTTCATGGCCGGTTCAGCCAACAGGTGTGAGATCCTGGCCGTCTGCGAATCCAGCAGGGTGGTCTGTCTTACCTCCTGCTTCACCTCATTGAGATCGGCATCTCCTATGACATAGCTCAAGGCAAACGCCAGCGCAAATGCGAGCGCTGCAACCAGAGAGCTTCGCGAACGCCAAGGCGACACTTCGAGCAGATACTTCTGCACTTCCGCGACATCGACCGGACGGTCCTGGCGATTGAAACGCAGGCAATCTCTGAGCACGCGCCACTGGCGGCGTGTGAGACGTTTGGGCTTTGCAGGCTGCAGGTCATCGCGCGCGGCCTCATCTGCGGAAAGCCGCCCGTATGGATGGCGACCTGTGAGGATGAGATAAATAACGATACCCAGCGAGTAGAGGTCGTCACGGATTTCCGGATTGTCACCGTTGAGCATCTCCCGGCTCGCATAAGCTGGCGTCAACGCGGCCAGCCGAGCCGGATCAAACAACGTGTCCTCACCCTCGGTTTCCGTTAGATGGACCGCACGCGCAATACCGAAATCGAGGATCTTGGGCGCATTCGACGGCGAGATGAACACGTTTCCCGGCTTGAAGTCGGCATGAACGATGCCTGCTTCGTGTGCGTGTCGCAGTCCGCCGCACATGCCTTCGATGATCTTCCAGGCCATCTGGTCCGGCAGCCCGCTGGGGTAAGCACGCAGCAACTGCGCCAATTCCTGGCCTTCGAGCAGCTCCATCGTGATAAATGGAACGTCGCCGTCTTTGTCAAAATCAAAGATAGAAACGATGTTCGTGTGAGATAGTGTCTGGGATTTCGCGGCTTCCCTCTGCAAGGCGATGAACGCTTCAGGGTGTTCGCGAAAATCGTTGTTGAGCACTTTGACAGCAAGAAACGGTTGCCGGTCTCGCGCCTCGACTTTCCTCAAGTCCTTGGCTCGAAACACCGTGCCCATTCCACCGCTGCCGAGCTTCTCGTCGAGCACGAAACGCTGTTTCAAGACTCGCGGCGGATCGGCTTCGCCACTTGATGAGCCGGACCAGCTGTTCGATACGCTGGAATCAACACGCATCACCGTCACGTCCTGTTGACTGATATCCGTCATGTCGATTGTTGGCGCGCAACCACGAAAGAAACGTTGTCCCGTGCAGCTCCAAGCAGGCAGCGTTCCAGCAACTTCTCTGCTACGTTCTGCAAGGCCTCACCAGCCAGTTCTTCGAGCAGATCAGAATCTGCCAACTCCCGATACAAACCGTCGCTGCACAGGAGGTAGGTGTCTTGCTCCGCAATGTCGAACACCGCGACATCGAGATTCAATTGAGCCTGACCGCCGACCGCCCGCGTAATGATATTCGTATCCGCCCCAACGGCGTCGGCTTCGGTCACCGCACCTGAATCGAGCAGGTCAGAAACCGGGTTGTGGTCTCTGGTGACTTGTTCCAGACGCCCGTTGCGCAGTCTGTAGAGTCGACTGTCACCGGCCCACAACACCACGCCCTTATCCTGTTCGACGACCAGCGTGACCACCGTGCTGCCAACGGTTCCACCCTGGCACTGGGTCCTGGCGTGCAGTCGCAACTTGTCGTTGACCTCGAGCAACGCATCTTCAATAGCATCTACGTCTTCTGCGAGCGGACCGGTCATCCGCACGCCGGCAAGCGCGTTGGTAATCGCCTGGCTGGCGACGTCACCCGCCTGATGACCGCCCATGCCGTCGGCGACTGCCCACAAGCCGACATCCGGCCGGCTCAGGACCGCATCTTCGTTGTTCTTACGTCTTTTCCCACGGTGCGTCTGCTCGATGCTGCGCCAGTTGCTCGTCATGCTCATGGCGATCACGTATGCCGGAAGCGGACAGCAGTCTGCGGCGTCAGGGGTTCTCCCAGGCCGATCCAACCATCACCCCAGAGCCTGAGTTCGCCCCGCCGGATAAACGTCAGCCGTTCATCTTCGGTCTGCACGAATGTGCCATTGGTACTGTGATCGATCAGCACAAAAAACTGATTTCGGCGCTCGATTCTGGCGTGGCTGCGAGAGGCATACTCGCGCTCGACCAGTAGATCCACGTCGTCACCGGTTCCCAGGACTACCGGTTCATCGGCTGCCATGACGACATGACGGTCGCGCCAATCAAGCACAAGTTGTGAAGCTTCATGCGCGTCCATGTCGCAGCGCCTTCCCCTTGGGGTCCAACGTGGGTTATCGACCAAGGATAGGCGAGGCCATGCGCCCGGGATGGGATGCAGGTCACAATCCGCCGGGTTACGGGGGGAATCAGTGCATGAAGTTGAACATGCGCCGCCGATACTGCGCAGTGAGTTCCGAGCCTTTACCCAGGAGCGCGAAGATCCGGATCATCATGGTGCGCCCGACATCATCCATAAACTCACGATCACGCTGCAGTATGGACATTGCATGGTCGAGCGCCGTGCGGTAATCGCCCGTATTCGTAAGCACGACTGCCAGCTGGTAACACAGCTCGAGGTTATCAGGCTCGCTTTCGTAGCTGCCCGTTAGCGACTTCACATCGGGCAGTCCGACCGCTTCTTCGGCGATGGCCAGGCGAAACTCCGGGCGCTGCCGGTCGGGCGTTTCTTCCGGGATCTTTGCAAGCACCTGCCTTGCATCATCGAGCTCACCCTGCTGCACCAGCACGTCTACCAGTTCTACGCGAAAGGCTTGATTGTGCGGTTCCTCATTTATTGCCTGCTGCAGAATTTTCAGCGCGGCGCTGAAATCCCTCGCCGACACCAGCTCAGCAAGCTGATCGCGCAGCAGATCGGCCGAACTCAGCGTCAACTGATCGAGCAATGCCGTGAGTGTTGCCTCCGGCTGCGGACCTTCGAGCTGCTCGACGATCTGACCCTCTTTAATGATGCGAATACTCGGCAACCCGGTAACTCGAAGCTGCTGAGCGAGACTCTGATCCTCTGCGACATCCACTAAAGCGAGTGCCACCTTGCCCTGGTATTGAGGCACGAGACGTTCCAGTGTGCTGCGAGCTTCTGTCGCGGGCGCGGCCTGCTCCGCCCAGAACAAAACGATCACCGGCAGCTGTTGAGACCTGTCGATGACTTCCGCCTGGAACGTCTGTGGCGTGACTGTAAATACGAAACTCTGATCGCTCATAAATTTTTCTGGTGATACTCCAACGGGCGCGAAATTCTACTACAGTTAGGCTCACAGGTTGGTACTGGCAACTCAGGCGTCAGCCGGACTGTGCCATACTCAACGTAGGCACACTCTCAACGTGGATAGTCCTGCGATGAATTCCCGCATCAGCCTTTCCCGGCGCCGTTTTTCGCAATGGACGCTGTGCGCAGCCACAGCCGTGACCATGCTGCCGCTGAGCGTTCGGAGTAACGCAATGCAAGCCAACAATCTGTTTGAGATCTCGCTCGCCCAATGGTCTTTGCACCGCAGTTTTTTTGGCCCAAGCCTCTCTGAGGGTTTCGCAAAGTTCGCAAGCGCCCTGCAGGCAGATCCGGACGCCGTGCTCCAGGGTGAGCTCGACCCACTGGATTTCCCGAGAATCGCGCGTGAGTCTTTCTCTCTGGGCGCGGTGGAATACGTCAATACGTTTTTCTTCGGCCACGCGGACGACGCGAAATATCTGCAACGCCTCAAAGCCAACGCCGATGCCAACGAGGTGCAGAGCCTCCTGATCATGTGCGACGCTCTGGGTGCAATGGGTCACCCGGATGGCGCCGAACGCCAGTCCGTGATCGACCGTCACAAACCCTGGGTAGACGCCGCTGCCTATCTTGGCTGTCATGCCGTGCGCGTCAATGCCTACAGCGAAGGTCCGCTAAAAGACCAGCAATCACTCGTGGCGGATGGTTTGTCCAGACTGGCCGACTATGCTTCCGGCGGCAACATTCACGTGCTGGTCGAAAATCACGGCGGGATCTCCAGCGACGCCGGGTGGCTGACCGCAGTGATTCGGGAAGCAGGTCACCCTTACGTTGGAACACTGCCGGATTTCGGAAATTTCCGAATCGACGACGACAGAATGTACGATCGCTACCTGGGCGTCGAGGAAATGATGCCTTTTGCTAAAGCCGTCAGCGCAAAGTCCCACGATTTCGATGCGCAGGGCAACGAACGCCACACCGACTATTTACGCATGCTGAAAATCGTGCTCGACGCAGGCTACCGGGGTCACGTCGGTATCGAGTACGAGGGTAGTGAGCTTAGCGAGCCTGATGGAATACGTGCGACTCAGACGCTGCTGGAATCGACCCGGCACGAACTTTCATCGCAGTACGCGACGCGATAGCGCACGTTCGTCGTACTCCGGTGGATTTCAGCGGGCGGGTGCCTTCTCCGGCACATCCATAGCAAACACGAAACGTTGCCCGTCACGGCTGACGTTCTGCCATTGTTGCGGATTTCCGACCAGGCGGCCCGGTAACTTGAACAGAAGCCTGGGCGTCCCCGCCTGAAACGTGGGAGTCGTTGTCACAGCCACCGCCATCACCTCCCAATCGGGAGTCAGGTAGAGCAGTTCCTTGCCGTCCTGGCGCCAGAAGATCATGCCTCGGGCGCCCGCGTTGGAAACCTGCACCACGTTCGCGCGTCCGGCGCTGGCCTCGGGCGTACTGACCTCAAAGGGGCGCACATAGACCTCGAATACATCGACCTCGGTCTCGTCAGACAGGTAGGCGATGAACCGGGAATCCGGAGAGAACCGGGCCTGGGCCACGTCGTACTCGTCCCGCAACCACTCGATCGCCGGCCGCTCGAGAGCAGTGCGATCTCCACCGAGCGGCACCACGTGCAAGACGCCCGCGCAGCCGTCGTGGAACGTCAGCAGATTACTGTCCGCCGACCAGTCCGTCAGCACCATCCAGGCACCCGGTGTGTACTGATACAACTGCTCTTCAGCGCCAGACCCATCCCACGCTTTTCGATAGATGCTGGTGGACGTCCGGCGCGGCGAAACGGAGTCCACATAGGCGACGTAATTGCCGTCCGGCGACCAGATAGGCGCAAAAAACTCCTCTAAGGAATCATTGGTGACTGGCGTGCCCTGGCCCGAGGCGATGTCGAACGTCCAGATGCCCAAATTGTTCGTCCTTGGATCGTTTCTTATTACCGCCACTCTTGTTCCGTCAGGCGAGAGAGCCGGGTCGTGGTAACGACCCGGCTCGCCTACCGTGCTCACAACTTTCCCCTGGCGGTCCAACAGCGTAATCTGCTGCAGCGTCGGCACCGGAGGCACGGCAAACACAACTCGCCGGCCATCCCGGCTGACGCTACCCAAAATGCCCGCAAATCGGGTGCCGGGGATCTCATCGGGCACGGTGAACAGTCGCGTTGGCTTGCCAAATTCGAACCCTCCAGCCGTGCTGACCGGCACTGCCATCACTCCCTTGTCGGCGTCGAGGTAGTACAGTTCCCGGCTGTCCCGGCGCCAGGAAACCATCCCCAAGCCGCCTTCGGTAGACACCTGCCACTGTTCAACTGTGGCTTTCGCGGCACCCCCAAGTGCTAATGAGCGGACAAAGATCTCGTCGCGCCCGGTCTCATCAGACCGGTAGGCGAGATAACGACCGTCGTGGGACAGGCGCGCCTCCGCGATGGTGGACTTGGAGCGAGCAACCTCGATCGGCTGGCCATCCCCATCCAGCGGGAGCAGGTACAACACTCCGCCAGAGAGATCCCACCAGTTGAAGCTCAGGTAGCGTCCGTCCATGGACCAGTCGGTGAGCTTGATCGCCCCACCAGGGTGCTGGTAGAGGCGTTCCTCTTCGCCCTCGCCGTCTGCAGCCTGTCGATAAATTCCGAAGTAGCTGCGGCGTAATGCAACATACGCAATCTGGCTGCCGTCTGGCGACCAGACCGGTGATCGCACCTGCTCCGTGTTCTTACTCCAGGTGATCCGAGTACCAGCGCCCGTGGCTACATCGAACACCCAGAGGTCCGTGGATTCGGCTTCCCGATCAATCCTGATCACGGCAACGCGCGACTCGTCCGGCGAGAAGACTGGCCTTACGTACATTGCCCGTTTGCCTAACGTGTACGCCACTTTGCCTTCACGGTCGAACACGGTGATTAGTCGAGCATTGGTTTCAAACCACTGGGCGATCCGTTCCGCCCTTGCGGCTTGGGCTGTTTCGACGAATTGACTGTAATCACCTGCAGAGGTCGCCACCTGGCCCAGCCCGGGCATTGGAACCAACAGCAAGGCAGCCGTCGCGATCATGATAGCAGCCTGGTCAGGTTTCACGGGCTAACCTCCTTCGTCAATCGCCGGATCAACAATTTTGCGGACACAACGACACAACTGTCCCGTCCGGCAAAGTTAACATCCGTATGAGACCGGAAAGAGAACCGTCTCTGGCACGGCTGGCTTCCACCGTGACGGACTCGCCGATGGCGTTCTCGAAATGGCTCTTGCTGATGCCGCGGACTCGAAAAAACTTGGGCGACGGTCCCTCGAAGAACCATGTCTCCACTCGATCCTGGTCGCTCTGCGCATCCACGATCAACAGGATGTGCGGATTCCTCCAGTCGGTCTTGGTGAGCGTGCCGGTCCTTGTGAATCGCTGGTCAAAGTCAAAAATTGCCGTCATGTTGTGATGCGCCCACCCTGGTGGCGGTAAAAACAGGGTAAGAGCAAGAGTAGCAAGTTTTATCATGATGATGCCGCCGTAGCTTCTGCAGCCGGGGATCTCAGGATCCTTCGATGGGACTTCGTGACGCGTCGGAGGACGCAAGGACCAGTGGCTTTCAGTACTCTTGTTACAATGAGTGTTGCAATGAGTCAGTCCATACTGACCTTATGCCCATTCTGCTGAATTCGCCAGAGTCTTCGAACTGGGTGCCTGGGCTGAGATTGCGGAAGTGGCTCGTCTGTGGGTCCGTCTGTTTTCGGCCAGAAATGGCTGTCATAGAATTGCGCCAGCCAAATCAACCCGGATAAGTGGAAGCCTATGCGCTCGCTATTGCTCATTCTCCTGGCCGCAACAACGCTCACGATGTCCCTGCGTGCCCAGACGACTGACGGCGCTGCCTGGATTCTGCTCTACCATCACGTCTCAAACACGACACCAGAAGCCACGAGCGTCACGCCTGCGCGCTTCGACGAACACCTCGACTTCCTGGCGCGCAACGATTATCGAGTGGTCGCCCTGTCGGAGGTAATCGCCCGATTGTCATCCGGTGAATTGGATTCCCGGTCTGTCGCCATTACCTTCGACGATGCCTACAAGTCAGTCTACACCGAGGCTTTCCCCAGATTGCGCGAACGAGGCTGGCCATTCACGATCTTCGTCAACACGGACGCCGTGGATCGCAACAGCAATGCGTACGTTTCCTGGACAGAACTCAGAGAGATGGAGCAAGCCGGCGCGAGCGTCGGGAATCACAGCCGGCGCCACGCTCACCTAGCCGCGCACCGTGTAGACGAATCCAGCCAACAATGGCGCGCACGGGTTTCTGCCGACATCGTGTATGCCCAGCAGCGACTGGCGGCGGAACTGACACGCCCACTTCAGCTCTTCGCCTACCCTTATGGCGAGTTCACCCCGGAACTCAAAGCGCTGGTGCGCGATCTCGGATACCGCGCGTTCGGTCAGCAATCCGGACCGGTGGGCCGGGGTGTTGCGGAACTGGCTATTCCACGAATTCCAATTGCGCGCGCCTTTGCTGATCTGGCAAGCCTCGGTGAAAAACTGCGCACGCGGCATTTACCCGTCCGCGTGCTGCAGCCTGCCTCACCGGTGCTGCAACCGATCGCCGTCGCGCCGACTCTGGAGCTGCAGATCGCCGCCGGTCCGTTCGATCTGAGCCAGCTTGCCTGTTACGTGTCGAATCAGGGGCGGGCACAGCTGAGCTTCCAAGCCGACCAGCCACGCGTGGTGCGCGTGAAAGCGGCGCACGCGCTGCCCGTCGGCCGCAGCAAATACACGTGCACGGCGCCGGCCACAAATGCACCGGGTGTGTACTACTGGTACAGCCACCTGTGGTTGCAGCCGAAACCGGATGGTTCCTGGTATGACGAATGACCGCCTGCAACGACTGGAAAAACAGCCGCCGCGATTTAAGTCGGCTCGAGTAGCTGCGCACCGCCCTTGAGTACTTCGATCACGGCGGCCATGTCCGCGTCCGTCAGCTCGCCGGAATCCACCATCGAGCCACAAAGATTTATCGCGGCGGGCGCGCAGTCGCTGGCCCGCCTGAAGCAGTCCAGCGCAGCCGAGTTCTCCCCGAGAAGGCCGGCGATCACCGCAGGACTCAACATGGCCGCCGACTCCAGTACCGGAAATTCAATGATGTTATGCAGGACGGAGAGAAATTTCGGTCCGATGAACTGCGGCGCCATGGGCCCATCGTGCCGCCGCAGCATGCGTTCGGCCGCATACCGATAGAACTCGAGGAAAGGGTTGCCCTGTTTGAAACTCATGAAAGCGTTGTGGATCTTGCGGTAGACCTGCAACGTGGTGCCCGTTCGCTGCACCCAGACCTCGCGGCCGAAAGCGTGGTCTTCTGGAGACAGCACAAGCCCGGGCACATCCACCACAAACGTGTCCGCATCGACCCATACCGCACAGTCGTAGCCTTGTGCCAATGCGGAATCCAGCGCATAGAGCCTGGCAAGATCGGATGCAACTATCGGCTGGGTCGCGGTTTTCACTCGAATATCACGCGGCAGCGAATCAAACAACGAGTCATCCAGCCATCGGTAATCAAAGTTCCAGTGCGACGCCCACGCTTGAACCGATTCAACACAGCTGTGGTACCACGCAGCGGGCAGCGGCTCGCGGTGAGACTGGATCACAGCCGCGCTCAGCACGAGCGGCTCGGGTTAAAATGACCGATCAAAACTCTTCGCATCGCTAACTGCGCGTCCGCTGAATGAAGCAACCTTCCCATGAGCGAGGCCACCGACGGATTTGTCATGAACCAGACCATGTTACGAATCAAAGATCCACAGAAGTCTGTGCAGTTTTACACCGATGTACTCGGTATGACGCTGCTGGATCGTTACAACTTCGGTCTCGCCTTCATCAAAGACCCCGATGGTTACTGGATCGAAATTCTCTCAGCGCGGGCTGGCTTCACTGATCAACAGCATCCAGTAACGCGTCTTTAGACACGTCTGTGGCAACCGCAGCCCTGCCTGAAGCGGCCAATCGGCGCAGGACGGAAGCCGTGAACCGAATCACCTGTCAATCCAATGTAGCGAGATCCACAAAGGCAGTGCGCACAACTGACGCAGCCGCCGAGACATCGGTCCAGGCAAAGACAAGGCGGCCGTCCGAGCCCACCATCTGCGGAAAACCCGACGGTCGATTGGGGGCCATCTGTGCGACCTGAATCCTGGGTCCCAACTCTCCTTGCCTGCCAACCCGGCGAACATTGAGCCGCGCCGAACCGTCTGCGCTCCGAGACATCCAGCTGACGGCACTGGCGCCATCGGCCAGCGCAACGACATCCACCCTGCCAAGCGGCTTTTCAGCGCCCACATCGATTGGCGCAGCGAAGGATGCGCCGCCATCGCTGGATCGGGCTAACCGCACCAGGGGGATCTCCTGCGCCGCGGTGTACCACGCAACGACGACATCGGCATCCTGGGCGGCGACTGCGGGTCCGTTCACCGGACAACCTGTGATCAGCCAGTCATCGTTCGCCACCCGCACCGCTGGCTGCCACTCGTCGTGGACTTTACTGACTATATATATATCGCGAATCTCGCCTTCGGTGCGGTCCCGGTAAACCACGACGGGGCCGTCGGGCCCTTGCGCCACATCCGTCTGACAACAATCGCAGATCAGTGGATCCACCAGCCGCTCCCGTGAGATCGAACCGGTGGTGGAGATGGCTGCTGATCTCAACGTCATACCGTGATCCTCGAGCGAATCACCGTCGTTCAACATGTTGCGGCCATCGAGCCATATCGCTCCAGCAGAGCGACCATTGGGATAGATCGACACGAAGCCATGCTCGGTCGCAGAGGCATCGCTGTGCAGTCGTGTCGGCGTACTCCACCGTCGGCCCGCGTCGTTAGACGTCGCAACGAACGCATCATAGGCGTATGGACTGCCGGCCTTTTTGACAAGCCAGTGTGCCACCCAGAACTGCCCACCAATCGGCTGGACCGATGGTATGTCGGCCCAGTTGGCAAACCAGTTGCTGCCGTTTGCCACCGGTTGGGCGGGCGACCAGGTTTCGCCTGCAAGTGTGGCAAAGCGCAATTCATGACGCTCACCTTGCGCTTCGAGCCAGCTCAGCACCACTTCTCCGCCAGAACCCCGGGCGAGATGTGGCTGAGCGCTGTCCGGTCCAGCAGGCGAATTGACGGAATCAACCCCGGGTAGCCCAGCCTCACCGCTGCAGCCCAGGCAGCCAATCAGTGAGCCGAGGAGAATCAGCCACCAACGGCCCGGTGCTCTTTCAGGATGATTTTT
>SMVA01015107.1_pt1 | contig 32116 bp, 31 predicted proteins | sample 2456451 | NCBI WGS metagenome assembly SMVA01 (sample SAMN11095933, study PRJNA526329) | marine sediment metagenome | biome: Marine sediment; feature: Surficial sediment; material: Deep marine sediment; isolation source: Hadal surficial sediment | place: Pacific Ocean | collected 2014-05 | depth... | reverse complement strand
GATCGATAACAGTGCCTTTCTCATCGGCCATGAAACCGCCTGCGTCGTGCACCTGCAATCCGAGCAAATGGCCAAGGCCGTGTGGAAAAAACGCGGACGTTACGCCGGATTCGATCAAAGCGTCCGTACTCCCTTTCGCGAATTCATGAGAGACCAAAAATTCAGCCAGCATGCGATGGTTTTGCACGTGTAAGTCAGCGTAGTCGATGCCGGCCTTAACGCTGGCAACCAGCTCGAGTTGCAGTGCGTTGAAGCCGTCGATCAGGTCGGCAAATTCTCCGCCATCAAAAGAATGGGTCCGTGTTATATCCGAAGCATAGCGATGAACCTGTGCGCCGGCGTCGATCAGGAATGACTTAATGTCGTCTGGCGCACTTCGGTCCTGGTGCTGGTAGTGCAAAATCGAGGCGTGTCTATTGAGCGCAACGATGTTTCCATAGGGCAACTCGTTCTCGTTGTGCTCGACAGCCCGACAATACGCAAGATGGATGTCAAATTCGGATTTTCCTTCACGAAACGCCTGCTCAGCTGCAACATGTCCGGTGGTGCCGCGGCGGGATGCCTGTCGTAGACACTCGATCTCATACTCTGTTTTCGCGCCGCGTGCGTAATGCAATATATTCATCGCCGTTGTCGGGTTTACACGCTCAATGCCCATGCCGTGCTGATCATTGTGAATTTCACCGATAAACACGCATTGCTCACGATCCTCTGGCAGATGCGTGGCGATTTCGTCGATCTCGTGTACGACGCGGATGTCGAAAAATGCGGTCCAGTACCCTTCCGGGTCGGTCGGCATGCTGTGCCAGTAATCCTTCGCCTGGTAGTAGACGAGAACCGGTTTCTCGCCCGGCGTATAAGCCAGATAGCAAAGCGGCATTGTGGTCAGCGGCAACCAGCTTACGAAATGCGGGTTCGCCTTGAACGGGTAACTGTAATCATCCAGAAACACCGGTCGCGGATCGCCCGAAAAGATGACCGCGTGGCTCGCGCCGGCTTTCTCAAGCGCCTTGTCATGACGGTTCTTCAGTTCTTCAACGTGCGCGGGGTAGTGCGCCGCCAGGGCCGTATCGTCGATAAAATTGCTGCTTGTCATGACCGAATATTAACCCTGTATTGGTGCTGGGAGCGAGTCCGGAAAGTGTATCAATCCCTTACGCATCCGTGCATTATTTACGGCTTTCTAGTTCGGAACCGGAGTTATGCACGATGCGTATTCAGCACCTGCTCGCCGTCGTCGCAATGGCTAGTCTCACGACGTCGGCTGGCGGCTATGATCGCCTGACGGGCCAGCCCTTTGCCTCCCGGTCCGAGGTTATTGCCAGCAATGGCATGGCTGCAACCAGCCAGCCGCTCGTCACCCAGATCGCGCTCGATATCCTGCGACGCGGTGGAAGTGCCGTGGATGCCGCGATTGCAGCAAATGCGGCCTTAGGCCTTATGGAACCGACTGGCAGTGGCGTCGGCGGCGATCTGTTTGCGATCGTCTGGGACAACGACAACAAGGAGCTCGTCGGCCTTAACGCGTCCGGGCGTTCACCCGAATTGCTGACGCTAGCCTATTTTCGAGAGCAGGGTCTGGAGCAAATCCCGTATCTTGGTCCATTGGCGGTCAGTGTTCCTGGCGCGGTAGACGGATGGTTCGAGTTGCATCGGCGTTTCGGCAAATTGCCGATGTCAGATGTTCTGGCCCCGGCGATAGCCTATGCGCGGAACGGCTTTCCGGTAAGCGAGGTGATCGCAGCTCACTGGGAGATGAACGTGGCAACACGCGCGGAATTTGCGGGCTTCCGTGAGATATATATGCCCGGCGGCAAGGTGCCGGCGAAAGGCGACATCTTTCGAAACCCGCGTCTTGCAGACACGTACGAGCGCCTCGCTACCGAGGGTCGCGATGCCTTTTACAAAGGCGACATCGCGAGAGAGATTGATGCCTACATGACCGAACAGGGCGGTTTTCTTCGATACGAAGACCTGGCAAAGCATCATTCGGAATGGGTGACGCCTTTGTCGACCAACTACCGCGGACACGATGTGTATGAGTTGCCGCCAAACGGTCAGGGCGCCGTGGCGTTGCAGATGCTCAATATTCTCGAAACGTATGACTTGCGTGCGATGGGATTCGGCAGCACGGACTACATTCATACGCTGGTGGAAGCCAAGAAACTCGCATACGAAGACCGCGCAAAGTATTACGCCGACATGGAGTTCTATGATGCGCCGCTGGCGTGGCTTATTTCAAAGGAGTACGCGCTGGAGCGCCGTAAATTGATCGACCCGCAAAAAGCTGCGCGCAGTTTCCCGGCTGGCGATGCCGCACTGGAACACGGCGACACCGTTTACCTGACCGTCGCGGATCAAGATGGCAACATGGTGTCATTGATTCAAAGCAACTACGGCGGGATGGGCTCCGGCATGACGCCGGCAAAACTGGGCTTCATGCTGCAAAATCGCGGAGCGTTGTTCAGTCTTGAAGACGGCCATGCCAATGTTTACGAACCTGGTAAGCGGCCGTTCCACACCATCATTCCTGCGTTTGTAATGAAAGACGGAAAACCGCTGATGAGTTTCGGCGTGATGGGTGGTGCCATGCAGCCGCAGGGCCATGTGCAGATCCTGGTCAATATGATCGACTTCGACATGAATCTTCAGGAAGCAGGCGATGCCGCCCGGGTTCGACACCTTGGCTCCTCGCAGCCGACGGACGAAAAAATGACAGATGGGGGACGCCTCGTTCTTGAAAGCGGCATAGGCGAAGAGGTTCGGCAGCAGCTACGTGGGCGTGGCCACAATATCGACTCAGCTAAAGAATCTTTTGGTGGCTACCAGGCAATTTATTGGAATGAAGAACAGGGAGTCTATTACGGCGCCTCCGAATCACGCAAAGACGGTCAGGCAGCCGGATACTAGTTATGAGTCAAGACGTCTATCTGACAGGCATCACAACAACGGGAACACCCCATATAGGCAACTACGTCGGGGCCATTCGCCCCTGTGTCAAGGCAAGCAAGGACCCGTCGGTAAAGAATTTTTACTTCCTGGCAAATTTTCATGCACTGGCAAAAGCAGAAGATCCCGATCGCATTAATCGCTCGACGCTTGAAATTTCGGCAGCGTGGCTGGCCATGGGTCTGGATACCGAAAACGCGGTTTTCTATCGACAATCCGATATCCCGGAAATACCGCAGTTGACGTGGATTTTGACCAGCATGACGGCGAAGGGCCTGATGAATCGTGCACACTCATATAAAGCGGTAGTACAGGCCAATGTGGAAAGCGGCAGCAAGGATCCGGACAAGGGCATCAACATGGCGCTGTACAGCTACCCGATCCTGATGGCAGCCGACATCCTGATGTTCAAGTCAACGAAAGTGCCGGTCGGGCGCGATCAAAAACAGCATGTTGAGATGACCCGGGACATTGCGCAACGTTTCAATCATCACTACGGCGAATTATTTACCATTCCCGAGGCCGTCATCAGTGAAGACACTGCGGTCTTGCAGGGACTTGATGGTCGCAAGATGAGCAAGAGCTACGACAATACAATTCCATTGTTCGCCGAAGAAAAACGACTCCGAAAACTCATCATGAAAATCAAAACCAACAGTCTTGAGCCTGGCGAGCCTAAGCAAACGGACGACTCAACGCTGTTTCAGATCTACAAAGCGTTTGCCAATGAGAGCGAAACAAGGGAGATTGAAAAACGCTACGCCGAGGGCATCGCCTGGGGTGAAATGAAGCAAGTATTGTTCGAGTATATCAACGAACACATCAATCCGGCGCGCGCGGAATATCAAAGACTAATGGACGATCCTGCCATGGTTGAGCAGGAGTTATTGAAAGGCGCCGAAAAAGCGCGTGAAGTCTCCGCCCCGTTCCTGGATGAAATCCGCAACGCCGTTGGTATCCGGAAACTTGGGTAGCGATCTCGCAATGCCCATTATAATCGAAAAGGGTGACCCTGCTGATTGCGAGGAAATGCTCACTTTGTTTCCGCGCCTCGTGTCGTTCGACGTACCAAATGGCCGAAACTCCGGCCATCTATGGGGTGGCGATGCCGATTTGCTTCGCAAGTGGGCGCGCGATGGCGATGACGACTGCATCGTCCATGTAGCAAAGAACACCGATGGGTCGATCATCGGCGTGACGATGGTGACGTTGCGCCCCGAACTCCTGAGTCGATCGCCCAGCGCACACCTTGAGGTGATCACTGTTGCAGAAAGTGCCGAAGGGCAGGGTGTTGGCAAGGAATTGATGGCGGCGGCAGAGGCCGGGGCCCGCAACCGCGGCGCGCATTCGATGACGCTGTTCGTTTTTTCCAAAAATACCCGAGCGAGGCGTGTGTATGAGCGAGCGGGCTTCGATGAAGAGTTGATTCGCTGCATTAAGCCCTTCACGAAAGACGCCTTGTCTTGACAGGAACTCGATGCCATTTACTCCGACACACATACTGGTTGCCATTCCGATAACCCGCCGATGGGGGTCCCCCGGTATGTTTACCGCGCTCGCCATCGGCAGCATGATTCCGGATTGGCCGCTGTATTTTCCGATCGGGCCGAGTTATCAACTAACGCACTCCCTTGCAGGTATTTTCATCGCCTGCCTCCCTGTCGGCCTGGCAATTACATTGTTGTTTCTTGCGATGGCCAGGCGCCCTTTGTATGAGTTGGCATCGTCCGGACTGCAACAACGACTGGCCGGATATCTCGACACTTCGCCACATCGAAGTGTGCGCGGCGTAATGACCATGGCAGCCGCCATATGCGTCGGTGCTGCAACGCACATCATCTGGGACTCGTTCACACATGACAGCACCCGTGGCGTCGCTATGTTTCCGGCGTTGAACGAGGTCTGGATCACCGTATATGGCGTCAAATTCGTCGGTTTTATGGCGTTACAGCACGGTAGTTCGCTCATAGGCCTGCCATTGATGTTCGCGCTCTATGTGAATTGGTATCGTCGTGCCGAGTGTCAGCCTGCGCCGGACTCCGTCTTGTCGCCTATAGCCCGATGGGCCTGGATACTGTTGCTGGTCGGCCTGCCGCTGGCAACAATGATCCGGCATATCGTCTACATCCCACAACTGACACTGCGCCCGATAATCATAGCGCTTTATTCGGCGGTCACAGAGGCCGGCTTCATGTTCGTCATTCTTATCGCGTGTTTCAGCCTGTTGTTTTATCCTGTTGCGAAATACAGGCAAGAAAACAAGATCTAGGATCGCGTCTCGGAGGTCGTCGTTTTGTACAGCAAGCTCCAGCAATTGATATACGAAACCACCGGCATCGACCTTGGCGGCGAAAATGCACCCGTCGATATCAATGCTCAGATAGCTGTCGCTTCACTGCTGGTCGTTGCGGCAAGCAGCGACGGCAGTATCGATGGCAAAGAAACAGTCAAAATGGTGCAAGCACTGTGTCGCCGGTATTCGATGACATCTGTAGTTGCACTGGATCTCGTTTCCCGGGCAATTGACGCCCAGTCGATGGGTGATGATTCGCCTGCATTGTTTGATGAGTTGAACGAGCGCTTGACGAAAAAGCAGAAAGAAGAATTGGTATTGATGCTGTTGGAAGTCATTGCCGCAGACGGAGAGAAAAAAGCGAATGAGATGGCGGTACTCGATCGGGCCGTAGCTGCGTTAGGCATTTCAAGTAACCGGCTCGACAAGATATACCAACGTTACTTCGAAGCCCGACGGAAAAGTGGAAAATAAAGTGGGTGAAGTCGATACCGAACGCCTGGTGATTCGACAGTTAACTTACTCGGACGATGAATTCATTGTCCGCTTGTTGAATGAGAAGTCGTTTCTGCATTTTATCGGCGACAAAGGCGTTCGAATGCGTGAAGACGCACGCAACTATTTAAGCAATGGACCGATGGCGAGTTACGCTGCGCATGGCTTTGGCCTGTTCCTGGTGTCCGAGAAGTCCAGCGGCATCCCGGTTGACATGTGCGGGTTGCTTCGAAGAGACGATCAGGAACACCCCGATATCGGCTTCGCGTTTCTGGCAGACTATCGGGCACTCTGATACGCATATGAATCGGCGGCAGCTGTCTTGGACTATTGCTATATACAACTGAATATCGAGACAATCGTCGCTTTTGTCGCTCCGGATAATGAACGTTCCATCCGCTTACTTGAGCGACTTGGCTTTACACTCACCGGTGAGGGGAGTCTCGAGGGTATCGACAAGCCACAAAGCCTGTACAGTAAAAATGCCGGCGACTCTGAAGCGGGTCGAGGATCAACCCCCGGTGCCCGAGAACTACGGTAACCGGTTGTTTTTATTAGAATACTACATTTCATAATTGACTCAAAACAGGCAAGTGAATGTCGATACATACCGCGACTATTCGATGGCAATGCGACACCGGGAATTTTGCAGATGACACATACAGTCGCGGCCACGTCTGGGAATTTGACGGTGGCGCGGTGGTGGCGGCGTCTGCCGCGCCGGATGTTGTGCCTGCCCCGATGTCAATAGCGGAAAACGTCGATCCTGAAGAAGCGTTCGTCGCTTCTTTGTCCAGTTGTCACATGTTATTTTTTCTTTCTTTTGCAGCGAGGCGCGGCCATAGCATTGATGAATACGTCGATGAGGCCGTTGGTGAAATGCAAAAAGATGATCAGGGCAGAACGTCGATCACGAAGGTAACGCTGCGCCCTCGAATTGTATGGTCTGGTGACAATCTGCCGACCGAGAAGCAAAAAGAAAAGTTGCACCATCAGGCTCACAACCATTGCTTCATCGCCAATTCAGTTAAAACGGAGATAGTGATCGAAGCGGTTTCATAAAAATACAAATAGAGAGAAGAGAACTCATGCATGAAGAAATTAAACATCCGTGCGTACAGCACAAGTTAGCGCTGATTCGCGACGAAGATACCGGCCACAAAAAGTTTCGGGAACTCGCTACCGAAATCACTATGTTTCTTTGCTACGAGGCGTTAAAAAAAATTCGCGTAAAGAAAGTGGAGGTGCAAACGCCGGTCGCAAAAGCGGAATGTTACAAGATCGCCGAAGACCTGGTCGTGGTGCCGATTCTTCGGGCTGGCGTTGGCATGCTGGAAGGTATCCTCGGCTTGTTGCCGACGGCAAGAGTAGGCTTTCTCGGCATGTACCGCGACGAAGACACCAAGCTGCCTGTTGCTTACTACCAGAAATTGCCGGCACAGACCAAAGGCGGCCTTTGTATTGTGATCGACCCGATGTTGGCGACCGGCGGCTCGACTGCGGCTGCAATCGATGTATTGAAAGAACACGGCGCAGAGAATATTGTGGTCGTGTGCATTGTTACGTGTCCGGAGGGCCTTGAAACAGTCGAAAAGGCGCACCCGGACGTCAAGATTTACACGGCGAGTATTGACAGCCATCTCAACGAAAAGAAATACATAGTGCCGGGCCTGGGCGATGCCGGGGATCGGTTGTTTGGCACCCGCTAGGAGAGCTTGGGTGGCAGAGAACAAGACCCAAACCACGAGATGCTGTTTCTTTTTGCGTGGATTCTCGCACTGGATGACATAAATCCGAAAGTTCTCCTGTCATTGACCGAAAGATCTGTAAAATACAGGCGCAGGACCTACATCACCTATTGATGGACTCGCACGAGATGATTGAAGACCTGGTAGAGCCAAGATTCGAAGGCGCGCAATTGATAATCGAGACTTCCAATGAAACGGAGGTTTACGATTCGCAGTACCTTGTCGCCGCATTGCTGGTATCTGTCGCCAAAAGCGACGGACATATTTCAGAAAGTGAAACGGCGAAAATGCTGCAGCTGGTTGGTGGTCATTTTCAATTGAAAAGTTCTGAGTCGCTCGAGCTTCTGACTCGTGCGATGGCAAATCTGGCAGAGAATCCGGACCTGACCAGTCTGCTGAAAGAACTCAGTTCCGTTCTGACCTCAGCCGACAAGGAAGACGTTGCGGTGATGTTGCTCAAAGTCGTCGCCGCGGACGGCCGGCAAGACGCGGAGGAAATGGATACCTTAAGCCAAGCTGCTGAAATTATTGATATTTCGTCGGAGTCAATGCATCGTGCATTCGATCGCTATTTCGACGAAAAAAACGCCTGACGAAGGCTTTTGAAGTGCCTGATTTGCTTCGCAGCTGCCGATTCAGGACTGTGGGGGCACTATGCGAAATACAATTTTCAAGACGGTCGTCCTACCTGCACCGGCGGAAACCTTGTACGACATGTATATGGATCCCGAAATTCACGGCGCATTCACGGGGGCGCCTGCAAAGATTAGCGAAGTAGCCGGTTCACCATTTGAAGCGTTCGGTGGTTTGTTGCTCGGCACGATGTTGCAGGTCGTCAAACCGCGACTCATTGTTCAATCTTGGCGTTCTGTCAATTTTGCGGAAGAGGATCCGGATTCAACGTTGATTATCTCATTCACACCCGAAGTAGACGGTGAAGGCCGCATCGACCTTGTGCATCTGGACGTGCCTGAGGACGACTACCAAGGCGTGTCCGGTGGATGGGAATCGCGCTATTTCACGCCGTGGCTGAGTTACCTGCAAGACCAGACATAAGACAGAGTCTTAATGCCATAGCGATGATTTTCGCGGCTTTTTTCCGTTTACAGAACAAAAGTGACTATGGTGCATTGCGATCAAATGCGCTCATATTTGCAGAAAAGTTTTTCTGGCGTACCATACGCATTCGAAAGATCTGTCTGGTATAAATACAGCGCTATGCGCTGATTTTTTTCAGGCAGATAGTTACGTTTTCTGCCGCCTGTCGGCAATAACAAGAGAAAAAGAGATATGTCAGAGCAAGTAGAAGGAACCGTTAAGTGGTTCAATGATGAAAAAGGATTTGGTTTTATCGAACGTGAAGATGGAAAAGACGTATTCGTTCATTTCAGCGCAATCACTGGCGACGGACGCAAGACTTTGCATGAAGGCCAGAAAGTGACCATGAGTGTCACTCAGGGCGACAAAGGTCCTCAGGCCGAAAACGTCGCTCCGCAGTAAAGAAGTAACAGTGCCGAAGCGAGGTTCCGGAAAGGGGCCTGGTAAATTGGCAGTCACGAAAGTGACCAAAAGCCTGAAGTGAGGCACTATGCTCACACTTCGGGCTTTTTTGATTGGGCGATATGAAGTCAACGTTTCAGGACTTTCTCAAATTGGAATCGGCCAGCGGTATATTGCTGATGGTCGCGGCGGTGCTCGCCATGATCGTGGCAAATTCGCCACTGGATCTTTACTACACCAGGTTCCTGAATATCCCGGTTGAGGTGCGCGTTGGCGATCTTGAGATTGCCAAACCGCTGCTCCTGTGGGTTAACGACGGTTTGATGGCCGTTTTCTTTTTCCTGATCGGGCTCGAGTTAAAGCGCGAGATCATGGAGGGGGACTTAAAGGATCCGGCGAATGTGATGTTGCCGGCAATTGGCGCCGTTGGCGGTGTAGTGGTTCCTGTCGGTATCTATCTTGCCTTTAACCGCGTCGACACAGACATGCGAGGCGGTTGGGCGATACCGGCGGCAACCGATATTGCGTTTGCGCTTGCGTTACTGATGATGCTTGGCTCGAGAGTGCCGGCGGCTCTCAAGGTGTTTCTCGTCTCTCTGGCCATATTCGACGATCTCGCGGCGATCGTCATCATTGCTATTTTCTACACCAGCGAGCTATCGACCCGGGCGCTGGTAACGACCGCAGTTTGTTTAATCGTTCTGACGATCATGAAAAAGCGCGGCGTGTCCTCCGTGTCGCCGTACCTGTGGGTCGGCCTTATCATGTGGGTGTCCGTACTGAAATCCGGTGTACACGCAACGCTGGCAGGTGTGGCGCTCGCCGCTTTCATTCCGCTCAAGGTGCCGGGCGAGCCTGACCGCTCGCCACTGCGCGAGCTTGAACATGATCTGCATACGCTGGTCGCTTTCGCCATTTTGCCGATATTCGCGTTCGTTAATGCCGGCGTTTCGTTTCGCGGCGTGGGCCTTGAGGACCTGATGCATCCTGTCCCGATGGGCATTGCAGCAGGACTTTTTGTTGGCAAGCAAGTTGGTGTTTTCGGATTTTGCTGGTTGGCGATAAAAGCAGGGGTCGCGAAGTTGCCGACTGGGGCATCCTGGGGCAGCTTGTGGGGAGTGTCTATTCTTTGCGGTGTCGGGTTTACGATGAGCCTGTTTATTGGCTCGCTGGCATTCGAAAACACGTCCACCGATATCCGGGAACTGTATGATGAGCGGCTGGGTATAATCCTTGGCTCATTGATTTCAGGCGTCGTAGGCTATCTCGTCCTGTCACGCGTGCTGCCGGGAAACGCGAAAGCGCAATAACGGCGGCAGCCGGACTTTAGAGATTTTCTAGATCTGGGCGCGGTGATATACATGCATCTCCGGAATAATGGTGTCGCAGTCCTGCTGAATACAAAATAAGACCGCATTGGATACGTGCCTGGGATCAAGCCAGTCCAGGCCTAAGTGCGCAACTTCAGATTCCTCCGCCATAGGCGTCCAGATCATCCCCGGCGCGATGGTCGTAACCCGTATTTTGGTTTCCTTTAATTCCTGGGCAACGGATTCGGCAAAACCAATGCCACCAAACTTGGAAGCACAATAGGTGGCGCTATTTTTTTCACCACGCCTCCCGGAGCCGGAGGAGATGAAGATCAACACACCCTCATTTTGTTGCTGCATTCCCTGCTTGAGTACTTCTCGCGTAAACAGGAACTGACCGCGGAGATTCACCGCATGAATCTCGTCCCACATTGCGGTGGTAATTTCCGCAACCGGCGCGACTTTTCGGATTCCGGCGTTGTTAACGAGAATGTCGATTCGACCCCATTCGGCAATCAGTTGCCCGACCGATGCGACAACCTGGGATTCAATTGCAGCGTCGGCTTCAATGGACAGAGTTTGCACGCCGTGTTGTTCTCCGATGCGTGCCATCTGCTCGGCCAGCAGGTCGGCGCGAACATCAACACCGCAAACCTGAGCACCGTTGCGCGCCAGATCCTCAGCGATAATCAGGCCGAGCCCACGGGCCGCGCCGGTTACCAATGCGGTCTTGCCTTTCAGTTCATATGTCATAAATACACCCGGGGAAAAAGTAATAAATGGTGGCGGATTTATTTTGCGGCTGTTTTGCCATAAAAACCATCTAGAGCCTCTATACTAGGCCCCTAATAATACTAACGAACGATACCCGCGACTACATGACCCATCTTGCTGCCGACGGCAGACAGCTTGTTCGCGCCCTGACATTAATCCCGGCAGGAGCCGTAATTCTCGCAAATATCATCGGCACCGGTGTGTTTGTAAAGGCGCGCGTAATGACCTGCAATGTCGGTAGCCCGGAAATGGTCCTGACGGTGTGGCTGGTCGCAGGACTACTGACTTTGGCAGGCGCGCTGGTCTATGCCGAGCTCGGTGCAATGATGCCTCGTTCTGGCGGCGAATTTCACTTCCTTGAGGCCGCGTTTGGACGACGCTGGGCGTTTCTTTACGGGTGGACCAAAACAATCGCACTCGGCGCGTCGGTTGCGGCCGTGGCGATCATATTCGTTATCTTCCTGAATGACCTGACGGGCAGCATGCTGCCGCCACTCGCGATTCAATTGCTTCCAGTTTTGGTCATCGCGGTCGCGACTGCCATTAACCTCGGCAGCGTGCATTCAAGCGGTCGAGTCGCCACTGTACTGACCGGAGTGAAAGTCGCGCTTGTTCTGTTTGTTGCTCTGGGCGCATTTCTGCTTGCCGATGGTTCCTGGGGGAACTATTCGCTGAACGGTGCTGCGGGAACATGCGAGGGTGTTCCTGACAGTGCGAAACTCGGCCTGAGGGGTTTCGGTGCGGCGATGCTCGGTGCGCTCTGGGGCTATAACGGTTGGGCCGTAATCGCAGCCGTCGGCGGTGAGATCAAGGACCCGGCAAAAACGGTGCCTCGCGCGCTTATTGGCGGAACGATAACGGTTATCGCGCTGTATATGCTTGTCAATGCGGCCTATTTCTATGTTTTAACCCCGGTCGAAGTGGCGAGCGTTGCAGAATCATCGTCCGTCGCGAGTGAAGCCGCATCGCGGTTCTTCGGTCCTGGCATTGCTGCACTTATGGCCACGGGCCTGATGATTTCGGCGTATGGAACGCTGCATACGACACTTCTTTCCGGCCCGCGTGTTCCTTTCGCGCTGGCGACGGCAGGGCTTCTCCCCGCCAGCCTTTCAATCATTTCAAGAACCGGCGTACCGGCGATCGCCATCATTGCTGTGGGTGCGTGGTCAATCGTCCTGGCGGTGTCAGGCACATTCGATATTTTGACGGACATTTACATCTTCGTACTCTGGGTATTCTTCGGCCTGAATGGCGCGGCAGTATTCGTGTTGCGTCGAACAAGGCCGGATGCGGATCGACCGTACCGCGTATGGGGCTATCCGTATGTACCCGCCGTTTTTCTACTGCTGACTGTCTACCTGTTAATCAATACAATGCTGGCAACACCGATGAGAGCATTGGCGGGCATCGGCTTGATTATTGCCGGGCTACCGGCGTATGAATATTTCCGCAAGGGAGATCGAAATGGTGCAAATAGCGCAGGGTGATCGAATCGGCGAATTGACGTTGCCGAACATCAACGGCAGCAAGTTCAACATCGAATTAGTGCGCGGAAAGCGATTTCTGTTGTCATTTTATCGCTTTGCATCCTGCCCGTTTTGCAATCTTCGCATCAATCATCTTGTGACCAAATACGACGAACTTCCGGATGACTTCGAACTGGTCGCAATCTTCGATTCGCCGCTGGACAATTTGCAGCGATTCACCGAAGGACATAATGCTCCGTTTCCAATATTGGCCGACGAGGCGAATACGTATTACAAAAAGTTCGGTGTTCAGCGTTCATTATTGGGCGTGTTTAAGGGCGCAGTCTTGCGTATGCCGACCGTGATGTACGCGATGTTTGGCAAAGGATACATTCCGTGGGCTGTCAAAGGCAGCATGACCACAATGCCGCTCGACATCCTGGTGGATGAAAATGGCATCGTACAATCGGCCTATTACGGCAAAGATGAGGGCGATCACATGCCGTTCGATCAAATCAAAGAGTTTGCGGAGGCTGCTCAGGTGCGCACATAATTCTGAAATATACGCCAGCAGAATTTGCAATGCGACATAGATTCATATAAAAATATTCCGTTCATAAAAAAATTACTAAAACTACAAAAGCAATTATCGGGGAGATACTCTTGAATAATCCAATCAAAAGTGGACGTTTAATAGCGGCAGTCGTAATGGCTACAATAAGTCTGGGTACCGCTGCCAGCGCCATTGCCGAAGATGAGACCGCAGAAACAAAAATTGCACGCGCAATGTCGGCAGCACCGGACAGCATTTCGGCGAAAGCAACAATCATGGACGTGGACGGCACGATCCTTCGCGAAGGATCAAATGGCTGGACATGCCTGCCAGGAGTCGGACTCATTCCGGGTGACAAACACCCAATGTGCAATGACGCCGTCTGGATGGGCTGGATGAAGGCGGCCGGAGAAGGTGTCCCGTTTACGACTGCCATTGTGGGTGTCTCTTACATGATGCAGGGCGACGCGATGGTGAACAATGACAATCCGGCCGCAACGGATCCGGAAGACGGTGGCGTCTGGGTTCAGGAAGGGCCGCATCTGATGTTATTGCTGCCCTCAACCGATAACATGGAAGGCGTGTCGCGCGATCCGTTCGGCGGCGGTCACTATGTCATGTGGGACAAGACGCCGCTGGTTCACATCATGGTTCCGCTCGGCGATTTATAGCCTCAATCAATGGGTCGAAGCGTCGCGGTATGGACCGCGCGTGCGAGCTCCTCACCGTCTTCGCTGAGGATGCTCGCATTGGTGAAAACAGTCGAGCGGCCCAGCCGATCGACACGCGCTTCGACAATTACACGGGGACCGATTGGCACCGGTTTGAAATAGGTAATGTGCAGGTCAAGCGTTACCGGAAAACACTTTCCGCCAGTTGCCGCAACCACCAACGGTCCCATGGCATCGTCCAAAAACGAGGCGACGATTCCACCCATGACCATGCCGCCCGGATTAGCGTACTCAGCCTTCGTCGGGAAAGATAATCGCAGCACCCCTTCGTCAGGATCGTGGCTCTCGAAACGCGTGCCCAGGAACGTGTCAATCGGGGGAATCGGAAACTTCGGCAGGAAGCTACCGGATTCCCAGTCGCTCTTTTTCAACTGAACAGCAGTCATTTTGTTCTCCGAACAAGCCAGGGTACGATTAATCGATTAATTAGAGCATGCCTGACTAAAAAAAGGTGCCGGATCACTGCTGTTCCATAAACTCGAAATCGGTGCCCGGATGAAGCACGAAATTGAATTAAATAATTCGCAATCGCAATGGAAAGTTCGCTACTGCAGGTTACGGATTCTGGCTGGGTACTAGTGCACTACTGAGCTAAATTACCTTCGATAATGAACCGGGCGGTGGCGTTGGCATCGTTATAGTCATATTGGATTTGCTTTGTGTCTCGACCACGTACCAGGATCAGGCTGGGGAAGCCGGAACCACCCAATGAACGTGCAAGCGCGAGCTCTTCCTGCAGGTTTTTCTCGCAATCGTCGCTTGCAAGGAATACCGCAAAACTTGTTGTGTTGAGACCGATCTCCCCGGCAATCTCCGTCAGGGTCTCTGGGAGGGAGGGGTTCCTGGCCTCTCGGTAATAAGCTTGTTGTATCGCCAGGATCATCGCGATCTCGTGTTCCGGTCCCTGATCTCGTGCAGCGATGACGGCGCGACATGCAAGATAGGTCGAGCGCCGTGGCTCACAATGCTCCCAGAATTTGTAGTTGAATACGGTCCCGGGCACGACGTTCTCAATGTGTCGCCACGTACCCATGAGGTAGCGCTGCATTTCTTCCGCCATCGGTACATCGCTGTCCGGTGCGAGGCCGCCCAGCACGTTTTTCACGGCGACTCTCCCGGCCACCATCTCACGAACGCGGCCCCACACTGGTTCGAACGCGTAGCACCAGCTACACATGGGGTCATGAACGTAATAGAGAGTGGGAAAGTCTTTGGCAGACATCTTTTCAATTGTCACAATCAGCGGAGTCGACAGGCTTCGACGTATAAAAGTCTGGCGCGGCTATCTCTTGTTGTGGTCGTTCGATTGCCATGTTGTGGCTCTCGTCATGGATTGGCCTCCTGCCCGGCCTGCAATTTTTTCCAGTAATTCAGCAACCCCATCTTGTCGAGGATTATCTCCCAGCGTAAGTGCAACCCAGGTGGCTAATCGAAGTACAGGTGCGTTATTCGGTCCGTGCTTTAACGCCGTACGCGTGGTCACGTCGGCGCTGGACCAGTCCCAATCATATCTAAATTGGATTTCGGCCAGCGACAGCCAGGCCTCAGCCAGTGTGTTGTCAAGTTCCAGCGCCCGCATGGCAGCACGGCGTGAGGCCTCCATGGCCTCTTGCCGGTCAGTAACGTCGAACCATGCCTTGTATCTCAGGACTCTGGACAATCCTGCCCATGTTGGGGCAAAGTCCGCGTCGAGTGCAATCGATTCCTGATAGGCTTTTAGCGATGATTCCCGGGCTTCCGGGGTACCCACTGTGACAAAATGATTCCCCCTCAAATACAGATTGTAGGCTTCGGTATTGGTTGTAGTTGCTAGCGGCGCTTCACCGAGCAATGTAATTTGAAGGGCTTTGACGACTTCCCTGGCAATCTCATCCTGGATGGCGAAAATATCATCCAGTTTTCGCTCGTAAGTTTCCGACCAAAGGTGCACATCGTTGCGTGCCTCAATTAACTGCGCCGTAATCCGTACCCGGTTACCTGCTTTGCGTACGCTGCCTTCAAGAATATGGGCCACACCGAGTTTTTTCGCTACCGTGGGGATATCGACGTTCTGGCCTTTAAAGGCGAACACCGACGTGCGGGAAGTTACCTTCAGCTCAGGTATCTTGACCAACAGGTTTAATATCTCTTCGGTGATGCCGTCGGAAAAATACTCCTGCTCAGGATCAGAAGACATATTGATAAAGGGCAGCACAGCGATGGAGTTATTATTAAGTTCCAGAGAAAAAGATTCTGACCCCGTTTGGATACGCGACTCCCAAACAAAATACACAAGCGCAACAGCAAGTGACACGATGATCGTGTAATTCAGCGTTCGGCCAGAAGTGCTGGCACTGGGCTGGCTACTGTTATTGTCTTTTTCCTTTTTCAGACCATCCGGCGTCATATCGAATGCCCAGGCAAAAACCAGTGCAATCGGGAATCCGATGATCAGCAGAAATGCCACGCCGGAGTGGAACCATTCGGGTAAGCGCAGGGCGGGGACGAGCGTGTCAGAGATCTGCAGCAGAAGCCAGCTGACAATAAGATAGACAGCAGCAACCTTGAAGACGTTGCGGCGTTTGAGTTCGTTAAAGAAACTCATCGTAATTTCCTGTCTTTACTTCCACGATCCGCCGCCTTGGTTTTCCTCTCCAGGTACCGGGCTATTGTACAGTCGGCTGTTGTTCAACGGTAGGACATCAGCTTCCCAAGCTGATGACGTACCTACGTCTTGGGAGCCGATCGACTGGCTTCGTATTCTGCTTGCATACGCTCCAGCTCAGACCAGCGCTCTACGGACTCTTCCAGCGTCGCTTGCTTGTCCTTCAATTCCTGCAACACCGGCTGAACATTGTCGTGACTTGCAGCGTAAAAATCCGGTGCTGCAATTTTCTGCTGCAAAGTTTCGACGCTGGCTTCGAGTGACTCGATGTCCTGCGGCAACTGCTCCAATTCACGAGCTTCTTTGTAGCCAAGCTTCTTCGCCTTGGATGATTTGGCGGTTTGCCGTTCCGTTGCACTATTGCCGCCACCAACACCCGGATTCTCGGTTTCCGCCAGCGCATGGCCCTGCCGCAACCAGTCTGTATAGCCACCGACATATTCGCGAACTCGTGCATTTTCTTCGAAAACAATCGTGCTGGTAACAACATTATCCAGAAATTGCCGGTCGTGACTCACAACAATCAACGTGCCGTTGTATTCGGTCAGCTTTTGCTCGAGGACCTCAAGTGTCTCCATGTCCAGATCGTTGGTCGGCTCATCAAGTACCAGCAGGTTGGCGGCCTTTGTGAACAGTTTTGCGAGAATGATCCGATTGCGCTCTCCGCCTGACAACGACTTCACAGGCATGATCGATCGTTTCGGGCTGAACAGAAATCCTTTCAGGTAACCGATGACATGACGATCCTTGCCGTTCAGCTTTATATAGGTTCGTCCGTCACCGACATTGTCCGCAACCGACTTTTCGAGATCGAGAGATTCTCGCATCTGATCGAAATAGCCGATCTCAAGATTCGTGCCGTGCTTTATCGTCCCGGACTGAGGTTCGATCTCGCCCAGTAGCAAGCGCAACAGCGTGGTCTTTCCGACGCCGTTGTTGCCGAGAATGCCGATTCGATCACCGCGCATGATCTTGATCGAAAAGTCTTCGATCAATGGCTCGTCGTCAAATCGATATCCCACATTGCGTGCCCTGATCACCTTTCGGCCGGAGCGTTCTGCTTCCTCGATGTGAATTCTGGCGGTATCGTCTCGCTTGATTCGTTTGGCGCGCTCGGCGCGCATCGCCTTGAGCGCACGCGCTCTTCCCTCATTGCGGGTACGGCGTGCTTTTATACCCTGTCGAATCCAGATTTCTTCGACTTCCAGCTTCTTGTCGAAGCGGGAGTTCACGGCCGCCTCATCCTCCAGCGCTTTTTCCTTTCGTCGCAGATAATTCTGGAAATCACCCGGCCAGCTTGTTAGCTTGCCGCGATCGATTTCAATGATGCGCGTCGCCAGCTTTTGCAGGAAAGCACGATCATGCGTGATAAACAGCACCGCGCCGTCGTAGGAATAAACAACCGACTCCAGCCATTTGATCGTCATGATATCGAGGTGGTTGGTCGGCTCATCAAGCAGCAGCAGGTCGGGTTTCTGCACCAGCGCTTTCGCGAGTGCCACGCGTCGCCGCCAGCCGCCCGACAACTCGCTCGTTTTTCTTGTGGCCGGCAGATTCAGGTCCGTCATAACAGTCTCAACGCGCTGGTCAATGTGCCAGCCGCCGTGCGTGTCTATCTGCTTGTGCAGCTCTTCCATTTCTCGCAGGCCTTTTTTATCAAGTTCCGTTTGCGAGAGGCGGGTGTATTCCTCAAGAAGCAGCTCGATATCAGCCAGCCCCGACCGGACAACCTCGCTGACCGTCATGTCCTGTGAGTCGGGAATGGTTTGCGCCAACTGGCTTACCACCAATCCTGTTTTCGCAATGATGCTGCCGCGATCGGGTTCTATCTCGCCTGTGATCAACTTGAACGTCGTCGACTTACCGGCGCCGTTGCGGCCGATCAGACAAATACGCTCGCCCGGCTCAATAGCCAGGGTGGCTTCGGTCAGTATTTTTTGATCGCCAAACTCCAGCGATACTTCTTCAAAACGGATGATCGACATGTCTGTGTTGCAGGAAACCAGGTGGTCCGGAGCCGCAAGAATACACGCTGTGCAGCAGCAGTTGCAGAAATGCGTGGAGGATCTTACTGTTCGCCTCCAGATGTGCGATGAGAGAAGAGCTGTGGACGAAAACCGAATGATCGACATTGAAAGCAAGCTGGCCCATCAGGAACACATGTTGGCCGAGCTGAATACGGCGGTGACAAACCAACAGGCGCAACTCACCGCGCTGGAGGATTTGTGCGAGACCCTCGTCGGCCGTGTGCGTTCGCTGTCGGAGGCAGCTCCGGATAGCGATCCTGCGAATGAACGCCCGCCACACTACTAGCCTTAAAGACAATCGAATTGATTAAACAGAAAATACTGGCAGACGCATTTCCGGTGTTGCTGGGTGTGTGGCTTGTGTTTGTAGTGTCTGCAGCCATTGCAGACACACAGGCAAGCGCACCCAATGGCGACTGCGTTGTCTTGTTGCACGGCCTGATTCGAACATCTGCGTCGATGGAGAAAATGCAAAAAGCCCTCGATGCCGATGGTTATAAAGTGATCAACAAGTCCTACCCGTCGCGTGATTTTCCAATTGAAGAGCTTGCTCCAATGGCCGTCGAGGCTGGTATTGAGGGATGTGGCGAGCTGCAAGAAAACGGCCAAGTGCATTTCGTAACACATTCACTCGGCGGCATCCTGGTCCGATATTACTTCGAGGACAATGACCTGGCGCACTTGGGCCGTGTCGTGATGTTGGCACCGCCAAACCAGGGTAGCGAAGCAGCGGACGACCTGCGTGGCCTGCCGGGATTCGAAATGTTGAATGGCCCGGCCGGAAATCAGCTCGGCAAGGGGGAGGAGAGCATTCCCTTGCAACTGGGCACCCCGGACTTCGAGTTCGCCGTGATCGCCGGCGACCGAAGCATCGATCCGATTACATCCGCGGTGTTGCCCAATCCGGACGACGGCAAGGTTTCTGTGTCGGATACCAGGCTCGAGGGCATGTCCGACTTCGCGCTGGTCAGTGTCAGTCACGCCTATATCATGAAAAATGACGACGTCATTGAGATGGTCAAGCGCTTTTTGCGCACGGGACAGCTAAAAGAAGACTGATTTTCGCTCGTCCGGAAATCGATAACCATTTGATATTAAATGAATAATGCTTTGATCAGATCATCATCATCAAATAGTCAGTAATTGGTCGCGTCCTCGTCAGGACTGTTCGGCGCCTTATCGGGAGACTCAAGCTTAAGCCATACGGCGAAACCTGAAACCGACAAGGAATACGAAAATGAGCATCAAGACCATCAAAAATAATCAGCCACTGGCCGTCTGCCTGCACGCAAGTGCAAGCTCCAGTGACGAATGGCAGACACTGACCGACACGCTCCAGGCGGATATGCGCACCGTCGCACCAGACCTGGTTGGCTACGGAAAAGGTGAGAAGTACCGAAAGGGAAGCCGCCTCAATCTCGACCAGGAAGTGCAAAACGTATTGCGTCAGATCAAAGTCGAAACCGGCAAAGACAACGGCCCGCTGCACCTCGTAGGGCATGAATACGGCGCCGCGGTGGCATTGCGACTCGCGCTGACTTACCCGGAGCGCGTGGCCAGTCTGACCTTGTATGAACCAGCACAGTTTCTCTTGCTGTTCGCCGACGGACTGAATTCCAGCGAAGGCCGTGAGATCCTGGCATTGCGAAAAATCATGGCCAAAAGCGCCAGGTCTCGAATCGGACGCTGGTCTGCTGCCAGGCAGTTTATCGACTACTGGTCAGGAGAGGGCAGCTGGGACGAAATGTCATTTCTTCGGCAACGTCGGGTAGTGCGCCTGGTGCCGGTGATCGCCGCGGAGATGGAAGCGCTGTTGTCTGCAAATACATCGGCGACAGATCTTGCCGGTCTCGATATTCCGGTTCGCCTGATCATGGGCGGCGATACGCGAACACCGATTCGCAAGGTAACTGAAGCGCTGAACAATTTATTGCCAGACGCGGAGATGCTTACGGTTGAAGGCGCCGGTCATATGGCACCTGCAACTGATTCCGGAGAGGTCAATACATTGTTAGCCGACCACATTGCAGCAACCCGGCAACGTCGTTACGCAACTGCTGCGTAAGGTCAGGCCTGTCGTTTGTTGCGAAGCCCGTTTAACAGTGGTTTCAGGTAAGCGCCTGTAAACGAGGCTTTGTTATCGGCCACGTCTTCAGGCGTACCAAATGCGATTACCTCACCGCCGCCGTCGCCACCTTCTGGTCCGAGGTCGATGATCCAGTCCGCTGTCTTGATGACATCCAGATTGTGCTCGATAACGACAACGGTATTGCCTTTGTCGCGCAAGCGATGCAGAACTGCCAGCAATTGCCCTATGTCGTGAAAATGCAGTCCGGTGGTCGGCTCGTCGAGAATATACAGCGTGTTTCCGGTATCGCGTTTGGATAATTCCTTGGCCAGCTTAATGCGTTGCGCTTCTCCGCCGGACAAGGTCGTCGCATTTTGACCCAGTCGGATATACGACAAGCCGACATCCATCAATGTCTGTAATTTCTTGGCAAGCACAGGCACATTGCGAAAAAACTCCAGCGCATCTTCAACCGTAAGTTCGAGTACCTCCGTCACGTTCTTGCCTTTGTAGCGAATCTCCAGCGTTTCCCGGTTGTAGCGTTTGCCGCGGCAGACATCGCAGGGAACATAGATGTCCGGCAGAAAATGCATTTCCACCTTGATCACGCCATCGCCCTGGCAGGCTTCGCATCGTCCGCCTTTGACATTGAAGCTGAATCGCCCCGGCATATAGCCGCGCGAGCGCGCTTCCTGTGTGCCGGCGAATAACTCGCGTATCGGTGTAAACAAACCGCTGTAGGTTGCCGGGTTGGATCGCGGCGTTCTGCCGATCGGGCTTTGGCTGATGTCGATAACACGATCGACCAGGTCGAGGCCGCTGATCTCTTCGTGCGGCGCGGGATTTCGATTGCTCTTGTTCAACAGGTCGGCGACGGCTTTGTACAGGGTGTCGTTGACCAGCGTCGACTTGCCGGAGCCCGACACGCCGGTGATGCAGGTCATCAAGCCAAGCGGAATGGAGGCGGTGATATTTTTGAGGTTGTTGCCGGTCGCACCCTTGATCGTCAGCTGACGCTTCTTGTTCGGGACCGTTCTCTTCTCCGGCACGGGAATAACCCGTTTACCTGACAAGTACTGGCCGGTCAGTGACTGGGCACTGTTCATAATGTCGTCCGGCGTTCCTTCGGCGACAATCTGACCGCCGTGCACACCCGCACCCGGTCCTAAATCGACGACGTGGTCGGCCGACATGATGGCTTCTTCATCGTGCTCCACGATGATCACCGTGTTGCCGATGTCCCGAAGGTGAACCAGCGTGTTGAGCAAACGCTTGTTATCGCGTTGGTGCAGGCCGATGGAAGGCTCGTCCAGTATGTACATGACGCCGACGAGGCCCGAGCCAATCTGGCTGGCAAGGCGAATGCGCTGAGCCTCGCCACCGGACAAGGTGTCCGCGCTACGGTTCAACGACAGGTAATCAAGACCAACATCACTCAAGAAACCGAGACGCTGGCCGATCTCTTCTACGATCTTGTCGGCAATCGTGCCGCGCCAGCCTTCAAGTTTCAGATTCGCGAAAAACTCGACCGCGACGCCAACGGACATATCGCTGATTTCCGGCAGGGCCAGATCCGTTATAAACACATTTCGCGCCGAGCGATTCAGTCGCGTGCCGTCGCACTCCGGGCAGGTCTGGCTGTTCAGAAATCGCGAAAGCTCTTCGCGAACCGCATTGGATTCAGTCTCGCGATAGCGCCGATCCAGGTTCGGGATAACGCCTTCGAATCGATGCAGTTGCTGAATTTGCATGCCGCGCGTGTTGGCGTAACGAAACTCTATCTTTTCTTTGCCACTGCCATAGAGGATGACTTGTTGCAGCTTTTCAGGAAGCTCGTTAAACGGCTTTTCGATGTCGAATTTGAAATGAGCCGCGAGGCTTTGGATCATATGAAAGTAATAGGTCGTTTTCCGGTCCCAGCCACGTATGGCACCGCCTGCCAGTGACAGGTCGGAATTAACGACCACGCGGTCCGGGTCAAAGAACTGCTTTACGCCCAGTCCGTCACAGCCGGAGCAGGCGCCGCTGGGGTTGTTGAACGAGAATAACCGCGGCTCGAGTTCGGTCAGGCTGTAGCCGCAAATTTTGCAGGCAAAGCGATCGGAGAACGCCAGTTCGTCTGCAGGGCTCTCACCCATGAACGCGATACGCGCGACACCGTCGGCGAGCCGCAATGCCGTTTCAAATGACTCGGCAAGCCGCAGCTGCAGGTCGGTATGCACCTTGAAGCGGTCAACCACTGCCTCGATCGTGTGCTTCTTGCGAAGATCAAGAGAGGGTGGATCATCGAGCTCATAGACCTCGCCGTCGATCCGGGCACGAATGAATCCCTGTGCCTGCAAGTCCTGCATTAGCTGCACGTGTTCGCCTTTACGGTGGTCGACTACCGGCGCCAGCAGCATCACGCGCGTGCCTTCCTCCAGTTGCAGAACCTGGTCGACCATCTGGCTGACGGTTTGCGCTTCGAGCGTGACACTGTGGTCGGGACAGCGGGGCGTGCCGGCGCGCGCGAACAGCAATCGCAGGTAATCGTAAATCTCGGTGACGGTACCCACCGTGGAGCGCGGGTTGTGCGAGGTGGATTTCTGTTGAATCGATATGGCGGGCGACAGGCCGTCGATGTGGTCGACGTCGGGCTTTTCCATTATGGAGAGAAACTGACGTGCATAAGCCGACAACGATTCGACGTAACGGCGCTGTCCTTCCGCGTAGATCGTGTCGAACGCCAGCGACGACTTGCCGGACCCGGACAGGCCGGTAATTACGATTAGCTTGTCGCGCGGCAGACTTAAGGAAATATTGCGAAGATTGTGGGTTCGCGCACCGCGTATATCGATCGATTTCATGGGCCATCGGGTTTCAGTTGAACAACCGACGACATTAGCACCAACGGCACCATCAGGTAGCATTTTGTGACTCTAAACGACTAATATACGCGACCGCCTGACCTCTTAACTGAAGACTCGCCGTAATCGCCAAACACAGCAAAAATTCCAGATCAGCCAATCCGTTATTGCCGGCAGAGCGCAAGGCGGTGGCTGTGATCGCGCTTATCGCCATGTTCCGTATGTTCGGACTGTTCGCGCTATTGCCCGTGCTCGCCCTGTATGCCGCCGATCTTGATGGTGCCACACCCTTGCTGATTGGTCTGGCAGTGGGCGGTTATGGCTTGTCGCAAGCGGCATTGCAGATACCGTTTGGTGCGTTATCCGATGTTATTGGCCGGCGTCCGGTCATTCTCATTGGTCTGGCGTTATTTGCGGCAGGCAGTATCCTGGCAGGCATGAGCGACAGCATCGTTGGTGTGGTTGGCGGTCGATTCCTGCAAGGGGCAGGCGCGGTATCGGCAACGTTGGCCGCAATGCTTGCAGACAGGACCCGGCCGGAAGTACGGACTCGCTCCATGGCGGTATTCGGTATCGGCATCGGTGCTGCATTCTTGCTGGCGCTGATGCTTGGACCGCTCATTGCCGCGGCCACCGGTGTCCGTTCATTGTTCTGGCTTGCGGCGGGCGTGGCAGCGGTGTCAGCCGCGTTGTTGATGCTGTTGCCAGGCAACAAAATGCCCATGCAGGCCAGGCCGAAAATGCGCCTGGGCGATGCATTGCGACCGGAGCTGCTGCGACTCGATCTGTATGTGTTCGTCCTGCACACGATCATGACTGCCATATTCGTCGCCTTGCCGTTTGTACTGCAAAACACGCTGGGCTGGTCGTTGGCCGATCACTGGAAACTCTATCTGGCCGCCTTGGCAGCATCATTAGTGGGCACTATCCCATTGATCCTGGCCGATGAACGCGAAGGCAAGTCGTGGGTGTTCAGCATAGCGATCGGCTTGCTCTTCGTTGGCCTGCTTGTGCTGGTTGTAGTCGTATCGGTGCCACTGTCGGTATTCCTCGGCCTGGCCCTGTTCTTTGCCGGTTTCAACTTTCTCGAAGCCGGATTGCCGGCGCGCCTTTCGCTGGTCGCAGCCGAAAAGACCCGCGGTGCGGCCATGGGCGTTTTCTCCAGCTCGCAGTTCCTTGGCGCATTCGCAGGCGGGTTGACCGGCGGCCTCTTGCTGGCAGGCGGCGGCAATCGCATCTTCGTTGCCTGCGCCGTTGTGGCGGGGGTATGGCTGGTCTATCACGTTGTCAGGCCATCCACATAAATGCGCTAAAGCGCCGGAAATCGGGCTGGTATTTGCCTCATCAGGCACTACAATAGACGCCCCCTCAAAGCAGGCATTGCCCGCCTAGAGAACAAAATTCAAACACTTACAGGGGAGCTAAGAGTGGCTCGCGGAATTAACAAAGTAATTATCGTCGGAAACCTGGGCCAGGACCCGGATACACGCTATATGCCAAGCGGCGCTGCCGTGACCAATTTCACGGTCGCGACCAACGAATCCTGGAAAGACAAGGAAACGGGTGAACAAAAAGATCGCACGGAATGGCACAAGATAACGATGTTCGGTCGCCTTGCCGAGGTTTCGGCCGAATACCTGCGCAAGGGCTCGCAAGTTTACATCGAGGGCAAGCTGCGCACGGAAAAGTGGCAGGACAAAGACGGTAACGATCGCTACACAACCAAAATCATCGCCGACGAGATGCAGATGCTCAGTGGACGCGGTGGTGGCGGGGCGCCAATGAATGACAGCGGTGCCTCACAGGGTGCGCCTCCAAGCCCGCCGCCCAAGGGTTCGGCAGATGAATTTGACGACGATATTCCTTTCTAGGAATAGGGGCGCTGCTTGTTGCAGCGTGATCGCCCGATAATGAAGCTTTACATCAAGACTTTCGGCTGCCAGATGAACGAGTACGACTCGGACAAGATGGCCGATGTCCTGCGGGCATCTCATGGCTTTGAGCTCACCGAGAAACCGGAAGACGCTGATCTGCTGCTTGTGAACACCTGTTCGATTCGTGAAAAAGCGCAGGAAAAAGTGTTTTCGGAACTCGGTCGCTGGCGCCAGCTCAAGGACAAAAACCCCGGCATTGTTATTGGCGTTGGTGGCTGTGTCGCAAGCCAGGAAGGCGATGGCATTATCAGGCGTGCACCCTATGTCGACATGGTCTTCGGACCACAGACGCTGCACCGATTGCCGGAAATGCTCGAAGAGGTCAATACCAGCGGCAACCCGGTCGTCGATATATCCTTTCCCGAGATCGAAAAATTCGATTGCCTGCCCGAACCGCGAGCCGATGGGCCGACCGCATTCGTGTCGATAATGGAAGGCTGCAGCAAGTACTGTACGTTTTGCGTTGTACCTTACACGCGTGGCGAGGAGATCAGTCGGCCACTCGATGGCGTGATCACGGAAATAGTACGGCTTGCAAGGCAGGGCGTAAGGGAAATTAACCTGCTCGGGCAAAACGTCAATGCCTATCTCGGACCAATGCACGATGGACAGCTCGCCGACCTTGCAACAATGATTTACTACGTCGCCGCAGTGGACGGAATCGATCGCATTCGATTCACGACATCCCACCCGGTAGAATTCACCGACAGCCTGATTCAGGCCTACGCTGAAGTGCCAGAACTTGCGAACTACCTGCACCTGCCCGTGCAGCACGGTTCGGACCGAATTCTCGCACGCATGAAACGAGGCCATACGGCGATCGAATACAAACAAAAGATTCGAAAGCTGCGCGAGGTCCGACCGGACATTTCCCTGTCTTCCGACTTCATCGTCGGTTTTCCGGGCGAAACGGACGCCGATTTCGACGCAACCATGAAACTGATTGCCGACCTTGGTTTCGACCAGTCATTCAGTTTCATCTACAGCGCAAGACCCGGTACGCCAGCCGCCAATTTTGCTGACGACACGTCCATGGATACCAAGAAAAAGCGATTGTCGATTCTGCAGACACGAATTACGACCCAGGCCGTGGCGATAAGCAACGCGATGGTTGGCACGACCCAGTCGGTACTGGTCGAAAAGCCGTCAAAAAAGAGCCCCAACCAAATGAGCGGGCGAACGGAGAACATGCGCTGGGTCAATTTCGATGCCGATCGGGCCTGTATTGGCCAGTTTGTCGATGTCGTCATCACGGAGGCGCTGCCAAATTCCCTGCGTGGGCGATTGCTTCACGTTCAGCCTATTCCAACTCAGCACGTATCGATGTAATCTAGCCACTGCAGATCGAAGCTCGATACGCGTGCAATTCATAATTCAGAGAGGTTTGACAGCCAACCCTTGAACGCCGTCCAAATATCCCGGGAATTCATCCTGGAGCCCGCTGACAACAGCCGTCTCGCTAATCTTTGCGGACAGTTCGACGAACACTTGCGACAAATCGAACGCCGCCTCCATGTAGAAATTGCAAGCCGCGGAAACCATTTCCGGGTTACCGGTTTGCCTGATGCTGCCGAAATTGGCAGCAATGTCGTGCGTACGCTGTTCAAAATGGCGGCGAATGAACGACTTGATCCTGAACGAGTCCATATGTGTTTGCGGGAATCTGAAATGAACGAAACTGCTTTGAAGAATGACGAAGTCGCTGATGATGGCCAGCTCGCGCCGGCCAACGAAAACGAGTATGCGATCCAGACGCGCCGCAAACTGGTACGTCCGCGATCGCAAAATCAACTTCTGTATATGAAAAGTATTCAGAAGAATGACCTGGCAATCGGTATCGGGCCTGCCGGCACGGGAAAAACCTATCTGGCCGTGGCGAGTGCAATCGATGCGCTTGAAAATGAGCAAGTGCGAAGAATCATCCTGGTTCGACCAGCCGTTGAAGCGGGCGAACGTCTTGGTTTTTTGCCGGGCGACATGTCGCAAAAAGTCGATCCCTATTTGCGGCCGATGTATGACGCACTGTACGACATGATCGGCCCCGATCAGGTTTCACGGCTAATTGAAAGAAACATCATCGAAATTGCGCCGCTTGCTTTCATGCGAGGCCGCTCTCTCAATGAAGCGTTCGTCATATTGGACGAAGCACAAAACACCAGCGTCGCGCAGATGAAAATGTTCCTGACACGTATCGGTTTCGGCTCACGCGCGGTTGTTACTGGTGACATTACGCAGATTGACCTGCCCTCGGGACAGCAATCGGGCCTGAGAAATGCGATTGATATTCTGTCAGACGTAGCGGGTGTTGCATTTACTTATTTTCAGCCAAAGGATGTTGTGCGCCACGAACTTGTGCAAAGAATTGTTGAAGCTTATGAAGCAGACGGCAACGGTGGTAATTAGGTTCGATCATGAGCACGACGGCCGTGGTAGACATGCAAATCGCCAGCGATGCCCGCGATCTGCCAGATGAGGAGCAGTTGCGTAGCTGGGTGGTGAGTACATTACTGGCAGCGGATGCGAACGCCGACAGAAAAGTTGAATTATCAGTAAGGCTGGTCGATGAAGACGAAAGTCGCGACCTGAACAATCGATACCGGAAAAAGGACAAGGCGACAAACGTCTTGAGTTTTCCGTTTGAGGACCTCGACGGGTTGCCCGGCGAGATAGACAGACCATTAGGCGACCTCGTGATCTGTGCACCGGTAGTTGCGCAGGAAGCGAGCGAGCAAAACAAGGTACTACGCGATCACTGGGCACACATGGTGATTCATGGCACCCTGCATTTGCTGGGCTATGATCATCAGATCGATGCACAGGCGCAGACCATGGAAGCGCTTGAAATAGACATCTTGCGAGGATTCGGAATTGAGAATCCGTACCGTGAGACCTGATTGACAACTGTTACGATAGACCACATCAGGCACGAACAGGACCTGAATAAAAGACACAGATGAACGATAAACCTCCAAGTACCTCCGGCTCCTCAAATACCGGTTTTTTCAAGCGCATTCTGCGCGCAGCAAAAGGCCAGTCGTGGAGCCGCGAAGAAATTCAAGACCTGCTACAACAGTCAGACGACATCTTTGATGCCCAGGAGCAAGATATGCTTACGGGCGTTCTGGAGGTGGCCGAGACCCAGGTCCGCGAAGTCATGATTCCCCGATCGCAGATGACGGTCCTCGAGATGGACCAGACCCTGGACGAGATGCTTGGCACGATCATTGAATCCGGCCATTCGCGTTTTCCGGTGATTGGCGAAGATCGTGACGAAATAGTCGGGATATTGCTGGCCAAAGACTTGTTACGCCATTTCGGCCAGTCGAATGGCGGCGAATTTCATATCAACAAATTTCTGCGCCCGACTTCCGTGATTCCGGAGTCCAAGCGACTCAATACACTGCTAAAAGAATTTCGCGACAGCCACAACCATATGGCAATTGTTGTGGATGAATACGGCGGCGTTTCAGGATTGCTGACCATTGAGGATGTACTGGAAGAAATCGTTGGCGAGATTGATGACGAGCACGACCAGGTGGAAGAGGATTTCATTAAAGTTGACGCGGAACGCAACGGAAGAGAGTGCTTCACCGTTCGCGCGCTGACCCGCATAGACGACTTCAACGACTACTTCGAATGCAACATGACCGACGACGATTACGAAACAATCGGCGGGCTGGTCATGCACGAGTTCGGCCGTTTGCCGCGACGCGGCGAAGAATTGAGTTTTGGCGGCTTTGAGTTTCGTGTAACCAGCGCGGATCGCCGTCGCATTGACATGCTGTCAGTACAAAGAGACGTACAAAAGCAAAACGCTGGCTAGCCCCGTGCAACCACTGGACGTCACTCAAAAGTTCATCGTACACAGACCGCGCAGTAGCAAGCTGCTGTTCTTTTCGATCGGCGCACTGACAATGCTGTCATTCGCACCGGTCGGCTGGTACTGGGTCGCGCCGCTGCTGCTGATACCACTTTTGTATACCTGCTCGGTCCTGCCACCGAAACGCGCCGCCGGCATCGGCTTTTGGTACGGCGCAGGTTTGTTCCTGACCGGCACCTACTGGTTGTACATATCAATCCACGTGTATGGAGAGGCGCCGCTGTGGATCGCCATTTTCATCATGCTTGCTCTGGTCACGGTCATGGGCTTTTACTATGCATTGACCCTGTGGCTGATCAGCCGACTGTCTGCAGGCCAACACTTGCGATTTCTCGTGGCCGCGCCCGTCGTTTGGGTTGCGGTCGAGTGGCTGCGCGGCTGGTTCTTGAGTGGCTTTCCATGGATGAGCATGGGTTACAGCCAGATCGATTCGCCGCTGGCCGGGCTCGCGCCGCTTGTTGGCGTTTATGGACTGTCGCTTGCTGTGCTGATCAGCGTCAGCGCGATCGTTGTTGCAATTTTCTCGGACGGCAGAACCCGATTCGCCGCAGTCGTAATTATTTTCCTGCCCTGGTTGAGCGGCGCCCTGTTGCAGCCACTGAGCTGGACAAAAGCATCTGGCCCGGACGTGAAAACGACAATTGTGCAGGGTGGTGTTTCGCAGGATCGCAAATGGTTGCGAGATCAATTTTGGTCGACGCTTGACATGTATCGCGCTTCAATCGCTGCGCACCCTGACAGTGATCTGATCATTTGGCCGGAAGTCGCGTTGCCGGCCAGAATCGACCAGATTGAGTCCTATCTAAACGAGATAGAGAACGAAGTTCGCAGCAGCAAGCAGACCTTGTTGCTTGGGATTCTGGAACTGGACGCGGCGGAGCAAGCACTCTTCAACAGCATGCTGTTATTGGGCACGCCGCAAGGTGAGCCAAGGCAGATTTATCGCAAGCGGCACCTGGTCCCCTTTGGCGAGTATTTTCCCGTACCGGCTTTCGTTCGCAGCTGGATGCGCATGATGAGCCTGCCCTATTCTGACCTGGCATCCGGCGCCGACGAGCAGTCGTTGCTGGTAACCGCAGCAGGTAACACGCTGGCGCTGGCGATTTGTTACGAGGATGCCTACGGCGCAGAGCAACTGTATGCGATGCCAGAGGCCGCGATACTGATCAATGTCAGTAACGACGCCTGGTTCGGCGATTCCATCGCGCCGCATCAACACCTGGAAATCGCCCGCATGCGGGCGCTTGAGGTAGGCCGTTTCGCCGTCCGTGCCACCAACAATGGTATCAGCGCCTTTATTGCTCCCGACGGTGCAATTTTGCAGCGTGGCGCACAGTTCGAGTATGTCGCGATGACGCGATATGTCACACCGATGGATGGCTCGACTCCCTATGCGCGCGTTGGCAATTGGCCGGTGATTACCTTGTGTCTGCTGCTCATGGCGGGCCTTGCCTACCGATTGCCCAAGACCTGAGTTAAGCTAGCGGGCTTTCAGCCAGTCCACTTCAAGATTTCGAATGAATACCAGATACGACCCTCAGTTAGTAGAGCAAACTGCCCGCGAATATTGGGACGACAAACAGTCGTTTGTCGTTACCGAAGACCCGGACAAGGAAAAATTCTACTGCCTGACCATGTTCCCCTATCCCAGCGGACAACTGCATATGGGGCACGTGCGCGTATTCACCATCAATGATGTGATCGCCCGCTATCACCGCATGCAGGGCAAGCATGTATTGCAGCCCATGGGTTGGGACGCATTCGGTATGCCGGCGGAAAATGCGGCTATCAAACGTGGCGTGCCGCCCGCTGAGTGGACTTATAAAAACATCGACTATATGCGTGGCCAGCTCAAGCGGCTCGGTTATGGCTACGACTGGAGCCGCGAAGTTACGACCTGTCGTCCGGAATACTATCGCTGGGAACAATGGCTGTTTACGCGATTATTCAAAAAGGGCCTGGTGTATCGCAAAAACTCTGTCGTCAACTGGGACCCGGTTGATCAAACGGTATTGGCGAACGAGCAAGTCATAGACGGCCGTGGCTGGCGCTCCGACGCCCTGGTCGAGCGTCGCGAGATCCCGCAGTGGTTCATGAAAATTACGGCATATGCAGATGAGCTGCTGGACGAGCTGGATAATCTCGATGGCTGGCCGGATTCGGTCAAGACGATGCAACGAAACTGGATCGGTCGCTCCGAGGGTCTGGAGTTGTCGTTTGACGTCGCCGGCGAAGAAGAAGCGCTCACGGTTTATACGACCCGGCCGGATACTTTAATGGGTGTCACTTATATGGCGGTTGCAGCGGAGCATCCACTGGCGACAAAAGCGGCAGCCGATAACCCGGCAGTAGCGGCCTTTATAGAAGAGTGCAAGAAGACCGACGCACAAGAAGCCACGCTCGAGACAATGGAGAAAAAGGGCATGGCACTCGGTATCTCCGCAACGCACCCGATTACCGGCGAAGAAGTGCCGTTGTGGGTCGCCAATTTTGTTCTCATGAGCTATGGCACGGGCGCCGTTATGGCGGTTCCTGGCCATGATCAACGCGATTATGAGTTTGCTACCAAGCACGGGCTGCCGATTACACAGGTTGTGGTGCCCGCAGACGGCAGCGATGCGGACATAAGCGAAGAAGCGTATTTGCCGCATGGATTGCTGGTCAATTCCCTGGAATATGACGGCATGACATTCGAGCAGGCGTTCGACGCCATTGCCGATCGTTTTGAGAAAGAAGGACGAGGCCGCCGCCGGACCAACTATCGCCTGCGCGACTGGGGTGTTTCCCGCCAGCGTTACTGGGGCACGCCAATTCCTATTATTTATTGCGACGACTGCGACGCCGTAGCGGTGCCGGAAGACCAGCTTCCGGTTGTGTTACCGGAGGACGTAAAGGTGT
>SMVA01329077.1_pt1 | contig 32145 bp, 32 predicted proteins | sample 2456451 | NCBI WGS metagenome assembly SMVA01 (sample SAMN11095933, study PRJNA526329) | marine sediment metagenome | biome: Marine sediment; feature: Surficial sediment; material: Deep marine sediment; isolation source: Hadal surficial sediment | place: Pacific Ocean | collected 2014-05 | depth... | reverse complement strand
CGCGAACCGGGCAGCCCGTTGATAGTATAGTCAACCGAACCGGTGTCATTATCCGTAAACGTAAAAACAATGGTGCCCACAGGTTCCAAATGCAATTGGGGATTCCAGGTATCTGTCGGCGGCGAACCCCCGGTGAGTTCGAATAAATCACCACTACAACCATCGCCCCATATTGCGCAATCAGATGCAAAATACCAGTGAGGAAAACCGTTTGTGTCATAGGTAAACATCGTGACAAAAATGATATCCACCTGCTGAGTTAGAGTGATACCCCAACCGGCTTCATTCTCATTCCACCACAAACCTGTAATCGGTGCGGCGGCAGAAGTGTCCAAAGGAGGATTGTTTCCCTCTGCATCGACAGATTCCTTAGGCAATAAAAGCATCACCAGGAATACCAACGCACAAAATCGTTTGGTCTTGACGTAACTTCCCCAATAAGTCATGTGAAAAACCACACTATCTTATCCTTTGATGATCATTAACCCCGAACTAAACCACCAGGTAACTTACCCGTGTGCTCGCCGTTCTCGAAGGTCACTTCACCCGACTTGATCGTCCAGTCATAACCCTCGACTCTTTGAACCAATCTTTTGCCGCCAGTTGGCAAGTCAAAAATTGCTTCAGGCCTGAAGAGCCTGAGCGCTTCAAAGTCGATCACGTTGATGTCGGCAATCAGTCCTTCTTTTAACAACCCACGATCCATCATCCCGTAGGTCTGTGCCGTCTTACTGGTCAGCGATTGGACGATGAATTCCAGTGGAAGCGTTTCGCCTTTCGTTCTGTCGCGCCCCCAATGAGTCATGATAAATGTTGGCATTCCGGCATCAGCAATGACACCACAGTGAGCGCCGCCATCACTGAGCCCCATAATCACATTGGGATGCAGCATCACCTTACGCTGGCCTTCCAGATTGTAGTTTGCATAGCCACCTAGTGGCTGGTAGAACAGCTCTTTACCCTCCTCGGCGACCAGCAAGTCATACATCACGTCAAGCGGCGCAACGCCCCTGGCTTCTGCGATACCTGCAACGCTGTCCTCATAGTCTGGTTCATAGTTCGGATTCTCACCTAAAGGGAAGACCCTGGACATAAGCTGTTCCATGGTTCCCAGCATCGCAGATTTGATTCCGGATTCTTCGCTCAGAATTTGTGCCTTAACTTCCGGATCCTGCATCTTCGCCACTTTCTCTGCGAGCGGCAGTGAATCTATGTCTGCCTTATAGGTCGGGTGACCTATGAATGCGTGGAAACTACTTTGTAACCCATGGAGTACACCAGTCGGTCTGCCTGCCATTTGCGGCAGGATTTCCATTCCTTCTGCCCTTGCCTCTTCTGCGATTCTGTATAGTTTTCCATCTTCATATGCGGCAGCTGAAGTCGCAATAAGCGTTACTTTCTTACCAGTTTCCTTAGCAAACTGTTTTATCCATTGCCATTCATCATCATCACCAAGATGGTCAGATACCAGTTCGAAGACGCCATGGTCGAGCCCCTTCATTGCCAGACCCAGCTGCAACATTTCATCACTGCCAGCAAAGGTGCCGGGCACATATTCACCATGAACATCTTTGTGCAGCAGCGTTCTTGAACTTGAGAAGCCGAGCGCACCCGCTTCAATACCTTCACGGACAATCTTTTGCATTTCAGCCAGTTCTTCAGCAGTGGGGTCATCATCACCATTACAACGCTCCCCCATGACATAGGCGCGGACAGAGGCATGAGGCACCTGGGTTGCCACATCGATGGTTCTTGGCATTTTTTCAAGGGCATCCATATATTCAGGGAAAGTTTCCCACTGCCAGTCGATGCCTTCTGCAAGTGCGCTACCTGGAATATCCTCGACGCCTTCCATCAGCTCGATTAGGAAATTTTCTGCACCCGGGCGAACCGGCGCAAAACCGACACCACAATTACCCATTACAACAGTCGTCACCCCATGCCAACTTGAAGGGGCCAGAATTGGGTCCCAGGTTGCCTGGCCATCATAGTGTGTATGTATGTCGACCCAGCCCGGTGTGACAAGCTTGCCCGTGGCATCAATGACTTCTTTGGCGTCGTCAATATCCTCTGCTGAGAGCGTACCAATCTTGCTGATCTTGTTGCCATCTATGGCGATATCGCCAATGAATCGCTCATTTCCCGATCCATCAATGATGGTACCGTTTTGTATTATCAGGTCATACATTCAGGGTTTCCTTAGCTGTCGTTATATGGGTTTAAACCTAAAACTATCGAACTGATCCTCTATTGTCTAGGGAACCTTTGATTAAGGTCGGTATGCCGCATCACTATTCCTTGTATATCACTTCCATGATCCGGTCCACGGTAAACGTACCGGGACGTTGTCTTGGCGGAAACTTCTGAAGTGAACCAACGAAGCGGGCCACAGCCACCCTGCCTTGAACCCCCGCTGCAGAAATCTTGTGATCCCACCAGACGTTGTAGCTGTTGGAATCAGTATCAGCCCGCTCAAAGGGATCCCGGCGCAGGTGAAATACCTTTGGAATACGCAAGGTGACAAAAGGATCTCGCCATACATCAAAGCGTTGTGCACGTTGTTCGGCAAATACCAACTTCCAGTCTCCGACCCGTGCTGCTATCAACAAGCCATCGTCACTGAAATAGAAAAATTCACGTCTTGGTGCTGATTCAACCTTCCCTTGCAGATAAGGCAGGAAATTGTACCCATCCAGATGAACATTGAAGTTCTGAGTTCCGACCTGTTTACCTTTAATCAGATCTTCCTTTACCCGATCATCACCGACTGCAGCCATCAATGTAGGTACCCAGTCCAGGTGAGACATTACGTCGTTGCTGATTACACCCGCTTTGATTCGACCAGGCCAACGCACCATCGCCGGTACACGGAACCCACCTTCCCAGTTTGTGTTCTTCTCGCCGCGGAAAGGCGTGATAGCCGCATCGGGCCACTGATTGAAATGCGGACCGTTGTCTGTGGTGTAGACAACGATTGTGTTGTCTGCAATCTCTAATTCATCTAACTTGTTGAGCAACTGTCCCACATGACCGTCATGTTCCATCATGCCGTCGTTATAGAAACCCTGCCCCGATGCCCCCAACTGTTCTGGTTTGACATGGGTGTAGTAGTGCATCCTTGTGGAGTTAAACCAGACGAAGAATGGTTTTCCAGACTTATGTGCCTTGTCGATAAACTTCAGAGCCGCCGCCAGGAATTCTTCATCAACGGTTTCCATTCTCTTCTTTGTCAATGGACCACTGTCTTCGATCTTGCCGTCGGCATAACTATGAATCACTCCTCTTGGACCGAATTGTTTTCGGAAGGCAGGGCTTTTGGGGTAATCCGGATCTTCAGGCCCTTCTTCAGCATTCAGGTGATAAAGATTGCCGAAGAACTCATCGAAGCCATGGTTGGTCGGCAGGAACTCATCCTTGTCTCCCAGGTGATTCTTGCCAAACTGGCCGTTGACATATCCATGAGGTTTAAGTAATTCAGCCAGTGTCGGGTCTTCAGGCTGGAGACCTATATCAGAGCCAGGTACACCTACCTTGGTTAAGCCGGTTCTGATTGGATGCTGGCCTGTGATGAACGCCGAACGACCAGCCGTGCAACTCTGCTCACCATAATAGTCTGTGAAGATCATTCCTTCATAGGCAATACGATCAATATTGGGTGTCTGGTAGCCCATCTGGCCCATGCTGTAACGACTGATGTTCCATATGCCGATGTCATCACCGAAGATGATCAGGATGTTGGGTTTGTCTGCAGCCCGCGTCTGGGTACTGGTAAAAGCACCGACTACCAGGATGGAAATAATCAACATTGCATGCTTTGCGTTCATAGGAATGATCCCTCATAACGTGTAGCACGAATAGATTGTTCAAAAGATTTCATGCGAAATTTTGTAACCTGGCGGCAATACCTCTACCCGCGGTTGGTTCTGGCAGAGTCTTTCCATCAGCCTTATACAAGATGATCGTCTCATCGACAATCTGGCAGAGTTCTTTGAAAACCTCTACCTCCGATTCTCCATGGCATCCACCAAGGAGCAATCCCGGACAACTCCCTACATAGCAGCTGTCCTCATCCGACCATTCAACTAATTTAACGTATCGCGTGCTTTCTCTCATCGTATGGCTTCCTCAATGGCGAGGCGGACTGCTTTAATCTGATATTGCTTTGCATCAGATCCCAGTTTACCAGAAATCGTAATTGGTTCACTGACACCTGGATGAACATAATTGCGATGGCTCCCTTTGCCACCACGACTAGTATAACCTGCAGATTCAAGATCTTGAATTAATTGCCTGACTTTGGGAGGCAAAATGCTGTACCCCATTTGTCTTTCTGGACTGTCATGCTGCGACCTTAAAACAGGTTCGAAAGCACTTTAAGAGGTTATCTCTACATCTGTTGTAAGAAAATTAATATAAAACCAATGCCCTATAACGATTCAACCATATATATCAGTACTGATCGCCAAACGGAATGTTTGGACTGGTGCATCTAAAAACTAGAGACAAAACCATGCCACGCAGAGCCCGACCCCCTAAAACACAGCGAAGCGAACACTGGATGCGTATTGCCGCGAACGAGGACGCTGAAGCCTTTAATCAACTGATTATTCAGAACTTTGGCTGGGAGGAGAATGAAGAAATTACCTGAGTGTCACCCGTTCAATCAGATGACTATGCAGAATACTATGATGAGTCCTTTCTTGACCGACTTGGCATCACTGACTTAAAAGTCCCGCTTCACGATTTTTGGCCAAAAAGCGGGGCTCGCTGGGATGCCCTGGCGCGTACCAGTTCTGGCAAGATAATTCTAGTTGAAGCAAAGGCCTATATAGAGGAAGGCGTTGACTATGCGAGCCAGGCAGGGTCAGTGTCGATGAAGAAGATTACTGAAGCCTTAAGGTCTGCAAAGGAGAGTTTTAGTGCAACTGCCAGAGCACCCTGGGAAACGCCCTACTATCAATATGCGAATCGATTGGCACATCTATATTACCTGCATCGATTAAACGGTTTGGATGCTTATCTGATCTTCCTCTACTTTGCCAATGCGCCGGATGTGCCCAAACCCTGTACAACCCAAGAGTGGCAAGGGGCAACCAGACTTGTAGAGAAGTCTCTCGGGTTGGGAGCACATCCATACCGAGATCGTCTGAGCACAATCATCTGGGATGTATTGAAAATGCCTAACTATCAATCATAGGTGCGTTACCAGAAAAAAATGCCCACAATCTTACCAGGGCAAATGTATCCATCCGACAATACGCCAGTAGTTGCACTTCGATTTCTGCCTTTCTCTCTAAAGTTATTTCCGCAGATATGGCCTCCGTAAAAGCTTCCATTGCCATCCCACCATCATTAACACCCTCCAGATCGTCGTAGGACAAATCTGGCGCTATTGCAGGCAATACACTTTTAATGCTCCAACTACCCTGTTGGGATGGATGGTAGTACCGATTTTTTGCAACAGGCCACAGATCAACCATTCGGTCGTTCAGCGCCAACAACGGCTGTTTCAATCCAGGGAATTGGGCCGCTAGCTCTTTCACCCGGGTGGACTCGAACCCAATGTTATAAACAAAGATAGGCCCAGTCTTACCACAGTCTTTAATTAACTTATCTGCAAAAAGCCTGGCCGGATCATTACCAGACAGATCCAAAAAGGAAGTATGTTTTAAATCCCTGGTGCGGCTCATCTTGTGCAAACTATATTGAAACACGACTTGCTGATAGGGCCGCCGACCTTTCCATATTGGCACAGCCAGGTTAACTGATTCAAAATCAAGGAAATAGGCTGGCAATTTGTAAGCCGCTAAATCTTCAGCCGCACCGGCCTTATCGAAATACACCTTGCCAGAAACGCTGTGCCGCTTGACCCGCAATTGCTTTTCATTCAACAATTCATCAGGCACATGACGTAGATCAGCCACACCATCCGCATGAATTAACGCCTTTAATGCATTGGTACGAATATTTGGTAACCATGCTAACGGAAACTTGGCCTGTGGCTCCTTTTGGCTGCAATACTCATAAAACCCGCATGAGTATGGGTGTGTACATTGGGGGCCTGTCGATATTTTTGGTTCCACTCGCTTAGAAACAATCTTCCTCGCATCCACAATCCATTTTTTTACCTCAGCATTTCTGGAGAAGGCTTCATCAGTCAAATCCGTCGTCTTCAGTAAGCCCTGGTAATTATTACTCCCTGAATACACCCACTGCGAGTCAATACAGGCAACTTCAATCTGCTTTACATCAACACCCGTTTCTTTGGCAATATGTGCCTGAACAGCAATGTCATCCCGGTGATAATCCTTCACTGAGGTGGAGGACTTAACCTCTATCATTCGCCATTTAGGAGTGCCTTTTTTATTCAACGGCAACATGACATCAGCCAGTGCCAGGGCATCACCTGTGGTCAATGCGGCCTCGAAAATCGGTTGAAACGAAGTCAGTAATTCAGCTGTTTTGGCAAAGGCTGCTTCAAACCCATCTTTTTGGGGATCAATCAATACTCCTTTACCTTCCGGGTCAAAAAGATGCTGGGCGATTTCACCCACCTGATGACCAACTTTGAAACTCGCTTCAGTCGCCGCGGAGTTTTCTATCAATTCTGGGCGTTTAACTTCCAACCATAATCTCTTCGGACATTGAAGGTAGGAGAGTATTTTTGACTTTGAAAGTGACCGCATGTTTCATCTCCATAGATAGATGCCAGCATACCCTGTTTGCCGTCTATACAGCCATCTGATGCCAAAAGGCACACATCATGATATGCTGCCAGTCTATGAAGAGGTTTGATTGGAACCCAGAGAAGAATCAAGAACTTATCGCTGAACAAGGCATTTCATTTGAGGAAGTGATCTTCTTCATTCAGGAAGGGAACTTGTTAGACGATCTTAAACACCCAAATGAAAAGAAATACCCAAGGCAACGGATATTTATCGTTAATATTGATAATTATGTGTATCTGGTTCCGTACGTTGAAGATACTGAGGAGATTTTTCTCAAAACCATCATTCCAAGCCGAAAGGCAACTAAACAATATCTTGGAGATGTAAATGACTAACCCTAAATCATCGAGGGAAGAGAAAGAACTGCTCTCTGATTTCGACGCTGGCAAATTCAAATCTGCCTTGACCCCAGCCAGAAGAAAGTTGTTAGAACAGACGGCATCGAACACCTTCAAAAAGGATAAGAGAATCAATATCCGAATATCAAGCAGAGATCTTGAGGCACTTCAGCGAAGAGCAATCCAAGAAGGTATCCCTTATCAAACGCTTGTGTCGAGCGTACTTCACAAATTTGTTTCTGGCAGCCTGAAAGATGTTGCAGCTAACACTTAAATCAGCAGATCAGCTAATACTTGCTTCGGTTGCCGCAGAATTTTCTATCAATCCAGGGCGTTTAACTTCCAACCAAAGCCCTTTAGGACACTGAAGATAGGAGCGGCACTCGGCGCAGCCAACAACCATAATTACAATCCCTTAAGAGGCTTTGTTCGATTCTAAGTAATTACCGCTTGTCACTAAATGACAAGTGATATGGCGTTTTTGGCTATAGCCCGATGACCACTTCATTCGGTAACCTGCTACTTAATATTTAACCCCCATTCAACCAAGGACCCTAGTTATGAGCGAAGCCGTTGCCGTAGAAGAAAATATCAATGATATCCCACTGGATCAAATTGCCCCGGGTGATCCTACTCGCTTCCAGCAGGATACTATCTTCCCCATGTTTGCCCGGGTACGCAAAGAGGACCCGGTCCACTACACGGCCGAAAGCCCTTGGGGCGCCTACTGGTCCATTACAAAATTCGAGGACATCATTGCCATCGATAAAGACCATGAGAATTTCTCTTCCGAAACTGGCGGGATCGTTCTCGGAGACCCTGAGGAAGATTTTGATATCCCCAATTTCATCTCCATGGATCCACCCAAGCATGATGAACAACGCAAAACAGTAACCGGTATTGTTGCGCCAAGAAACCTGGCGGAGATGGAAACCCTGATTCGCGGCAGAGTACAGACGATTCTGGATAGCCTGCCCATCGGTGAAGAATTTAACTGGGTCGATAAAGTTTCCATTGAACTGACCACACAAATGCTGGCCACACTGTTTGATTTCCCCTTCGAGGACCGGTACAAACTGACTTTTTGGTCCGACATGGCAACAGCGACTCCACAGGTGGGTGATACAAACGTCACCAAGGAAGAGCGTGAAACTGCACTGCTGGAATGCCTGGAATACTTCACTCGCCTGTTCAATGAACGCAAAGCAAAGCCGCCAGGAGAGACCCTGGATCTCATCACCATGCTGGCACATGGCGAGTCCACGAAAGATATGGATCCCATGGAGTTCCTTGGCAATCTCGTCCTGCTTATTGTCGGTGGTAATGACACCACTCGAAATTCAATTTCTGGTGGCGTGCTGGCGCTAAACCAGAACCCGGATGAATATCAAAAGTTACGTGATAATCCTGCATTGATTCCATCCATGGTCTCGGAAATCATTCGCTGGCAAACTCCACTCACCTACATGCGCAGAACCGCAGTGAATGATGTGGAATTCAGGGGAAAGCAGATCAAGGCCGGAGACAGGGTGATCATGTGGTATGTGTCTGGCAACAGGGACGACACAGTAATAGAAAAAGCCGATCAGTTCATCATCGACCGTGCGAATCCACGCCACCACCTCTCTTTTGGTTTTGGCATTCATCGTTGCATGGGCAACAGGCTCGCGGAAATGCAGCTTAGAATTCTCTGGGAAGAAATTCTTGAGAGGTTTGAAAAAGTGGAACTGATAGGTAAAGAGACTCGCAATCTATCAAATTTTGTTCGTGGGATTACAGATTTACCAGTGGTGCTCCACGCTAAAAAATAACAGAGTGAAACTGACCAGTCGAGGGGCTGGTCAGTTTACGCTGGACTGATTTAGATCGTCGTGACGAGATTCATCTGAGACGAACACATCGGCAAGGGTGGGTTCTGCTCCGAAGCGAAAGGGCCTGGTGAAATCGATTTCTCAATGGCACTAAATCCTTCTTTGGCCCGGTGTCGTGTCGCCCAGAATGACGGGGCTTATTTCCGATACTCTTTCTCTAGTTTTTTTAGCTGTTTCTTTGAAACGCCACCCAGCACGTTAATTGCATTACGCACTCTCGCACGAACCATATCAGAGCCAAGTAGTTCCATAGAATCAAATAAAGGTGGTGATACCGGCTTGCCACTCACCGCGATGAATATCGGTGCGAGCACATCTCTGATTTTCAACTCCATCTTCTCTGCAAGATCAACAAACAACTGATTCAAATTATCTCGCTTCCAGGCCTGGATCGCCTCAAGCTCCCACAAAGCAAATTGAAGTACCTTCTTCACTTCATCCGGGTCCATATTCTTATGGGTAAAATCTTCACCTGCGATGTCCGGCATGCCTTCAGCAAAGAATGAGATCATGGGTGCCACTTCAGAAAACACATCCACCCGCTCTTTGATCATTGGAATAATCTTCATCAGATTCTCCCGATTGAATGCCCATTTTTCGATTCGATCGGCAAATTCATCATTCGTGCAATCTTCGCGCAACCAACGACCGTTGAGCCATTTTAGTTTGTCGACATCAAATACCGGCGCACCCAATGATATTCGCTCTATATCAAATTTTTCAATCATGGATGCCAGTGAGAACTTCTCTTCTCCATCAGGCATGCTCCAGCCAAGCATCCCGAGGTAGTTGAGTAATGCTTCCGGCAGAAATCCCATGCGTTCGTAGTATCGAATACTGGTTGGATTTTTTCTTTTGCTGAGTTTGCTCTTATCAGGATTACGAAGCAGCGGCATGTGAATCAGTTCCGGCATCTCCCAGCCAAAATACTCAAACAGCAAAATATGTTTGGGCGCAGAATTGATCCATTCCTCACCACGGATAATATGGGTGATTTTCATCAGGTGATCATCAACGACCACAGCAAGATGGTAAGTCGGATTCCCATCCGTTTTCATCAATACCTGCATATCAATTTGCGACCATTCGATTTCGATTTCGCCACGAAGCCTGTCTTTGACAATGCAGGTGCCGGTGGATGGAATCTTCATCCGGATGACATGCGATTCACCTGCTGTGAGCTTTGTCTTTATCTCATCCGATGAAAGGTCGAGGCAGAGACCATCATAACGCGCCGTGTCACCACGCTTCATCTGATCAGCACGCATTTCGCTAAGTCGTTCAGTATTGCAGAAGCAGTAAAAGGCATGTCCATTCTCAATCAGCTGGTCGGCGTGGCTACGATAGATGTCGAGACGGTCACTCTGACGATAAGGTCCATATGAGCCTCCACGGTCTGGTCCTTCATCCCAGTCGAGCCCGAGCCAGCGCAGAGAATCAAGAATGATCTTCTCTGATTCGGGTGAGTTCCTTGCCGCATCGGTGTCTTCGATGCGTAGAATAAATTCACCACCGTGCTGGCGTGCAAAACAAAGACTGAACAATGCCATGTAAGCAGTGCCAACGTGGGGGTCACCGGTGGGTGATGGGGCAACTCTGGTTCTTACTTTCATTGATTGGGGCTACTTTGTGTTACGTGATGGTCTGATCATTTATTTTACGCTGGATTCCAGAGATTCTTCGTCACGCTCAACATGATAGCTCGCCACTCCGAACGGGACCGCGCACGACCATAAGGATGGAGAATCTCACTGAACCCCCTCTGCTCAAGCATGGCGACAAGAGATGCCAAAACTATTCGAGACACCAGTGTCAGGATGGGGATGTTACACTAGTCATCTGTAAAGATTAATCTGAAACACATGATAGACCGAACCTTAAGTGTGGCCCCTATGATGGGCTGCACCGACAGACATTGCCGCTATCTGCTACGCCTGATATCACCGAACTCCGTATTATATAGCGAGATGATCGTGACTGGTGCACTGATCCATGGTGACGCACCGCACTTTCTTGCACACAGGAGTGACGAACCTGCATCCTTGCAACTAGGTGGCAGTAACCCTGGCGAGCTCGCCGAATGCGCACAACTGATTGAGCAATCAGGTTACCAGGAGGTGAATCTCAATGTGGGGTGCCCGAGTGACCGGGTACAGCAAGGCGGGATCGGCGCCTGCCTGATGGCTGAGCCGGACCTGATCGCAGAATGTTTCGCTGCCATGCAGAATCAAATAAAAATACCCGTCACGATCAAGTGCAGAATCGGTATCGATGAGAACGATCACTATGAGTTTTTCGCCCATTTTGTGAAACAGGTTTATGACGCGGGTTGTCGTACGTTTATCGTCCATGCACGTAAAGCTATACTAAAAGGTCTATCGCCCAAAGATAATCGCGAAATTCCACCGCTCAAATACGACTACGTCTATCGTATTCAGGAAGATTTTCCTGAGGCCGTTTTCGTACTGAACGGCGGGCTCAAGACAGCTGAACACGTACTAGGTAAGTTAGAGAAGGTGAAGGGCGTCATGCTGGGTAGAGCCGCCTATCGTAATCTCTTTTTACTGGCAGAACTGGAAGAGAAGATTTTCAACACACCTCTTCCAGAAAGAAGTGACATCGCGATGGCCTACCGGGAGTACATGGTCGAAGAGATGGCAGCCGGACAAATGTTCAAACATATGGCGAAACATCTACTTGGCCTGTTTACCGGCATCCCGGGCGCCGGGGCATTCAGGAACTATCTGAGTACCCACATGTATGCCGATAACACAACAATTGAACATCTGGATAAGGCACTGGTACACATTCAGCAGTCAAACCCGATAACCCACAGGCAAGTTAACAGCGCATGATAAAAAGCATCAGCAAATTTTTTAAAGAGTTTATGGAACCACTCGATACTGAAAACTTGGGTGGAGATGCGAAAGAAGATGTGCACTCAATTCATTTCGCCACGGCGACACTGCTTATGGAAGTGTCCAGATCGGAACAGGGAGAGGATTCTGCCGCCAGCGGGTTAGAACAGGACAAGATTCTTAATATCCTCACACAGTTGTTTGAATTCACAGATGCCGAGGTCAGGCAGCTTATTGATCTTGCAGAAGATGCATCAGATGAAGCTCATGATCTGTATACGTTCACGAAACTGATCAACGAGCACTACGACTACAAATCAAGAAAAACGCTGGTCAAGAATCTGTGGGAGGTTGCCTACGCTGATGGTCGGGTTGATGCCTACGAGGAACACATCATCAGAAGAATTTCAGGTTTAGTGCATCTGGCGAATGCTGATTTTATTCAGGCGAAGATTCTCGCCAGGGGATAGGGTTTGCTAAACTCAGGCTACCCGATTTCTCGGAAAAGCTGTATTGCCCTGCCCTTCACTTTCAAGCGCTTCAACAAGATCACGGAACTCTTCCCGATTGTGCTCGTTCAGGCTCATTAATACCTTATGGGCTTCAATGACCTGTTCCCTTAAATTTGCCTCGGGAACAATCTCGGTAGGTAGTTCTCCCAGTTGTCCACATTCAGTGATCAACCCTTTAAGGATAATGAACACTTTATCAAACCCCATGCTGATCAGGATCCGAGTAATGTCTTCCTTTGGTGAAATTATTGTTGGGACAGACTTGTAGGATTCCTGGGTTTTTAAGGATATTTTTGCAATCAGGCCGAGAGAAGTACTATCGATCCCATCCGTCTCCGTGAGGTCAATGATAATGGATTTAAAGTTCTCGCACTGACCCAGCCGGGTCAGGAAACTGCTGATTGTTGGTCCCAGGGTGACGCGGACATCACCAACAAACTTCAGGACGTGTATCCCGTCCCTCTCTGCATATAAGATCTTACTCATTTAACTACCCAACTCCGGCTACAATAAATACAGCGATATCATCCGGGACACTTCGAGTGTCTTCGATGCCAAGTTGTTCGGCCAGAGCTTCTACGTCTCTCTCCCCACATTTTACCACTGATAGCAGGTGTTCTTCTTTAGCCTTCAACGTCTGTTGAGGCATTATTTCGAACACTCCGTCGGAAAACATCACAATACTGAAGTGCGACGGCAACGTAACTGCGCGCGAATCATACTCCGGCGAATGATATAAACCTAGCGGTAATCCGCCTATTTCGAGGAATTGTGCACTATCATCACTACTCAAAATGGCGGCGGGGAACTGGGCGGCATTACTGTATTCCAGCTTGTTTGAATCACAGTCAATAATCCCTAAGAACATAGTCACATGTTGTTCCAGGTCACACTGCAAAAGTTCATGATTCAACCAGGCGAGAATCCCGCCAGGGTTCTTAAAACTGAAATCATCAAATTCAGATTGAAGCCTTCTCGACAGGCTTTTCAGAAGCACGGTGACGAAGGCACTTGATGCCCCGTGGCCAGATACATCGGCGATATAAAAGAGAGTACGCCCGTCTGGCAATTCAAAGTAGTCAATAAAGTCGCCACTTAAAATCAGCGAAGGAAATATTCGATGATCGAATATCACCTTACCGAGGGTTGTAGGAGACTCAGGCATCATCCCCTGCTGCACCCTGAAGCCAGCCTGCTGATCACGTTCCAGTATCTTCAGGCTTTCGACCAGCTCTACATTTCGGCCTTCGAGCTTTTCTTCGCTAGCTTTGAGATTCAGGTGAACGGAATATTGCTCGATGTTCTTTTCGATAACATATTTGAGCAGTAACCCCTGACCTTCCACAAATCTCAAAAAATCAGTAGCGCCAGCTTCTAAATAGGTTACGAGTTTATCTTCCTCGCCATTATTTGAGATGAGTATTACAGGAAGTTCACTGTCGATCTTTCGAATATTTCCAATTAACGACAAGGTGTCGAACTCAATGTCGGAAAGGGCCAATAAAACCAGATCAGGTTTGGAGTCACGAATTTGAGAGAGACAGTCAGCCTCAGAGGAAACGTTAGTTATTACAAATCCACTGTCTTGAAGTAGATGCCGCAGTTCGCTCTTGCCATCTGGCAGATGTTCCACTACCAGTAGCTGGCTGTCACCGACACTCATCTACAGGGTCGCTTAAGTGATAGGTTCAAATTCATCTATCTTCACTCAACTAGAGCAAGAAACGCAGCGAACTTTACCCCCAAAATTCAATAGTTACAAGCATTTAGAGCATTTTTCTCGATATAGGTTAATATTTTCAATTCCAAAATCGTTAGCCGGAATACACAATTATTTGCAACCGTCATTACTCGTTAGAAATCGTCTGCAAACGGATCATCCACCTCGCCATCTTTCTCCAGATATTCACGTCGTTGCAGATATGCGTCACGGTAGAAAATGTACTTATCTCCAAAGACAACGCCATCAACTGATAACAGGTTGGTCCTGTCTTGAAGCGCACGAAAAGCATATACCGTATTGCGATGTCGTACCGGATACAAATAGCGAACGGGATCAACTGCCCCATCAAAAAATCTCGATATGGTATTTCTAAGGGTACTGGGTCCAAGACCTGGTATGACAAAATACGGTCCGGCAGGAATTCCCCATACTGCAAACGTCTGTCCCCAATCCTCTTCGTGGTCAACTAGCCCCATTCGAGTCGCAGGGTCGAACAAGCCCGCGATGCCGATAGTTGAATTAATCAGCACGCGGGCAACATCACTTAATCCATCGCCGACTTTTCCTTGTAATACGTTGTTAACCGCATCGCCTACATCATCAAGGTTATTGAATACATTCGAAACACTCGTTCTAAAGAATTGAGGAGTAACCTTTCGGTAGCCAACTGCTACCGGGCGCACGAGTTTCACATCGGCAAAATCATTGAAGTTATGAATCTTCTGGTTGAGGCCACGCCAGGGATCAGTATCCACAAACTCATCCAGATCTTCCTCCGCCAGTACCGGTGAGATTGCAAGCACAGCGAGTGAGAAAAAAAGTGATAATAGGTAGCGCATCTAGCTGGCACTACCTATGGCCAGCGATCTCTGCCACTCTTTATCTAAACGTTTTGCGGACACGGGGATGGTTGTTCCTATCGGTTGAGCAAACAAAGATACTCGATACTCTTCTAGCATCCAACGATATTTCTCGAAGGGTTCTTGCTGACTCGAGTCGTAAAACCGCTGTGAAAGACCAGTTATTTCCTCAATAGCAGCTCTATCTCTCTCCAGATTTCCCTGCAGCTTATCCATCCGGTATTCGATGGCCTTAAAGTACCGGGGGTATTGTTTCAACCAATGAAACGGCACCGTCTCCAGAAAATCTGGTGCAATGAGGTGTTCCAGCTGCTTGCCAATATCATCGTAAGTTTCAGCATTCTGCGAAGTTCTTGAGGTTTTTAGTCTCTCTTCAACATGCAGTGCTTCTTTGAGAATCACCTGAAGAAGTTGAGCCACCTGGTTCATCACCGAGACGAGATGCTGTTTTTCCTTTAATCGCTCCTGAAAATCAACCTCATTCCTGACAATCTCTTTGCCCTCTATAAAGGTATAGCGAAAGACAGCAGAGGCGATTGATTCAAGTAACTCATCACGTCGGCCTCGGGTAGCATAAAACAGCGCAAACTTTTCAAACCCTGGTAGGTTTTTGTCGATATATTTTTTCTCGTCAGCCAGAGTCAGCATGATCAACGTTTGCAATCCCCTGGTGCTGAGTTGCTCTGCTGCCATTCGATTGTCTTTCACTTCAATTGCAATACTGTCCCCTTTATCAACAATGGCCGGAAATCCTCTGATGCTTATACCGGCCTGCTTTATTTCAACCTGTTCTGGCAAGTCGCCAAAAGACCAGTCCGTTAAACCCGTCACTTCGATATCATGTGCAGATCGCTGGCTAAACCCCCTGGATAGTTCAGTCGCAAACTGCTCCACCAGGCCGTCAATATCCCTGCCAGCTCCAAGTGTTTTACCTTTATCATCCACCACGCGTATATTCATACTGAGATGGCGCTCAATCGTCGTGGAATTGAACGCATCTGTAGGCACCCTGGTGCCGGTTAGTCGAAATAGTTTCTCCGCCACAACCACGCTGAGCTCACGACCGTCATATTCCAGGCCATCGAGCACCTTATCTGCATAATCAGGTGCCGGCACAAAATTCTTACGAATCGATTTTGGTAATGATTTGATCAAGGCAAGGCATTTTTCTCGCAGCAGGCCGGGAATCAGCCAGTCCACCTGGGCTTTTGAAACTTGCCTCAGGAGCCCGATGGGCACGGTGATACTGACGCCATCATCCTCATGTTGGGGATCAAAGTGGTAATCAAGTTTGAGGTTTGCATCAGCAATTTTCATCGTGTTGGGATACAATTTTTCCGGCAACGATACCTGCTGTTTCATCAACATCTGTTTATCGAGATAGAGAAATTTCGGGTTTTTTGCTTCTTCAATCTTCCTGAAGGCTTCGAGCTCAAAGTGACTCACGACGTTGGCTGGCAGTCGTTCATCGTAAAACTCATACAGCGCGATGAGGTCCACAAGAATATCTTTTTTCCTGGATTTTGATTCAAGTTTTTCAACATCCGTGATTAACATATTGTTGTGGCGGTAAAACCTGGCCTTACTTTGTAACTGTTGTGAAACCAGACCTTCCTGAATAAATATCTCCCGGGCTTGTATCGGGTCTACTGATGCGAAATCAATACGTCGTTTTTTGACGATGACAATGCCGTACAACAATACTTCTTCATATGCCAGCACCTGTCCTTTTCCGGCATCAAAAGCGGGTTCAAAATGATTTCTTTTTACGAGATGTGACGCCAGTGGTTCTATCCAGGCACTATCGATCCGAGCGACATTCCTCCCGAAGAGTCGGGTGGTCTCCACCAATTCTGACGAGACGACCCACTTTGGCTTTCGCTTAAACTGAGATGATCCTGGAAAAATATAGTGCTTTCGATTCCTTGCGCCAGTGTATTCATTGACGTCTGTCTTCTCTCCAATGTTGCCTAACAATCCGCAAAGCAGTGCACGATGGATACTCTGGTAGTCCGCAGGATCCCTGTTTTCCTTGAGTTTTAGCTCCTGGCACAGGATATGTAATTGTCGATGAATATCGCGCCACTCCCGCATACGCATAAATGAGAGATACCTTTTGTGGCAGTATTTTCTCAGCTGGCTCTGGGTTAGTTTTTGCCGTTCGACCTCATAGGTATTCCATAGATTAACGAACGCCATGAAATCTGACTCCTCATGCCAGTGAGCACGATGCGCCTCGTCTGCTGCCTGCTGATGGTCATGAGGTCTGTCTCTTGGGTCCTGGACAGACAGCGCACTGGTGATAATCAGCACTTCTTTAAGGCAACCTGTTCTACCTGCTTCCAGCAGCATCCGGGCAAGTTTCAGATCAACCGGGAATCTGGAGATATCTTTACCCATCCTGGTAATTTTTCTGTGTTGATCAGTCGCCCTGATCTCATTCAGCAAATGGAAGCCATCATTCACCTGCCGCTGATCAGGCCTCTCTAAAAAAGGGAATTTAGAAATATCACCCATATTCAATTGCAACATCTGCAGGATAACCGAGGCGAGATTGGTTCTCATGATTTCTGGTGTCGTGAATTCTGGCCTAGCTGAAAAATCTTCCTCTGAATAAAGCCGGAAACAGACTCCGTCACTGACACGCCCACAGCGACCCTTTCTTTGCTCGGCACTGGCCTGAGAAATAGGCTCGATCGGTAGTTGCTGCACCTTTGACCGGTAGCTGTACCTGGATATCCGGGCATAACCCGGGTCAATGACATAGCGTATTCCGGGCACAGTCAGTGATGTTTCCGCAACATTAGTTGCAAGAACAACACGGCGACCCGAATGGACTTGAAATACCCTGTTTTGTTCGCTGATACTAAGCCTTGAATACAGCGGCAAAACATCAAGGTTCTTCAACTCTGAACGGCGGATGAGATGTGCCAGTTCGCGAATTTCTCGTTCACCGCTTAGAAAAACCAGGACATCGCTGTTTCCTCTTCGGCCTCTTTCTAATTGCTGAATCTCATAGAGTGTTTCGAGTACCCCCTGATACATCAATTCATCACTGTCACTTTTGCGTGATAATTCAATTGTAGGTCTGTAATGAACTTCGACGGGATAAGTTCTGCCTGATACTTCAACGATAGGTGCGTTGTCGAAATGTTTTGAAAATCTTGTCACGTCGATGGTTGCAGAGGTGATGATGACCTTCAGATCCTGTCGTTTTGGCAATAGTCTTTTGATATAGCCAAGCAGGAAGTCGATATTGAGGCTCCGTTCGTGTGCCTCATCAATAATGAGCGTATCGTATTTTTCAAGGAACCGATCATTCAATGTTTCGGCGAGGAGAATGCCGTCAGTCATGACCTTGATGTGTGTCTCAGGATTCGACTGGTCAGTGAAGCGAACCTGATATCCGACCTGCTCACCGAATTTTACATCGAGCTCTTCAGCGATTCTTGCAGCGACCGTTCTCGCTGCCACACGTCTTGGTTGTGTGTGACCAATGGTTCCAAATATTCCACGACCCAGATCGAGACAGATTTTTGGCAGCTGGGTTGTTTTGCCTGATCCGGTTTCACCGACAACAATAACCACCTGGTTGTTGCTGATTGCTTCAGATATTTCCTTGACCTTGTTCGAAATCGGCAGGATTTCTGGATAGGTAGGATTCGGAACTCTCCCCTGGCGTTTTTCGGCCAGCCTGATTGATCGATCAATCTTCGACTGTAACTTTGACCGGCTATTTTTTCCATGAACTTCCCGGCCAAAGCGAAATCGGTCGCTTATCATGCAGCGGTCAATCTGAGCTTTCAGGTCCTTTACGGAAGGGTTGCTCACGGGTTAATTCCAGAGGTATCACTTCGTTAAGTAATTCATCCCGTTTTCAATGCCACGGATAGTAAGCGGGAACATCTGATCATCAACCAGTTTATTGGTCAGCGCCACGGAGGTGGAGTATTCCCAGGTGTCATGTGGAGTCGGGTTGATCCATATAACCTTGTCGAAGGTATCCATCATGCGCTGCATCCAGATTGCACCGGCTTCTTCATTCCAATGTTCTACGCTGCCACCTGAATGAGTGATTTCATACGGCGCCATGGTGGCGTCACCGACAAATATTACCTTATAGTCGTGCGAGTATTTGTGCAGGATATCGAAGGTTTCAATTCGTTCACTCATCCTGCGGTTGTGCTGCTTCCACACGCCATCATATATAAAGTTGTGGAAGTAGTAGGTTTCAAGATGTTTGAATTCGGACCGGGCGGCTGAAAACAATTCTTCGCACACCTTTACGTGTGCATCCATTGAACCACCGTTATCCAGCAGTAATAACACTTTCACTGTATTACGTCTTTCAGGGCGCATGATGATATCGAGCAAGCCACCATTTTTCGCAGTTTTGTCGATGGTGGTGTTGATGTCGAATTCATCTTCGGCGCCGGTTCGTGCAAGCTTTCGCAGACGCCTCAGTGATATTTTTAAGCCACGGGTACCCAGTTCAATATTATCATCATAGGCCTTATAATCACGCCGATCCCAGGTTCGCTTTCCGCGCCGTTTCTTACCTTTTCGTTCCTTACCTTCTTTACCACGACCGTTCTCACCCTTACCTTCCTTGTCTTTTTCTTTTCCCTCACCGCGGGCGGCTTCTTCTACTTGTTTTTTAAATGCATCAATAAGTTTTTCAAGCCCGCCCAGAGATTTGATCTTGGCAAGCTCTTCCGGGGTCAGGGATTTTTCAAATTCACGTCGCAGGAATTCATCCGGAATCATGGAAGCCAGCATACTCGCCAGGTCTTCCAGACCTTTGAAATAGGCACTAAATGCACGATCGAACTTGTCATAATGACGCTCGTCCTTGACCATCGACATGCGGCTAAGATAGTAGAATTCATCTATGTCGGCATAAACCAGCCTTGCCTTCAACACTTCATGCAGGTGCAGTAGTTCCGTGATTGACACCGGAATCCTGGCTTTCTTTAGCGATAGGAAGAAATTAATCAGCATTCAATTATCCTCTTAACTTGAGTGCTCTTGTAAACGCAGTCGATCATGTTGGTTATCCAGGGCCACTACCACCACTACTCTGCCTCCGGTTCATAAACGCCAGGCGTTCAAGCAATTGTACATCCTGCTCATTCTTAACCAGTGCTCCATACAAGGGTGGAATGGCTTTGGAAGTATCACGGTTGGTCAAAATTTCGTCTGGAATATCATCGGCCATTAACAGCTTTAGCCAATCAATCAACTCTGAAGTCGACGGTTTCTTCTTTAGACCAGGTACTTTTCGTACATCAAAAAATATCTCCATGGCTTCCTTCACAAGATCCTTTTTAATATTCGGGTGATGTACGTCGACAATCTCCCGCATGGTTGCACGATCGGGAAACTGGATGTAGTGAAAGAAGCATCTTCTGAGGAACGCATCCGGTAGCTCCTTTTCATTATTACTGGTAATAACAACAATGGGACGATTGATAGCCTTGATGGTATCGCCGGTTTCGTAAACAAAAAACTCCATCCTGTCCAACTCAAGTAGCAGGTCATTGGGGAATTCAATGTCAGCCTTATCTATCTCATCAATCAGGAGAACAACTTTCTCATCTGCTTCAAAGGCCTCCCACATTTTGCCTTTCGAGATGTAGTTCCGAATATCATGGACACGTTCATCACCCAGCTGCGAATCACGCAATCGGGATACCGCATCGTACTCATACAAACCTTGTTGTGCCTTGGTTGTAGATTTGATGTGCCACTGGATCAGCCTGAGTCCCAGTGAACCGGCTATCTCTTCCGCCAACATAGTTTTGCCTGTGCCAGGCTCACCCTTAATAAGAAGTGGCCGTTCGAGTATCACTGCGGCATTGACAGCCAATTGCAGTTCTTCTGTAGCGATATAAGTAGTAGTACTTGAAAATTTCATATTGTTGGTAACCATGTTTACAAGGATAAAGTTTACGATAAAAAAGACCTGAGCCTTCAAAAAAGTCCTTCTGAAAAAGTGCCTCTAAGACGGACAGACAAGAATACTAGAGTGAGCGCGTGACCGACAAGAACTCTATTGTGCTGATTGAACTATTATAACTAACCAATATAGGCAAGAGACCCACTTTAATTTGCTCTCCATTACTTATCAAGGGGAGGAAGAATACCGTGAATATATAGAAATAATGGACCTGAATATCTGTTCTGTGTTCACGGGGACCCTATCAACCTTGTCCCGGCTTCTTTAATAGCACTAGCCTGGCCGTTAACAGACAGAGCATCAGGAAAGCTGAAAACAACAAGGCAATGCCGCCATTCAGCCCTGATTTCGTACCCTCCAACAACAAATCCATCAAAAGCACAACAAGAGCGGGAGCATAAAACTCGGGAAAATCGCTTATGTACCAGGGGGTAAAGATTAGCACCACAACCACTCCCCGCAATAGCTCACGCCAGCCACGGTGATTGATGAAACGTGTCATTCTCCACCAGACTGCACAACAGCCCATCCCGGCAAGCACATACACCAACCAGGCGAACAGGTATTCATAGTCGTTAATTAAATCAGTCACTTAATCTTCCACCCACACTACTGCTCTACCCAGTGAATGATTCTCTCTTCGAAACTATCCGGGTGGACATGGGATTCCGATATACATTTACCTTTGACCGAGATTCCCGCTTCAACCACACTTTCCCGGTATCCTGAAATCAAGGGATGCCATGGGTACAAGGGCTTGCCTTCTGCCAATAGCCTGTAGGCACAGGTCGTTGGCAACCATTTGAAAGAACTCGAAGTCTCCGGCGTCAGCCAGACACAATCCGGTACCAGGTCGTGACGATCCTTGTAGCTAGTACACTGACAACGGTGTTCATCCAGGTACCGGCAAACCACCGAGGTATAGTGGACTTCACCTGTTTCCTCATCTTCGAGCTTATGCAGACAACATTTGGCACAACCATCACACAAGGATTCCCATTCTTCCTTGTTCATTTCAGACAGGGACTTATCCTCCCAGAAATTCACAATCGATCCGATGGCGGGAAATACGGTTTACTGACTGAAGCTGCAGGTGGTAATTGCAGGTGATACCCCTGTGTCGCCAGATTAGAAAGTACCTGCTTTGGGTCTTCTTTGGCCAGGCCACGCTGTTCAGACAGGACAAAACTAAGCGCCACCTCAGGTTCGCCAAATTGCTTCATCAGGTCTGCCGGAACCCTGTTCAATCCATCGGCACGATCGACATAGATAAATAGATTTTCCTTGACGCTACTCTTATATACATCACACTGAATTTCCATATTTTCCTATCCCAATGCCTCTATTAGATCATCACCTATTACGTCCTTTCTCCATCCGGACAGTTCGACGGGTAATTCATAGCGGCCACTACTATCAATGGAACGTAAAAGCTGTTCCAGATAACGTCTTTTCGTCAGCAGCTCAGGTGCAACGGCAAGAGACTCCGCCTTCTGCTGGACTACTTCCCTTAACTTGCCTAATTTTATACTGTCGACCCTGGTACTCGTTTTGGCAACCAGCTCAGGGTATTGATGTTCAGGGAGCAGCATCGCTTCTTCTGCCAGAAACAATAAGTCATCGCCAAATTTTCGAACCTGTCTGGGAGACATGCCTGCTCCAGACTGCAAGTCTTCTTTGTTTCGCAGCCTTTCACTGGCAATAATCAAAAGTGATTTCTGATCGACAATTCGGTTCCGAGGCACATTCGCTTCCCGCGCCTGAACCTCCCTCCAGGCACACAAGGCGCGCAACACAGATAATTGTTTTCTATCGAGTCGCGAAAGACCTTTGATTTTCTCATAAACAATGCCTGGATCGATCATTGTGCCAAGATCTACGGAAAGCCCACGGCATTCCTCTTCAATCCAGTGGGTTCGACCGGCAGCCTGCAACTCTTCCTTTTGAATCTTATAGACCCTCAGCAGATAAATAACGTCAAGGGCAGCATAGTCCAACTGGCTCTTCGTCAGCGGCCTCTGCAACCAGTCCGAACGGGTTTCTTCCTTCTGTACATCAATCGATAGATAGTGTTTCACCAGATTCTGGTAGCTTAACGAAAAACCGACCCCGAGTGCCGCAGCTGCGATCTGGGAATCAAAGACAGCTATCGGTAATGCACCAATGCAATGCTGAAAAACCTCCATATCTTCCGAGCAGGCATGGAAAACTTTAAGTACCTGTTTGGCAACCAAAAGATCAGCCAAAGAGGAAAAGTCTTCAATCGCTAACGGGTCGATGAGATAGCAATTCTCACCATCATAGATCTGGATCAAGCCGACAATCGGGTAGTAGGTATTAAACCGGGCAAACTCCGTGTCAATTGAGACGACCTCTTTGGCAAGGCATGCAGTGATTGCAGTTTTCAACTGAATCTCATCATTTATGTATTGAACAGGTGCTGGCATCGCTAAATTGTCTTTCGTCCCTCAAGGGCATGGGTAAGTGTTCCGCCATCGACAAATTCCAGTTCTCCACCAAGAGGAATGCCGTGTGCAATTCGGGAGAGCTTAATGCCTAAGGGTCTGGCAACCTCCGAAATATAGTGTGCGGTCGCTTCACCCTCAATGGATGAGCCCATGGCAAGGATTACTTCCTTTACCCCCTGACCACACCGATGTAGAAGTTGTTCAATGCCGATTTCGACTGGCCCAATGCCATCTATAGGAGACAGGTTACCCATCAGCACAAAATAATAACCCCTGTAACTTCCGGATTGCTCTATGGCCAGAACATCTGCCGGGGTTTCAACGACGCATAACAGGCTGGTATCCCGGGACTTACTGGTACAAATATCACAAACAGATTTTTCCGTCAGATTCCGGCAGGATTCACAGCGGCCTACAGATTTCATCGCCTCAGCCAACTTAACTGCCAGCCTGGAGCCACCGTCACGGTCTCTTTGCAACAAATGCCATACCATCCGCTGGGCAGTCTTGGGACCAACCCCCGGCAAACACCGAAATGCCTCGGTTAGCTGATCGATTATTGAAGTTGGATCATTCACAAGGTTAGTCTTATTGCAATAAATATTATGAGAATGGAAACTTGAACCCTGGCGGCAAAGGCATTCCCGCAGTCAATTCCGACATGCGTTCCTGTTGATTGGTTTCAACTTTCCTCACAGCATCATTCACGGCGGCGGCGATTAGATCTTCAAGAATCTCTTTCTCTTCGGTGAACAGGCTGTCATCAATCTCGACCCTCTTCACATCATGCCGGCCGGTCATCGTGATTTTGATTAACCCTGCACCGGACTCTCCCGTCACTTCAGAATTGGCTATTTCCGCCTGGATCTTCTGTACCTTTTCCTGCATCTGCTGGGCTTGTTTCATCAACCCGCCAAGCCCGTCTTTCATGGTCATTATTGTTCTCCTGGCTGCATCGGCGATATGCTATCTCGATCCAGGGTGCCATTAAAAATGTGGATCAACTCCTGAATATGTTTATCATTCTCAATCGCCTTCACTGCCTGTGCTTGCCTTTCTTGCTGTGCTCGACTATTTGCCTGCGCCGGTGATTCAATATCTGTGATGCCTACTTCAATACCAACACTAACCTGTTGCCCAAGGTGTTCCGATAAAGCACGGGAAATTCTGGATTCATGTGTTTTATTCCACAAGCTCGCATGGTGTTCATTCAACAATAGAAAACAACGATCCCCCTCGACTCTTTGGAGGGTGCAATTCGCGGCTAGCGTCCGCGTGACTCCGGACAGGCCAAGTTGGCCCAGAGTCTGAGTCCAGTCATCTATGACAACAGGAGCGCCCTGATCTGCTGACTTAACTCCAGCCTCGGTGTTTTGTACAGCGGCAGATTCTGCTTCTATACTGTCGATAGCGAGCTTGTCGACTTCGTCTTCAGCTCTGGTTTCACTTTTTGCAGCAGCTATTACGTGTGTGGCAGTCTCTGTCTTCTCCTTGATTCGTGACGGGACTTCTTTCACGGCATTCAACCCTGGTGGCTCAGATTCATCATTGAGACCTTCATGAGTGTTTGCAGTAGCGTCCAGGACAGGACCTGCTTGTTTCCGAGGCGGACTAATTTCAGACCTATGACTGGAAGATTTACCATTAATTGTGGATAGCAATCCCGCAATCGGGCTCGACTTTGGCGTCTTATTGCCAGAACCTGTGCCTCCCGCCGATTGACCCTGATTCGGAGTGAATGCCAACATTCGTAATAGCACCATTTCAAACCCGCTGCGTGGATCTGGTGCAATGGCTAAATCCCTTTTACCGATTAAGCCAATTTGATAGAAGAGCTGCACATCTTCTTTCGACATGACATTAGCAATACCCATGACCCGTTCTCGGTCGCCCTGGCTGTTGTCAATTCCCTCAGGAACGACCTGGGCAATGGCTAGTCGGTGCAGTACGCCCAGAAACTCATCAAGTAATGCAGAGAAATCCGGTGCGAATTGCGCCAGACTCCTCACTTTATCCAGTAACCTTTCTCCATCTTTGTCGATCAGTGCATCCAGTAGCTCGTAAACTTCCCGCTGATCAATACTGCCAAGCATTGTCTTAACCGCATCATCGGTCAGTGAGTTATTACCATACGAAATCGCCTGATCTGTCAGGCTCAGTGCATCCCGCATACTGCCATCAGCCGCCCGGGCCAACTGCCAGAGGGCATTTTCTTCAAACTCAACTTCTTCCTTCGGCAGTACCTTCTCCAGATAATTAACAATCCTTTCTGGCGACAGGTTTTTTAAATTGAACTGCAGGCATCGAGATAAGACGGTTACCGGTAATTTTTTTGGATCAGTCGTGGCGAACAGAAACTTCACATGTTCCGGTGGTTCTTCGAGCGTTTTCAACATGGCATTGAAGCTGCTTTTTGAAAGCATGTGTACTTCGTCGATGAGGTACACTTTGAATCTGCTCGACATGGGCATGTACTGGACATTATCGAGCAGCTCGCGCATGTCATCCACGCCAGTTCGTGACGCCGCATCAACCTCAATCAGGTCAATACTCCGACCCTGCGCAATTTCTACGCAGGATGCACATTCACCACAAGGGATCGCCGTGACACCAGCCTCGCAATTCAGGCACTTGGCCAGAATCCGGGCAATCGTCGTCTTGCCCACACCCCGCGTACCCGTGAACAGGTAGGCATGATGCAATCGATTCATTTCCAGCGCATTGATGAGCGCTCGCAGGACATGTTCCTGGCCTTCTAATTCCTGAAAGGTGGAAGGTCGATATTTTCTGGCGAGCACCTGGTAAGACATCAATTTCCTGAAACTTGTATTGCGTAGTGACTTACATCACGCTGATCTGTGATTGTATATCAACTACACTTGAGCGGCGAGGCAAGCAGGGAAATTCAGTTTACAATACCTGGTGACAGAACAACCGTACCTGAAACCTGCTGCCATGCGAATTCTGTCGAGGAATGCACGAACATGAGTGATTTCATTTGCTTTGGACACCGGGGAGCCTCCGGTTACGAGCCGGAGAATACTCTTAGCTCATTCGAGAAAGCGCTCGCCCTTGGCTGCCCCTGGATAGAACTCGATGTCTATTTCGTCGGCGGTGAACTACTTGTCATCCACGATGATTTCCTGGAACGTACGACCAACGGTAAGGGAGAGGTAATGGATTCAGGTCTTTACTACCTGCGAAGCCTGGATGCGGGTAATGGACAGCAGATCCCAACACTCGAGGAGGTCGCTGAGCTGGTAGATGGTCGGTGTGGTATCAACATCGAACTCAAAGGTCCTGATACGGCCAAACCTGCTTCGGTATTTGCAGCAGCACTATGCCGTGGGTATTGGCAGGAAGATCAATTTTTGTTTTCTTCATTCAATCATAAAGAACTTGCCCTGGCTGACCCTTCATTTAGGCGTGGCGCGTTGTTTCACAAGAAGGCGGACTATTTCGAACGGGCTGAAAAGCTTGGTGCATACTCTATCAATCTTTCGCGGAAGCTGGTCAGCAATAAACTGGTCAAAGAGTGTCATCAAAGGAACTTCAAGGTATTCGTGTATACGGTTAATGAGCCAAAAGACATCGAACAAATGGTAGACATGGGGGTAGATGGAGTTTTCTGCGACTATCCAGACCGGGTTTTCGACACACTGAAGAGAAACGGTTGAGTTTCCAGTGGATATAACGCTCAAACCCGCCGGAGAATCTGACCGATCAACACTGGAAAATCTGATGCAATTGTACATACACGACTTTTCCGAATTTACCCAGGAGGATATTGATGATGACGGAAGATACTCATACCCGTACCTTTCCTACTACTGGCAGGACCCTGATCGGTTCCCGTTCCTGATATACGCGAACGGCAAGCTCGCAGGTTTTGTTCTTGCCAGGCGTGAAACAGACCCTGAAACCAACCTGCCCAACATGGATATGTCGGAATTTTTTGTACTTCGTGCTTTTCGAAGGGTCGGGGTGGGAAGTGAGGCTGCGGCAAAAGTCTGGGATCAGTTTCCCGAGAGTTGGCATTTAAAGGTGTTGAAGCAAAACCTGCCAGCAGTTCAATTCTGGAAAAGGCTTATCTCTGACTACACATGTAATAATTTTGTCGAATTTTCAGGGGCTAACGAGATTCTGTTTACATTCGATAGCCAGTAGTGACGAATCACCACGCGGTATCGCTAATTCGCAAGATCATCTATCTGTTTTCCCAGATCATACTTCCCATCGGTAACAATTTTTTCCAGGACCTCGATGCGTTGTTGCTGGTCTTCCACATCCTGCTCCAGCGCTGCAAGGTCTGCTTCCAGATCAGAGATGACTTTCGAGCCACCTTTCGATTTTGAAGCGTTTATGGCCTTGACGACGCCATTGGTCGTAATTGCACAAACCACAATCACTCCTATCATCACCCAAAAAAGACTACCCATGCTCTTCTCCTTGAATCAATTTCTTTTTGTCACGTCGCCGCCGCATTAATTTGCCAGCGCCTGAAATCAGTTTCGAGATGTCGGGATATCCACCGTAGCTCACTCGGCCATTACCGGTGATAATCACATTCAAATCATCACTGACAGAAACATTGGCATCGCCAGAACCCGTTATCTTGATGTGGGCAAAATCACTGATTAACCGTTCCGCCTCATAATTTCCGGATCCACTGATCGTTATCGACTGCTCTTCCACATCACCTGCGACCTTCACATCACCAGAGCCACGGATGTCGACTTCAAATCGATCTGCGGTCAGATGTTCCATCACGATACGACCGGAACCAGTGATCTCTGCGGTCACCACGTCATTGTCCAGGTCAGGAACAATGATCTTCCCCGTACCTGTCAATTTAATTTTCCTCACGTCTTTCATACATAGATCGTAAGAGATAATTTCATGGTGTACTTTAAGTGAAACCACCTTCGGCGCAACGTAACCAAGTCGCAATTCCGAATCCTTAACTTCTGACTGAATATGCTTGATCACATACGCAGGAGCATGAATAGTGAGGGACTCAGCATCTCCCTGGGTGATCTTGAGCGTACCAGGGCCCCGGAATCGAACCTGGTCAAATTTCGTAACCTGCCTAATTTCTACTGACATTTGATCATTCCTTTCTAGCCGTCGTCACCTGATATCTTCTTCAACTCTCTTTGCAACTCAAAAGTCGACGAGGTGACGTGGGTCTCCATCGTTCGCAGTCGATCTTCGATATCTGAGAATTTTGCTTTGGCCTTCCTCATTGCTTCTTTGTTAGAGACCTCGGTACTCGCGTCTTCAGGTTGCTCATTCTTCCTGGTTCTTCTTGATCGTCTCACCGGGCGTGGTTCCTCATTGTAGTATTCCTTATCGTCGTCAAACCTGTCAGTCACTTGTCGATAATAGGGTTTGTCATCCATCAGGAAGTAGGTAATGAAATAAACAGTTATGGCGACTGATGGGATAAAGATCAGCCCCATGACAGCGATGAGCCGAACCTGCCAGGTTTCCATACCCAGGTAATCTGCCGAGCCCGCGCAAACGCCACATATTTTCCCTTTCCGCTTGTCCCTGTACAGATTTCCTGAGCGACGACCATACCGGGTTTTAAATCGCCACTTGTTCGAATCCCAGTTATACCCATACTTCCATTTGTTTTTTCGTCTTCGCCTGCTTTTTCGCGAAGCACGTGATGGTCGTTTCCGGGGTTGCTCACGACCAAACTCTTCATCAAATTCTTCATCCATTTCACTATCCAGATTAGACGTGGATTCATTTTTTGTCTGATATTCGCTATCTTCATCGAAAAGCTTACCGCTCTGCTCGTCTATCCACTCCTCGGCTTTTCGTGTCCATTTTTCTGTCACCTTATCGACAAGATCTTCAATCGATTCATCAAGTTCTTTCTGTCTTCTTGGTCGGCGATTTGCTCTCTCAGCCAATCGCTCTGCGCGCTCAGCAACCTCCTCGGCCTGCTCCTCTTTTCGTTCCGCGCGCTGCTGCGCTCTTTGCGCCAATCTATTCGCCCGTCTGGCTGCGCGTTCTGCGTCTCGTCTTTCTCGGTCAGACTTACTCACGACTTACCTCTATATCTTGCTATGCTTTTCATGCTTCGGCTTGTTTTTCACGCCATCCGGGGCTCTCGACATCCAGTATAGATTCCAGAGTCTCGATTCTCGCAGCCATCTTATTGGCTGTCTCGATCATTTCATCCAGGTCTGCGCGTTCACTGGAAGATAATCCGTTGACGAGATGCGTTTTGGATCGATAGTGGGACACGATCCACACTGGGGCCACTACAACCATAAACACAATCATAGGTACAAAGATTGCGATAGACATATCCATCTTCTACTCCAAGGCCAATTATTCTTAAGTTTCGCTCTCGCTAGAACTATCACTGCCACCAGCGCCCTGGTTAAGTCGGGCTTTGAGCTTTTCCAGTTCCTCATCAACCTTCTCATCGGACTCAAGGTCAGCTATCTCATCAGTCAAGGTCCTCTTGCCCAGATCATACGCCTCTATTTCACCTTCGAGGTCATCTATTCTTCGCTCGTAGCGATCAAACTTGCTCATAGCCTCGTTGATATTCACATCGTGCAGCTGGCGTTTGACGCCCATACGCGACTGGGCGGTTTTGCCACGTAGAATCAATGCTTTCTGCCTTGACTTGGCATCGACCAGTTTTTGTTGGAGTTGACCAATATCTCCTGACAACTTCTCAAGATTGATATCAACTATTTCAAGATCTGCTTCAATCGTCGCAACAGCCTCATCAGCGTTGCTCTTCTCTTTCAAAGCAGCACGTGCAAGATCTTCCCGTTCTTTACCCAATGCAATCTCTGCCTTGCGTTCCCAATCACCAGCTTCTCCTGCCAGCCTTTGGGTGCGGCGACCCAGTTCTTTTTTATCTGCGATCAATTTTGCAGATTGGGTGCGAACTTCAACAAGTGTTTCTTCCATCTCCTGGATAATCAGCCGGACCATTTTTTCAGGGTCTTCCGCCTTATCCAGAATCGAATTGATATTCGCATTAATTATGTCTGTAAATCTGGAAAAAATACCCATTTTCCTGCGCCTCTTTTTCTGTAACGTGAATGATTAGTGTTCAATTTAGGCTAGTTAGCCGTTATGCTGTGTAATTCAATTCACGTTTCATGCCAGTTATTATTATTCGTTTAATCCATTGATATTAAAGCATTTATCACCAGTTACTATTTCCTGTAAGATAGCCATGCGGTTAATATGACCACTTGATTGGCGAATCATGCCAACTAATCGCTGATAAACTATAATTCATTGTGAAACCGTTGGTTATTCATCAATCACTTTTCCGCCAGAATTGGAACAGAAATGCCAGAAGGACAACACTCTGATCGTCTACTAGGTGAATCCCCGTCATTCCTTGAGGTGCTGGATCTTGTCTCCCAGATTGCACCCTTGAATAAACCTGTGCTGATCGTCGGTGAGCGCGGCACGGGAAAGGAGCTCATTGCTGCACGACTTCACTACCTCTCCAGGCGATGGGATCAGGAATTCATCAAAATGAATTGTGCAGCCATCAGCGAATCACTGCTTGAAACAGAGTTGTTTGGTCACGAAGCCGGGTCTTTTACCGGCGCGACGAAAATGCACCGCGGCCGGTTCGAGCGGGCTGACAAGGGTACGCTCTTTCTTGATGAACTGGCCTCAACCTCACCGCTGGTTCAGGAGAAGTTGCTACGAATTATTGAATACGGTGAATTTGAACGAGTCGGTGGCAGCAAAACCTTGATCACCGATGTGAGGCTTATCGGGGCAAGCAACGATGACCTGCCTGGCCTCGCACGGCGCGGCAGATTTAGAGAAGACCTGCTGGATCGCCTGGCCTTTGATGTTATCACTCTGCCGCCACTGCGCGCGAGACCGGGAGATATTATGATTCTGGCGGAACAGTTTGCAGTGAACATGGCAACAGATCTTGAACGAGAGTATTTCCCGGGCTTCACGGATTCAGCCAGAAAGGTTCTCGGTACTTATCACTGGCCGGGAAATATCAGAGAGCTTAAGAACGTGGTTGAAAGAAGTGTTTACCGGTCCCAGGACCTGGACGCACTGGTTGACGTGATATCTATTGACCCTTTCGAGTCAGCTTTTCGGCCAACGCGGCCCAGTGAAGTCGTTACGATCCCGCAGAGCGAGGAAGAGTCTGATGATGCCACAATCAACAAAGTCGTTGCACCTGTTCCATCACTGCACGAGTTCCCGATCGACTTCAAGGAATCAGTTCAGGATTATGAAATAGGTTTAATTAAGAGTGCTCTGGCTGCTTCACAATTCAACCAGAAGAAAACCGCTGAGGCCTTGGGGGTGACTTACCATCAACTCCGTGGGTATTTGAAGAAATATGATCTGCTGGAGAATTGATCCCAAGGTAAAAGGCTCTCTTTCTTCTTCTTGTCCCGCATTGATTACCTGGATGCATCAAACATATGGACATCATCTGCAGGCCCTGCATTGGCTATGGCCTACCATTACTCTCCGATAAAATGCGGACTGCGTTTTTCAATGATAGCGTCAACGGCTTCCGCATGATCTTTTGTCTGGTGCGCCAGCGCTTGTAAGGTAGCTGACATTTCGAGAAGCGAGTCCAGACGCGAGTGTTCACTTTCCTTAATCAATTTTTTTGTCATCCGCAGCGCCATGGGCGGATTAACAGCAATACGCGAAGCCAGTTCATTTGCAGCCTTCATTAGTTCGCCCGGTGGAACCACACTCGAAACCATTCCCCATTCAAGGGCTTTCTGCGCATTGATGGGCTCACCGGTGTAGGCCATTTCATTAGCACGCGACTGGCCGATAACTCT
>SMVA01207362.1_pt1 | contig 32155 bp, 25 predicted proteins | sample 2456451 | NCBI WGS metagenome assembly SMVA01 (sample SAMN11095933, study PRJNA526329) | marine sediment metagenome | biome: Marine sediment; feature: Surficial sediment; material: Deep marine sediment; isolation source: Hadal surficial sediment | place: Pacific Ocean | collected 2014-05 | depth... | reverse complement strand
TCGAGCTTTCGCGATCGTGGTCGTTGCCGCAGGGGTCTCTGCGCTTTCGACCCCCTTCGTGATTCGCTTTGCAAAGTCGATCGGCGCCGTCGATCAACCGAATGAGCGGAAGGTGAGTCACCGGTCGACAATGCCTTTGATGGGTGGCCTTGCCATCGGGCTCGGCTGTGGCGGCGGGCTCGTGGCCGCCCATTTCTCGAATCTCGGCGATACGTCATCGATACAGATCGCCGGCTTTGTGGCCGGGGGTGTCATTCTTCTCTTCGTGGGGGCATGGGACGATCGTTTCACGATGCCCGCCCTGGTCAAGCTGTCTTTTCAGATCGCCGCCGCCGCAATCGCGATTCATGTGGGCTTTCGAGTCGATTTCTTTAGCGATCCGCTCTCGGCGACGACCTTCGAAGTGCCGCTCTGGATCGTGTGGCCGGTCTCTCTGGTCTGGATCGTCGGTGTGACGAACGCGATGAATCTGATCGACGGACTGGATGGATTGTCCTCGGGACTCGGCGCGATCATTGCTGCGACGCTGACGATCATCTGTTGGCAGGCCGGTCAATGGACCGGGGTCGTCGTTGGCTTGGCACTCTTCGGCGCGCTCATCGGCTATTTGCCCTTCAACTTCCCTCCCGCTCGGATCTTTCTGGGAGACACAGGCTCCTTGCTCATCGGATTCGCGCTCGCGCTGCTCGCACTCGAGGGGTATCGAAAAGCCGCGTTTCTCGCGTTCATCGTTCCGATTCTGGCTTTGGCGATTCCGCTTCTCGATACGTCGCTCTCGATCGTTCGTCGGCTGCGAAATGGACGGAGTGTGTTTTCAGCGGATCGATTGCACATGCATCATCGACTGCTCCATCGCGAGGGTTCCCACAAGAGCGCGGTGCTGATGCTCTATTTTCTGACCGGCTGCTTCTGCATGATTGCCCTCTCCATTTCACAGATCGACGGTTGGCTGGCCTTCGTCTATCTCGCAGCCGTCGTCGCGGTGACGATCAGACTGCTTCGAAACCTCGATGCGTTCGCGATCGAGGTCCAGAGCGGAGCACCGAAAGAGAATCGGGAAGAGGGTGAGGGGGTCGACGAGGCGGTCGAAGGAGACGAACGAGGATGACGAAGCGAGCATTGATCAGCGGCATCACAGGCCAGGATGGATCGTATCTGGCCGAATTGCTGATCGAGAAGGGATACGAGGTCCACGGCATCGTCCGGCGATCGAGCACGGAAACTTTCGAGCGGATCGAGCATCTGACGGGTCAGATCGAATTGCACCAGGCGGACCTGCTCGACCAGGTTTCTTTGCTCAACACCATTCGGTCGAGTGAACCCGACGAGATCTACAACCTGGCTGCGCAGTCCTTCGTGCCGACCTCTTGGGTTCAGCCGTCGCTGACAGGGGAGTTTACTGCACTCGGCGTCACCCGGATGCTCGAGGCTGTTCGAGTCGTCGATCCCTCGATTCGCTTCTACCAGGCGTCGAGTTCGGAGATGTTCGGGCGTGTTCGACAGACTCCGCAGAGCGAGGAAACCGACTTCTATCCGCGAAGTCCCTACGCCGTCGCCAAGCTCTACGGCCATTGGATTACGGTGAACTATCGGGAAAGCTACGATCTCTATGCCGTCTCGGGGATCCTTTTCAACCACGAATCGCCTCGTCGCGGTCGAGAGTTCGTGACGCGCAAAATCACAGAGACGGTTGCGAAGATCAAACTGGGTCTGCAAGACGAGCTCCAACTCGGCAATACCGATTCGAAGCGGGATTGGGGTTACGCCAAGGAATACGTCGAGGCGATGTGGCTGATGCTCCAGCAGGAGGTTCCGACGGACTATGTCATCGGAACGGGAAAGCAAAATTCCGTACGAGATTGTTTCGAAGCGGCGTTTGGATTCGTGGGCCTCGATCCCAAGGACTTCGTTCGGACGAATCCCGATCTGATGCGCCCGGCGGAAGTGGATACTTTACTTGCGGATCCGACCAAAGCGAAACGAGAACTGGGTTGGTCTGCCCGAACGTCTTTTAGAGAATTGATCGAGATCATGGTCGAAGCGGATCTCGAAGCACAAGAAAAACTGAGCGGACGTCGTCGCAACGATTCGAGTTCGCGTTGAGGGTCATGGGTTCGATATGAATATTACGGTTCTTGGAACGGGATACGTCGGTTTGGTCACGGGGGCTTGTTTCTCCGAGTTCGGCGTACAGGTGACGTGTGTCGACAAAATCGAGGAGAAGATCGATGCGCTGAATCGTGGCGAAATTCCGATCTATGAACCCGGACTCGAGGAGATCGTTTCTCGCAATGTGCGTGGCGGGCGACTGGCGTTTTCTTCGAATAGCGCCGAGGCCATCGACCGATCACTGGTGATTTTCATCGCGGTCGGCACCCCGGCATCGTCCGACGGAAGTACGGATCTCGCATCGATCGAGGCGGTTTCGAGGGAGATCGGCCAACACACGACGAGCTACAAGGTCATCGTCACGAAAAGCACCGTGCCGGTCGGGACTTCGGAGAAAATTCGGGGTTGGATCCAGGAGGAACTCGATCGAAAAGGAGACTCGACTCGTTTCAGCGTCGCGTCGAACCCGGAGTTTCTACGCGAAGGGGCAGCGATCGGTGATTTCATGCGACCGGATCGCGTCGTGATTGGAACCGAAGTCGGCGACTATCACGCGATCGCGATCATGAAGGATCTCTACCGCCCCCTCTACCTGAACGAAACGCCCTTTGTCGAAACCGATATTCGTTCTGCGGAGCTTTCGAAATATGCGGCGAACGCATTTCTTGCGACAAAGATCTCGTTCATCAACGAGATCTCTGTCCTATGCGAGGAGGTGGGCGCCGACGTGCAGGCCATTGCGCGCGCCATGGGTCTCGATCGCAGGATCGGGAAGAAATTCCTGCACGCTGGACCAGGATTCGGGGGATCCTGTTTTCCCAAGGACACCGCGTCGGCGGCACATTTTGCGCGGAGCCTCGGTCATGAGTTCTCGATCGTGGAGGCCTCGATCAAGGTCAATCTGCGGCAGCGACAGCGGATGATCGAGAAGATCGAGTCCGCGCTCGACGGTGGGGCGGACGGCAAGACCATCGCGATCCTGGGACTTTCCTTCAAGCCCGAGACGGACGATCTGCGCGAAGCGCCCGCCATTTCGATCATCCGCGGTCTACTCGAGCGGGGTGCGTCGATTCGAGCCTACGACCCCGCCGCGATGGCCGAGGCCGGTCGCGAGATTCCAGAGATGACGCTCTGCAAAGATCTCTACGAGGCGCTCGAGGGGGCCGATGTCATGGTGATCGTCACCGAGTGGAACGAGTTCAGGATGATCGATCTGGAACGTGCTCGAGCGTTGATGGTCGAGCCTCGGATGGTCGATCTGCGAAATATCTACGACCGAGAACGACTTTCGGAAGCCGGGTTCCAATATTGGGGTGTGGGCCGATAACGGTCGCAAAGACCCATTCACAGGCCTGACAGGGGCGAAAATCGCGAAATCGGCTCGACTTTGTGACCCTCGTCACTAAGTGAGAGTGGGGTTGGGACGTACGATCTCGGAGTAGGAATTCGGGCTCGTGCCGTCACGAAATCCGATCGAAGTCGCCATCGAAATGGCGGGTCGACCTCGACGGACCACCCGGCAGCGAAGCATCGAGTCGATCGATCGAGTAGGAGGTTCTTCCATGAATACGACAGGCCTGGTTCGGAAGGAGACTCTGGAATCGCTGCGTTCCATTCCGCTCTTCAGTCGTGTCTCCGAGAGTGACCTGGAAGAACTGGCGACACATCTGATCGAACGTCGCTTTCCGAAGAACGCGACCGTCGTCGAAGAAGGCTTGCCTGGCGACTATATGTATGTGATCCGCGAAGGACGCGCGAAGGTCACGAAGGCGTCCGACGATGGGCGCGAGAAGATCATGAATTTCCTCGAGGCGGGTGCATTCTTCGGGGACATGGCGCTGCTCGGAGATGAGACTCGTTCGGCCAGCGTCAAGACGATGGAAGAGTCGGTGTTGCTCGCGCTGTCCCGGCGCGATTTCATCGACCTGCTTCGACAGAGTCCGGATCTCTCGCTTGCTGTGATCGAAGAGTTGGCCAATCGTCTTCGCGAGACGAATGAGCAGGCACGCTCCCTCTCGTTCCAAGGCGTCGAGGAGCGAACCCGAAACCTCTTCCAGCGGATGGCCCGGTTGGAGGAAGGTGGGGCGGGACGGCTGCTCACGCCTGCACTCACCCACCAACAGATTGCGGACATGGTCGGAACCTCTCGCGAGACCGTGACCCGCTCGATCAAGCAGCTCAAGGAATCCGGCTGGCTTTCGCAGGATGGGAAGCGCTACGTGATTCCCCCCTCTTCCTGAGCTGAGGCTGCACCCTCCTAAAAACCTTTGGATCCGGCCGTTCGCAGCGAGCCCGCTCGAAGCGCGAACTCGTTGTGGCGAGGGTCCATCGGATGGCGCACTCTCTCGCCCTAATCTCGTTCCCCTGGGGCTACGGCTTCTCGGCGACTTGCACTTGCAAAGGATTCATCTGATGTCTTCGGGCGCGCGCCGATTCTTCTCAAACAGCGTTCTCATCGGCCTTGCGATGGCGTCCGTTTTGGTTCTCCTGGGCGGGTGTCGAAGCGAGGACGAACGCTTGGCGACTTTCCTCGAGCGCGGTGAGCAATATGTCGAAGATGAGATGCCCGAGGAAGCGATCATCGAATTCAAGAACGTTCTTCAGATCGATCCCGAACATGCGGCCGCTCATGAAGCACTTTCGATTGCCTTCCTCAAAGTCAAAAAGCCCCGCGAAGCCTATTGGGAAATGTCCGAGACCGTGCGTCTCGATCCCGAGAACATCTCGGCGCGACTTCGCTACGGAACCGTGGCCGCCGTGGTTGGAGACTACGATCTGACCTTGGCTCAGGCGGAAGCGGTGTTGCAGCTCGATGGAACGAATGCGCCCGGTTTCATCCTGCGTGCGCAGGCGCGAGAGAATCGCGAAGATTTCGAAGGGGCTGAATCCGATTATCGGGCCGCCGCCGCGAGCGGTTCGAGGGGAGCCGTATACCAATATCTGTTGAGTGGATATCTCGGTCGTCGCGGCCAACGCGAGGACGCAGAGCAGGTTCTTCGTGAGCTGATGGAGATCGAAGAAAGCTATCTGGTGGTCTCGACTCTCTCACGAATGATTTCCCTCGCTCGGGATCGCGACGACGAAGCACAGACGCTACTCGAACGATCGGTCGTGTTGGCCAGGCAGGCGCCGACCGAGAAGCCGGAGCTCGATCCCGACGCGGAGGAGAAAAACCTTTCTCTTCTCGCCCAGGTCTTGCGCGAGCCCGCCGTTCAAAGCTCCTATTTGCTGCTCTCCGCCTTCCATTTCGATCGGGACCGCTTCGACGTGTCCATCGAGGTACTCGAAGAGGGGCTGCAATACAGCGAATCGAAGATCGAGCTGATCTATCGAATGGCCCACCTCTACCGGACGAACGGGATGAGCGAAGAGGAAGACGCGCAGATCCGCCGCGCCGCCGAGGTGTCACCGGACAACATCGCGACGCATCTGGTTCTTTCGGCCTACCTCGGTCGCATCGACGATCTCGCCGGTGCCCTCGTGGCCGCCCGCGCGGCGGTTGCACTCGAACCCGAGAACCGGGTCGCACAGCTGCGCGAGGCCGAGTTGCTGGTCGATATCGGATATCGCGAATCCGATTCCGCCTCCGTCCTCGCCGGCCGGAAGATCGTGGACAGCGTGCTCGAGGAGGAGCCCGACAATCCCGAAGCCCATTTCGTGCGCGCCAAGATCGAATTGGCCGAGGACGACATCGAGGCCGCAGTGGAGTCCCTCGCCGCCGTATTGCAGGCACGCCCCGAATGGGCGCAAGCTCGATTCGTACTCGGCTCTGCCCTGGCGGCATCCAACGATCTCAGTCGCGCCCGAGTCGAACTCGCGCGCGCCGTAGAGATCGATCCGCAGCTGATCGCCGCCCGAAAATTGCTTGCGCGGCTGCATTCGCGACTCGGTGAACACGAATTCGCGATCGAACAGGGGCGGGCGTATCTCAAGATGCAACCCGCCGCCACCGAAGTTCGCATCATCGTCGGTCAGAGTCTGATCCGCGTGGGGCGCGGGAAAGAGGCCTATTCCGAGATCGAAAAGATTCCAGAAGAGCAGCGCGACGCGGCGGCCTATTTCGCCCTCGGTCGGTTGGATCTTGCATTCGGGCGTGAGGAGTTGGGCGCCGAGCGATTGCGGAAGGCGGACGCGCTTTCGCCGGGCAGTCCGCAGGTGCTTCGGGTTTTGCTGGCACTCGACCGCGCGAACGATGATCTCGATTCGTCGGCAGAGCGGATTGCGAGCGCGATCACGGCGAATCCCGATGAATCTGAACTCGCGGAAATCGATGCTGAACTCCAGTCGATTCGCGGAAACGAGGAAGCAGCGCGGGTTTCACTCGAGCGCGCCATCGAACTCGAGCCTCGTAACATCAGCGCCCAGCTCGCCTTGGCCGACCTGGAGGCGCGGGCCGGCCACACCGACGCGATGATTGCGGTGATGGAGCGTGCCACGGTTGCGGTGCCGGAGTCCGCGGAGGTCCAATACCGACTTGCTTTGGTGTATGAAAACAACGCTCGACGTGGCGACGCGATAGCGGCCTACGAAAAGGCGATCGCATTGAACGGGGATCTGGCGTTGGCCAAGAACAATCTCGCCTACCTGTTGACCGAGACGGGTGGGGACCTCGATCGCGCGCTCGAGCTTGCCCAGCAAGCCAAGGAGCAGTTGCCCGACAATGGCAGCGCGGCGGATACCCTCGGTTGGGTTCTGCTGAAACGCGGCGTCCCTTCCGCGGCGATCGGCTACTTGCAGGAAGCGACCGAACGCTTCCCGAGCGAGGCCTTCGAGATCCAGGGAATCGTGAGAAACCATCTTGCCGCAGCCTTTGAAATGAACCAAGAGGCGGACAAGGCGATCGTCGAAAGCCGAATATCTGTCGATCAATATCAGGCGCTGGCGAAACTGGCTGAGGCCAAGGGCGAAGAATTCGAAGAGCCCGAATGGTCACGCCAAGCGCGCGAGCGGATCGAGCGCCTCGAGGCCGCCTCCTGAGTCTCAGGCCACCCGTTCGAGCGAACGAACGGGTGATGCCCGCGGGGATTCGACTCCCCGCCGCTCGCTCTCAGGGTCAAGAGTTCTCCTTCGCGGGCCGATAGGTTCGCCGGAGGGGAGCGTGTGTTCGAGACCCGGCGCGCGTCCTCCGACCGGCATCCAATGAGCATGCCGGCAGGGTTCGTGGAGGAACACATGAGACGCAGTCATCTCCTTTTCGCCGTAGCGGCGTTTTCTCTGCTGCTGGCACCGACCGCTTTCGCGGAGTCGACGCCGGAAGCCTCGCAGGTCGCATCGCCGGACTCGGTCGAGTCGACTACACCAACACCCCCGGCAGCGCCGGCGATCGAAGTCGAAGAGCCGATGCCGGCCGACATCGAACTCGAAGAGGTGGCGGCAATTTCCGAGGTCTCGCATGGGATCGTGCTTGGACCCAGAGGTGTCGACGAGCTGGGTCGCGTCGGTCGACTTCACACGGTTTCCTCGGGAGACACGTTGTGGGATCTGGCGGCCGCTTATCTGGGAACGCCGTGGGTCTGGCCGTCGGTCTGGATCGACAACGATGAATTGGACAACCCGCATCTGATCGTGCCGGGCGACCGAATCTGGATCACGGCCAACGAAATGCGCGTCGTGAGCGCGGCCGAGGCGGAATCCTTTCTCGACCCAGCCGCCATGGAACCCGGGATCGAGACCCCAGTCGTCGTCGAGGACGCGGTGGATTCGATGCAGACGGCCGACGCCGACCCATCGCCCGCGGCACACGACGCTTCGGCCGACGAGCCCTCCTTGCTCGAAGCCTTCCCGGTCGCGATTCCTGGGCAACTGCCCGACAGCGTGGAGTCGGGCTGGCAAGTCATGATCAGTCGACGCCAGGCGATGGGTTTCGTGAGCGAGGACGATCTGGCGGGCGCGTCCACCCTGGTCGGCAGTCCCGTCGAACGAACCTATCTCGCCGAGGGCGATCCGGTCGTCCTCGGAATGGGAGAGGGGGATGTCGAGACGGGGGACCAGTTCACGATTTTCCAAGTCGTCGAGGAAGTTCGCGATGTCGAGACCCATCGAATTCTCGGTCATCACGTGGACATACTGGGCTGGCTCGAAGTGACGGAACTCACGGGGGATACCTCGATCGGCGAGATTCGGATGAGCTACTCGGAGATGCTCCGCGGGGTTCGTTTGATGCCGCGAAAGCAGATTTCACGACACGTGACCGCGCGGCAGACGCCCGATGCCATCGAAGGCAAGCTGGTCTTTCTGCCCTCCGAACGAACGGTGATGGGCGAAGGCGGATACGTCTACCTGAACCGAGGTGAATTTCACGGCGTCGAGATCGGATCTGAACTCGAGGTCTTCGAGCCCGGGGTCATCGTGAACGAGCGTTCTCGACGGATCGATGTTCGGACGCCGGATCATTCCGTCGCCAATCTCGTCGTGGTCTCGGTCAGGCAGGAGACTTCGGTCGCATTCGTGTTGACTGCGACTCGTGAACTCGAGGTCGGGGACGACGTTCGACCGCGAATGGCCAAACTCGCCTCACGTTAGTCGGACCGCGAGAGCCGCTCGATCGAGCGGCGGACGGGCCTGCGCAGTTTTGCGCGGGCCCGTTGCGTTTTGCGTGGCATGCAATCGTAGAACGTGAACAGCGGGGTCTGGGGTGCGCTTCCCGCTTGCATTCCGTTTACTCGGTCGTCCCGGTCGAGTCCCCACGAGACATTTCACACCGATGCACGTCGACGAAAACTCGCCGTTGGGACTCGCTCCCTCGGCGGCACAGGACTGGCTGGATCTTCAACGTGAACTGGCCCTCGTGCCCGAGCGCTTCGGGAGCCAGATTCGGAAGGGAACGCCTCCCCGAGTCATCCTCTCGAAGCTGCGATCGCAAGGAGGTCTGCGATCGCCGCAAGAGACCGTGCGGGCGGAGCGGGCGTCGACCGATCGCCGCCGCCTCGAGGCGCTCGGGATTCGCGTCGTCCCCCTGCCGGACCCCGCGTATCCTCGACCGCTCGCCGAATTGACGGACTCGCCCCTGGTGCTCTTGGTGAGGGGCCAGCTTTCGGCACTCTCCTGGCCAGCGATCGCGATCGTGGGTGCACGGGCGGCGACGATCGCGGCTCGTGCGACCGCTCGCCGCCTGGCACGCGAGCTCGCCGGAGCCGGATTGACGATCGTCTCCGGTCTGGCGAGGGGAATCGATGCCGAAGCCCATCGAGGTGCACTCGAAGCGGGCGGGCGAACCCTCGGCGTGCTGGCCTGTGGACTCGACCGGATCTATCCACCCGAACACCGACAATTAGTCGAGGAGATGCTCGAAAACGGCGCGATCCTTTCGGAAATGCCGCTGGGTGTCGCGCCTCGACGAGAATTTTTCCCGCTCCGAAATCGCATCATCAGCGGACTCTGCCTGGCGACGATCGTCGTCGAGGCCCGTCGCAGAAGCGGTTCGCTGATCACGGTCCGTCACGCTCTCAATCAGGGCCGAGAGGTCTTCGTCGTTCCCGGCTCGATCGACGGTCCCTTCGCCGAGGGGACGAATCAGCTGTTGCGAGACGGTGCGCGACCGATCCGCTCGGGCTCCGACGTGATCGAAGATCTGGGTCTGCAAGGGCCAATGATTCTCCCACGCGAGGTCTCCGCCGAGTCGACGTCGGCCGCCGGGGAAGAGCCGGAAGTCGAATCGCTCGAAGCGCGTATTCTCGCCAGGCTCGCCCGGGGTCCCACGACGCGAAACGATCTGCTTGCCCAGGCGGACCGCGATGCCGTTGGGCTGGCCTCGGCCCTGCTCGAATTGGAGCTCGCTGGCCGCGTCGTCGAGGAGCGGGATGGTCGAATCCACCGCGTTTGGTGTTGAGGCCGCGATGAAAGGGAGGCTGGGCTACTCTCTGGCCGTCGTGCGTTCACCGGTCCGACTCCCCCCATTTGTGTCGCTGACCCAAGTCTGATTGGGTCGCCTCGTCTTCGCAGCGCGACGGCGAATTTCTGCATGGGCGGGCGAGAGTTCGAGCCCGATCGGGTCTCGAGGAGAGGGGGTGCGATGCAGGATTCGACCGATCGCCGAACCGAGAAGGTCATCGTCGTCGGTGCGGGCCTCGCGGGAAGTGAGGCCGCTTGGCAGCTCGCCGAGCGCGGCGTCGAGGTCGCGCTCTATGAGATGAAACCCGAGCGACGGTCGCCCGCCCACGCCTCGGACGACTTCGCCGAACTCGTCTGTAGTAATTCCCTGCGCGGGAACACACTCGGCAACGCCGTCGGTCTGCTCAAGGAAGAGATGCGCCAGCTCGGCTCGCTGATTCTGCGTGTGGCCGATCGGACAGCGGTACCCGCCGGTCGGGCGCTGGCCGTCGATCGCCTGGACTTCGCCGCCGGAATCACCCAGGCGATCGAATCCCACCCTCGAATCGAAATCAGACACGAGCGGGTCACGAGGATCCCCGATGCGGAATTCGTGATTCTCGCGACCGGTCCGCTCACGGATCCGGAACTCGCTGAGGATCTCGTCAAGACGATCGGTGAAGAGTCGCTCTACTTCTACGACGCGATCTCTCCGACGATCTATCTCGACTCGATCGATGAGTCGATCGTCTTTCGCGCCTCGCGATACGAGGACGGGATTGGCGATTACCTGAACATTCCATTGTCCCGCGACGAGTATCAGGGATGGGTCGAAGCGCTGTTGCTTGCGGACACCGTACCCTTCCACGCCTTCGAGACCGCAATGTATTTCGAGGGTTGTCTACCCCTCGAGGAGATGGCGCGACGAGGTCGGGACACCTTGGCCTTCGGTCCCCTGAAACCCGTCGGATTGGTGGATCCGCGCACCGGACGGCGACCGCACGCCGTGGTTCAGCTCCGCCAGGAAGATCGAAACGGGATTCTCTGGAATCTCGTCGGATGTCAGACGAAATTGCGCGTCGCTGAGCAGAAACGAATCTTTCGGTCGCTGCCCGGTCTCGGCGACGCCGTCTTCGCTCGTTTCGGATCGATCCATCGCAACACCTACGTGAACGCCCCCCTGCAACTCGACGAACATCTCGCACTGAAGCGGCGGCCGAACGTAACGCTTGCCGGGCAGATCGCCGGGGTCGAGGGCTATGTCGAATCCGCTGCACTCGGGTATCTGGCGGGCGTCGCCGTCGCGCGTCGCAAGCAGGGTCTCTCTCCCGAGAGGCCGCCTGCGGAAACGGCGCACGGCGCGTTGCTTCGCCACCTGCAAAATGCCGACGCGAAACACTTTCAACCCATGAACGTGAACTACGGACTCTTTCCGCCGCTCGATCGGGCCATCATCGAAGGCGCATTGGGCGACCTGGGCACGTCCGATCGGGAAGAGGGGAACGAGGCTGCGCGGGATGGCAAGTTGCAGACCCGTCCCCGGCGCACTCGTCGACGGAAGCTCCCGAAGCGTGAGAAGAACGAGTTGCTCGCCGCGCGGGCTCTCGATTCGTTGAAAGACTATCGCAGCCGGGTCCGTCCTCTGGCGGAGGGAAGCGCATGAACTGGACCCAAGCGATCGAGGGCTTCGCAAAACATATCGGCATCGAGCGCGCACTCTCTTCCCACACCTGTCGGGCCTATGAATCCGATGTTCGACAACTGACGCTGCATACCGGATCCGAAGTCGACCCGGCGCAGATCGATGCAGACCATATTCGTGTCTGGCTGGCAAGCCTCCATCGTCGTCGCAGCCCGGCGACGCTGGGACGGAAGCTGGCTTCGGTGCGGGCCTTCTTTCGCTGGCTGATTCGCGAAGGGGTGATTCGAGAAGACCCGACGGCCGGCTTGCCGATGCCGAAACTCGCGAAGCGATTGCCGAGGCCGCTTTCGGTCGACGACTGTGAACAGCTGATCACGACGGACCGCCGCGTGCGGCGCCAATCCGCACCGAAGGGCGGCGATCGAGATCGGCGTACGCAATGGATGACCCTGCGCGATCGGGCGCTCGTCGAATTGCTCTACGGTACGGGAATTCGGATTGGTGAACTCACCGCCCTCGACGTGCGGGATCTGGAGTTGCGCGCGCGCGAAGTTCGGGTGATGGGGAAGGGCCGGAAAGAGCGCATCGTTCCGATCCCGGAAAAGGCACGCAGCGCGCTGGATGCCTGGCTCGAGGTTCGGCGGCATCCGGGTGTCCTCGGCGAACCGCTCTTCATCTCGCTTCGGGCGCGTCGCGAGGGCGGCCCGCGTCGGCTCGCCGCTCGCGAAGCCCGTCGAATCCTGGCTGAGCGTGCGATTCGCGCGGACCTGGATCAGCATGTTCATCCGCACCGACTCAGGCATAGTTACGCGACGCATCTGCTCGACATGGGCGCCGACCTCCGCGAGATTCAGGAACTTCTCGGTCATGCGAGCTTGTCGACGACCCAGAAATACACGGCGGTCTCGATCGAACACCTTCGTGACGCCTATGATCGTGCGCATCCGCGGGCGGCGGTCGCGAAGCGTATTGGATTCGAAACGAAGAGGACGACTCGGGCACGATGAGGATGGGAATCAGACGATGAGCCTTCAAGCTGGAAATGGAAACGGTTGGGATCCGGGCCGGATTCGATCGACGACGGTGGTTGCGGTCCTACGCGATGGGCAGGTTGCGGTGGCCGCGGACGGTCAGGTCACGCTCGGTGAAACAGTGATGAAGCAACGAGCTGAGAAAGTGCGTCGGATCGCCAAGGGGCGAGCCCTGGTCGGCTTCGCCGGTGGGGTCGCGGACGCCCTGACCCTGATGGAACGACTGGAGGGCAAATTCGAGTCGCATCCCGGAAACGTACGACGTGCGGCGGTCGAGCTGGCCCGGGATTGGCGGACGGATCGGGTCCTTCGCAGGCTCGAAGCCACGCTCCTACTGGCCGATCCCGAGACGCTGCTGATGGTTTCGGGCAATGGCGACGTGATCGAACCGGACGATGGCGTCGCGGCCATCGGATCCGGAGGAGCCTATGCGTTGGCGGCGGCCCGCGCGCTCGCAGAGCACACCTCGATGGGTGCCGCGGAAATCGCCGAGGCCGCCCTGCGTGTGGCATCCGGCATCTGCATCTATACCAACGACAACATTTCAATGGAAGTGCTGCCATGACCCAAAATGAATCGTTCACTCCGCGCGAGATCGTCTCGGAACTCGATCGCTATGTGATCGGGCAACGACAAGCCAAACGGGCCGTCGCGATCGCCTTGCGAAACCGCTGGCGACGACAACAAGTGGCCGAGGATCTGCGAGACGAGATCGCGCCGAAGAACATCATCATGATCGGCCCGACGGGCGTCGGGAAGACCGAAATTGCGCGTCGCCTGGCGAAGCTCGCGCAAGCGCCCTTCATCAAGGTCGAAGCCTCGAAGTTCACGGAAGTGGGTTATGTCGGTCGTGACGTCGAATCGATCATTCGAGATCTGATGGATCTCGCGATCAAACTCGTGTCGGACGAGGAACAACAATCGGTTCGCGCGAAGGCGGAGGAGCGCGCGGAGGAGCGGCTGCTGGAGGCGCTGCTGCCCACTCCGCTGGCGACCTCTCCGGGCGCGGGGACAGACGGTTCGCCGGAACAGAACGAAACGCGCCAGAAACTTCGCCGGCTTCTCCGCTTGGGTGAGCTCGACGAGCGCGAGATCGAATTGGAACTCAACGACGATTCGGGAGGTCCCTCGCTGTCGATCATGACGCCGGGCGGAGTCGAGGAGATGGGCATTCAATTCAAAGACATGCTCTCGGGCCTGATGCCGAAACAAACACGCCGACGACGCATGAAGATCGCCGACGCACGTGAGGCCTTGATTCACGAGGAGGGTCTCGCTCTGGTCGATACGGACAAGGTTCGGGAACTCGCCGTGCGTCGAGTCGAGCAGTCCGGCATCGTGTTCATCGACGAGATCGACAAGGTCGTGGTGGGGTCCGGAGGTCGCCAGGGCCACGACGTCTCCCGCGAAGGGGTTCAGCGCGACCTGCTTCCGATCGTCGAAGGGTCGACTGTGCAGACGAAACATGGCCCGGTTTCAACCGACCATATTCTCTTCGTTGCGGCCGGGGCCTTCCATGTGGCGAAGCCGTCGGATCTGATTCCCGAGCTGCAAGGGCGGTTTCCGATTCGCGTCGAGCTTTCGAGCCTGGGTCGCGACGACCTGGTTCGGATTCTGACCGAACCGGCGAATTCGCTCGTCCGCCAATACACGGCGCTCCTTGCGACCGAGCAGATCGAGCTCGTCTTCGAGGAGTCGGGGATCGTGGCGATCGCGGATGTCGCGGCGAGCGTGAATGAACGGACGGTCGATATCGGTGCCCGTCGCCTGCATACGGTAATGGAACGGCTGCTGGAGGAGTTGTCGTTCGATGCGCCGGATCTGGGCAAGCAGAAGGTGGTCATCGACGAAGCGCTGGTTCGAAAACGCTTGGGCGATCTGGTGGATGATCGCGATCTTTCGCATTTCATTCTGTGAGATCGAAAGCAGAAGGGGACTTGATGATCGAAGCCAGTAGCCGCGTGTTGATCGTGGACGACGAAGTCTTCTTCCTGGAGGCCATCGACGAGATATTGAGCGCCGCTGGCTTCGCGACCGTGCGGGCCGAAGATGGGGAGAGCGCACTCCGCGCTGCGGCCGACCCGACGATCGGCGTCGTCGTCCTCGACGTTCGTCTGCCCGATATGGACGGGATTCAGGTGCTCGCCGCGATTCGCGAGATGCGTCCGGAATTGTCGATCATCATGCTCTCCGGCTCGACCGATCAGGAGATCGTGCTCGAGGCGCTCCGTCTGGGCGCGTGCGACTATCTCGCGAAGCCCTTGCACGACGAGGAACTCGCGCTCGCGGTCGGGCGTGCGCTCGATGGCTTCGAGGCCAATGCGGAGCGACAGCGGCTACGCGGACGGATCGATCGGCTCGTGATCGAAATGGAGCGTCTCTCACAACTCGTTCGTCTGGCATCGCCCGAAGAGCGCGTGGCCGTTCTTCGACAAGGGATCGTCGATTCCGCGAGCGCGATCCTGGAGGCCTCGCGTGTCTCCCTCATGCTGGCCGACGCCAACTGCGAATGGTTGTCGGTGGTCGCGACACGTGGAATCGAAGTGAACCTGGAGACCCTGTCGGCGCGCAAGATCGGCGAAGGCGCTTCGGGCCTGTGCTTCAGACAAGGCACGGTGATCTGCGTGCCCGATGTGGATCTCGATTCGCGTTTTTCGGGTCGCGGCCCGGCCGAGTATCAGGACCGGGCCTTCGCGATCGTGCCGCTAGTCTGTCTCGGCGTGTCGGTCGGCGTTCTTTGCTTGACGGGAAGCGAAGATCCCGAATGCCTGTCGACGAACGAAAGCAACGTGCTTCGCTTGTTGGGGATGCAGATCTCCGAATTCCTCGCAGCGGATCCGGAGGTCGAGAGGTTGCTGCAAACGGCGAGCGCCATGTCGGCGGAGGGGCTCACTTCGCTCGAAGTCGTCGCCACGGACGGGGATGCCGAACTCGCGCGAGCCGTCTGCGAGGCCGTCGCGGCGGAGGTCGAGCCGTCGCGCGTACTCCGCTCGGCCATGACCGCGGTGGCCCAACAGCTCTCGGCGGCGCCGGTCTCGCTCTACCTCTTGTCTCCCGACCGGACGTCCCTCGATGTCGAGGCGGTGGTCGATGGCGGAATCGTTGGCGACCGCGAGCGTCTGCCCATCGATCGAGGCCTGTTGGGCCACGTGGTCCAGTCGGGACAGCTCGTCGCGGTGGAAGACGCCGCGAGCGATGTTCGTTTCGATGCGGATGTGGACACACCCAGCGACGGCCTCGCCAGGCCCTATCTCGTGCTGCCCATCAAGTTGCGCAGCAAGCTGGTCGGCGTGCTCAGGATATTCCTCGAAGAGGGCAAGACGGCTTCTCCACGTACGGCGGAAGTCCTGTCCGCTGCTTTCTCTGCTGCCGTCCGCAATATCCTCCTGTACCGTAGTCTGCTTCAGAGCATCGAAGAGCTGGCCGAAGCGCGGCGTCAAGCGCGGTCCTGAGACGGGAAAGCATGCAGGAATGGGTCGACAAAGCGAAGGTCTTGATGGAGGCGCTGCCCTATATGCGGCGGCTCTTCGGTCGGTCCATCGTGATGAAATACGGCGGCCACGCGATGACGGATCCCGCCTTGCGGGCGTCGTTCGCCGCGGACGTGGTGCTCCTCAAGCATATCGGTGTACGGCCCGTGATCGTTCATGGCGGCGGCCCCCAAATCGCCGCGGCCCTCGACGAGACGGGCCGCCAGTCGCGCTTCATCGACGGCCGTCGCGTGACGGACGACGACACGATGGAAGTCGTCGAGCGGGTCCTCGGCGGCCAGGTCAATCGCGAAATCGTCGAGTTGGTTCAGCAGGCGGGTGGAAAGGCGGTGGGTTTTACCGGGCGTGATGGCGATCTGCTTCGCGTGCGGAAAAAACTCATCGACGGCCAGGATCTCGGTCGCGTGGGCGAAGTCATCGGGGTCGACTCCGGTGCCGTTCGCGCCGCGATGGAATCTGGATCGATTCCCGTGATCGCGCCGATCGGTGTCGACGAGCAGGGTTTGAGTCACAATATCAATGCGGACGAGGCGGCGGGCGCAATTGCGTCGGAGCTTGGTTCGGAGAAGTTGATGCTCCTCACGGATGTCGACGGTGTACTCGACGCGAAGAATCAACTCATCAGTCAATTGACGGTCGAGCAATGTCGCCAGCTGATCCTCGACGGGACGATCAAGGGTGGGATGATCCCCAAGCTGGAATGCTGCATTCAGGCGCTGGCGGGGCAGGTCGCCCGCACGCATATCGTCGATGGACGGGTGCTACACGTGGTCCTGCTCGAGATATTCAGCGACGACGCGGGCATCGGGACGCTGCTGGTTCCCTGAGCCCGATCGCCCCGGGATGCCCCGGGATGGAGAGAATATGCCGAAGGATTTCATCACGATCGCCGATTGGTCCGCTGACGACCTGTGGTCGATGGCCGAGCGCGCCTTGACGCTCCGGCGCAACCATCGCAAAGGCGATCGGCCGCGCACCCTCGAAGGCCGAACCCTCGCGATGTATTTCGAGAAGCCCTCCCTGCGAACCCACGTCACCTTCGAGGCGGGCATCGCCCAATTGGGCGGTCATGCCATCCTGCTCACGCAGGATCAGGTCGGGATCGGGACACGCGAGAGCCCCGCGGATGTCGCTCGGAATCTTTCGCGCTGGGTCGATTGTCTGATGGTTCGCACATTCAGCCATGAGCTCGTCGAAGAGCTTGCGCGAGAAGCGACGATTCCGGTCATCAACGGACTGACGGATTTGCTCCACCCTTGTCAGGCGATGGCCGACCTCGTCACGATCGCGGGTGTGATGAAACCCGCCGATGCGACCCTTGCTTATGTGGGCGATGGGAATAATGTCGCCAACTCGATGATCCTGCTCGCCGCGGTCCTGGGGCTGCGATTGCGCGTGGCGACGCCCGCGACCCACCCACCGTCCTCCCGGGTCGTGGCCCAGGCCCGCCTTCTCGCGGAGGCGAGCGGCGCCGAAATCCTCATCGGAGATGATCCGGTGGTGGCCGTGACGGACGCGAATTTTGTCTACACGGATACCTGGATCAGCATGGGCCAGGAGCAGGAGGCGGCCGAGCGGCGGAAGATCTTCCGCGACTACCAGGTCAATGCGGAGCTGCTCTCGCACAGCGACGACGCTTATGTGATGCATTGCCTTCCGGCCCACCGCGGCGAGGAAGTCACCGCGGAGGTTCTCGACGGACCCCGGAGTCTCGTCTTCGACCAGGCCGAGAATCGCCTACATGCCCAGAATGCCATTCTCGAACATCTCCTGAGGCGCTAGAAGCCTGTCCGGTCCCAGGTGCAAACTCTTCGCCCTAGAGAAGAGCGTTTTGCGTGACGGCTCGACCCAGCCGAGCTCGGGCACTCTGGAGCAGAGAAAGATGCCCCGAGGGGTAATGCGCTGATCGGACAATTCACCGATTGGCCAACTCGCCTTGCGGGATGACCTCTCAGACTTGGAAGTGTGCCGGCCGATGAGACTGCGATGGGGGTCCTGCCTTTCGGCGAACCCCTGTCGTGGAGGCCATCGCAGGCTGTGAAACAGGTCGAGAACCCAATGGGACAGGTCTATGGCCTCGCATTCGAGCGTGATGCGACGCATTTGAATCTGACTGCATCGCAGGGCTATCTGTTCTCGCGAATCGACGGCACGACGCCGTGGCGCCTGCTGCGAGAAATCGGTGGGCTGCCGCTCGAAGAGGCCGACACCTGTCTGGCCCAATGGATCGAAGAAGGACTGATCGAAGTCGTGTCCGACGGCTCCACGCAGGCGTCCCCGGTCGACGCAGCGTCCGACGCCGACGAACCGGAGAGCGAGCAGGGCGCCGCGATCGGGATCGACGAGAGTCAGATCGACGACCGCCTCGAAATTGACAGCGAGGCGCAACGTCGAATCCTCGAGTTCGAGACGACCCTCGGTCTGTCCTATGACCGGCTACTCGACGTGCCGAGAGGCGCTGATCCCAAGGTCGTGAAGCGGGCCTATTTCAAGCTCTCCAAGGAGTTTCATCCCGATCGCTATTTTCGCCGGGAGATCGGCAGTCACGCCGCGCGCCTGGAACAGATCTTCAAGAAGATTCTGGAAGCCTATGAAATTCTTTCGGATCCGGATCTGTGCCAGCTCGAGAATCAGCAGGATTCCTCGCCGGAGACGGACGTCGGTTCGCCCCCGGACGAAGCGGCCGAGTCTTCCGGGGATCAGAATGTGGATCCGATTCCACAGGAACAGCGACCGCTGTCCAAGCTCGAACGGCTTCGACAACGCATGCCGTTCAAGATCGATCATGCCGCGATTGCGGCCCGGCGCGTCAAGGCCCAAGAAATCTTTCGCGCCGCCGTATCTTCACTGAAGGCCGGGCGCTTGTCCGAGGCCGAGGCCAATATCCGCATCGCGATCAGTTTTGATCCGCGCTGCGCCGAGTTCAAGGAAGCGTTGGGCACTCTTCGGATACAGGCCGCCGGCACACGTGCGACCAAGTTGCTGAACTCCCCGAGTGAACGGCTGAGTGATGGCGAGTTGCTCGAGGGGCTGACTCTGCTCGAAGACATCTTGATCTATCGGCCCCACGATCCGAAGTTGAACGAGAGGGCCGCTCGAATCTGTCTGCAACTCGGCAAATTCGAACTCGCAAAGGGATATGTGGAGACGCTGATCGAACGAGTCTCGGAGTCCTCGGAACACCACGTGCTGGCGGGTCGGATTTTCCGGGAGCTAAATGATGTCGAGGGTGCGGTGAGTGCTTTCGAGATGGCGCTGAAACTGGACGGCGAAAATTTGGACGCGCGGAGGGCTCTTGCCTCCGTGAGACTTGGAGCGCGTGACAGCGCTCGCGGAGGGAAATCATGAGCCGGGTGATAGGAATCGATCTCGGAACGACGAATTCATGCGTGGCGGTGGTCGAGAACGGTCAACCGACGGTGATCCCGAACTCTGGCGGATACAAGACGACGCCGTCGATGTTCGGCATCTCGCAGGATGGGAAACGCCTGGTCGGCCATCTGGCCAAACGTCAGGCAATCACGAACGCACGCAATACCATTTCGGCCGCGAAGCGCCTGATCGGGCGGCGTTTTGATGACCCGGAAGTCCAGAAATCGATCGATCTCTCACCCTTCGAGATCGTGCGCGGAGCCAACGATGATCCCCGCATCAAGGCCGGCGGCAAGACGTTCACCTGTCCCGAGATCTCGGGCATCATCCTGAGAGAGATGAAACGCGTCGCAGAGGAGTATCTCCACGAGACGGTCCAGGAAGCCGTGATCACGGTTCCCGCACATTTCAACGACACCCAGCGCCAATGCACGAAAGATGCCGGCAAGATCGCGGGCCTCGAGGTTCTTCGTATCATCAATGAACCGACCGCGGCCGCGCTCGCCTACGGCATGAATCGAGCCGGCGAAGAGAGGATTGCCGTCTACGATCTGGGCGGTGGCACCTTTGACATCTCCATTCTCGACATCTCGGATGGCGTCGTTGAAGTCCTCGCGACCTCGGGGAAGACGTTTCTGGGCGGTGAGGATTTCGATCGGCGGATCGTTGAGCACTTGCTGGAATGGTTCGAAGAGAGCGAGGGGATAGATCTGCGCGGGGATACGATGGCGCTGCAAAGACTGAAAGACGCTTCGGAGAAGGCCAAATGTGACCTCTCGATGCGCGATACGGTCGAAATCAATCTGCCCTTCATCGCGAGCGATTCGGAGGGCCCGCGGCATCTCAACTACGAACTGACCCGGGAAAATCTCGAAAACCTCGTGCGCGACATCGTCGAAGGGACGATCAAGAGCGTCGAGCAATGCTGCGGCGATGCGGGGGTGAAACCAGAGGACATCGACCAGATCGTGCTCGTCGGGGGTCAATCACGCATGCCCCTGGTCCAGAAGCGTGTCACCGAGTTCTTCGGGAAGCGGCCCCACAAGGGCGTGAATCCGGACGAGGTCGTGGGGCTCGGTGCAGCGATCCATGCCGCCTCCCTGCTCGATTCCGAAAACGACATGCTCTTGCTCGACGTGACTCCGCTGTCGCTTGGGATCGGGACCTTCGGAGGCCATTTCGCGAAGCTGATCGATCGCAACACCACGGTGCCCGTCAACAAGGGTCACACCTTTACGACGACTCAGGACGACCAGTCCGCGGTGAAGATTCGCGTTCTTCAGGGCGAAAGCGATCTGGCTGGCGAGAACGACCTGCTCGGCGAGTTCGTGCTTTCTGGAATCCGACCCGCGCCGAAGGGCGAGCCCGAGATCGAAGTCAGCTTCGACATCGACTCGAACGGGATCGTGAGCGTGTCGGCTCGCGATCTCGCAACGAACCAGGAACAGTCGATCACGGTGAGCTCGACCGGCACTCTCTCCGATTCCGAGATCGACGAAATCATCGAGGAGCATGATCTCTATGAGGTCCAGCTCCGGGACTGAGGTCAGAGGCATGTCCGAGGCGGCGAAACGCAAGGTGGCCGATCTGGTCCAGCAAGGGCTCGAACGCTATGGAACGGGCGAGGTCGCTCGGGCGTTTCTGCTCTGGGGCGAAGCCCTCGCGCTCGATCCCGAAAACGAGGAAGCGCTCGACTATATGCGCGACGCCGATCGTCGAGCGAAGCCTCGCTGCGAGAATCCGGAGACCGGTGCGATGTCTCTTGTCGCGGATGCGCGACGCCTGTTGCGATCGGAAGACGAGGAAGCCGCACTCGAACTCCTGGTGAATGCGCCGTCCACCGGGAGCCTCGAATGCGAAGCCATGGTCGAATTGTTGCGCGCGCGTCTGTATCAGCGATATCGCCTCGAGCTCGGAGACCTTTCGCAGGTGCCTCGAGTCGTCGATGGCAAAGAGGGCGACTTGCAGAGTCGAAATCTGCCACCGAGCGTTGGCTTTCTTCTTTCGATGATCGATGGCCACACGCCGATCAGCGATCTCGTCTCCGTGTCGGGGATGGATCGATTCGAGGCTCTGCGATCCGTCTATCGGATGCATCAGGCGGGAATCGTCACGTGGGCCACCTCATGAGCGGCGCGGAGGGCGTCTCGCTGCTGGCCCATCTGCAGACGCCCATCTTGGTGGGCGACCCGAACGGCTGCATCGTCTACGCAAATCCCACGTTTCGGGATCGCTTTTGCCAGGCGGGCCAGGACCCGATGGGACAGCCCCTCGCCATGGTGTTCGAGGGCGGCGCGCGCGAGGTCGTTCTGACCGCGACGGCTGAAGTTCTCGAGCGCGGTCAATCCGCCCGTCTTCAACTTCGCGCAGGCGACTACGCGTATACGGGTCTGGCCTCTCCGATCGAAGCCGAAGACGATCGGGTGGGCGTTGTGATGGTGCTGTTGGAGGAGCAGACCAGCAAAGATCATTTGACCGGCCTGGCCGACGAAATCGGGGAGCCGATCGCGGAGGCGATTCGGGTCTTGCAGCCGCTCTCTGGGAACCCGGACAATTTGCTCGCCGAGCATCAGCAGGCGGCCCTCGAGCGGGGACTGAGATCGATCGAAACGGCGCAGAAGTGGCTGCGAGAATTGCAGGTGACGATCCGAGGGGGCAAAACGCAATTGGGTCGATTCGATGTCGCCCACTCGATTCTGCGCGTCGCCGAACGCGTCCGACACGGATCGGGCAGGCCGTTGGATCTCGAGGTGCTGATGCCGCCGAATCTACCGCGGGTCGTCGGCGCTCCGATCGCGTTCGAACGCCTGTTGACCCAGCTCGTGGAGCATCGCGTCGGCGAAGCGAGTGCGGGTCAGCCGCTGACACTGCTGGCGCGCACGATCGGGGGGGACACGCCTCAATCGGTTCTCGTGTCCTTGGTCGATCTTCCCGATTCGAATCGGCGCGGTGCGACGGGCTCCCCACCCGAGCCGATCCAGCAGGCTGTGGCCGCGATGGGTGGCGAGATCATCTGCGTCGAGGACTCGACGGCCGGTCGCGTCACGCTGATCCGGCTCACGGTGGCGAATCGATAGGAGCCCGCTCTCGCCGACGGGCTGCGCGGACCGTATCCTTTCGACGGATGGTCGCCACTCCCGCATCAAGGGTTCTCGGGATCGCCCTCTGTGCGGCGCTCGGTTTGGCGTGTCCAGGCGGCGATGCGAATCGAGAGAGTGAACTGCAGCGGGTCTGGCCGTTGGCGGAACTCGTGGCCGTCGAGTTGATTGATGACTCCGTGGCCATCGTCGTGGCGGCGACGGGCGAGATTCATGTCACGCGGGATCTGGGCTCGAGTTGGGAGCGGGCGCATGTTCCCGCGGTCGCAGGCTTGCGAAGCGTTTCGATGGCCGATGCCGAGACCGGTTGGGCCGTTGGCGAGGGCGTCATCCTGCGAACCGACGATGGCGGCTCGAGTTGGCGACGTCAACGACTTCCGATGCAAGCCGAGCGGGTTCGTCTGGTGAGCGTTGTCGCCCTCGACGCCCAGCACGCGATCGTCGTGGGTTCGGAGGGAACCCGACTCACGACCCGGGACGCTGGACGCGTCTGGCGGGACGTGACGCCGGCTGCGATCGAGCGGACCGTGCCTGCGATCGGGTTCGCCAAGGTCGTCTGTGACGCTGAATCGAAAGGTCGCTGTTGGTCTGTGGGATCCGGGTTGCAAGACACGCGCGACGGCGGCGGGACCTGGCGAAGGGTCGAGGTCGACGACCTCGCTCAAATCGATCCGATCGTGTTCGGCATGGGCCAGGTCGAGGTCGGGCCTTCCGAGAGGGCACGGCTTGAGCGATTCATCCTCGCGAATCGACACCGAAGAGGCTTGATCTGGAATCTCGAGCCGGGGATCAGCCCTCGAGAACTCGACCAGATCGGGCGGCGACGGGATCCGGAGGCCCTCTTCGAGGTGGTCGACGCGCGACTCCAAGAACTTCGCAGCCTCATCGAGGAACTCGGTTTGCCGCCGGATCCGGTCGTGCAACTGGCCGAACCGCCCTGGGATTTCGCGGACTATCTCGACGACGATCCGGAGATCGTCGAGCGCTATTGGTCGGCACGGGAAGCGCCGCAACCGAGCGTGGCGGTTCGCATCGTGGCCGATCGACGCCTCACCGCACTTCGCGTGGGTTCAGGAAAGCTTGGGATCGCCGTGGGCCGACACGGGGCATTGATTCGCAGTCTCGATCGGGGCGAGCATTGGGTGATGATGCAGCCGGTTTCTCCGCATGATTTGCTGGATGTCGCGATCGGCGGTCGGCGGGTCGTTGCGGTTGGCGCACAGGGGGGGGTGTGGTTGTCCGAGGATGCGGGCTCGAGTTGGAACGAGCCGGCGGCGCCCGCGTATGCCCCGTTTTTCGAAGCACTGCGAGCGGTGTCGTTCTCACCCTCTGGCCGGACCGGGCTGATCGTGGGAGAGCAGGGACGGATGCTTCGGAGCTTCGACGGCGGGGCCGACTGGGCGCTCCTGCCCGAAGCGGGCGGAGGATGAATCCGAGCCCACGGCCCTCGCGCGCCCTGGGGCAGCCCCTGTGCGTTCGCTGGAACCCGTTCTGCCCGCGCCCCATCGACACGCTGGCTCAAGACCGCCACCCTCCAGCCCGATCAGAGGTTGATGTCTGCTGTCGCCCATTGAGCGAATTGCGTATTCCCCCGGGGAGAATGGTTTGGTACCGGATGCAGAGCTGGACGCACCGATTCCGACCCTGGTGGTCGGGCAGGGCTCGAATCGAGTCGTGACGGCGCTCCTCGCCGGACTGGAGGCGGCGGGCCAGGCGGGCCGGTTCTCCTGCGCGGCCTTCGATTCGGCGGGCGCGGCGGCCGACGCATCCCTGGGTGCACGACATCTCATTCTGATCGCGCTGGGTCACGACGCGGATTCCATTCTCGAGGATCCGGTCTGGATACAATGGGAGCGGCCCGGCGCCGCGATGGTGCGAATTGCGATGTCGGATTCGACGCAGTCGCCGGATTCAGGCTCGGGCATTCCGGATCCGGCCCCCATCGGTTCGGTGGCCTATCGACTGCCCACGGCGCAATCGGAGGCCCTCCCGATGGCGACCATCATGGTTGCGCGGTTGCTCGAGGTCGAGCGCTCCCAGTCGGACCTTCGCTCTCGGCTCGAGACCGAGCGGGCCTGTGAGCCCTTCTCGAGTTGTCTCGAGCCGGGCAAGCTCTATCCCATGACGCTCGAGGTCTTGCTCGAGCGCCTCGATTGTCGCCGCGGAATCGCGTTCTTCTCCCCCAGTCCCGCGCCTCAGGGTGCCGGCGTCGCGGTCAGGGGGTTTCCGGAGGAGATCCGAGAGCGCTTGATTCGGACGCTGATCGACGAAAAGTCGCTCGAATCAACGATGGGGCGAGGAGCGGTCGGCGTCGTGCCCTGGGGCCCCCTGCATCACGCCTTGGGTCGCGTCGGACTCGAATCCCCCGGCGCGCTTCTCTCGGTGCCGCTGCGAGGCGATGATCGGGAGGCCGGTCACGTCTGGATTCTTTCCGAGGGTCGGCGCTTCGACGAGAACGATCTGTCCGCGGCGCGCACGATCGCCCGCCGGGCGAATTCGGCCCTCGCGACGGCCGAGCGGTATCACAACGCCAAGGAGAAGGCGTTCATCGACGACGTGACGGGTGTCTACAACGCTCGCTATCTGCTTTCGACCACCGAAAACGAGATCAAGCGAGCGGAACGCTACGGCAATCCCCTCTCGGTTCTCTTCCTCGACTTGGATCGCTTCAAGCTGGTCAATGATGTACACGGACATTTGATCGGCTCGGAGACGTTGCGCGTGATCTCGAAGCTGCTCGGTCAATGCGTTCGGGAGGTCGATACGCTGGCCCGCTACGGCGGGGATGAATTCACCATTCTCCTCGTCGACACCCCACATGACGTCGCACTTCGAATCGCAGAACGGATTCGCGAGCGCGTCGAGGCCTATGTTTTCGAAGCCGGTCGGGAGGGCACGCTGCGATTGACGATCTCGATCGGGGTCTCGACCTGCCCGGAGCACGGGGACGATCGGGAACTCTTGCTCGACGCCGCAGACAAGGCGATGTACCGCGCGAAGAGCGAAGGACGAAACCACGTCAGCTCGGCGAACGACCTCGCCCGTCCCGCGGACCCAGGCTCGTAAACGGCCGTTCCAGGCCATCCGAACGATTGACAGTCGTCGGTGCCGTTGCTATCCAACTCGCCGATTTCGCAACGATTTTCCGGTTCAGAAGCTTCGCCCGCGTGTCGCGGTGCGTGCTGAACTCGCCGATCTCGCCGATCTCGATGAGTCGAATCGAATTCGAAATCCAATCACTCGGCCGGGAGTCTTGATGAGCACGCAGAGCGTCGAGCTCGACGGAATGGGCAGTCTGCGCCGCAGCCATCGCTGTGGCGAGGTCATGCAGGCGAAAGTCGGCGACGAGATCGTGCTCGCCGGTTGGGTCCATCGCCGCCGCGATCATGGCGGCGTGATTTTCGTTGACCTGCGTGATCGGACGGGCATCGTCCAGGTGGTGTTTCGCCCGGAGTCCGCGCCCGAGGCCCATCGTCGAGCCCATTTGTTGCGTTCGGAATGGGTGATGATGGTTCGCGGCGAGATCGAGGGGCGCAGCGACGACACGATCAATCCGAATATGTCCAGCGGGACGATCGAATTGAATGTTCGGGAATTGCTCATCCTCAACTCGGCCTCCGTGCCGCCCTTCGCCATCGAAGAGGAGATCGACGTCGACGAGCAGGTGAGGCTTCGGCATCGGCTTCACGATCTGCGACGTCCGCCTCTGCAGCGCGCGCTGCAGGTCCGAAACGATCTGAGTCGCGCGGTTCGGGCGTCCCTCGCGGAGCAGGATTTTCTCGAGATCGAGACGCCGATCCTGGCGCGTGCGACACCCGAAGGTGCGCGCGACTTCCTCGTGCCGAGCCGATTGCAGCCCGGGGATTTCTATGCGCTGCCCCAATCCCCCCAGATCATGAAGCAGCTCTTCATGATTGGTGGCTGCGATCGCTACTACCAGATTGCACGTTGTTTTCGGGATGAAGACCTGCGCGCCGATCGGCAGCTCGAGTTCACCCAGATCGATCTCGAAATGTCCTTCGTCGGAGTCGAAGAGATTCTGACGGTACTCGAAAAAGTCACGGTCGACGGCTGCCGGGCGTGTGGCGTCGAACTCGAAGCGCCCTTCAAGCGAATCACCTACGCCGACGCGATGGATCGCTACGGATGCGACCGGCCCGATACGCGCATTCTCCTCGAACTCGTCGACCTGACGGACGTCTTCAAGACCAGCGAGTTCAAAGCGTTTCGGGGTGTCGCGGAATCCGGTGGCATCGTGAAGGCCTTGCCCATCGCGAACGCCAAGGAATTGACCCGCGGCGAGATCGATCGACTCGAGAAGCGCGTGCGCGCGGAGTTCGGGGCCAAGGGTCTGGGCTGGATCAGGGTCGAGGACGACGGTTCCTGGAAATCGCCGATCACGAAATTTCTGGGCGAGCCGGAGAAGGAGGCGATTCGCGTTCGATGTCAGACCGCGCCCGGCATGGTGATCTTCTTCCAGGCCGACGAGGCGGACAAGGCCAACACGATTCTGTCGCGCTTGCGCGAGGATCTGGGTCGCCGCCTGGGCCGGCTCGACGGTCGGAATTGGGATCCCCTTCTCGTGGTCGACTTCCCGTTGCTCGAGCGAGATGACAAGGGCCAGTGGACCCATGTGCATCAGCCCTTCGTGGCACCGATCGAAGAGGACCTCCCGCTTCTCGACAGCGCGCCGGGAAAGGTCCGGGGAACCCACTACGACGTCGTCTTGAATGGCACGGAACTCGGGTCGGGCAGCCTGCGCAACCATCGCAGCGACGTGCAACGAAAGATCCTGGGAATCATGGGCTACAGCCCTGAAGAAATGGAAAAGAGCTTCGGTTTTCTGCTCGAAGCGCTCGAGTCGGGCGCCCCGCCGCATGGCGGTTTTGCGTTTGGCTTCGACCGCTGGGTCATGAAACTCGTCGGGGCCGACAACCTGAGGGATGTCATCGCGTTTCCGAAGACACAGAGCGGACAAGACCTGTTGATGAAGGCGCCGTCTTCGGTGACGCCGGATCAACTCGAAGAACTATCCCTTCGCATTCGGCCGCAGCCCTCACGAGACTGAGCGAGCGCGACCCGCGAAGCGGAGAGACACGAAGAACAAGAGGAGGGAATCCGATGGCCAGACCGAAAATCGCTTTGGTGGGTGGTGGAAATATTGGGGGCGTACTCGCTGAAATGGCGGCGTATCGAGAATTGGGCGACGTCGTCATTTTCGATGTCGTCGAGGGCTTGCCCCAGGGCAAGGCGCTCGACATGGCCGAGGCGACGCCCCTGATCGGGACCGATGCGAAGATCTCCGGGACGAACGACTACGCGGGCATCGCGGGCGCCGACGTCGTCATCATCACCGCTGGACTCGCACGCAAGCCGGGCATGAGCCGAGACGATTTGCTCAAGACGAATTTGTCGATCATGAAACAGGTCGCCGTGGGTGTTCGCGACAACGCACCGGACGCCTTCGTGATCGTGATTTCGAATCCCCTCGACGCGATGGTCTACACGTTCAAGAAAGTTTCGGGCTTCGCCAAGAATCGTGTGGTCGGCATGGCGGGCGTGCTCGACTCGACTCGTTTCCGAAGCTTCGTTGCTTGGGAACTCGACGTCTCGGTCCGGGACGTGACCGCGCTCGTGCTCGGCGGTCATGGGGATACGATGGTGCCGCTCGTTCGCTATTGCACGGTGGCGGGGATTCCGATCGAGAAGATGCTCTCCAAGGACAAGATCGATGCGATCGTCGAGAGGACGAAGCAAGCGGGGGGTGAAGTGGTCGGATTGCTCAAGACCGGATCGGCCTTCGTTTCCCCCGCCGTTTCCGCGCTCGAAATGGCGGAGTCGTATCTGAAGGACAAGAAACGAGTGCTGGCTTGCGCGTGTCTTTGTGAGGGCGAGTATGGCGTCGAGGGTCTCTATGTGGGTGTGCCCTGCGTGATCGGTGCCAACGGACTCGAAAGGATCATCGAGATCGAACTCAATGCCGAGGAGCGCGCGAATTTCGATGCTTCCGTCGAACATGTACGCGCACTCGTTTCCCAGATCGAACTCTAGTTGCGAGGATGGACCCACGATGAATGTTCATGAGTATCAGGCGAAGGCACTCTTCCGAGAATTTGGAGTGGCCGTGCCCGATGGCGAACTTGCTACGACACCCGAGGAGGCGGAGCGCGCGGCCAAGCAGCTCGGCACGAAAGTCGTCGTCGTCAAGGCGCAGGTGCATGCCGGGGGGCGAGGCAAGGGGGGGGGAATCAAGCTCGCGAAGTCGGCGGCCGAAGCCAAGACGGCCGCGAGCGAGATCCTCGGGATGACGCTTCATACGCCCCAGACGCCGCCCGAAGGCAAGCTGGTACGGAGTGTCTATATCGAAGCCGGCTCCAATATCGCAAAGGAATACTATCTGGCGATTCTCTTCGATCGTTCGGAGGAGAAATTTGCACTCGTGGCTTCGACCGAAGGCGGAATGGAAATTGAAGTCGTGGCCGCAGAGTCGCCGGAAAAGATCCTGACGACGCTGATCGACCCGAACATTGGACTTTGTGACTACCAGATTCGTGACCTGGGATTTCGGCTGGGCTTCGATGCGGGGGTGGTCAAGAAATTCGTTCCCTTCGTTCGTGGACTCTTCGACCTTTATCTCGCCAAGGATTGTTCGCAGGTCGAGATCAATCCGCTCGTGCTGACCGACGAAGGCGATCTCCTCGCGCTCGACGGGAAGCTTAACTTCGATGACAACGCTCTCTATCGACATCCCGAAATCGCTGCGCTTCGGGATCCTGACGAAGAAGACGAACGAGAGCGGGCGGCGAATGAGATCGATCTCGCATACGTCGGTCTCGACGGCAATATCGGTTGCATGGTGAACGGCGCCGGTCTCGCGATGGCGACGCTGGATATGATTCACTATTGCGGCGGCAAGCCGGCCAATTTCTTGGATGCCGGTGGGGGCGCCGACAAGGAAAAAGTGAAAGAGGCGTTCAAGCTCATCCTGGGGGATGAAAAGGTCGAGGCGATCCTCGTGAATATTTTCGGCGGGATCGTGCGTTGTGATTTGATCGCGGAAGGGGTTGTGGCGGCCGCTGCGGATCTCGGCATCGGCGTGCCTCTCGTCGTCCGACTGCAAGGGACGAAGGCCGTCGAGGGACGCGAGATCCTTGCGAAATCGGATCTGAACATCACTTCGGCGGAAACACTCGAGGAGGCGGGGGAACTCGTCGTCGCCGCAGCCAAGGGAGCGCGCTGACCGATATGTCGATTCTCTGCGACAAGAACACCCGATTGATCATTCAGGGCATGGGCCGAATGGGGACGTTCCACGCCGGGCTCTCGCTCGAGTATGGAACGCAGGTCGTCGGGGGCGTGCACCCCGGAAAGGGGGGGACCGAGATCGACGGGATTCCCGTTTTCAACACCGTATCGGAGGCCAAGGCCGAAACCGACGCCAATGCGTCGGTGATTTTCGTTCCACCGCCGGGGGCAGCCGATGCCATTCTCGAGGCGGCCGAAAACGAGTTGGATCTCGTCGTGTGCATTACGGAGGGAATTCCGGTTCTCGACATGGCGCGCGCGAAAGCGGCGTTGCGCGGCGGCCGGACACGCTTGCTTGGGCCGAATTGTCCCGGTGTCGTGACCCCCGGACAATGTCGAATTGGCATCATGCCCGCGCAGATCACGATGCCCGGCGCCGTCGGTGTGATCTCCCGTTCGGGCACGCTGACCTACGAAGCGGTCGATCAGCTCAGCCGGCTCGGGATCGGTCAGTCGACCTGTGTCGGGATTGGTGGAGATCCCGTGATCGGAACGAATTTCATTGACGCGCTCGCGCTCTTCCAGGCAGACCCGGAGACCCGGGCCGTCGTCATGATCGGCGAGATCGGCGGTTCCGCCGAGGAAGAGGCGGCCGAGTTCATCAAATCGAATATGGACAAACCCGTCGTCGCGTTCATCGCCGGCCAGAACGCGCCGGCCGGCAAACGCATGGGACATGCCGGCGCGATCATTGCGGGCGGAAAGGGAAAGGCCTCCGACAAGATCGCCGCCCTGGAATCCAACGGAATCGCCGTGGCCCCATCGCCCGCCGAAATCGGCAAGACCCTGGCCCAAGCCGTTCCCGGCCTAGCGCCCTGACTGGACCGCCCTGATCGGGCCGACTGGGGTTAGGCGCCCGGTGGGCGCCCTGACTGGACACCCATGGTCGGGCCGACTGGGATTGGGCGCCCGGTGAGCGCCCTGACGAGAGGGGATCAGACCGTCCAGGTGTCCCCAGAATGAAGCAGCGCTTTCAAGTCTCCGGGTCCGCGCGTAGCGATCGCTGAATCCACCTGCGCTTGGAGCATCTCTTCGTAGGTCGGTTTCTCGACGGCCCGGAATACGCCCACCGGAATCGGGAAATCGGGGCGTCGCAAGGTCGCCAAGACGCCGGCATAGGATGATGCGTTCGGTTTCTCATCGTGGACGACGACGCCCCGTTCGATCGGATCGTCGTCATCGGCCAGATCGATCACGCTGGGAATGCCATCCTTGAAAACGATGCCCTGGCGATGACCCTGGGTCCCGAATACCAAGGGTTGACCCTGTTCGAGGACGAGCGCTGAGGTCGCTCTCGATTTTCGATTCTCCACGGCTTCCCAGATTCCATCGTTGAAGACGGGGCAGTTCTGGAGGATTTCGACGAAGGCCGTGCCCTTGTGGTCGTGTGCGCGTTTGAGAATTACCTGCATGTGCTTGGCGTCGACATCGATCGTGCGGGCGATGAAGGTGGCGCCGCAACCGATCGCAAACGCGATGGGGTCGACCGGATGATCGATCGAGCCCTGAGGCGTCGATTTCGTCTTGATGCCGACCTCGGAGGTCGGGGAGTACTGTCCCTTGGTCAAGCCATAGATCTGATTGTTGAAGAGCAGGATCTGCGTGTTGATGTTTCGCCGAATCGTATGCAGGAGGTGATTGCCACCGATCGATAGGCCATCCCCGTCGCCGGTGACGATCCAGACCGAGAGTTCCGGTCGACTGGCTTTGATGCCGGTCGCGAAGGCCGGTGCCCGCCCGTGAATCGTGTGGAAGCCATAGGTGTTCATGTAGTAGGGGAAACGGCTCGAGCATCCGATCCCCGAGACGAACACGACGTTTTCCCGAGGCACGCCGAGCTCCGGCATCACCCGCTGGACGTTCGCCAGGATGGAATAGTCGCCACATCCGGGACACCAGCGCACATCCTGGTCCGAAACGAAATCTTTGCGGGACATCTTCACCGCCGGTTCGGCTGACATGAGAACGACTCCTTGGGCCCGACCGATCAGGTCGTGGCCGAATGAAGCTCGCGGATCGCCTCCGTGAGTTCTGAAATCTTGAAGGGTTGCCCCTCGACTTTGGGTAGAGACTTTATGTCGATCAAGAATTTTGCCCGTAGCAGGAGCGCGAGATGACCATCCGACAGTTCCGGCAAGAGTATCTTCTCGAAACGTCGAAGCACGTCGCCGAGATCATTCTGGAATGGATACAAGTACCGCAAGTGAATCCTGGAAACCGAAAGACCTTCTTCGCGCAACACCTCGACGGCCGCCGTGATCGATCCAAGCGTTCCGCCCCAGCCGACAACCAGGATCT